>Ga0326728_10019522_pt1 | contig 13133 bp, 11 predicted proteins | sample MB3enrmetagenome_FD_207602 | JGI IMG/M metagenome (GOLD analysis project Ga0326728, IMG submission 207602) | Lab enriched peat soil microbial communities from McLean, Ithaca, NY, United States - MB31MN | ecosystem: Environmental > Terrestrial > Soil > Wetlands > Peat | place: USA: New York...
CTCTTCCACATGGCCGAAGTTCTCTCCAAACAGCCCAGCCCCAAGGGGCCGCGCCTGACCATCGTCACCAACGCCGGAGGCCCGGGCGTGCTGGCCACCGACGCCCTCATCATGGGCGGCGGCGAGCTGGCCGATTTGTCGCCCGAAGCCATGGAAGCCTACAACGCCGTGCTGCCGGCCACGTGGAGCCACAATAACCCCGTCGATATCATCGGCGACGCTTCCCCCGAGCGGTATGCCAAGGCCCTGGAGATTGCCGGCAAAGACCCCAACAGCGACGGCATGCTGGTGATTCTCACCCCGCAGGCCATGACCGATCCCACGCAGATCGCCGAGCAGCTCAAGCCGCTGGCCAAGCAGGAAGGCAAGCCGCTGCTGGCAAGCTGGATGGGCGGAGTGGACGTGGCGGCCGGCGAGGAGATCCTCAACCGCGCCAACATTCCCACCTTCGCATACCCCGATACCGCCGCCAAGGCCTTCAACTACATGTGGCAGTACAGCTACAACCTGAGGGCCCTGTACGAGACGCCGGCCATGCCGGAAGATTCCGCCGATTGGACTCCCGACCGCAAGCTGACCGATGGAATCGTCCAGAAGGCGCGCGGCGAGGGGCGCACCATCCTGACGGAGTTCGAATCCAAGGAGGTGCTCAGCGCTTACGGCATACCCGTCGCCAAGACCATCATTGCGGCCGACGCCGCCGCCGCGGTGAAAGCCGCCGGCGAAATCGGCTACCCGGTGGTGCTCAAGATCTACTCCGAAACCATCACGCACAAGACGGATGTAGGCGGCGTGCAATTGAACCTGGGCAGCGCGGAGGCCGTCGAGCGCGCCTTCCGCGCCATTGAGACCTCGGTCACGGAGAAAGCCGGCGCGCAGCATTTCCAGGGCGTGACGGTGCAGCCCATGATCAAGCTCAAAGACGCCTACGAGCTGATTATCGGCTCCAGCCTCGATCCGCAGTTCGGGCCGGTGCTGCTGTTCGGCACCGGCGGCCAGCTCGTGGAGGTGTTCAAGGACCGCGCTCTCGGGCTGCCGCCGCTGAATTCCACGCTGGCGCGCCGCATGATGGAGCAGACCAAGATCTACACGGCGCTCAAGGGCGTGCGCGGGCGGAGGCCGGTGGACTTGGCGGCGCTCGAAGTGCTGCTGGTGCGGTTCAGCGCGCTGGTGGCCGAGCAACGCTGGATCAAGGAAATCGACATCAACCCGCTGCTGGCCTCTCCCGACGGGCTGATCGCGCTGGACGCGCGCGTAGTGGTGTACGGCCCCGAGGTCTCGCAGGATGAGATTCCGAGGACCGCCATCCGCGCCTATCCCGCCCGCTACGTGTCGTCCTGGACCATGAAGGACGGCGCCGTGGTGACCATCCGTCCCATCCGGCCGGAGGATGAGCCGGCCATCGCGCGGTTCCACGAAACGCTCTCCGAGCGCAGCGTGTACCTGCGCTATTTCCATTTCATGAACCTCGAGCAGCGCGTCACGCACGAACGCCTGACGCGCATCTGCTTCATCGACTACGATCGCGAAATGGCGCTGGTGGCGGAGCGCCGCAACCCCGAGACCGGCGAGTCCGAAATCCTGGGAGTAGGCCGCATGAGCAAGATCCACGGCACCACCGATGGGGAAATCGCCGTACTGATCAGCGACCACTACCAGGGCCGCGGGCTCGGCAAGGAACTGCTGGCCCGGCTGCTCATCATCGGCGCCAATGAGAAGCTCACCAGGCTGGTAGCCGATATTCTGCCCGACAATCGCAACGTGCTGCGGATCTGCGCAAAGCTCGGGTTCTCGCTGAAACACTCGCCGGAAGACCAAGTGGTCCACGCCGAATTCAAGCTGTAGCGCTTTTTCCCGCGACCCCTTTGTCCTCCCATGGCGCCCAGTGAATCCGCATTCAGCGTTCTGATTGCTGCGGGCAACCCGTTGCTGCGCGTCTGGCAGGCATTTTTGCTCGACTGAGGCAAATTCGCATTTCGGGCTGCTGTGGTAGCTCCAAAGGGCTACTTTTCGTACTATCATAGATAGCTTGCCCGTCTCGAATCCCGCTTCAGAGCGCTCCACCCTAGCATATATATCGCCTTTCCTGGTATTTGTCGGCTTCATGGCGATGCAGGCCGCAATCCACCTGCCGGCGCATTGGTATTACCCGGTGCAGTTTCTGGCGGTGTTATCGACCATTGGTTTCGTGTCGCGGCCGGTCTTGCGCTTTCGCGCGGCCTTCCCGCTGGCCAGCATCGGGATCGGAATCGCCGTCTTCCTGATCTGGATCGCTCCGGATGTCCTGTGGGGGTACAGGCATCACTGGCTGTTTGACAACTTCATCAACGGCTCGCCTGCCAGTTCCATCGCTCCCGCCCTGAGACGAAATGTCATATTCCTTGGGTTGCGGGTGGCTGTCTCGGTGGCGCTGGTGCCGGTTCTCGAGGAACTGTTCTGGCGCGGCTGGCTGATGCGCTGGCTCATCGCCAAAGACTTCCTGAAGGTGCCGCTGGGAACGTACGCGCCTGCGGCGTTCTGGATTACAGCCGTGCTGTTTGCCTCCGAGCATGGGCCCTATTGGGAAGTCGGCCTGGCGGCCGGAATCGTTTACAACTGGTGGATCGTCCACACGCGGAACCTGGCGGATTGCATGCTGGCGCACGCGGTCACCAACAGCCTCTTGTCGGTGTACGTACTGATGACCGGTCAGTGGCAATACTGGCTATAACCGGATACCCTTCCCCCGCGTCAAACATACTGACAGCCAGAAAAGATTTTCTTCTCCCTGTCTCGGACCCCGGACACGCGGCGGGTCGGGCCCCGCAGTCCGGGGCCCTTACCCCTCGAACGCCTTGTGCACCTGGCCGACGGCCCAAGCCAGGTCCTCTTCGGAAATGATGAGCGGAGGGGCGAGGCGAAGCACGAAATCGTGGGTCTCCTTGCACAGCAGCCCCAACTCCTTCAGGCGTTCGCAGTAGGAACGGGCGGGCACCAGCAACTCGATGCCTATCAGCAGCCCGCGTCCGCGGATGGCCTTGATGTGGGGATGGCGCAGCTTGCGCAGTTCATAGAGCAGCCACGCGCCCAGCTCGGCGGAGCGGTCGGCCAGGCGCTCTTCCTCGATGACGCGCAGGGCGGCGCGGGCCGCCGCGCAGGCCAGCGGATTGCCGCCATAGGTGCTGCCGTGGCTGCCGGGCCGGAACACGCCCAGAATCTCGCTGGAGGAAACCACGGCGGATACCGGATAGACGCCGCCCGAGAGCGCCTTGCCGAGCACGTAGACATCCGGCTGAACATCCTCGTGCTGGCAGGCGAACATCCTGCCGGTGCGGCCGAGGCCGGTCTGGATCTCGTCGGCCACCAGCAGCACGCGCTCGCGCGCGCACAGTTCGGCCGCCCGGCGCAGATAGCCGTCGGGCGGGATGAGAATGCCGGCCTCGCACTGAATGGGCTCGACGAGGAACGCGCAGGTGCGCGGCGTAATGGCGGCTTCGAGGGCGTCGATGTCGCCGAAAGGCACGGAGACGAAGCCGGGTGTGAAGGGACCGAAGCCGTCGCGGTAGAGCGGCTCGCTGGAGAAGCCGGTGATGGTGGTGGTGCGGCCGTGGAAATTGTTCTCGCAGACGATGATTTCGGCCTGGTCGCGGGGGATGTGCTTGAAGATGTAGCCCCAGCGGCGCACGGCCTTGATGGCGCTCTCGACGGCCTCGGCGCCGGTGTTCATGGGCAGGACCATCCGCATGCCGCACAGGCGCGCGAGAGTTTCGCAGAAGGGCGGCAACTGGTCGTTGCGAAACGCGCGGGAAGTGAGGGTGACGCGCGCGGCCTGGTCGAGCAGGGCCTGAATGATGCGGGGATGGCAGTGGCCCTGGTTGAGGGCGGAGTAGGCGCTCAGGCAATCGAGGTAGCGGCGCCCGTCGATGGCGTAGACCCACACGCCGGCGGCGCGCTCGACGACCACGTCGAGCGGGCGATAGTTGTGCGCGCCCCAACGGTCTTCAATCCGGATGAGTTCCGCGGCGAGCCCATGGGATTCGACTTCAGCCATTCGCGTCCCTTAGTCTCCGGAGCGCTGGCCACCGCCGCTTTCGGAAACCTTGGTAGGGCCGACGCCGAGATGCGCGGAAATCTTGGTGGCCTCTTCCACGGCGCGCGCCAACACCGAGCGGATGCGCCCGTCTTCGAGCATGAGCAGTCCGCCGATGGTGCAGCCGGCGGGGGTGGTGACGTCGTCGCGCAGGGAGGCCGGATGGCGGCCGGTGGAGAGCACCATGCGCGCGGCGCCGAGCGCGGTCTGGGCCACCAGAGTGAGGGCAAGCTGTCGCGGCAGGCCCACGCGCACGCCGGCATCGGCGAGGGCTTCCATGATGAGGAAGTTGTAGCCGGGCCCGCTGCCGCTGAGCGCGGTGACGGCATTGAAGTGGACCTCGTCGACCGGCAGGCAGCGGCCCACCGCCTCGAAGATGGACTGCGCGCGCTGCAGGTCGGCCTTGGTGGCGTAGCGCCCGGGGCAGATCACGGTCATGCCCTCGCCGACCACCGCGGGGGTGTTGGGCATGGCGCGGACCAGCGGGTTCTCGGTGCCGAGCAGCGACTCCAGCCGGTCGGTGCCCACGCCGGCCAGGATGGAAATCAGCAGCGTCTCGCGCCGCAAGCCGGCGTTGCGGAGGGTGGCCAGCACCACCGGCGCGTCGTTCGGTTTGACGCACAGCAGAATCAGATCGGCGCCGGGGACGCGCGCATGGAAGTCGGATTCGACCGCGATGCCAAGCGCCTGGGAGGCGGCCTCGCAGGTGGCCGGATTCTTATCGCCGGCCCACACGCGGTCGTGGGCGACGAGCTTACCGGAGAGCAGTCCGCGCAGCAGCGTCTGGCCCATCACGCCGGCGCCGATGACGCCGAGCGTGGCGCCCTCGCCGATTACGGGTACGGGCTGGGTATGTTCTGGTTTTTTCGACATGAAGACGACCTCGATTCTTGAAAGTAACACATGGACGCGCGGCCGCCCGGCCAGGCGCGGTAGTCCGGTGTCGCGTGTCAGCGCGCGCTGCCGCGGGTAAAGACGATGATGGCGCCATCCGGATCGGTGACGGAGACGGCGGTGGGAGTGGTCTTCACTTCCAGGCCGCGGCTTTTCAGGTCGGCGGCGGCGCGCTGGATGTCGGCGACTTCGAAGAACAGGCCGGGTTTGGTGTCGTCGCCGGCCGGCTCGAGTTTTATTTCTTCGCCCGAGCTCCCGGGAAGACGCAGATAGACTCCGCCGGCGTTTTCCTCGCGGGGCTCGAACGCCAGTTTGTCGACATAGAACGCGCGCGCGGCGGGAAGGTCCTTCACGGCGAGGGTCGCCCCCAGCATGTGTTTCGAAATGCGATTTTCGCCGAGGTGCTTGCCGTGGTCCTCGAAATGCATGGACCCCGGCATGTACTGGGTGTATTCCAGGGTCTGATTTTCGGGACCGCGAACGACCATCAGCATATTGCCGGCGCCGGCTTTGCGGACGGGCGAGGGTTTCAGGTCGCGCTTGGTGTACTCGGCATTCAAGGGTTCCAAGTCGGTGGACAGGTAGCAGACGTGCATCAGGCCGCTGGGCTGGGCATTACGAGGGTACAGTTCGATGAACTGGAGATCGTTGAGTTTGATGAAGGCTTCCGTGGTCTGGCCGTCCCGGGTCATTTCGAAGGCCTGCTCGAAGCCCAGCTTCTGGTAAAACGCGCGCGCCGTGGCAACGTCGGCAACGCGAAAGGCGACATGCGCGATGCCGCTCAACGCCGGGGACTGCGCCCACGAAAGCGTGGCCAGGAAGATTCCGATTCCTACGATTCGTTTGATCATGAAAACGCCGCACCTCACTAAGGACAATCATGCCGGTATTTCGGATTGAGTGCAAGGCAGGGGCTGGGGCGGGGAGGCGCTTCCCGCGCGCTTGCGGCACAATAGCACCATGGGTAACGATCCGACGGTGGGCGTCTACGGACGCTACCGCGACCAGCGGGACCGCGACGAAGACCGATGGATCATGGGCATCATCGAGGAAGCCAAAGCCGAGCAGGAGAGGAACCCCATGAGCACCGAGCGAATGCTCAAGGAGAGCGACCGGCTGTCCCGCCACGGTGCCCGTCAGGCCCGGAAGCTCGGGATTAAGCCACAGGACATAGACCGCATCGTCCATGACTACCGCGCCCGCAAACAAGCTTAGAGTGGTGCGCGACACCAAAGCGATAGCCACACCCGCCGAGCAATCGCAGAAGATCAGCCCGCAGGGCGGAAGAGGGCCTTCGACAGCAGGTGCTCCGCGATCGGCGGGCGGCGCTTTCTTACGCCCCTTGCCGGGGCTGGCAGCTCCGGACCGCACCCCCAGCGCTCACGCGCTGGGCTACTTTCCGGCGCCCCTGCGGGGCTGAGCAGCCGGTAACCCGCTTCCCGCGCGCTTGCGCCACAATGGGAGCATGGCCAACATCAGGGAACTGGATGTCAATGGAACGCGGCGGCGGCTCGATGCGGACGCCGGGCGCACCCTCCTCAGCGTCCTGAGAGAAGATCTGGATCTCACGGGCACGAAATACGGCTGCGGCGAAGGCCAGTGCGCGGCCTGCACCGTGCTGATCGACGGCCAGCCGGCGCGGTCGTGCATCACCACGGTGGGCTCGGTGGCGGGCAAGCGCATTGTCACCATCGAAGGGCTGGCGCCGGAAGGCAAGCTGCACGCGGTGCAGGAGGCCTTTCTGGAGGCCGATGCCATGCAGTGCGGCTACTGCACCTCGGGGATGATTCTGGAGGCGGTGGCGCTGCTGCGGAGCAAGCCGAACCCCAGCGACGCGGAGATTGTCAGCGGCATGAACGGGCACATCTGCCGGTGCGGGACGTATCCGAGGATCGTGCGCGCCGTTCACGCGGCGACCGGGAAAGGAGGCCGGGCATGAGGCGGCGCGATTTCTTCGCGGCTATGGGCGGGGGCATTGCGGTGCTGCTGGTGGAGGATGCCAGCGCGCAGCAACGCGGCGGGCGCGGCGGGAGGGGCGGGCAGATGCCTCAGGACGTTGGCGCGTGGCTGCACATAGGCGAGGATGGCGTGGTGACGGCATATACGGGCAAGGTGGAAATTGGGCAGAACGCGCGAACTTCGCTGACCGCAGCCGTGGCCGAGGAGCTGAGCGTCCCGGTGGCCTCGGTCCGGTTCATCATGGGCGACACCGCCCTTACGCCCTTCGACGGCGGCACGGCGGGCAGCCAGACCACGCCCAACATGTGGCCGCAGATGCGCCGGGCGGCGGCCACCGCGCGCGAGATGCTGCTGGACCTGGCGGCGCGGAAGTGGAACGCCGACCGCGCGTCCATTTCGATGGCGAATGGCAGGGCGGCCTCCGGCAGCCACACGGCCGGATACGGCGAACTGACGCAGGGACAGAAGCTGGTCCAGACGATCGCGGCGAATATGCCGCTGACGCCGGCGACGGAATGGAAGGTGGCGGGGACCTCGGTGCCCAAGGTCACCGGCCGCGAGATTGTGACGGGCGCGCACAAGTACCCGTCCGACATCAAGCGGCCCGGCCTGTTGCACGGGAAGATCCTGTACCCGCCGCAATTCGGCGCGAAACTGGCATCGCTCGATCAATCGGCGGCGGCGGCCATTCCGGGGGTGAAGGTGGTGCGCGAAGTCCTGGCGTCGCCGCGGGCGGGGTTCGGCGGCGATGTGGTGGGGATAGTGGCGCCCGATTCCGAGACGGCATCGAAAGCTCTGGCCGCGCTGCGCGCGGAATGGACGCCGGCGGCCGCGCAGCCATCGAGCGACGACGTCTACGCCTATTTCAAGCAGAACGCGGAGGGCGGGCCGGCCGCGGGCGCCGGACTGACTACCTACACGATTGCCTACATCGCGCACGTCCCGCTGGAGCCGCGCGCGGCCCTGGCCGAATGGAACGAAGGCAAGCTCACGGTTTGGACCGGCACGCAAAGTCCTTTCGGCGTGCGCCGCGAGCTGACGGCGCAATTCCAACTGCCCGAGGAGAGTGTACACGTGATCATGCCCGACATGGGGTCGGGCTATGGCGGCAAACACCAGGGCGACGCCGCGATGGAAGCGGCCATACTGGCCAAGGCCGCGGGCCGGCCGGTCGAGCGGAATTGGACGCGCGAAGAGGAATTGACGTGGGCCTATTTCCGTCCGGGGGCGGTCATCGAGGTGGGCGGCAAGGCGAATCCGGATGGCGCCATCGCGGAGTGGGAATTTCACAATTACAACGCCGGGGCGTCGGCGCTGCGGACGCCGTACCATGTGCCCAACGCGCGCGAGGAGTACCACGGGACCAAATCGCCGCTGCGGCAGGGGTCCTACCGTTGCCTGGCGGCGACGGCCAACAATTTCGTGCGCGAATCCTACATGGATGAGTTGGCCCACTCGATTGGGATGGACCCGCTGGCGTTCCGCCTCAAGAACGCATCCAATGACGACCGCCTGCGCGCGGTGATGGAAGCCGCCGCGGAGCGGTTCGGGTGGGCGAAACGGAAGAAGACGCCCAACCACGGTTTTGGCATGGCCGCGGGCTTCGAAAAGGGCGGGCACGTGGCCACCTGCGCCGAAATCAGCGTGACGAATGGCGCGGTGAAAGTGCTGCGCGTGGTGGAGGCGTTTGAATGCGGCGCGGTGGTCAACCCGGAGCACCTGCGCAACCAGGTGGAGGGCGCCATCTCCATGGGCCTGGGCGGAGCGCTGTTCGAGCGCGTGGAATTCGCCGGCGGGAAGATCTCGAGCAATCGGCTGTCGCGCTACCGGGTGCCGCGTTTCGCCGATATGCCGGTGATCGAGAGCGTGCTCGTGGACCGCAAGGATTTGGTGTCGGCTGGCGCCGGCGAGTGCCCCATCATAGGGATTGCTCCGGCGGTGGGAAACGCCATTTTCGACGCTACGGGGCAGCGGGTGCGCTCGCTGCCCATGGCGGCGCAGGGGCTGGGGCGTGCGGCAGGCTAGGCGCCGAGGTCGGGAGTGAACAATTTCACTTCCACGCGGCGGTTCTGTTTGCGGCCATCGCGGGTCTTGTTGTCGGCGGCCGGGCTGGCCTTTCCGTAACCGATGGTGTTCACGCGGTAGAGCGGAAGCTTGCCATCCAGGGTCAGATACCGGACCACGGCAGCGGCACGGCGCCGGCTGAGCTCGATATTGGCCGCCGGCGCGCCGGTGGAGTCGGTGAACCCCTGCACGTCGATGAGGTAGTGCTTCATGGGAGCGACCTTGGCGGCGAAGGCGTCGAGCTGGGCCTCGGCTTCCTTGCTCAACTCGCTCTTACCGAGGTCGAACAGCACCGTCTCGGTGGTGGCAAGTTTGAAGTTGTCCATGTTCTCGACCCTGCTTCCCAGGGTCCCCACGGAGCGCTCAGCCTGGGTGGCATAAGCGACTCCCTTGTCGGCCGTGGATTGCGCCGCACCGGCCTGCTTGCTGGCGAGGGCTGCCTGATCGTTGGCGCGGGCGGCCTCGCGAGCCGCGTCCGCAGCCTTGCCCTCGGCGCCCTGGGCGCGTTCATCCGCTCTGGACACACCCTTCTCCAAGTCTGCAATGGCGGTGTCCTGCGCGGCGTCCTTCTTGTCGAGGTTCGCGACCTTCGTCTGCACCGGAGCCATGGTTTCCTGAACGTACTTCTTGGTGGCGCATCCCACGCTGGCGAGAGCGGCGAATAGAGCCGCTAGCGCGAGTGCTGCTAAGCTTAAACGCTTCATTCAAAATCCCCTTTTCTGGCTTTGCGGCCAAGATGAGTCTACCACGAGCGGCCCCTTGCGAAGCCGCCAAAACAAATCTTTCTAAACCGTATGGTGGGCGGTCGCGGGCTCGAACCGCGGACCTCCTGCTTGTAAGGCAGGCGCTCTAACCGGCTGAGCTAACCGCCCATCGGGGTCCTTTGTTGATTCTAGGCCATTTTCGTCCCGAATGGGCGTGGCCAGTAATGGGAGTTTAGTATCGGAAGACCTCTTAAACCGCTTGCCAACGGGGGGCGAACGGGTGTACATCTGGATTGTCCGGCATTCCGAAACGGGAATTCCGGCCTAAAGTAACGGGTCTTTTCGATCGTAACGGAGGATGAAATGAAAAAGTATGTGTGGACGTCGATGGCGGTGGCGCTTCTGCTTCCGGGGGTTCTTGCGGCGCAGCGCGGCTACCCGCCACGGGACGAACGGATTTCGAATATTTCGCGCGTGGTCGCCGACTGCCAGGATCGCACCATCCAGTTCAGGAGTTCGTTGCGGGCGGCGCTGGATCGCAGCGCGATCAACGGCACCAGGCGCGAGGATCAACTGAACACGGACGCCGAGCGCCTGGAACGCGCGATGAGCAGGGTGCGGGAAGCGTGGAACCGGGAACACGATCCGCCCAAGACGCGCCACTTCGTGGACGACGCGATCTCGGCCGGCCAGGACATCAACCGGACTATGGTCAGGCGGCGGCTGAATCCCGATGTGCAGCGTCAATGGGACGCCGTGCGCGGGGAACTGAACCGGCTGGCGGAGGCCTTCGAACTGCCCAGGATAAAGTGGTGAGAGACATGCGAACGATAGCGCTGGTTGCGGCCCTGATGGCGGGATATGCCACGGCATCCCTGTTGGCCGCCCCGCAAGATCAAGGCGGGGTGGCGGCCAGCCTGGGCCAGCCGGGCAAAGCGGTTGATCTGGGGAGCAAGAAGATTTACATTTACAAGGACCTGAAGATCACGTTCGTAGACGGCAGAGTCTCGGACGTGCAATGAGGCGGCGGTTGCTGCCCAACAGACGATTGTGACAACACATGGAGAATCCTAATGAATCATTTTCGAACCCGTAAAGCCGCTCTCCGCGGATCGATTGGGACGGTAGTCATTGTGCTGCTGTTCGCATTCTCCGCCGCCGTGTACGCCCAAAACACGAAAAAAGACGAGAAAAAGGGCGGAGCTGCCTCCGCGCCGGCCAAATCGGCGGCGCCCGCTCACCAGACCAACGCTCAGCCGACTGGCCGAACCACCGGCCGGGCGACTCCTCAGACCACCACGACTCAGCCGACGCGCCCGACCACCACCACCACGACTCAGCCGACGCGTCCGACCACCACCACCACGACTCAGCCGACGCGCCCAACCACCACTCAGACCACGCCTCCGAACACTGGGCAGCCGGGTCGCCAGAACACCGGCCAGTTCGGCCGTCAGAACACGGGTCAGACCACGTCTCCGAACACGAACCAGCCGGGCCGCCAGAATACCGGCCAACAGTTCGGCCGTCAGAACACCGGTCAGACCACGCCTCCGAACACCGGGCAGCCCGGCCGCCAGTTTGGGCAACCGCAAGTCACAAGATACCCCAACGGCCGGCCGCAGACCGTCCGCACACCCAACGGCGGGGTGGTCAACAGGGATCAGAGTGGTCAAGTGCGCCAGGTGCGGACGCCGGGAGGGGCGGTGATCACGCATCAGCCGAACGGCGTGCGGAGCGTCGTAGTGACGCGTCCGGGCAACCAGCGCATCGTCACCAGCGCGGGAGGGCGCGGCGGTTATGCGCAGCGTCCGCTGATGGTTCACAACCAGGCGTTTGTGCAACGGACATACTACTCGCACGGGCAGGCCTATGCCCGCGTCTATCGTCCGTTTACCTATAGGGGAGTGGCCATGGAGATGTATACTCCCGTGCGGTTCTACCGGCCTGCGTTCTATGCGTACGCCTATAGCCCCTGGCTCACGCCGGTGTCTTATAGCTGGGGATGGGCCGGCAGTCCCTGGTTCGGCTTCTACGGGGGTTATTTTTCGCCCTACCGGGTATACGCGGGTCCCGCGTTCTGGCTGACGGACTATTTGTTTGCCATGACGTTGCAAGAGGCATACCAGGAACGAATGGACGCCAACCTGCAGGGCGGGGGGTACGCCGCCGGCGGCCCGATCGGTCTCACGCCGGAAGTGAAGCAGGCGGTGGCGGACGAAGTGCACCGGCAGCTTGATATGGAAGCGGCGGAAGGCCAGTCCATGACCGCCAACGCAGGCGCGGGCGACGTCATGGCTCCGGTATTCTCCGACAATATTCCGCATATTTTCGTGGTCTCCAGCGCCCTCATGGTGGACGACCGTGGGCCGGGGTGCGCGATCACCGAAGGCGATGTGCTGCAACTCCGTCCGGGGTCGTCAAACGGCGCCACCGCGGACACGGTCGTGCTGGCCAGCAAGGGCGCGGACTGCCGCAGGGGCAGCGTGGTTTCCGTCCAGCTTGCAGACTTGCAGGAGATGCAGAATCATATGCGCGCGACCGTAGACCAGGGCCTGGCGGAACTCCAATCGCGCCAGGGCCGGGGTGGACTGCCACCGCTGCCCGCCGCTGCCGCGGCCGCCCCGGTGGCTTCACCCATCGCCGCCGCGGTACAGCCAGACCCGAATGTCGCCACCGAGCTCAGCCAGGCGGCGCAGGAAGCCACCCAAGGGGAGCAGATTGTGGTCGACCAGAGCGCGCCAACCGATGCTGGGAATGCCGCCGGGCCGGTCACCATCTCCCTTGGACAATCGATCGCCGACGTGGAATCGATGAATGGGAAACCCGACAAGGTCATCGACCTCGGCGCCAAGAAGATCTACGTGTACAAGGATCTGAAGATCACCTTTACCGACGGGAGGGTGAGCGACGTCCAGTAAGCGTGGCGCCGGTGATTTGCCGCGAAGACACCGGTGGCAAGACCACCGGCGCTACTTGAGCGTGCCGGCCATATCACGGAGCTTCGCGAAGAGTGCGGCGAGCGCGGCCAGCCAGGCGAGCGCGCTCAAAACGGCCATGAGGCGCGGCTCGGCGGTCGCGCGGTAGTGGAGCTCGATGTGCGTGGCCGCGGCGGCGGCCGGGCGCAACACCATGAAACCCAGGTTGTCGGTCTCGATGGGGATGGCGCGGCCATCCTGGAAGGCCCGCCAGCCGGGGTCGGCGTTGACCCGCACGGCCACCAGGCGGCCGGGCGGCGCGGCGCCGTCGATGGCGAGCGAATCGACGCCCAACCAGCGGGTTTGGAGCGCGGGTCGGGCGGGGTCTTCCAGGGCCGCGATGTAAGGCTCCAACACCCAGGGACGCGCGGGCGCATCCTTGCCGGGAAGCTCGCCGGGGTTCAACCAGTTCGCCAGGGGGCGCGCGGGCAAGGCGTAAATGGTGTCGTCCTCTTCGCGATAGAC
>Ga0326728_10019523_pt1 | contig 13133 bp, 11 predicted proteins | sample MB3enrmetagenome_FD_207602 | JGI IMG/M metagenome (GOLD analysis project Ga0326728, IMG submission 207602) | Lab enriched peat soil microbial communities from McLean, Ithaca, NY, United States - MB31MN | ecosystem: Environmental > Terrestrial > Soil > Wetlands > Peat | place: USA: New York...
TCGGGAAATCAACGCCGAGTTACTCCGCTACACGCCGCAGCCGAACGCCCTTACAGCGCTTGCGTTTTCCCTATCTCCGACGTTTAGGAAGCAGAGGAACAGGCCCGAGAGGAAGATGGTAATTCGATGATTATCGCTTGGATATCCCGTCACGCGCCCCTGCCGAGCCAACGCGCCGAACTCGCTAGGCTGTTCGGCCCGCACCGGCTGGACGTGGCAAACGCAATTCGGAGTTAGGGCAAAGTTAGCGAAAAGGGCCGCGTAAGTATCCGCCCACGCGGCCACTTCCACGTGTAGGCGACTTATCGTCAAGGTGTTTGCAAGTTGCGGCAGACAGCTTCCGTTTTAGCGGGCATACCCAAACGTTGGATGGCGCAAGCATTGATTACTAAGTATGGCCCACCCGTTAGATTTCCAGGCCCCGCAAGGTGGTGAACTTATGTTCGAGATACAATGATCTGGGGGACCCATGCTAGCTGGCGATGGGCCGTTTGTCGTAAACACGAGGCACTAATGGCCTCGGGGCACGAGAGTTCGGTGACGGCACTTGCGGCCAAGAGTATCATATTGCCAAGTGCAGGTTTTCGTAATGTGTCGAGGGGAAGCATGGGTGACTGAAGTTCGGAAGAAACTTCCAACGCTGCATTATGCAGATCACGTCTGGGTTTCGGGGGTAGACCTGTAATGGCGATGGGGCCTCCTATTTACATGAACTGGCTGGCTGCAAACAGCGGTACGGCAGCGACAAAGACGGTCGAGTATCCTCTCTACTCGGACACGTGTTTCACAGGCCAGATGCGACACGGCCCATACGAATTCTTGAATACGGTACCTAATCACCAGGCCGGGCTTGTCCAAACAGCGCTAGTTCTGCGAGTCGACGAGCATTGGGAGTTTCCCCCGCCAGATTGGGAGAGAACCGACGTGGAGCGATATCACGGAGGTTCCTTTCCTGACGAGCTTGCAGCGCTTTCGTCACTGGCGCTGGGCGTGAGACTTAAGGCTGGTAATATGGTGCGCGAGTTCAGGCCTGGAGGTGATCCCAAGGGAACCCCGCACGAATGGAACCCCCGTCCATTTGCAGCGATTCTTGTTGGGGTCGGACGTAATACCTGGGTGCTACCGCGCGCGGCGAAGGGGTATCACCCACTCGATGGATTGAAAATCTTAAATACATTACCATCGCTGCCGGCACGCTCTGCGACCACCTTGGTACGCGCGGCAAGGTTATACCAGGAGGCCATATGGCTCGCAGAGTCGGAAACTGCAATGTCATGGCTCATGTTGGTTTCGGCTGTTGAGACTGCAGCTAATCAATGGCAAAAGGAAAAGGACCCTCCCGCTATCCGACTTGAGACATCGTTGCCAGATCTCTTCCACTATCTGTCGGAACTCGGCGCTGAGGTGCCGGCACGCGTGGCTGCGCACATCGCTGACATGCTGGGTTCAACAAGAAAGTTCGTGGAGTTCCTGATCACGTTTCTACCGTCGCCCCCTGAGGTGCGCCCGCCGATTGGCTTTCAACACCCTTGGGATAAGGACAACTTGGAGAAAACTTTTCGGAAGATTTACGGGTATCGGTCGAAGGCATTGCACGATGGGATACCGTTTCCTCTCCCAATGTGTGAGCCGGCGTTTTCCCAGTTAGATTGGTCGGCCCCATCGGAAGTCCCCATGGGTTCTACGTCAGCACTCAACGCGACATGGGTCAACAAGGATACTCCGATGCATTTTCATTCATTTGAGCACATAGCGCGTCACGCAATCCTCAACTGGTGGGAGCGCGGCGCTCCCGAGCGCTCTCTGCTCTCTAGACGCCAAAGGACGTGTAGCTAGCAAGCAGATTTCGGAGAGGAAGGCCCTACCTGCTATTCGAGAAGTTTCGGGCGATCGCGCGCTGAACAGAGGAAGAATTGAAATTAGGCGGGGTCCTGCATAAGATTTGCCTGGTCGAATCGTTATCCGCATGCGTCGAAGCTGAGATGAAATGAACGAGGAGCACTCTCACACGTTCCGGGAGGTTGGTGCCGTTCCGCCGCTACCGGCGATGCCGAATCACGACTCACCCCAGGTCGTCCGTGTTCTAGACCTCGTTAGAGACGAGCTGGACAGCAAGGATGGTTTCGAAGAGTTTTGCTGGTTTGCTCGGGAATATCCGCGTTGCTATCGATTCCACTTCGACGGCGCGGACTTTCGCCTCCGCTCAATGCACGAATTACTTTACTCCATCCATCACGAGCTTGCTGAGCAGGTTGCTGCCGCGACTGACAGTCAGATTTTTGAAGTCGGAACTGGCAATCTCCTCGTGAACCGATTGTACTGGGATTTCGAATCATACCTGTCAGAGGTCAGCGTAGCACTCGACCTCCTCGCGCGAGTCGTGGGCCCGGCGTTCAAGCAAGAATCACCCCCGTCCTTCAACAGGCTATGCAAAAAGGCGGAGCCGCACGTGGTGTTAGATCTGTTTCGCCGCGCACAGCGAGGCTGGGTTCAGCGCCTGAAAGACTATCGAGACTGCTTTGTGCATTACACCCCGGTCGACACTCTCCTAATTGTGACCTTACGAAAATCGGCGACCGGCTGGGAGTTGAGGGCAAAGCTGCCTATCAACCCAAATGTTCGCGAGATAATCGGATTTCGCTATTCCCGGCGAACTGAGTTGATGAGATATGCAATAGATGTGCATCGACATTTGACGGCTTTCGATCGGGTTGTCGCGAAAACCCTTTGGGCGCTGTATCGCAAGGGCGCATTCCCTGTACGAAAAGAAGGCTTGTTTTTTGTGGGCAAGAGATCGCGGTGAACTGAAAATGGGCACTTACACGGAACTCACTATCGCGGACTATCCCCTTATCTCGTCCAAGAGTGCCGTCATTCCAGAGGTAATGACGATCTTTCGAGAAACGGATCGTCACGTTTTCACCCGGCGCGTGGCTGAAAGGAACCGGCTTGTTTGGGGGACGCATGACGATCCTAACGACGGAAAGATGGAAACAGTTTTCGAGTACTCGTGCGATACCAGAATGGTGATCGACCGCTTGAATGTGATGGGTTTCACTCTTCGTCGAGTACGAGAAGACTTCGAGGCTTGCCGTAGGGCGGAATTAGACGAGTATGGGTGGCGGGCAGAAGAAGGCTATGACTCCACGTGGGCCGCCGAAAGCGCGAACTTCCTGAAGGGACTCACATTGGATATGTACACAGGCGCCCTCGCCAAGGTGATATCCGAAGGCCTAAGACGAGATCACTTCGGCCAAAACTTGAAAGAGGGGTTAGACCCGGTTGTCAAACATATCCTAGGGGATGGCGAGGACTACTTACTTGGATTCTTCTGTTCCGACGTCCGACTTCTTCTCCGCTTGGCCTGTGAAGTTGTGTCGGCGCAAAGTCACGTCGTCCAAGACATCACCGAGCTTGTCCATGCTGGATACTATGGAGAACAATATGCTGTCTGTGACGACGCAATTCGAGCCTTGACTGAGGGCCACCCAGAGAATGCGCCTCGGATCGTTCTTACTGAAGGGTCGACGGACGCAGCGATCCTCAAAAAAGCTCTTGCGCTTCTCTACCCACACCTCTCTGAATACTATGTCTTCTTCGACTTTGATTTCTCACGATTCCCTGGCGGGGTTGGTCATCTCGTTTCCATCGTGAAGGCATTTGCTGCCGCGGGGATCGCCAACCGAATCATTGCGGTATTCGACAACGACACTGCTGCACGCGAAGCTAGGCGTGCACTTGAAAGCGTATCTCTTCCGCCAAATATCGCCGTCCAGGCATATCCGGAATTGGACTTTCTCCGAGCATACCCCACGCTCGGACCCGGAGGTCTAATGTCCCTAGATGTGAACGGCTTGGCCGCGAGCATCGAGCTCTACCTTGGTGAGGATGTCCTTCGCGACGGTCCGAACACGTTAACCCCGGTTCAGTGGAAAGGATACAGCGAGGCGCTCAGGAAGTACCAAGGTGAGGTCATGGACAAGGCAAAGCTACACGCCAAGTATCAGGACAAGGTCGCGCGTTGCACTTCTGATCCTGAGCTATTGAAGATCACGGATTGGTCGGGCCTTTCGGCAATCTTGCAGATGATCTTTCGTGCATTTGAATAGCGGGTGTAACGGAACCGTGCGCCTTTCTGTGCTTGGCAGCAGCACTCACTCGGAAGCGCGCTTACGACGGGCTGGCCACGTGTCCGCCATTTCCTGACTGGGCTTGCACCTCCCAAATCATCGACGCGCCCGATCCTTGTCGCAGGATAACGCAGTTCCGAGAAGAACCCGCTGTCGGGCAGGCGCTGGCCGGGGCTACCATCCATCCGAGACCACATGGCCGTGTAACGCCCTATCCGCTGAAATGCCCCCCAGGACTCATAGCCGTTCGTTCAGCATTCGCTGAGTTCATTACGGCGTCAACATCACAATCGTCTGTCACTTGAAGCAAAAGATGGCAGTCCTTTGAAGCATAAAATCTCAGCCCCGCGCCCGTAAGTCCTTTCTCCACAGCGGCGTGGCTCCGGCTGCCTCACATGCCTTGAGCCATAAAACGGCATGTTACTGCGAACTTATACTTCAAGTCTCATCGTCTGTGACGGAACCCATAATGTTGCCGTTCTGGGCCCATAAGATCGCCGCCTGCGTCGCTGTAACCTACTGGTTCCACTCGAAACCTTTCCCCACATTCATTTCACTTCTGGACCCATAACTTTGCCGGAAGTGCGAATTGGCCCTATAACCTTGCCGGAAGTTGAGCAGCCGCACAGCTCAAACCAGTAAGAATAGGTACAAGAACACCAGTGGATGCAGAATCGACCCCCATAACGATGCCGAAGCGGCAAAGTTATGGGTCCCGTCTCATCGTCCAAGTTCTTCGAGAAAGGAGGTTCCCATTGCGCTTTGTCGGCAAGAATAAGATGGGCTTCTACCCGCTGCCATTGTCCGAAGCCCACCGGATTCGCAAATTCATCCAGTTCCCTGGCACGTCGTCATCCGCACTCGACCCGTGTGTCGGCGATGGCGCGGCGTTCGAGGTTATCACCAACGGTGCTGAGGTATTTCGCTACGGTATCGAGTTGGACGCCTACCGTGCCGACCAAGCCAGGCAGCGGATTTCCAACATCGTCCAGGGAAATACGCTGGAAGTGCAGTGCCCGGTCGAGTGCTTTGGCCTCCTGTATTTGAATCCGCCCTACGATTGGACTTTGGGGCCCGCTGACAGTCGCCGCACGGAGCAGTCGTTTCTGAGCCACACCTATCGCTGGCTGAAACCTGGTGGCGTGCTGATATTCGTTATCCCTGGCGACCGCCTGGCCGAATGTAGTCAGATTCTCTCCACGCATTTCCGTGACGTACGGGTTTACCGGCTGGAATCACCCGAGTGTGTGCGTTATAAGCAGGTGGTAGTCATCGGAGCACGACGAAGCCGACGGGAGAAAGAGCGTCTTACGGACAGCGACATCGCCCGAGCACGACTTTACTATGCCGGCCTCGCCAGGAATCCTTCCCAAATCCCGGTTCTGTCACATGAGCCCGAAGCGCGATACGACGTGCCGACGAGCGGACCAGCCCAACTAGTCTACCGGGGCCTGCCCTTGGATGAGATCGAGGATCTTCTGCCGCAGTCAACGGCCTATCGACAGGCAGGACGCATTCTCTTTGCTGGCCCCGCGTCTGCCATAGGGCGACCCCTCACACCCTTGCACGGTGGTCACGTTAGCCTACTGGCTTGCTCAGGCCTTTTGAATGGCATCTTTGGATCTGGAAATTTGCGCCATATATCCTTCTGGCAGGCTGTTAAGGTTCTGGACAAAACAGAGGAAGAAGAGGATGGCGTGATTACAGTCAGAGAAAAGGAACGATTCTCGAATGATTATATGGAATCTGCTGTGCGTTACGTGGAATCTGGCTCTGATGCACTTTTTTTCCTGAAACTAGTTCTGCTTTGCTCTCACCTTCCTCGCTGTCCACGTCTAATCGGGTATCTGTTGGGTGGAGGTGGCCGTGGCAGACGTGGATTCCGCTCGATATCCGCGAGTAGCGCAGTTGCCGTTGGCAAAAACGTGGTTGACGATTCAATCTAATCTCGGCTTGGCTGCAAACACAATCAATGCTTACGCGCGCGGCCTGGAAGAGTATCTCGCGTTTGCCACGATGCGCGGCTTTTCGCCGGAGGCGGCGACACGGGAGCACATGTCCGCCTATGTCCGTGAGTTGAGCACGCGGCCGGGCCCACGACGTAAGGGTACGCTGCAGATTGGTTCGGAGACCGGGTTGGCCAACGCCACTCTACAACTGCGGCTCACCGCTGTGCGGCTTTTTTACGACTACCTGATGGAAGAAGGCATCCGCCGGAACAATCCGGTCGGACGCGGTCGATACACGCCCGGCAAGGGATTCTGCGGTGCGCAGGACCGCGGTATTTTGCCACGGTATCGCAGGCTCCCTTGGATCCCCAGTGATGAGCAGTGGCGCGTCGTAGTTGAGACGGCCCGTCGGGAGAGGTTGCGGAACCGAGTAATGCTTGCCCTCTCATATGATGCCGCGCTACGTCGCGAGGAACTATGCTCGCTTGAGACTGACGACATTGATCCGGCTCTACGTTTGCTGCGCATCCGCGCGGAGACGACTAAGAACCGACAAGAGAGGATAGTGCCTTACTCGGAAGCCGGAGGTGCGCTGTACGGCGCGTATCTTGGGCAACGGCGCAATCTCAGCCGAGGAAGAGGGCCCCTGTTTTTATCAGAGTCACGCCGGAATCGCGGATTGCCGGTATCGATTTGGACATGGTCCAAGGTGGTCAACGGGATGGCCCAGCGAAGCGGCGTGATCCGTTTCACTACTCATACGCCACGCCACCTGTGCCTGACGGATCTGGCACGTGCCAACTGGGACATAAAGGAGATCGCGTTGTTTGCGGGGCATCGCTCCTTCGAATCGACACTGCGTTACATCCATTTAAGCGGTCGTGAGCTTGCGGAGAAGCTCGAGCGGGGAATGGCTGAAATCCACGCATGGAGAGTAAGGGCACTTGCGGAGGTGCTCGCATGAGCGGCCCATTTGGGTGGCCGCCTGCGACGAATCGTCGGTGGCCCTGGCCCATTGCCCTCAGTGCTTATGACAGGGCAGCTGCACTCAAACCGTCTGAACTGGACGAATTGCGTAGCTATGTTCGCTCCTATAGAGCGAGCAAGTGGCATCGGGTACTGCGGTTCTACGGAGCCTTGGAACGTCTGGTCCAGCCACTTCGTGACGTGATGAATCTCGTGGGGCCCAACGAGAAATTGCGTAGCGGGACCATCAACTTCGTGCTCCGCCAGACGTACGAACGACGCCATACGTATTGGGCCTGGAGTAAGGACGAGTGGATTGAGACGTTCGACCCGGCTGTATGGCACCGGCATAATTATATGGCTTTCGCTTACCTGTTGACCGGCTTCACCGATTTCCATGCCACGCGTAGCCGAACGTTTCGACAAGTCAACTTCGCCAGGAAGATTTTCGGCAACGAATTAGTGGAGGCGGCCGTTAAACACGTTCAGACGAGGCTTTCTAAGTGGGGCCATGCGGCGGTGATGATCGAGGGGTACGTCCCTCGCACCGTATGCGAGGCTCTGTTGGTGAATCGCAGCCCCTTCCTGGAGGACCTTACACGCGAGGTTCTGGTAAGCCTTCGAGAAAGCAATTTGGCGGTGCAAGTCCATCGATCGCTTGTGGCGCTTTCGGAGGTTCTTGCCGATGATGGCATTATTGGGAGTTCGCTTGCGGCCACCAAGATCCGCAAGCCGAAATATAATCCCAACATTCTCCTGTCGGTTCCGCCTGAGTGGGTCAAGTGGTGCCAACGCTGGCGCGAAACATCGACGCGGAGCCGGCGCACTCTCAGGATGGGCTACTACTGGCTGCTCCACGTCGGGCGATGGATTGCACGCCACCATCCCGATGCCGCATCTCCGGCGCGGTGGACGACGGAGTTGGCTGCCGAGTGTGTCGCCGCCATTCACCGAATGGGAATCGGCGAGTGGGCGGAGCGAACGGACCAGATCGGTCCGAAGAGACTGGGTAAGCCCATCGCCGCCGGTACTATCGCTTCGCGCTTGGGTATCCTGAGGGCCTTTTTCGCCGATCTGCAGGAATGGGAGTTGATTCCCCGGAAGTTTGATGCTCACAGGTGCTTGCGAACCCCCAGGTCTGTGCGGGGACGCCTTGGTCCCCATCCCCGGGTGCTCGCCGATGATATTTGGGCAAAGCTACTCTGGGCAGGGCTGAATCTTACTGAGGATGATCTCCCGCGCTGCCACTTTCAAAGGAGAAATGAGGGCCGCACATGCTGGTATCCATTGAAAATGGTGCAAGCGTTGGTTGTGCTGTGGCTCTTTGCTGGCCTGCGACGGGACGAGATCCAGCGCATGCGCGTTGGCTGTGTACGTTGGCAACGAAACTTGGAGTCCACCCATACGAAAACAGCAGTCTGTTTCCTGGACATTCCGGTTAGCAAGACTGCCGATCCCTTCACGAAGCCCGTCGACAGCGTGGTTGGGGAAGCCATCGAGGAATGGGAAAGGGAGCGTCCGGTGCAACCCAGGCGCATTGACGCAAAAACTGGACAAAGCGTTGACTTCCTGTTCCTCTATCGTGCCAAGCAGGTCGGGCCGGAGTACCTTAACAAGCGTTTGATCCCGGCGCTCTGCCGAAAGGCGGGCATACCCCCTCGGGACGTGCGGGGCAATATCACCAGCCACCGGGCACGCTCAACGATTGCGTCCCAGTTGTTTAACGCCAAAGACCCAATGTCCTTGTTTGACCTGCAGCAGTGGCTCGGTCATCGCACACCCGCATCAACGCAGCATTATGTTCAGATTACTCCCACCAAGTTGGCCAAGTCGTATGCAGACGCCGGGTACTTTCAGCGAAATCTGCGGACCGTCGAGGTTCTGATTGACAGCGAAGTGGTCAAGGCCGGCACGGCAGCACGCGAACCTTGGATGTACTACGATCTCGGAAATGGATATTGTACCTACGATTTCTTCGACCAGTGTCCGCACCGAATGGCGTGTGCTAAATGCGCCTTCTATCGACCGAAAGCCTCGAGCGCAGCCCAACTTGTGGAAGGCAAGGTGAACCTGCTCCGGATGCAGCAGGCGATTCCCTTGCGTGACGAAGAACTGGCAGCGGTCGAAGACGGAGTGTCCGCGATAGATCGCCTGCTCACCCGGCTTGCCGACGTTCCGACGCCTGCGGGACCCACACCCCGCCAACTACAAGCGTCGCCACTCGTTCAAATAGGCCCTCTCCGGAGGTCCGAGGGCCAACACGGATGATGAATGATGAACTCATGGCAAGGGGAATGGGTCGACTTCCACGCCGTGAAGCAGGCCGTCTCCATGGAGATGGTCTTGGCGCACTATGGCGTAGCCCTTCGTCCGGTGTTTGGCAACCGTCTCAGGGGGCGGTGTCCCTTGCCTACGCATTTGTCAAAGGAGAGTTCCCAGAGCTTCGCTGTTGAAACTAACAAGAACGCGTGGGCATGTCAGTCCGACTCCTGCGTGGCGGCACGATCTGGCCGTGTCGGGGGAAACGTGCTGGACTTCGTGGCCGTGATGGAGAACTGCTCGGTTCGAGAAGCGGCCCTAAAGCTCCAAAGGTGGTTCACCCTTTCGTCGGGGACAACAGTCCGCGGTCCGACCTCGTCCGGTTCGATTATTAGCGCCCCAGGCGAAGCGATTCCGAGATCTCAGTCCCCTAGACCGGCGCTTGGCGAATGCGATGCAAGGAACAAGGCTCTTGCGTTCGAATTGACTGGCATCAATCATTCGCACTCGTACTTGGCTGCGCGCGGGATCAGTCTGGAAACGGCCGAAATCTTCGGGATGGGGCATTTCCCAGGCAAGGGACTGATGAGCGGGCGCGTTGTCGTTCCGATACACGACGAAGCGGGGAAGTTGGTGGCCTATGCGGGTCGAGCGCTGAACGGGGAACAGCCCAGGTACCTTTTCCCAAGTGGATTCCGGAAGGCTCAAGTGCTCTTCAACCTTCATCGTGCGACAAGGAATGAGTGTAGAGGCTCAGTCATCGTTGTGGAAGGCTTCTTCGACTGTCTCAAGATTCATCAAGCTGGCTTCCGGAATGTTGTCGCGCTAATGGGAGTAGCTTTGTCCGGCAGCCAGCAGAAGTTGCTCGAAGACCATTTCGGGAGCGTGGCCCTCCTGCTGGATGGCGATGAGGCTGGTCGGGCTGCCAGTTCGAGGATCGCAGAACAGTTGATTCGCAAAGTCTTTGTGCGGATTGTTGATGTCCCCGCTGGCTTGCAACCGGACCAACTCTCGGCCAATGACATTGGGATGGTGTTGAAAGGGACCGTCAGGTAGTACTCGACCAGTTGAGCCGAGATTCGCCGATTGCTGCGCCGCGTAAAGGCTGTCAGCACCGGATTAAACAGGAATAGCAACTTCAAAGTTGGTCGACACATCTGTCCAGTGCTGGCAGGGACTAGCGTCGGCGCGCTAGTCTTTGCATCCGAAGCAGATCAGTGCCAGCCCGTTCCGGAAGGGTCCCAAACTGTGGTGGAATTGCGGCGGGATGACGAACTTGCCAGTTTTGTCGATATAGCCCCAACCGTTCTCGTATTCGTGGTCGCCCTTGCACGCCGCTGCAAGCCCCTCCGAGAACGATTTCGCGTACTGGCAGCAGTCGGGCCGCAGAACGACCTTGCCAGTGGTGTCAATAAAAACGTCTCGTCCGCCTATGGTAACGCTGGCCCATCCCTCCGAGAAAGTACTTTCGGTGCCGGGAAGCGGCCGCGCGATCACTACTTCGCCCGCTCGATTCACGTACCCGCGATCCGTTTCCGCCAAGCCGCATGAGAAGCGTATCCCCCAGAGAAATCGTGCGTCGGATACAAACCTGCCAGTATGATCAATCAGCCGTGCGGTCGGCTGCTGGTAATCGACGACCTTTCCTCCCACCAGAAGCGGCATTTCAAAGACCCACGCTCGGCCTTCCGAGAAAGAGCCGGGGGAGGTCCAGCTCGGTGTCGGCTTGATCACGAAGTCTCCGGCTTTGTTAATGTAGCTGTAACTCGGACTGGGCCCCGCAAGTTTAGGGATCCAGCACGCCCCGCTGCAAACCGCGGCGACCCCGTCCGAAAACGGCGAGGCCCAGCCGTAGCGCGGCGGGATGACAAAATTGCCAGTTCGATCAATGTAGCCCCAGCCATTCTCACCTTGGCAGTCGTCTTTGCACGCGGGTGCAAGCCCTTCCGAGAACTCTTCCGCCTCAGCAAAACGGGGGGGGATAACCCAAGCACCGCTTGCATCGATGTAACCCCAGCGGCCGTTGCGCGAAACTTCCGCGAGTCCTTCTGAAAAGGTCTTGGCTTCCTGCTCCGGCTGCAAACGAATACTCACCCGTCCAGACTTGTCGACGAACGCGTAATAAGACTGCGGGTGTACCTCGTGTCGGCAGCCCGCCAACAGCGTGCACAGAAGCACTGATCCAAAGATACGAGCACCCACACTGGAAAGGCTCATTCTTCTCCTGCTCGCGGGTGGCGAATACATTGCTTTTTATGTATGCGTCCCCAACCTTTCGTGCCTAACTCCCACGGAATTAATTCTCGATGTATATAGTGGAGTTGGGGCACCAAAGGCACAGCTTACTCCACCTAGCCAGCGATGCGCGTATACAAAAACCAATATATGCGCCACCCGTGAATTTGGGGGCCGCCCGAAATTCTGGCAAAAGGGTGGAGCACACGGGAACGGTCCACTTGGCTGATAAACGCCCTTGCCGCGGAAGTGCCTTGCCACTGCGCGAGCAAGGAGGCAGCAGCCCGCCATAGTTCATTAGCATCAACGCGAATATTCATAGATGGAGATTTCTCATGAGGTCTGCAGGTCGTTTGCGCATGGCGTTTTATCCGCTGCCGTTGTCCGAAGCGCAGCGTATTCGCAGATTCCTTTTGTTTCCGAATGAGCCCGTCTCGGTGCTTGACCCCTGTGTCGGTGACGGCGTGGCGTTCGAAGCGATCACAAGTGGCGGTCAAGTGCTTCGCTACGGCATTGAGCTTGACGCCTATCGGGCAGAACAGGCAAGAGTCCGGGTTGCAAGCGTGCTACAAGGCAACGCGCTGGAGGCACATTGCGCCGTCGACACCTTCGGAGCATTGTACTGCAATCCGCCCTACGACTACGAAATTGGGCCGGGCGATAACCGCCGAATGGAAGAAGTGTTTCTTCGCCATACGTATCGGTGGCTGAAGCCCGGCGGAGTTTTGGTGCTTGTGATTCCAGGCGAACGGATTAGTGATTGCAGCCAGGTTCTCGCCACACAGTTCCTTAACCTTCGAGCTTACTCCCTCAGCGAGCCAGAGTGCGTCCGATACAAACAAGTTGTCGTACTAGCCGTGCGCCGGAGTCGCCGCGAAAGGGAACGGCTGCAGGACAGCGATATCACACTCGCCCGGCTTCGCTACGCCAGCTTAGCGAGAAACCCCGCACAGCTACCCGTTCTACCTGTTGAGCCCGACGCACGCTATAACGTGCCACTCAGCGGTCCAGCCCTGCTTGTGAATCGAGGTCTGCCGCTCGATGAAATCGAAAATCTCCTGCCACGCTCAACAGCCTATCGCCAAGCCCGGCAAATCTTGTTTGCCGAGCCGTCGACCGTTTACGGACGACCGTTGACGCCGCTCCATTCAGGCCATCTCGCGCTTTTGGCTGTTTCGGGAATGTTGGACGGGATCTTCGGTTCAGGAGAAGACCGCCACATAGCCTCTTGGCAGTCGGTGAAGGCCACGTCTTGTTCCACCGAAGAGGAGGACAATGGAACGATCATCCAACGAGAACGAGAGTACTTTACCAACGAGTTGACCCTCGTCTACGCAAATGGGAAGACCGAAATCCTGAAATAACTTCGCCACACTCAGCTTATAGCAAGCCCCCCCTGGAAGAGAGCTTTCCGATCCGAAATTCATCAGCGGCCTGCCAGCTGAAAACCAAACCGGAAACTGGTTTCAAAAAGAGATATTCCACGTAACTTAGAGCTCACGCTGGTTTACTCCACGGGCGAAGTAGCGATACTGAAATAATCCCGGCACTCCCACTGCAAATTCCCTCTCTGCCGATTCCCACGAATCCCTAT
>Ga0326728_10019524_pt1 | contig 13133 bp, 10 predicted proteins | sample MB3enrmetagenome_FD_207602 | JGI IMG/M metagenome (GOLD analysis project Ga0326728, IMG submission 207602) | Lab enriched peat soil microbial communities from McLean, Ithaca, NY, United States - MB31MN | ecosystem: Environmental > Terrestrial > Soil > Wetlands > Peat | place: USA: New York...
GTACCTGGGCGTGGCCGCCAAGATCGTAAAGAGCTTCGCCCGCATCCACAAGTCCAATCTCTGCAACTTCGGCGTCCTGCCGCTTACGCTCAAGGACCCCGACGACTACGATTGGCTCAAGGAAGGAACGAAGATTCTCTTTCCTGATGTGCGAAAACGAATCGAGCGGGGCGACAGGGAGATCCCAGTCGAAGCCGCAGGAAGGACTATCGTGACTTTGCTCGACGTGTCGCAACGCCAGCGGGAGCACCTCCTCGCGGGCGGGACTTTGAATTTTGTGAAAAGCAGATTGCATGGGGGAGGATAGTCATGGATGGCGCAACGAACGTAATCACATCCGAAGGGGAAAAGAAGACTGCAGCAATCGTCAGGCTGAAGAACATCGGTCTGCGGGGCGTCACGGTGGCGGACACCAAGATCAGCCACGTGGACGGCGAAAACGGCATTCTCATCTACCGGGGGTATCGGATCGAGGAACTGGCCCAGAGCTCGACGTTTGAAGAGACCGCCTATCTCCTCCACCATGACAGACTGCCGACGGAGAATGAGCTGCGGGAGTTTGTCAAAGAGCTCATCCAAGCGCGGCAGGTCCCTGAGTTCGTCTTCGATGCGCTAAAACATCTGCCGAAAGAGTCCCTTCCCATGGACGTCCTGCAGGCGGCCGTCCCGATCCTCGCCACTGCCGACCCTGACCTTAAAGATGAGACGCGCGAGGCCAACGTGGCCAAGGCCATCCGGCTCATCGCGCGCGTGCCTGCCATAGTGGCAGGCTGGCAGAGAATACGGGAAGGCAAAGCGCCAGTGGGCTCCAACGACGCCCTCTCCCACGCCGGAAATTTCCTGTGGCAGCTCACGGGCAGGGAGCCTGATCCGGAGATCGCCCGTGATCTCGACACCATCCTCGTGCTCCATGCCGACCACTCCTTCAATGCTTCCACGTTTGCCTGCCGTGAGGTCGTTTCCACCCAGGCCCATATGTATGCCGGCGTGGCAGCGGGCGTGGGAGCGCTTTCCGGGAGCCTGCACGGCGGGGCCAATGCCCGGGTCATGAAGATGCTCCAGGAACTTCGGGATGAGTTGGACGTCCCCGGATGGGTAAAAACACAGCTTGAGGCCGGGCGGAAGATCATGGGCATGGGCCATGCAGTGTACAAGACCGTGGACCCCCGGGCGCGGTTCTTGAAGGATATGTGCTTTAGCATCGGGAAGAAGCTCCATGAGGATCGCTGGTGCCAACTTTCGACGGAAATCGAAAAGACCGCGGTGGCCGAGCTGATCGCACGGGGCAAAAGCACGATCAGGCCAAACGTCGATTTCTACAGCGCCTCGGTTTACCACCTCATGGGCATTCCCCTCGACCTCATGACGCCGGTCTTTGCAGTGGCCCGGGTTGCCGGCTGGACCGCCCACATCATAGAGGAGAAATTCGCCGACGCCCAGGAAAAGCCCGCGCTCTACAGGCCTTTGTCGGAGTATGTCGGCCACTACTGCGGGAAGACCGGATGTGTCTATGAGCCGGTCGCTGAAAGAAAGGGATAGACTCCGGAAGGGAGCTCGATAGGTGCCGCGGAAAGGTGATCATCGCATTCCCTTCGTTGACATGCACCGATTCTGAGAGGAAGGACTTCTGCGTCGTGTCGTGCCGGCGATGTCTTGGATGTTTCCTTGCGGCGAGTGTGAGTTTGAGCCGTTCAAAGACTTAAGGAACGTACGAGAGTCCTATCTCCCCTACCGGCAGGCCGTCCCATCCTTACCTCGTGCGTGCTCGCCGCAGTTATCGGGGCTCAGCGCCCCCTCCACAGGCAAAGCCTGCGGAGCCTCCCCCCTCACCCTTGCTTCGCTCGTTGCATCGCTCCTCATTTAAGTCCCTCACTCCCCCCAACCCCCACGCAAAGCTTGCGGGGGCATTCGTTATTCGTGCCGGATTCGTCGCGAGCTTTTCTAATCCGTCCTCGGACTATGCACGACGAGATAAGGACGGGACCGCCTTATGGCAGCGCCCTACCAATCCCACACTGCCCTCGAAGCCCAAACAAAGACAACCTTGTCTTTTCAAAATCTAGAGGCGGCCCTCCCGCCTGGTATACCGGCAGGCCGCCGATCCAGTAGCCCGTGAGGTCCGGCCTTTGCGTCTCTTCCTTTTGTTGAAGGGGAGGCTCCGCAGGCTTATGCCTGTGGAGGGGGCGACGCGAGCCCCAATAATTGCATGCCGAAATTGGCGACCATTGGTTCAGTTTCGGCTGGCTGTGGACGGTCCGCATGGAGGGATCGTGAGATTTGGATGCAATCTGAGCTGGGCTTGCCGAGGATAATACTTGCCGTATATCCGAGGCTGTCCGGCGAAGAGGGCGCCAAATATCGCGATTCCTTCATGCGCACCGGCCGGACCTGCATGTCTACCCGAAGCCTTTTCTCCGCACCCAAGGATCGGCTTTCCCGACTCGTATTGTTGCAAAATCATGGGCGCGTACATGATAATAATGAAAAGCACCATTTGCGCGCCAGGAGGGGATGATGGAAGAAGACTGGGCAGAATTGACCCCGGAGGAAAGAAGAAGGCGGCGCCTGGATCGATGGCTCAACCCTGAAGACGTCAGCTTTGTCAGCGCTGAAGCCAAGAACGCCTATCGTGAGAGAGTTCAAAGGCTCATAGACGCCTACAATCTGGAAAAGCCGGACCGGGTGCCCGTGATCGTGGCAGTGGGTGCCATACCGGCAGCCACGTACGGAGTCGATTTCCACACCGCCATATACGACTACGACAAAATGGCCGAGGTTTGGATGCGCTTCAACGACGAGTATAGCCGGGAGCTCGACAGCTTTGCAATTCCCGCCGGGGTGACGCCGGCCAGGGCCTACGACCTCCTCGATCTCCGGCTCTATGCCTACCCGGGGCACGGCCTGCCCACGAGCGCTACAGGTGTGCAATTCGTAGAAGGCGAATATATGATGGCCGACGAATACGACGCCCTCATCAGGGACCCTTCCGATTTTTGGATGAGGGTCTTCATGCCCCGAATTTTCGGAGCCCTCGAGCCTTTCCGCGCCCTCGCCCCCTTTACCGATTTCGTGGAACAACCGGCGATGAAGCTCTTGCCTTTCACGAGACCCGACGTGCAGGCGAGCCTTCAGGCCCTTATCGATGCGGGCAGAGAGCTATCGAAGTGGTCCGAAAAAGTCCTGAACTTCATGAGCCTGGCGACCGCGTCCGGCTACCCTTCCGCGACCACGGGTGTCTTTTGCAAGGCCCCGTTCGACACCCTTGGCGACACCTTGAGGGGCACGAAAGGAATCATGATGGACATGTACCGAAGACCGGAGAAGCTGCTCGAGGCCATGGACGTAATGGCCGATCTGTCCATAGAATCGGCCCTGTCCTCCCTCAACGCGACTAAGGGCTTCAGGGCTATCTTTCCCCTCCACAAGGGGGCGGACGGGTGGATGTCAGATGCTCAGTTCGAGACCTTCTACTGGCCGCCTTTGAGAAAGGTGGTTGCAGCCCTGATAGAGGAAGGCGTCTCGATACTCCTCTTCGCGGAAGGCAGCTTCGACACTCGACTCGACAAGGTCAACGAGTTTCCCAAAGGGGCCGTCTCGTGGCTCTTCGACAAAACGGACATGGCGAGGGCCAAGAGGATGCTGGGAGACCGGTGCTGCATCATGGGCAACGTGCCGGCCTCTCTCATGGTGACCGGTGAGCCCGGGGACATCAAGGCACATTGTCGCAAGCTCATCGAAGACTGCGGCGAAGGGGGCGGCTACGTGCTTTCCCCCGGCATCCTCGGCATCGACGAGGCAAAGCTCACGAACGTCAAGGCCATGGTAGACGCAGCCAGAGAATTCGGCACGTACGGAAAACATGGGTTATAATATGAGGCTCGACCTCCGCGCCAATCGGCATGGGGCTTTAATCGACATTATCGGCAGAAGGTGGACGGATGGATTCGAAGATCATACGGGAAATTGAGGGGATCATCGGCAGGCAGAACGTGTTGGCGTCGGAGGAGGAGCGCAAGTGCTACTCATACGACGGGCGTACCGCGGGGACCGTCCCCGACCTGATCGTTCTCCCAACATCTGCCCAGGATGTCTCCGCCATTCTGAAGCTGGCAAACAAGCATCTCTTCCCAATCGTGCCCAGGGGCCAGGGCACGGGGCTCACGGGCGGCTCCGTCCCCGCGAGGGGCGGTGTGGTGCTCTCCCTCACCAAGATGAATCGCATCCTCGAGATCGACGCGCAGAACCTCATTACCATCGTGGAGCCCGGGGTGATCACTTTCGTGCTCCAGCAGGAGGTGGCTAAGCAGGGCCTCTTCTACCCTCCTGATCCGGCTTCCTACAAGTATTCGAGCATCGGCGGCAATGTGGCCGAGTGCGCGGGAGGGCCCAATTCCTTCAAGTACGGTGTTACGAGGGACTACGTGCTCGGCATAGAGGTGGTGCTGGCCACGGGCGAGATACTCAACCTCGGGGTAAGGACCATGAAAGGCGTGGTGGGATACGACCTGACGAGGCTCTTCGTGGGAAGCGAGGGTACGTTGGGAGTCATCACGAAGGTTATCCTGAAGCTCATCCCCCTGCCCGAGACAAAGGCGACGATCCTTGCCCTGTTCAACGATGTCGAAGAGGCGGCTGAGACTGTCTCTGCCATCGTGGCGGCGAAGATCGTGCCGTCAACCATAGAGTTCATGGACAAGGCATCCATCGTGTGCAGCGAGAAGGCCTCGCCCATGGGGCTGCCTCCGGGGGTCGGCGGCCTCCTCCTCATCGAGGTGGACGGGGTAAGAGAGTCCGTCCTTTCTCAGGCGGAGAAGGTTCGGGCCATCGTGGAAGGGCACCGCGCCATCCGCTGCGACCTGACGGAAGACCCTGTCGAGTCCGACCGGCTGTGGCAGGCCCGGCGGGTCCTTTCCCAGGCCCTCTACGCCGTGGCACCCCTGAAGATAGCCGAAGATGTGGTAGTGCCGAGGTCTGCCATCCCTGCCCTGGTTCGTGCCCTCGAGGCCATGCGGGAGAGGTTCGGCATCCCTATCTTGGGCTTCGGCCACGCAGGGGACGGGAACATCCATGTGAACCTCATGATCCAGGACACTCCGGAGGACAGGGACAAGGCGGAAGAGGCGGTCAAGGAGATATTCGCCGAGTCCCTCCGGCTGGGAGGCACCATGTCCGGGGAGCACGGGATCGGCCTCACGAAGGCACCGTACCTGGGCATGGAGCTGGCCGACGCCGCAATGGCCACGATGAAGAAGGTGAAGCAGCTCTTCGATCCGAACGGGATACTCAATCCCGGCAAGATCTTCCCCGCGTGACCGCCTCCTCGACCAATGAGATGAGCGCGAAAGACCCCGGACCAGGAGCATGGAATGAGGCAGAGAGGGCCTGAAAGGCCCCTTGCGACTACCCTCGAAGTGATCGAGAGGCTCAGGGCCATTGGCGATCCCGAGAGGGCCAAGGCCTCGCAATGGTATTTCAAGACCGGACCCGGCGAATACGGCGAAGGCGACCTCTTCGTCGGCATCCCTGTGCCCACCTTGAGGAAGCTTGCGAGGGAATACGGCTCTTTGCCCCTCCCTGAGACGGTTTCCCTGCTCCGATCCGAGATCCATGAGGCGAGGCTCCTCGCGCTCCTCATACTGGTCAGCGCCTATGGCCGGGCTAACGCGGCGCAGCAGGAGGAGATCTTCCGGCTCTATCTCGAGAATACCCGATTCATCAACAACTGGGACCTCGTTGACTCCTCGGCACCCTACATCGTGGGCCCCCATCTCTCGGGCCGAAGCAGAGAGGCCTTGCGCGCCCTTGCAGAGTCATCCCTCCTGTGGGAAAGGCGCATCGCCGCGCTGGCAACCTTCTGCTACGTCAAGGAGGGGGACTTTTCCGAAAGCCTCCACATCGCCGTGGCGCTCCTTCGCGACCCGGAGGACCTCATCCACAAGGCAATCGGTTGGATGCTCAGGGAGATCGGCCGGAAGGATCAGGCCGTGGAGGAGGGATTCCTAAAAAGACACTACAGGGACATGCCACGGACCATGCTGCGCTATGCCATCGAGCGATTCCCCGAAGACTTGAGACGGCGATACCTGAAGGGGGAGGTCTAGCCCTTGCGGGGATGACTTTCGCGAGGCGACTTTCCTAGGATAAGGAGAATAATGGGAAGACAAGAGGAGATGGAGGAGTTCATCAAAGCAGCCGGAACAATGGACCGGCCGGAGATCCTGGAGAGGCTCTTTTTCCCGCGCCGCGAGCTTCCCGAAGAGGCGAGGCCCGCGATTGGCACGGCGTTGGTGGTCAAGGTTGCCGAGAACATCTCCATCGGCTGCCGCTTTTACCCCGCAGCAATTGGCGGCCCCTCCCTCCTCTATTTTCACGGCAACGGAGAGATAGCAGCTGACTACGACTATGTGGCCCCCCTCTACCAGGAGCGGGGGATCAACCTCTTCGTTGCCGATTACCGCGGCTACGGAGCAAGCGACGGGAGGCCCGGATGCGCGGCACTCATCGCCGACAGCCATCCCCTGTTCAAGGGTTTTCTCTCCTTTCTTCGCGGCCAGGGCTATCAAGGCGACCTCTTCGTGATGGGCAGATCCCTGGGAAGCGCCCCCGCCATTGAGGCGGCCTACCATTATCAGCAGGAGCTGAAAGGCCTCATCGTGGAGAGCGGCTTCGCCGACCAGCGGAACCAGTTGGCCCGGCTTGGCGTGAGCCATCTCTTCGAGGATCCGGAAAAGGTAATCGGCTTCGGAAACCACATCAAGATCAGGCACGTTCGCATCCCTACCCTCATCATACACGGCGAGGAGGACGACATCATACCGGTTGAAGAGGGGCGGAGCCTCCTGGCCGCATCCGGGGCGCCCGGGAAGAAGTCACTCTTCGTTGCCGGCGCGGGTCATAACGACCTGCTTGAGCGCGCCCTCGACCGCTATATGGGGGCCGTCGCTTCCTTCACGGGCGCACGCTTTGCCTAAAGGAGGAGAGAAGAACGGTCAGGATAGACGATAATCTTTCTGTCATAGAGAACGTCGGCGGGGCAAATGATTTTAGCATTGGACTACTAAGTCACGGGAAGGCGTACATGGGAAAGGACGTGGACATACTTAAGAAACTGGCCTGCGGCGCATAGCCTCACAGCTTCCTTGAAGCGTCGAGCCGATGCGTCCTCGACGCGGGGTGGATTTCAGAAAGGAATCGTGATATTAAGGTTATAGGGCAGTTAGCCGATCTCTCAAACCATCTCGGTTCGCTAAGTGTCACACTGAGAGCAATCTCGATCTATTGAACTTTACAGAAGGAGGAGCCGTCATGCCGCGTATCGTTGCATCGAAATGGGTGGAGGACGCCATGAGTCAGTTTGGACGCTGGGCAAAGTTGTCTGTTGTTCTGATGATCTTCGTGCTTATCGGCGCTGTCGCAGCTTCGTCCGGCGCTTTCGCGGCCTCGACCGGAGGCGCGCCCGACCTTGGCGGGTACACGGGGCCAGCCGCACAGTACATCGTAAAGCAACTGCCTGAGCCCGTGGTCAAACCCGGCTTCAAGTTCAAGGTAGGCTATCTTAACGTTTTCTCCGGAATCAATGTCATGATGACGCTCCAGAACGCATGCGAAAAGGAGATAAAAGCCCTGGGCGGCACGTTCATATCGTACGACGCGGGCCTCGACATCCAGAAGCAGGTGAGTCAGATGGATCAGCTTATCAGCCAGAAGGTTGATATCATCATCGCGTACCCGACCACCGACGCGGCGCTCACGCAGGGGATAGCCGCGGCAAAGGCAGCCGGAATCCCCGTGGTCCAAATCAACGTTCCGTCCAATTCTGAGAAAACCTTGGACCCGAACGTGTCAGCCATGGTCGGAATGGCTTTCGACCAGTATGACTATGTGACAATGAAGTATATCGCCGAGAAGTACCCGAAGGGAAAAGTGGCCTTCATAGGATTCGGCCCGCCCACCGACAATCTTGTGCACATTGTCGGCCGCGCGAGATATTGGGCAGGCCAGATGGGTCTCAATATCCTCGGTGAGGTCGATGCCCTGGACGCCAGCCCCAATGCGGCGAGCGTTGCTACCCAGGCGATAATAGGCAAGTATCCCGATGTGCAAATTATTATAGGCTACAATGACTATGCCACAATGGCCGCAGCCTCTGCGCTCAAGGCCGCGGGCAAGACAGGGGTTCTGGTAGCCACGATGAACGGAGGCCAGGATATCACCGCGGCTGGGATCAAGGAAGGCACGGCCCTCTGCGCGTATCGCAATGCATGGGAGAAAGTGGGCAATGCCGCCGCGATCGCGGCGTACGACATCCTCACCAAGCAGCATCTCCCGGCGCGGAGAATGCTCTTTATCGGTGAGATCGCAACCAGGGAAAACGTAGATTCACTCACATTCGTGCACTAGGGCCTTAAACCGGAGGTCATCCGGTCGGTGGAATAGTTATTGGAGGAATTAGTGTCATTGGAGTCAACCGGCCCACACAGCGTCGCGCCTCTCTTAAGCCTCACGGGTCTCCACAAATGGTTCGGCGGCGTTCACGCCCTGTGTGATGCCCGAATGGTCCTTCAGAAGACCGGGGTGGTCCATGCCCTCATGGGCCAGAACGGCTCCGGCAAATCCACCATGCTCAACATCCTCTCGGGGCAGATGCGCCCCGACGAGGGGGTAATTGCTATGGGGGGCTCGCGCATGACCTTTCGCAGCCCCCTTGACGCCCTTGCCCACGGCATTTCCATGGTCTCCCAGGAGACGGCCCTTGCCGAGGACCTCTCGATCGCCGAGAATATCCTGCTCGGCCACCGGCTGATCAGGGGAAAAATGGGAATCGACTGGGGCGCAACGAGAGACCGTGCCCGGGAGGTCTTAACGCAGGTCGGCGCCGACTATGACCCGGCCTGGATCGTACGCTCGCTCAGGCCCGACCAGAAGCAGATGGTGGAGATCGCGAGGGCCCTGTCGACCGATGTGAGGATCCTCGTGCTCGACGAGCCCACGAGCTCCCTCACCGATGAGGAGACCAAGGGTCTGTTTGCCGCCATCCGGCGGCTCAAGGAACAGGGGGTGTGCATCATATATGTCTCACACCGCTTGCCCGAAGTCTTCGAGATCTCCGATGAGATGACCGTGCTCCGGGACGGGGTGACGGTTGCGGAGGGCCACAAGGGCGACTTCAGCCCCCGCTCGCTCGTCGCGGCCATGGTAGGCACGGAGAAGCCGCTGCCCCTACGGGAAGGCCAGACGTGCGGATCGGGAATCCCTGTCTTGCAGATTCGCCATCTTAGTGTGGAGGGCAGCGTCTCCGATGTCGATCTCGAGGTGTGCGAGGGGGAGATCGTCGGCCTCGGCGGCCTTCTCGGCTCGGGCCGCAGGGAGGTGCTGGAGGCGATCTACGGCTTGCGCCGTCCCAGTGCCGGCACGATCCTCTTGTCAGGCAAGCCGCTCAAGAATGACAACCCCCTCGTTGCCATCAAGCACGGCATAGGCTTTGTGCCGCCCGACAGGAAGACGCAAGGGGTCGTCCTCCCCATGTCCGTCAAGGATAATCTCGCCATGGCCGCCACCTCCGAGCGGCAGCGCCTGAGCAGTCCCCGCAATGGAACGATCGAGGAGGAATGCCGCGCCACCTCGAAGCTCCTCGCCATAAAGGCCGAATTGGACGCAGAGGTGATGACCTTAAGCGGCGGCAATCAACAGAAGGTGGCCTTAGGGAAGTGGCTCCTCCGGCCCCCGAAGGTCCTGCTCCTCGATGAGCCGACCCGGGGAGTGGACGTCTCTGCCAAGGGGGAGATTCACCGTCACTTGAGGGACGCAGCCTCCCGCGGCATCGCCATGCTCGTGAGCTCGTCCGAATATGATGAGCTATGCGATCTGTGCGACCGCATCGTCATCTTCTTCCGGGGCTGCGTCGTTGCCACGATTCCGCGGGACGAAGCCACCGAGACGAGGCTCGCAGCATTAGGGGGAGGGACGAAAGAGGGATGAAATCGTTCGGTGTTGAACCATGAAGAGGGCTGTGTCCGATATCTTTGCGAGCACGCGGCCGTTTCGTACCGTCCTAGCCATAGTGGTTCTTCTCTTCGCGCTTTTCGCTGTCTGGCAGCCGGGTTTTCGCACGATACTGAACGTGCAGAACGTGCTGGCCTCGATATCGATACTCTGGATCGTTGCCATGGGCATGACGTTCGTGCTCGTCAGCGGAGGATTCGACCTTTCGGTAGGCGCTATCGCCGCGCTCTGCGGCATCTTCTTGGGCAAGGTGCTTGAAGCGCATCTTCTGCCCGGTCCTGTCGCCGTGGCCGCCACGATCATCGTCGGGGCTATACTTGGCGGCGTTCTCAACGGCCTCTTTGTCGCCGTCTTCAGGCTCTCGGTATTCGTCGTCACCCTGGCGTCCATGACCGCCCTCACGGGCATCGTGCTGATCTGGACGAATACGCAGTCGATCTATGTGACGAACCCGGTGGTCAATCAGATCTCGATATCCCGGCTTCTCGGGGTCCAGACTCCCATCTACATCATGATCGTCGTCTTCGCGATCTTTCTGTACGTTCAGAGACGCACGTACTTCGGCCGTGACATCTATGCCACAGGGGGCAGCTACACCGCTGCCCGGCTCTCGGGCGTGAGGACCGAGCGTACCCTTATCATGGTGTATGCAGTGGCAGGGGCGTGTGCCGGCCTCGCGGGCGCCATCGCCGTCGGACGGGTCGGGGCAGCCGTGCCCCAGGTAGATCCGGGTCTCGCCTTACAGGCAGTGGCGGCTGTTCTCATCGGGGGCACGGCCCTCACCGGCGGGGCCGGCAGTGTCGTCGGCACCGCGTTCGGCTGCCTGTTCATCGGCATTCTCCAGAATGGGCTCAACATGGTGGGTGTGGCGAGCTCCTGGCAGTACGTCGTCACCGGGATCATTCTTCTCGCATCGGTCCTCGGAGGCCGCGTTGGCGGCCACCGTGGGGGCATGCTCACCGGGCTCAAGAGAGCCCTGGGGTTCCGATCCCCGCCGCCCGCGGACTCGTGCGCCGTGGAGCCCGCAGCCGATGCTGCGTCGGGCAGGGGCGAATCAGACCGATAAGGGCGCATGCGCTCCAATGCCCGAAAGAAATGGGGGTACGCCGTCTTGGAGCCGGCGAAGATAGACGGGTTCCCTAAGAGACCCGAGTACCTCCCGCACAAATAGCCAATTGGGCTGACACGAAAAGCGACAAGAAGGAGGAAGAGAGACTCATGGGCAGAAACAGGGTGTTCACCGACGCGGAGCTGAAGGAGATGGGAACACGAACGCTCGATCTTGTGCTTCAAGCCATAGACGAAGGCGACAAGAAGAAGGCGAAAGAATTGGCCGTTCGCATGTACGGGGAATTCAACCACCTCCACGATGGCTACATGTTCTGGGTCACCGGCCTCCAGTCCTATATCTACCGCAACTACGGTATCGAGGCGGTGGAGAAGGCCGAGAAAGAAGCTCACACTATTGAAGGGAAAACCGTCTTCCTGCCGCCGGAGAAGACCGACCTGCGGTCGCGGGTGGAATTTGCGGTAGGATCCTTCAGGGGCCACCTTCAGCCAATCACTGTCGAGGAGGACGACGAGAAGATCGTGGTGACCATGAAGCCGTGCGGCTCCGGAGAGCGGATAATCCAGAAAGGCGGGTATGAAGCCGGCCTCGCGAGAGTGAAGGATCCCCACCGCATTACGTGGGGCATGAAAGACTTCCCCATCTACTGCGTCCACTGTCCGGTCATGGAGATGTTGGACATCGAGAACACCGGCGACTTCGGGTTCGTCCATATGGTGCGCGAGCCCATACCCTTCGGGTCCTGCCACTTCGCCTTTTACAAAGACCCCGGGAACATACCGGAAGAGTTCTATGATAGACTGGGGAAGAAGAAGCCCAATAAAAAAAATGACTGACAAAGGCCGGTGCCGATGGTTCGACCCCGGCCGTGTCTCACTAATTTTGGGGGGAATGTCATGAAGATTACGTGCATCCTTGGAAGCCCGCGGAAGAACGGAAACAGTGCGGCCATTGCCGGCCGTTTCGTCCAGGTCGCCGAAAGCCTGGGTGCGACATCGGAAACATTCGTGCTCAACGAGCTTAAGTTTAGCGGATGTCAGGCGTGCATGGCGTGCAAGGGAAAGCTGGACACGTGTGGCGTAGAGGACGATCTGACTCGAGTCTTTGCAAGTATGAGGACGGCTGACATCATCGTTGCCGCTACGCCGGTATACAGCGGGTATGCATCCGGCCAGTTCAAATGCTTCATGGACCGCTGTTACTCCTTTCTGGCCCCGGACTATATCACAAATCCACAACCTTCACGCATGCCTTCGGGCAAGAAGGCCGTGGTCATCACCTCCCAGGGCAATCCCAACCCGTCACTCTTCGACGATCTCGTCAACCGGCTGCAAACGTGGGTGAAGCGAAACTGGCGGGCCGATGAGGCGCACGTCATCAAAGGGTACGGGAGCCTCGGGCCCGATACGGTCCTCGAACCCTTCCTGAAACAGGCGGAGGATCTGGCCAGGTCGATGTGCGCATGAGCCGGGCTCGGTTTCCTTACCAAGGTCTCCACATCAGTGGGTAGTCAGGTACCCGTTTAAGTAGGTGATCATCACCTGTTTGACCCAGCGAGTCGACGACTTTGCTTTGAACGGCTCATTGTTGTATATTTGATCGCACACGGTGGCGGCGACGGCTCCGAGGGTATAGCCATTTTGGTTCAGCGCACGCTGGTGCTGCGCCAACACCCGAAACCTGAGGACCTCGTAGGGGGCTTGTCCTTGCTCGACAAGCATTGCCAGACGGGCCAGAAAGGGATTCACCACAATGTGGTAGCGGTTCGTCTTTCTGTTGCCCCCACCACCATAGCCTGAGTTCTGGTTGTACCGTATGAGGTTCCAGTCAACCAGCTCCTTGATGGCGGCCCGAACGGTCTTAGGGGTCTTCAATCCTGCCATTTGCGCGAGGGCCACCTCGCTCGTTCTTACCTCGTCGCCCTCTCGTTTGAGTGAAAGCAGCACGCCGAATACTGTTTTGGCCGACTTTCTGATGGCCAGATTGACCACGAGCCATGTCGGGATTCTCACCTCTTTCCAAGATCCCCAGCCGAGGTCGGCCCCTTTCTTGTAGCGCTCGA
>Ga0326728_10019528_pt1 | contig 13131 bp, 14 predicted proteins | sample MB3enrmetagenome_FD_207602 | JGI IMG/M metagenome (GOLD analysis project Ga0326728, IMG submission 207602) | Lab enriched peat soil microbial communities from McLean, Ithaca, NY, United States - MB31MN | ecosystem: Environmental > Terrestrial > Soil > Wetlands > Peat | place: USA: New York...
TCCAGCAACTTTTTTTCAACGAGGGGCAAGAGATAAAATAATATGCCCGATACGACAAGCGCAATCGTGAAAACCGAAATCCCCATTATTTTCGTTGATATTTTCCAATTTCTAAAGCTTTTCATATCTGCCTCCTTATCGATAATTATTTATTCTAAAGACTAAATCAATTAAACACCGCTTCCGTCAGCTCCACATTCTTGACCACCTTTGCCACGTCCACAATCAATGCCACCGTTCCGTCACCCAGAATGGTTGCTCCGGATATGGCCTCCACGTTCTTATAGATGTTGCCGAGCTTCTTGATCACCGTCTGATGTCCGCCGATCACCTTATCAACGACAAAACCGATCCTGTTCCCGTTTACCCCGGCCACCACGATCTGTTCTACGGGAGGCGCTTCACCTGATATCCTGAACTCATGCCTGAGCCTGATATAGGGCACAATCCCTCCCCGGATATTCGCAATGTTGCGGCCATGTGATTTCTTTGCATCCTCACGGGTCAACTCCACACATTCCTCCACAACCGACAGGGGAAGAACAAAACGGTTATTTTCAATCTCCACGAGGAGTCCTTCCACAATGGCAAGTGTGAGAGGCAGCTTAATTGTCACTGTTGTTCCGGCGCCCTGCCGACTGCTGATATCGATGGTGCCCCGTAAGGCATCGATACCTTTCTTCACCACATCCATCCCGACACCGCGACCCGATATCCCGGTAACTCTCTCAGCCGTGGAAAATCCCGGAAGGAAGATGAAATTGAATGCCTCTTTATCGGTTGAGTCCGTCCCCGGATGGGCAAGACCCTTCTCTATTGCCTTCGAGAGTATCGCCTCTTTATCAAGACCCTTGCCGTCATCCTGAATCTGGATTATCACGTGTGCTCCCGAATGGACCGCAGAGAGGCGTATCGTCCCGGTCGCGGTCTTGCCCGCGGATATCCTCGCATCAGGAGATTCAATGCCATGGTCTATGGAATTCCTGATCAGGTGGACGAGGGGATCGTTGAGCTTCTCTATCACGGTCTTATCAAGCTCTGTCTCCGCACCGTCGGTCGCCAGCTCTATCTCTTTGCCCAGCTCCTGGGACAGGTCGTGAACGAGCCTTTTAAATTTGCCGAAGATGGTGCCGATAGGGAGCATACGGACATTCAATGTAGTGTCCCTCAGCTCAGCAGTTAATCTCTCCACCTCTTCCGCGATGGAGGCAAGCTCGCCATTATGGAGATCTAAAGCGGTCTGGGTTAACCGTGCCTGAACAGTCACGAGTTCCCCCACAAGGTTGACAAGGATATCGAGCTTTTCCACCGGCACCCGTATACTCGATATCCCCTCGTCCTTTGCCTGGGTTTTCTCCCTCATCTTGCGCATATGCCGCTGTTCTATGAGGGCCGATTCCACTTTGTCGGATGTCACGAGTCCCTTTTCGACGAGCATCTCTCCGAGGTATTTCTTTTCTTTGAGGGCGCCTTGTAATGCTTCTTCCGTAATGTCTCCCCGTTCGGTCAGTATCTGACCCAGCTTCTTGTAGTCCGGCTCGGGGTCTATCTCGCTCGCGTTGTTTATCTGATTAATCGTGAGCTCACAGTCACCTTCCACGAAAATAAAGACATCCTTTATGGCATCCGTCCCCTTATCCGTGGTAAGTATGATGTCCCAGGATGTATAGCAGCGTTCGGGATCTATATCATCCAGAAACGGTATGGCACCCAGTTGGGCGGCTATTTTGCACTCCCCTAAGGAGCGGAGTTCGTCGAGAAGGAATAAGGGGTTTGTCCCTGTGAGAAAGATGTCCGGTGACGGCTTGAAGCGGATACGGTAGGTAGCCATCCCGGGTGCGGACACCTCTTTTATAGGGGAGGGCGAAGCCCACGGAGAAGTCGAAGTGGGGCTCAGGGGGGAGGTTACCCCTTCACCTTCTTGAGCTAATTCTTTGAAGGCCTGGATGGTCTCCTGAAGTATCGGCTCCTGTGGGGCCTTGCCGTGGGGGGTGGTATCGAGCATCAGCCGTATCTGATCTTTCGCCTGCAGGGTAAGGTTAATAAGTTTTTTTGATACTGACATCTTTCCATCCCGCACCTTGTCATAGATCGTCTCTATCTCATGGGTAAAGTGCGCGATATCATCAAAACCGAACATTGCGCCCGAACCTTTAATCGTATGCATGTCGCGGAATATCCTTTGAATCAACTCCATATCGTCCGGTGCCTCTTCCAGGGAAAGGAGGGATGTCTCAAGGTCCCCCAGGAGTTCATATGCCTCTTCTCTGAACGCTTCTGTGTGATTGTCCATCATCCCAGCACCTTTTTTACCACAGCGAGAAGCTGCTCCGCCTTGAAGGGTTTTACGATCCAGCCGGTGGCGCCCGCTGCCTTGCCTTCCTGCTTTTTAGAGTCCTGCGATTCCGTGGTGAGCATAATGATCGGGATAAATTTGCAGGCAGGTTTCTTCCTCAACTCTCCTATCAACCCTATCCCGTCAAGATGGGGCATATTGAGGTCCGTGATGACCATGTGGATGGGGTTGCCGTTCATCTTGGATAGGGCATCCCGGCCATCAGTTGCCTCAACAACGTCGTAGCCGGCGCCTCTCAGGGTAAAACGCACCATTTGACGAATACTGGCCGAATCGTCAACGGTCATGATTATCTTGGCCATTTATCCTTCCTCCCTTCCAGGAACATTACCTGCCTGAATTCGGCATGCAGTTCCGTCCTGTAACGCATATCCCGCATCCATCGTCACCTGTCTCAGCTCCTCCGGAAGGCTCTCGAAAAGGCCGGGACCCTGGCTCGAGTAGCTTGCAGTTTTTAAGGCCGCCCAGAGAAGTTGAAAACCTGCGGCGTCAACCGCCGTTACCTCGGCAAGATCGAGGGAAAGGCGATCTCTGCCCTCAATCGATTCGACAAGGATCCTTTTGAGCCTTTCGCTATTCTCTATCGTGAGGTCGCCGCACAATTTGAGCGCCGGTCCGCGAGTGGTATCTTCCAGTCTGAAGTCGATCATCCAGTCCTCCTAGAAAAGCTCCACATTCTCACCCAGACCTTCTTCCGGCCCGTGATGAAAAAAAGGTACCGTCGGCCCATTGGCGTGAATGCTTGAGTGATGTATGCTCCGTTCTTTGTGCATGGTATAGCGTTGCTCAAGTTGTTTCAGATATGCCGTATCATGGTTCTCGCCTGTTGCGGGACCGAGCTTCCCGGCTTCCCTCTCAATCCCGGCAAGCCCGGCAACAGCCCCGTTAAGCTCGCTTTCTATCCTCTCGTGAACGGTGATCCCGGAAATCAGGCTCTTGATCTCCATTTCGACCTCATTGGTCGTTCCTTCCACCAGGTTAACGAGTGAGGTGACCTGTCCGTCCATGCCCGCAAGAGAATCGAGGATCCCACCGAGTCTTTCCACCATTTCATCCAGTTCCTCGATCTCGTCCTCCTCCGCCTCCGCTCTGCCAAGCCCCTGAGCGATGGCGCTGATATGAGTGAGGGTTTCAGAAACCGAAACGGTCTGGCCCCGGGCATCGTCGGAGAGGCTCCGCACCGCCTCGGCGAGCACTCCCAGAGCTGCACCGTCGCTGCCTGTGTGGACCGCTCTGATCTGGGCATTGAGTGCAAGAAGGTCTATGTCCACCCCTATCTCATCAATGCCGCCCACGAAAGTGGTAAGATCGCCTATCGTGGCGACAACGCTCTCGACTGCCGTCAGCAGCCTATGGTTGGCCTCCCCGTTTTCGTTGAGCGTCGCGATGATCTTCGCCACATCCGTCCGGAGTCTTGCCAGGAAGGAGGCACCCGATGCGCCTGTTGCGCCCGCCAGCGCGGCCACCTCTTTCGACATCTCCATCGCGTTTCCGGCTATGTGACGGAAGCTATCCATGGCCCCGCCTATCGCGGATACGAACTCTTGTTTTGCGCTGTTCAATTGATTCACCTGGAGTCTGCACACGTTGCTGATGGAAAGATCCTGTAGACTTTCCCTCTCTTTCGGGCTCGACATCTTGTTGGACAGCTCATTAATTACCTCTATTACGTGCTCTATCTGCTGGCGGGTGATGTCGTGAAACTGAAGAGAGCTGACGATCTCGCCGACGTTTCGGGATATCTCTTCGGTTCGTTCTATGATATGGTAGGCGGCAGTCGAAGAGAGCTCATGTTTCTCCGAAAGAGAGGGAAGGTTCCTGATGATATCGTCAAGCATGGTCTGGCTCTGCCCCTGTTGTCTTGCTTCGAACAGGTTCACTTTGGAAAGGGTCTCGCTGATTACCTCATGCGTCGACATCACTGCCTGCAGAATACCGGCTGATTTTGAATTGATGAGGTCGGAGAGCTTGTTCACGTCATCGGCGATATTGCTGAAGGCGTCGTGACCGCCGACGAGACGGGCACTTTCTATTCTTGTCGAAATCCCCAAGATTCGCAGGTGCTTCACGATCCTGTTGAAACCGGCGAGATGGAGGGCTATGCTGTCGCTTGTCTTAAGGATAGTCAGTAGCGTCTCGCTGTTATGGTTGAGCTTTTTTCTGGAGAGAGCGAGATAGGTGTTCATCCGCTCAAAGAGCTTTTGCAGAGCCTCAATGTATCCCTCAAAATCCCGACCGCTCACGAGATCCGCGATCGACTTGGCCGTGGTCGAGATCTGACCCGTGCGGGTTGCCACATCCCTCAGGTCCCTGCCTGTAGTGAGAAAATCGTCTTCCGTGGAACCGTTCAGCGCAACCAGCCCTGCGCTGCAACCGCGAAGATTCTTCGCTATAGCATCAACACTCTCTCTGCAAAACCCACGATCACTCATGCCCGGTTCTACAACGCGCACCACGTGCTCCATCCCGAGCTTGACACGTTCTGTCTGCGCAGCCCTGACAGCATCACCGGCCTTCGGGCCGGTCGATTTGAAGCCTATGAGATCGTTGATGACAGAAAGGCCTGCTTTGAGCTTCTTCGTGATGGATAGATCGTTCCAGTGCTTCACGGCCCTCTCCTTCAATAGACGGACCGACCCTGCAGACGTAGTAAGCAGCAGATGTTTCTGCTCCTTGAATACTTATCGGCTTAGTCGGGATTTTTGTTAACTTTTTTGTGAAGTTTTATTTTCCGCACAAGGATAAGGATACACAGCGGGATACGAGAGCATGAGTGCGGGCACAAGGGTTCAGCGGCGTCAGCTCAAGTGGCGCAACAGGATCGAGGCTTCCCTGAAGCCCACCTGCATTCCCATTCTTTTCAAATTCTTTTTCAGTACCCACGCACTGCCGAGACCCGGTCTTTCGCGTCTTCTCAGTTTATCGATCACCGCGCGCTCACTCTTCATCCAGCCGAATTCCTGCAGCACCGCCCGTGTGTACCCTTCCGGGTCATCCCACCATTCCAGGAGTAACCGGGCGCTCTTCAACCCGGGCACGATCCCATCGCCGGCAAGGGGCGCCACGCAGCCAATTGCCTCGCCCACCCCCCAGACCTCATACTCTTTCTTACGAATGACAAACGGCAGGGAAGCATGAGGCGATGCAAGGCGAATTTCTCCCCTGCAGCCGCAGATTACCTTCCACTGCGATCCGTTGCCGCCAATCCAGCCAAGGACCTTCAGCCTCTCCAGGGGGTCCGAGAAAAAACTGCCGCAGCCGATATGGTATTCGTGATTGGAGAGGGGGAAACACCAGGCATACCCTATGCCCCCAAATTCGATGCGGTTATCGAGTGCTTCATCGGTCCGTACCCTGAACTGTGTGCAGGAAAGGGTGAAGTCGTCTTCAATCGGCGGCAAAAACACCCTCGAGACACCCGTCGCGTCGATGACCCTCTCGTATAAGCCGACCCCCGGCTGCCATCGGCTGATCCGGGCGCCGGCCAGCAAATCTTCAATAAGTCTCTGTTTGTCGAAGGTAATCAGGTCTGCTTTGAGCCTCAATCCGGCAACGCAGACGTAATCCGAATGGCTGAGTGAATAGGCAGATGCGTCGAGCCCGGTCTCTTTCACAAGCCCTGCGAAACCACGGGATGTCCCCCACGCACAAGGACTTATGCCGCATCGCGTGCCGGGGTCCTTACCAAAGACCTCTACCTGGTGGCCTTGTCCCGACAGCAGCCTGTAGAGGTATGCCCCCGTCAACCCTGCGCCTAAAATCGCAGTTCTCATTCATATGCCCGGCTTTCGGCTCATGCACTGAGGCGAAGGGTCTCCCTTATCGCGCTTCCCAATTCCTCGGAGGTGAGCGGCTTGAAAACGACCCGACCAAGACCGGCGGCCTCTATTCTCTCGGCTGAAGACGCGTCGCTGCCATCTGCATAGAGCAGGACAGGGAAGCCGCGCCGTATGCGGCGGAAGCGCGCAGCAAGTTCCAATCCCGTCACATCGGGCATGACCGGCTCAAGGATGGCAAGATCGAATTCGTCAGGCGATTCCGAGAAGACCCTCAGCGCCGCCAGACTTTCCGTTTCCCCTCGTGCATAGTGACCCAGTTCCTGGAGCATCGACATGGTGATATCGACCACATCCTTGTCGGCTTCCAGGACTAATATGTGCAGTTGCCGTCGGGAAATCACAATGTCGCCCCTCTTTTCGGGGGCGCCGGCAGCGGCCCCCGGTTGCTTCACTAATTCTCTGTGGGACGAAGAAACAAAATCCGGGATCGTCGATGATACGCTCAATTACGACGATAAACTATACCACAATTCAAAGGGAAACAATAGAGACGGCGGCGGACGCGACGAACCGTGTGTAATCTCTGCCGGTAGGTGCTATTGGAAAAGACCTTCGCAATCAGTGTATAATAGAAAGGTATGAAGAAGAATGAAGACGATTTCAGGGAACTGTGGAAGGCCCTTCCCAAAGAGCTGCAGGATGAGTTGGCCCAAGCCGTACGGGAGTCATCGGCCGAAACACCCGAGGATTTCGTATGGGAGATATTCGTGGGAGAGTGTCCTCAGTGTGGAAGCAAGGATACGAGAGATTGTGAAAAAGTGCCGGGAATAGAAGATATTACCCTCGGATTCTGCAATAACTGCGGCCACCTCTGGTGCTCGGAATGCGGACGACCTGTTGCAAAGGGCACTACCTGTGAACACTGGGAGATATGTAAAACGTGCTCCGGCAAAAAGGACACCTTCGGCGACTGCGGCATGGTGCCATGGGAGTGCGAGAAGGTTTCGGTCTTCAGGGAACCGGAAGGCGAGGAAACGGTGTACACCTGTGCCTGGTGCGACAGGGAGATCGAAAAGGACGCCGAGGTGTTTGGTCTTGGCGCCAGGACACATGGAAAAATGAGCCTGAAAGATCAAGAGGGCTCAACCATCAGGATACCGCTGACGCATGGCGGCAGGACCGTTCCTGCCATCGTACCTGCTCGCGGGTCTGAGGCGAGAAAAGCCGGGAACGACATCCTTTTTATGATCTGCAGCAAACAATGCGGCGAATTGTTAAAAAAAGCCCTTCTGAAGGAGAAGTTTAAGATAATCTGCAAGGACTGAAATAAACCCCTTCAGGCGCTGAAAGCCGCGCCACAATCCGGCAGGCGGAGGATGGTGCGCCATTGTCAACTGCTTCCCCGGTGATTATAGTTTTTTAGTGTGTGCAGGTTCGAAGGCGAAAGACCAGGAATTGAGACCAAAAAACTATGCGGGCTTGGCTGATGCGTAAAGGGAATAAACGGACCATCCTGTGGCTGGCGGGGGCGTTGCTCATCTTCATCTGCGGCGGTCCGTTACCGAAATCGGCGCCTCCGGACTCCTTCGCGTACCCTTCCGAACCTTCCGGCCTTCATGAGAGATTCCCTGCCTTCACGCTCCCTGCGCCGAAAAGCGACGCGGAGAGGGCATATCTTGGACTTTCAGGGACCGGGGCTTTTGCGACCGGACAGATCAAGGCTCAGGTCCTTATTATCGAGGCCTTCGGCGCTTTTTGCCCCCATTGTCATCACGCCGCCCCGTACGTCAATGAGGTCTACGCAGCGATAGAAGGGCGGCCTGACCTGAAGGATCACGTAAAGATTATCGGCGTCGGCATGAGGAGCACGCCCTTCGAAGTTAACCTGTTCAAGGAGAAGTTCCATGTGCCTTTTCCCCTCTTTGCCGACAACGACATGACTATTGAAAAACTACTCTCGATCGATACCACGCCCACGTTTATTGGCGTGAAAGTCAATAAGGAAGGGCCTCAGGAAAGGTTCTACTTCCGACGGGGCTCTTTCGAGAATGCCTCACAGTTCCTGTCGGAGATCATCAGACTTTCAGGGTTGGCACAGGAGGCGAAATGAGCGGGCAAAAAAGATTGCGGAGGGTCCTGGTATATTTCGTAGGTATCGCCATTGTCATGATAACCACCGCCGTTACCGTCCCCGGCAGTTTAATGAGCGGGGAGGCCGGGGCACCCTCGGAGCGGGTCGTGGCTCCGCCGATGGAGGGGGTGCCGAACCCCAAAAATGGTAGTTTAATGAGCGGGGAGGCTTCAGCGGCTCCGCCGATGGAGGGGGTGCTGAACCCCAAAAATGGACAGGCCGTCGATTTCAAAAAGAACATCTTCCCGGTGGGGAATCTGAAACCCACCGACAGTATCCTCCGCGTCAGGATAGGTGGTAAGGCGCCCAATTTTTCTCTGCCCGCAGTCGGGGGAGGCAGGGTCTCGCTCAGCCAATACCTCGGAAAAAAGCATGTGGTACTCTCGTTCGTTCCGGCTGCCTGGACACCGGTGTGTTCCGACCAGTGGCCCGGTTACCAGATCGCAAAAGACCTTTTCGACAAGAACAACGCGAGCCTGATAGGCATAACCGTCGATAATATCCCCACGCTCTATTCCTGGACCAGGCAAATGTCGAGTGAAAAACTCTGGTTCCCTGTCGTCTCCGATTTTTATCCCCACGGTGCGGTTGCATCGGCATACGGAGTCCTCCGTTCGGACGGAACGGCTGAACGGGCACTTTTCGTGATCGACAAGAAGGGGAGGATCCGCTACATAGACGTGCATAATATCAATGAGAGGCCGCCTCTCGAAGACCTCATACATGCCCTCGAAAAAGTCAACAAGTAACGGACGCCTGCTCGTTGTCCTGATCAACCGCTATTCTTACCGGTAGAACTCATGCTTTATTCAGGAGAGGATTCTATGACATATTTCGCATGGCTCATTTTTCTGGGTGCGGCAATGCTTGAAGTAGGGGGTGACGCGGTCGTCCGTCAAGGGCTCAGGGGGAGCAATCTCGCTATTATTCTGCTCGGATGCGTGACGTTGGGGGCCTACGGGGTCCTTGTTAACACCGTGAGGTGGGATTTTTCAAAATTGCTCGGAGTTTATGTGGCGGTATTTGCGCTCGTCAGCATAGTATCCGGCCGCTTCGTCTTTAAAGAAGACGTGCCCGTCACGACGTGGATCGGGCTCGTCGTGATCATCTGCGGGGGTATGATAATCCAGTTCGGGAAGAGGATGTGAACAACCCCGGCGCGCGATCCGCCCGCGCCGTGCCCCGGGGCGAAAAGACTTGATTATTTGGCAAAACGTAATAGAATAGTACTCTTATGAATCTGAAGACCCTAAGGGGATTTTCGCCTCAATTTTCGCGGTATCTGTCGGTCGAAAAGGATGTATCGCCGCACACGTTAAGGGCCTACGAGGGAGACATCAGGGACTTTTTGCGGTTTTTGGAAGATAATGGGCACGACGAGGTTGACCTTCAGGCGATCAGGGCATATGTTGCCGGGATTTACGCAGGCTTGCGGAAATCCTCCCTCTCCAGGAAAATATCATCTATCAAGGTGTTTTTTAAATTCCTGAAGAAGAAAGGGCACATCAAGGATAACCCGGCTCCGCTCTTGCGTTGCCCGAGGGCCGAGAAGCGCCTCCCGAAGTTTTACACGGTCGACGAGATGTTCTACTTCCTCGACACCCTGCCGGAGAAGACCTGGATAGCCTTGCGGAACAAGGCGATATTCGAATTGATCTATTCAACGGGAATGCGGGCGCAAGAGACCCTCGATTTGAATATCACCCACGTCCATCTTGATGGATTGTGGGCGCTTGTGAAGGGCAAAGGCGGGAAAGAACGGGTGCTTCCCTTCGGGGAGAAGGCCCGGGAGGCATTGCAAAAATATATGCAGGCGGCCGGTGACAGGCGGAGAGGGTCAGTGCAGGCCCTTTTCGTGAACAGACAGGGCGACAGACTCACTTACAGGGGCCTGCTGAAGGTGATGAAGAAACATCAAGTGAGCGTGAACCTCTTCAAAAACCTCGCCCTTCACGGCGTCAGGCACTCTTTTGCGACCCATATGCTGAATGGAGGCGCAGACCTGCGGTCCATTCAGGAGCTGCTCGGCCATTCAAAGCTTTCTACCACACAGAAGTATACGCATATCTCCCTGGACAAAATCATGGAGATATACGACAAGGCCCACCCGAGAAGGTAAAATGAAAAGCACGACAGTCTTATGCGTCAGACACAAAAATAGGGTCGTTTTTGCCGGGGATGGGCAGGTCACTTTTCAGAACACCGTTTTGAAGCATACGGCGAAAAAGGTACGAAAACTCTATCAGGACAGATGCCTCGCCGGCTTCGCCGGGGCGACGGCCGATGCCTTTACCCTTTTTGAGCGCTTCGAGAAGAAGCTCGAACAGTACAATGGGAATATCACCAGGGCCTCTGTCGAGCTGGCGAAAGACTGGAGGACCGACCGCTTGCTGCGGCGGCTGGAGGCACTTCTCCTGGTTGCGGACGGGGAGCACACCTTTATCCTGTCGGGAACAGGCGATGTGATCGAGCCGGATGGCGGCGTTGCCGCTATCGGCTCCGGCGGCCCGTATGCGGAAGCGGCCGCAAAGGCGCTGGTGAAGCATACCGATTTACCCGCCCTCGAGATCGCGAAGGAAGCAATGCTTATCGCGTCCGAGATATGCATCTACACGAATGACAGGATCGTCATAGAGGAGCTATAGATGAAGACCATGATCCCCCGGGCTATTCTGGAGGAGCTGAACAGGTACATCATCGGCCAGGATAAGGCGAAGAGGGCCGTGGCCATTGCGCTTCGTAACCGGTGGAGGCGGCAAATGATCCCTGAAGCGCTCCGGGACGAGATCGCACCGAAGAACATTATCATGATAGGCCCCACGGGCGTAGGCAAGACGGAGATCGCACGGCGCCTTGCAAAACTCGCCAACGCGCCGTTTTTGAAGATAGAGGCGACAAAGTTCACGGAAGTGGGCTATGTGGGAAGAGATGTGGAGTCGATGATCAGGGACCTCACCGAGCTCTCCGTGAACATGGTGAAGAAGGAAGAGCAGGAGCGGGTTGTGGAGAAAGCGCGGGAGATGGCCGAGGAGCGCATACTCGACCTGCTCGTTTCACCCAGGAAGCCTGCAGCGCGACCCGGAGAGGATCAGTCCTACGACCTCACGAGGGAAAAGATGAGGGGGTTCTTCAAGGAAGGAAAGCTGAGCGAGAAGCTCGTGGAGATCGAGGTGCCCGAGCGGGCGCTCCCCATCATCGAGATCTTCTCGTCCCAGGGCATGGAAGAGATGGATATGCAGCTCAGAGACATGTTCGGGAATATGCTGCCCAAGAAGACGAAGAAACGGAAAGTCAAAATAGGTGAGGCCTACGACTACCTGATCCAGGAAGAGTCGAAGAAACTCATCGACATGGACAAGGTGATGAATGAGGCGCTCAACAGGGTGGAGCAGGCCGGGATCATATTCCTTGACGAGATCGACAAGATCGCGAGCCGGGACCAGACTCACGGCCCCGATGTCTCCAGGGAAGGGGTTCAAAGGGATATTCTCCCCATTGTCGAGGGCACGACCGTCACCAGCAAATATGGGATGGTAAAAACCGACCATATTCTCTTCATTGCCGCCGGCGCCTTCCATATGTCCAAGCCTTCGGACCTGATACCGGAGCTTCAGGGGAGGTTTCCCATCAGGGTCGAGCTCGGCCCGCTGAGAAAGGATGACTTTATCAGAATCCTTACCGAGCCGGAGAATGCGTTGATAAAGCAGTACAAGGCCCTTCTCGCTACCGAAGGCATAGAGCTTGAATTCGGTGAAGACGGCATTTCCGAGATCGCCGATGTTGCCCAGCGCATCAATGAGATGACCGAGGATATCGGCGCGAGGAGGCTGTACACGGTCATGGAGAAGCTCCTCGACGACGTTTCCTTCGATGCCCCCGAGATGAAAGAGAAGAAGGTAGCGGTCACGAAGGAGTATGTGCTGGAAAGACTGGCGGAATTTCTTGAGAAGGAAGACCTGAGCAGGTACATACTATGAGTGGGGTTCAGCACCCCCTCCCCGCTCACAAGGGCACTATATGGATAAGATAGAAGTTTTACTCGAGGCGCTTCCTTATATAAAGAAATTTTCAGGCTGTACCTTTGTCGTGAAGTACGGCGGAGCGGCGATGGAGGAGGAGCGACTGAAGAAAGAGTTCGCGCGCGACGTGGTACTCCTCAAGTATGTCGGCGTAAACCCGGTCATCGTCCATGGGGGTGGTCCCCAGATAGAGAGGATGCTCACCAGGCTGAATATACCGACCAGGTTTGTGGAAGGCTTGCGGGCAACCGACGGGGAGACCCTTGAAATCGTTGAGATGGTGCTCTCGGGCTCCATCAACAAGGCAATTGTACAGGCGATCCACAATGCAGGAGGCCAGGCCATCGGCCTATCCGGGAAAGACGGGAAGCTCATCGTGGCAGAGCGGGTGTCGGACAAGGATATCGGTTTCGTCGGCAACGTTGTCGAGGTGAACGGGACGATCTTAAAGGATATCTCCGATTCCGGCTATATTCCCGTCATCGCGCCCCTCGCGGCCGGCGTGGATGGAACTACGTACAATGTAAACGCCGATACGGCGGCCGGCAGCGTGGCAAAGGCGCTCATGGCAGAAAAACTGGTTCTTCTGACCGATGTTCCGGGTGTTCTTGACGCCAATTTGAAGCCCATCTCGTCAATGAGCACGCAGGAGGCGAGAAAACTGGTGAAAAGTGATACGGTGAGGGGGGGCATGATCCCCAAGATCATGTGCTGTCTCGATGCGCTCCACGGCGGGGTGAAGAAGACCCACATCATCGATGGCCGCATTCCCCACGCCCTGCTCCTCGAGGTATTCACCGATTTGGGGATCGGTACACAGATAGCGGGAGAATAGCATGCAGCAGG
>Ga0326728_10019529_pt1 | contig 13131 bp, 14 predicted proteins | sample MB3enrmetagenome_FD_207602 | JGI IMG/M metagenome (GOLD analysis project Ga0326728, IMG submission 207602) | Lab enriched peat soil microbial communities from McLean, Ithaca, NY, United States - MB31MN | ecosystem: Environmental > Terrestrial > Soil > Wetlands > Peat | place: USA: New York...
TGATACTGTTGTTTTGGTGGAATGGGGGCGAAGTTTGCCAGGGATATTTTAGGAATCGGTTGATATTATAACGCTTTTGGGTGCTCTGGCACCTACATCATCAGTCCCTACCTTCAGGAATCCTTCATTGACGATAACTCCCGGGAAGGTAATACACCATCATCGCATTGCGCAGGGGCGGCCCGGGGGACAGGCACTGTCCCCTCCGTTTTATCCTGAAATCTCTCCCCCCGCCTCCATCCGGCACACAGGGGGGGGGAGGGGGGTGACCCCCTACCCCCCACCCCTTCTTTCGATCAAGGTGGGGGGTACCCACCCCCCCATGTGCCGGAGCAACAGGGGGGTACCCCCTCCCCCCCTCCCCCTCAGGGCCCGGCCTGACCCCCATGACCCTGGCCGGGAACAGGATTCTTCTGTGTTTATCGTGGAACTTGTGGGGAAAAAGAGAGGCAGGGCGTAACGGGGGCTGCCCTGTGACCGTGAGTGCCCTTTCTTATGCATATTCCGGTGCCTTTCCCGGATGACCGGTTTTCCATCTCCTTGTCCCGCAGTTAACTGCAAATTTTTTTTCACTCATCGCCAGCATTATGATCAAACGGGGGGAAGACTTCTTCATACACTAAAAAGGAGGTGAGCGGAAATGTTTGACTGGACTGTGTTCCTTAACATTATCATCGCGATTCTCCAGGCCATTGTCCACGTACTGCCTGCCGCATGATGCGGCAGGACGGATCATGGGCAACCGGAAGGACAGCACTCCTCCTGCCGTTCGCGATCAATCGCACCGGATGACGATCCCGTGCCCCACAAACCTTTTTTCCTCTCCCGCGAAAAACCGCGAACTTTTAATGTCATATAGCGAACCGTACTGTATGCGTATTCGATCCGGTCCTGTAGTGTTGATGACCGGCGTACTCATCATTATGGCCACGCTCATCTTCGTGGCGGGTTGCACGAATTCGACCCCGTCGGCCTCTCCCCCGACGCCGGTCTATACCCCTCAGACGACTATCCTGATCGGGAGTGCCGGTGTCAATCCCCAGATACTGGTGGTTGACCGCGGTGTGACCGTCACCTTCCTTAACCTCGATATAGGGCTTCATATCATTACCTCCGACCCCGGCGATCCCGATTCGTTTACCTCTCCCGTCCTTCAAAATAATCACAGGTACCAGTTCACATTTACCGTACCGGGGACATACGGCTATCACTGCACGGATAACCCGGATATAAAGGGGACCATCATTGTAAACCCCTGATCCCTCTCTTGCTACAGCGCATCAGCAAGGGGAGTTTCTCCCGTGGTTATCCGGGGATGGGACAGGAGAAATCCTGTCAGTGGAGGCGCTGATCCCCCGCTTTTTCCTCTGCATCCTGTGCCGGGAGCAGCCGGCTACTTGATCTCGATTCGTTCCCCGGTCTCCATGTACTGGACGTTCTCGGCGATCTTGCAAGCATGGTCGGCGCAGCGTTCCAGGTACCGGGCGATGATAATATAGTACGTAGCCTGCGTGATGGTCTTGGGGTTCTCCATCATGTACGTGATCGATTCGCGGAAGATGGAATGGCGCAGCGAGTCGATCGCGTCGTCCCGTGCGGAAAAACCATCGAGAATCTTTTTGTTCTCCGTCTCGTAAGCCGAGATCGCATCGTTGATCATCGCAAGCACGTACTCCGACATGAGCGGGATACTCATCATGTTTGCTATATGGGGCCTTCCGGAAATTTCCCTGACGATCTTTGCGGTTGATTTGCCATATCTCCCGATCCTTTCCGATGCGGCGATGACCTTGAGGGAGCAGACGATCGTCCGCATATCTTTTGCCACCGGCTGGTTCAGGGCAATAAGCTGGTAGCAGGTCTCTTCAAGCGTTACCGTCATTTCCCGGAGCTGGTCTTTCCTGTCCAGAACTGTTGTCGCCAGTGAGGCGTCCTGGTTGATGAACGCCTCCTGCGAATCCTGCAGCATGGATAAGGCAAAACGTGCCATGCCTGAGACCGCTTTTTTAAGGTCCTTGAGTTCCGTGTGGAATTTGTCCGTCATAAATCCTCTTCACCCGAACCGCCCGGTAATATAATTCTCGGTCAGGTCTTCTTTGGGGTGTTCAAAGATGTTCGTCGTCCTGTCAAACTCGATCAGCCTTCCCAGGTACATGAACCCGGTGAAGTCGCTGACGCGGGCAGCCTGCTGCATGTTGTGGGTGACAATAATAACCGTATACTCCTCCTTGAGCATCTGGATGAGGTTCTCGATCTTTGCAGTTGCGATTGGATCGAGGGCAGAGCAGGGTTCGTCCATGAGGATCACTTCGGGCCCGACCGCAAGGGTCCGTGCAATGCAGAGCCGCTGCTGCTGGCCGCCCGAGAGCCCGAGCGCGGAATCGTTGAGCCGGTCCCGGACCTCCTCCCAGAGTGCGGCATGGCGCAGGCTCTTTTCCACGATCGCGTCCAGTTCCTTACGATTGTTAATCCCATGGACCCGAGGGCCGTAGGCGACATTCTCGTAGATGGATTTGGGGAAGGGGTTGGGGCGCTGGAAGACCATGCCAACCCTTTTCCTCAGTGCTACGACATCCATGCCATTGCAGAGCATGTCCTCCTTGTCAAGGAGAAGTTGTCCGGTGATCCTGACATGGCTGATGAGGTCGTTCATCCGGTTGAAGCACCGGAGGAGCGTAGACTTCCCGCACCCGGAGGGCCCGATCAGCGCGGTGGTCTTCTTCTTTTCGATCTCCATGGTGATGTCCTGGAGCGCGTGTTTCTCGTTATACCAGAGGTTGAGGTTTTTGGTTGCAATAACAGTTGAATCGGACATGGATTATCCCCGTGTCTTTTTTGCATAATGGTTACGGATCAGGATTGCGACAGCGTAGAACGCTACGACGAGCATCAGGAGGACGAGTGCTGTCCCGTACTTGTTGGTCGAGGAGCCCGGGACATTGGTTGAGAGAATGAAGAGGTGGTAGGGCAGCGCCATCACCGGCTGGAAGAGCGAGGTCGGCAAAAACCGGGTCGAGAAGACAACCGCCACGAACATGATGGGTGCGGTCTCACCTGCGGCCCTGCCAATCGAGAGGATAGCACCGGTTACAATCCCCGGGATGGCGGGCGGGATGACCACATTCTTTATCGTCTGCCACTGCGTTGCGCCAAGCGCCAGGCTGCCTTCGCGGAGGGACTGCGGGATGTTCTTGAGAGTCTCTTCCGTGGTGCGGATAACGGTCGGCAGCACCATCAGCGCAAGGGTGATCATCCCGGCAAGGAGGCATACGCCGATATCGAGGAAGAGCACGAGGAAGGCGAAGCCGAAGAGGCCAAAGACGATCGAGGGCGTCCCGTTGAGGAGATCGACACCGGTCCGGATCAGTTTCGTGATCCTTCCTTCGCGGGTATATTCGACAAGGTAGACCGCCGCACCGACGCCCAGCGGGAGCGCGATCAGGATTGCACCGGCCACGAGGTACAGGGTGCCGACAATCGCCGGGAAGATCCCGCCGCCCCTCCCGAGGTCCGTAGGGCTCTGCGTCAGGAAATCCCACGAGATAGCAGGCAGACCGTTGATAATGATATATCCGAGGATGATCGCAAGGATGGCGAGGACCGCAGAGGCGGCTGCAATGACCAAGCCAAAGGCAACGAGCTCGATATGGCGCCGGGAGATCCGGTCCCTGAGATAGTACCAGGTTGCGGCGGCAAGGACAAGGAAGAGCGTTACCTGCCAGAGGCCGACGGCAAGGAAGAGGAGCGCGATGAGGGCAAGGAGAATGACCCGGAGATGCGGGAGGAGTTTTTCCCTGAGGGGGGCAGGGAGATCGAGCCACGAGCGCTTTGCCCTGCCTGCCGTTCTCCCGTCCCTGAGATGCGAGAGGATGGCGACCGCGCTTATGTTGATGATGAGCGTGATGATGAGAAGCACCACCGCCACGCCAAAGAGTGCATGGTAGTGTTCGCTCCCGACCGCCACATCGCCCATCTCTATCCCGAGGGTACCGGTCAGGGTGCGGACGGACGAGAGCACGTTCCAGATCGGGCTGGGGATGATAGCGGCGTTCCCGGTCACCATGATGACCGCCATGGTTTCGCCGATAGCGCGGCCTATCCCCAAGATGATGGCCGCCGCGATCCCGGAGAGGGCCGCCGGGACAATGACCCGGCTGATCGTCTGCCACCGGGTCGCCCCCGTCGCAAGGGACCCCTCGCGGTATTCGCAGGGAACCGAGCTGATTGCATCCTCGGAGACGCTGATGATCGTGGGGAGCGCCATGATCCCCAGGAGGATCGACCCGGCAAGCCAGGTCTGTCCGCTGGGGATGTTGAACGTGACGCGGATGAAGGTGCTCAGCACGATCATGCCGAAGAACCCGTACACGACCGATGGGATGCCGGCAAGCAGCTCGGTTGCCGGCTTGAGCACGCTTTTTATCCGGGGGGAGGCGAGTTCGGATATATAGATCGCACAGCCGATGGAAAGCGGGACGGCAAAGATCATGGCACCGAGTGTGACAAGGAGCGTGCCGATAATGAGAGCAGATATCCCGTAACTAGGTACAACAGAGGCCGGAGCCCAGGTCGACCCGAAGAGGAAATTGAGTACTCCCACCGTTTCAAAGATGGAATAACCGTCCCGGAACAAGAAGAGCAGGATGAATGCAACAACGATGACTGCAAAGAATGCTGTGAGGAAGAATATGGATCTGACGAATTTCTCCCTGATGCGGGAAACCGTCGCGGTACTTCCCGGGATTTTTCGGGCAGAGTATTCTGACAGGGTAATGGTGAGTCGCCTCCCGTGTGGTAAAAAAAGTGAGTTTGCAGAAAAATTTTGCCCCGTCAGCTGTTCAGGGCAACGTATCCCTGAGCAACGACAATCTTCTGGCCGTCCGGGCTGAGAAGGTAATCGAGGTAGTCCTTGGCAAGGCCGGTGGGCTGGCCGTTGGTGATCATATAAAGATCACGGTGGATCGGGTAGGTCTTGTCCTTGACGGTCGCAACGGTCGGGGCGATCGTGGTGCCGTTTGCCAGCTGGATCGGGAGTGCCTTGACATCGGATGTGAGGTAACCGATGGAGATGTACCCGATTGCATTGGGTGTCTGGGCGACCTCCTGGAGGACTGCACCGTTCGAGTTGTCCTCGTGCATGGACATGGAATCATTGACTCCTTTCATTACGGAGCTGTCGAAATAGGTACGGGTACCCGAAGAACTGTCGCGGCCGACGAGCACTATCTGGTTGTTCGAGTTTGCTATCCCAGCCCCGCTGAGGGACGACCAGGAGGTGATATTTCCGCTGTAGATCTGCTGGACCTGTGCAAGGGAGATCGACTGGATCGTGTTTGCCGGGTTGACGATAATCGCAATGCCATCGTGGGCAATCGTGATGATATTCATGGAGCTGTCCTGCGCCTTCTGGGCTGCCGAGACATCAGCAGAACTCATACCGATATCCACTTTCTGGTTGATGATCGCCTGGATACCGACACCGGATCCACCGCCGGAGACCTGGATGTTTGCCTGGGGGTGGGCCTGCATGTAGGCATCAGCAACGGCCTGTGCAATGGGTAGGACCGTGGTCGAACCGGTCAGGGTCAGGGTCTCGGTTTGGGCGGCTGTCGAGGGCGCGGAACCGGCCTGCGTTACTGTTGCCGTGGCGGGGATCGTTGTTGTTCCATTGCTGGTACAACCGGCAACAAGCATCGATACAATAAGTAATGCCGCGAGGCATACTGTCACCAATAAATAAGAACTCCGTTTAGCTTTCATGGTGTTCGATTATCACATTACCCCGTGCTCATATACAGTTTTTCGACATAGAATATACAGATATATATACAAAAAAGAGACAGATAGAGATAGGTACATTCATCATATTACTCTATTCAAGAGGTGAAAAGAAGATGGAAATACGCCGGGTCCAGATGACCGGGGGGTCATCGTTTGTCGTCACGCTGCCCAAAGACTGGATAACGGAAATGCGGATCAGGAAGAACGACCCTGTCGGCCTGATCACCCAGCCGGACGGAACGCTGCTCGTTACGAAAAAAACCACGGACGAACCGGTCCAGCGGGTCAAGGAGATCGATATCGGGCACATCACCGATCCCTCGTTCCTCTTCAGGATCCTGATCGGGACCTATATTACCGGGTTTACTACGATCCGGGTCAGCTCGAAACAGCGGTTTCCGCCGTTTGTCCGCACGGTCGTCCGGGACTTCACCCAGATGACCATCGGGCAGGAAGTGGTCGAGGAGACCGATACGCTCATCACGATAAAAGACCTCCTCAACCCGGCGGAGATGCCGTTTGACAACACCATAAAAAGGATGTTTGTGATCGTGAGGAACATGCATGAGGATGCCATCGCCGCGCTCGAAACACACAACCCTGCACTTGCCACCGATGTGATCAACCGGGACATGGACTCGGATCGCCTCAACTGGCTGATCGCACGCCAGACCAACATGATCATGCAGAACCCCTCCCTGTCCCGGAAGATGGAGGTCTCGACCGGCATGGCGATGTACTATCACCTCATCAGCCGGATCATCGAGCGGATCGGCGACCATGCCGTCCGGCTGGCCGAGAATTCCCGGCCGATCATGGATGCCGATCTTGACCCGAAGATCATGACCGCGTTAAAAAAAGCAAGCGTCCTGTCCATGCAGATCTTTGACAAAAGCATCGTCTCGTTTTTCAATACCGATATCAGGGAAGCCCACAAGACCATCGAATCGATCGCGGCGCTGGAGCACATCTGCGGGGATATCAGCAACATGGCGTTCAAACAGGAGACCGTTGCCGCGATTTCCATCAGCTACATCGCCGAGAGCATCCGCAGGGCCGGGGAATATTCTGAAGATATTGCCGAGAACGTGATCAACTATATTGTCGAGGAAAACCGCTCCCTCCACCGCCGGCCCGCAGGAAAATAATCATCTTAGCACACACCGGGTTTTGGGAGAGATAATCCCTTTATAACAAGCATAACGAGCAATCTTTTTTGGCTCCCCGGAGAAATCCACAATAATTCATTGAGATCAATAATTGCAGGATGTTTTTCACACGGTCGTCTTTTCAACAGTCAATACAACCCTGAAATCCAAAAACAACTGGACCCAAGTTTTCGTAAGTCCTGGTGTATACGAAACCGAGATGAATATCTCCTGCCGCGATTGTCCGGAATTATGCATGGGATATTGGAACGGTCAAGTAAGCTAATATCCAGATCTATACCAAACTGGCAAGTTCGACCAGACCGTGTAGACAAGCCAGAAAAATTTTCCGTCAACGCCCATCATGTAAGAATGGCAGGCAATCTGGATGATTCCTGTACCCTGCCCTGATAAGTTCAGACGCTGCTCCTGCGCCCAGGAGGAAATTTATTCTTATCTGCAGTACTGAAACAGTCCACAGATCTTCATGCTTTTGTCACCCGTGTGAAATACGCTCTGGTTCGATCCAGAAGAATTCCAACGGACATTCCTAAACGCACGAAAACAGGATGGGTGGATTCCAGTGACGGGCTACCCGACTTTTGGTGTGTCTTCGGGCCGGACACCTCTCCTGTTTTGGGAGTCTGAGTTTTTCCCGCTTTTTTCTTTTTCATTGCCATATCATGCCTCCTGCTCTTCCCAACAGGAAATACACAAGCCGGTCTTTTTCGTATAGAGAAAATCCATCATGGGCATACAAGCGCTGCAACAGATGCACCGTACCGCAGAAACCAGCGGCGAGGGTAATTCCGGCGGGAGGAATTGCAGCTCCCGGTTATCATGGAATTCCTTACCGGAGGCTTTCCAGCCCGGCCCGGGGAATTTTTGCCGTAGCATCGGGTTTGTAACGGCTGTATGTTCCGGTCGCTTGATTTGAGTTCCAGCCCGGCCTGAGGTTTCGTGCGTGCAGGATTCGGCCTTATGGATCAGATATGGCGCTTTCAGGCTCTGCTCAACTTTTTTTATCTGTTCTTGGTGGATCCTGTACGAACTGATCATGGGGTCTTGCTCCAGGAATATCTGTTTCGATCTGACCATTCTTCTCACTACTATGTCACATCTTAACTATATAGATTTGACGACATAGTATATATATTTTTGAAAAAGTATTGGTTTGATCTGAAATTATTCTGTGGAATACAAAATGGACATGCAAATACCCCGTTCTCCTGAAAAAACCGGCGATGTCCGATCTGTAATCACGGAAACAACTGCCTAAAAAGCGGGAATTCAATAGTGATCTTCCCGACACTTCGGGGAAAGACCCCTATCTGAACATTGCCCCGCATAGTGAGAAAATGGTAGAGACTGAAACCTCCTTTTCCAAGACCCTCAGATATATCCTGCCTTTCTGAGGATACCCGCTATGCCAAAATATGCGGTACTGATAAGAACATCCGTTTTTAGTTCAGCCACGATGAATGAGTTATCGCCGGCACGATATGCACCGTAGATGAGAAAACACCGGTACCCGATCCAGCAGATAAAAGAGATCAGAAACGCGTACCCAATACCGATCCCGATGCTCCATGTCAGAGCGAGGTTATCCAGAGTATGATAAGCAAGCGCCACCGGCTCTTCCCCGGGCTTATCCTGAATGTTGCTCTTATCGGTACTTTTTTTCATCGTTTTATACCCCCATTTCAGAGATACTCCGATAACACTTTATGGTAGAGCCGGCTGACATTTTCCTCTGTTGCAGTCATAGGTGGAAACCCGGTGAACCCGGCAGCCTGCCGGAGATCCCGGTGAAGCCGGAGACCGTACTGGCTCCGTGAGAGGAACCATCCTTCTTTGCGGTAATACCGGGATAGATACTCCTGTTCCCACTGTCCCGGTGTCGGAATAAAAAGCCCGCTTCCCAGTCCGGCTTCGGCAATGTCCATCATAGTGGTATACCCGGAACGGCAGATGATGAACCGCGCCCGCGACATGAGCAATGATTTTTCCCTGCTTGAAATATACGAGAAGACGACGGTTCCGTCATCCAGCGTGATAACCCGGTCTGTTGCTGGTTTGCCGAGGAGAACCACTTTCCTGCCAGGAAGGCGCGGAATTTGCGGCAGGAGGATCTTTTCAAGCACTGTACGCTGGGGTTCCATTCCCGAGATGACAATCAGGTAATCGATGTCTTTTTTCACCGCTTCTTTGCGGACACTGGCAAGTATTCCGCAATAATAAATTCGATCACGGAGTGCCGGAAGAGGCGTCCGGGAAAGTTTTCCCGCAAGAGCGCCCTTTGTCGGTGGGTTGTCGGGCACCACAATTTTTGTGAACCGGGAAAATGCGTCAGCCTGAATACATACTCCAATCAGTTCCATCGGCCACGCAATCAGGGGAAGGCTCTGGTGCAGCTGATGCGTGATCTGGATCGAAGGCACATGATGTGAAAAGACGCCGGAGCGGGAGTCGCTGATGATGAGATCGAAGGCGTGTTTTGAAAATATTTTTTCTGCTTTTTTACGTTCCGCCAGGTAGGCTTCAATGAGATGGGGGATGTAGGCCGTATACGTCGGCAGGAAGATCCTGCCGTTGTTGTGAGGAACCGGGTAATCCTCGAACCGGATAAACCTGCATTCGGGACACTCTTTTTTCAGAAACTCGAGCGCATTCCCGCTGGTACCGATAGTGACTTCATGACCGTGGCGGAGTAGTTCCCGGATGATCGGTACATCCCGGGACGCGTGACCCAGTCCCCAGTTCAATGGTGCAACAAATATCGATCCCATTCGTCGCCGTTCCTTTCAGTGATATTGAAACCTGTTAATCAGGTAGCAAGTCTTCGCTCATCAGATCCAAGGAATGTCCACGTCACCGCGATTGGCAGGCGGATTGGCCGCGTTATCTGTGATTCCGCCCGGATTGAGAACGAATGGATCTGGGTCTCGCACATCTGCAGGCATGCGGTAAGAATCGAGAGGGTTACCTCCGCAACCTCCTCGTTCTCCTGCCATGCCGGATCTGTGCGGATACAGTCATCAAGGAATGAAAATTTCTTTACAGACTGCCGGGCAAGATGCGCAGCACCATCTCCGATTCTCTGCGTAAACTGGGGGTGAAGAACCCCTTTTTCTGGCGTATTCAGGAGTGCGCGACGAAAGCAGAACCCTTCCCGCATATTCCTCGCAACATATTCTTCGTAAACGGAATGATTTTTCTGACAGGACGGCAGGAGTGGACGGGCATGCCACGGATTGCCCGCATCCTGCATAAAGTGCATAGCGTAGCCGAGTTTCTCCAGTGCGTTGGTTTCATGGACGGAAGTTTCTGCTTCACGGATCGCCTCCCGGGTCAGTTCACCGGCAAAAAGGGAGCAGAGCGGCATGTAATGCCGTACTTTGTCAAATATACCCCAACTGTCGGGCACCATGACATTTTGCCTGAGTATTTCCCGATGGGAGCGGGAGAATCCCATATGGAGCGCTGCAACATCGGTAAGATCCCAGTGCGTCGCATTCATCCAATGTTTAATAGCACTCACCCATGCGAATAGAGTTAATTGATTAAATATATTCTAAATCTAGAAAATATATATACATTCCCCCCCTTTTCAGCGCGGTTCAGGTCAACTATGTTATTAAGGAGAACTACTTCACCCCTCATGAATGAAGATGCCCCCTCGAAAATAAAACCTGCATCCAATAGGTATGCTTCATGATCATTACCCAATCTCCCGGTGGAAAATTTTTAATATAAATATGAATAATCATACTATTATGAAAAGTATGAAAAAGAAGAATTGTAAGGGAACGGAGAATCTTGTTGACGAACTGGTGGCCCCCCGGAGAGAGAAAACAAAACATCTCTTTGGCAGCGTGAAGGTCGGGGAGCGGGGGCAGGTCGTAATCCCCAAGGAGGCCCGGGAGATCTTCAGTATCGAGCCCGGTGATATTCTGCTCGTACTGGGCGATGTTGAGCGGGGCATTGCGCTTGTAAAAGCCGATGCCCTCCAGGAATTCGCAAAAAAGATCCTGGAGACATCGAGCAATCCCCGGACAGACTCATAGGGTGAAGCGAATGAAAATCATCGTACTGAACGGCAGCCCCAAAGGCGCAGTCAGCGTCACGATGCAGTACGTGGCGTACCTGCAAAAAAAATTCCCGGCGCATGAATGCCGGATTTTCAATGTGGCACAGGATATACGGAAGATCGAAAAAGACGAAACGGTGTTTGGCGGGATTATCGATGCGGTGCGAACCGCAGACCTTGTGCTCTGGGCGTTTCCCCTCTATGTCCTGCTCGTGCCGTCCCAGTACAAGCGGTTTATCGAACTGGTCTTCGAGCGCCACGCGGAAGAAGCATTTTCCGGGAAATACACCGCATCGCTTTCCACTTCGATCCACTTCTTCGACCAGACCGCACACAGCTACGTGCATGCGGTCTGCGATGATCTTGGCATGCACTACTGCGGGTTTTACTCAGCCGGGATGAGGGATCTGCTCATAGCGGAGGAACGCAGCAGGCTGGAGAAATTTACCCGGATTCTCCTTTCCACTATATCGGATAAGGTCCCGATCCAGCGGGAGCATGCACCCCTTGTATGGCCGTCATGGCCGTATGTTCCGGGCCCGGCACCGGAACCGGTCAGGACCGGTGGGAAAAAAGTTGTCATTCTTACCGACTCCGATGACAGTTCCGCCAATTGTGCAAAGATGACCGAACGGCTCATGCAGGCCTTTTCCGGTAATGCTGAACTGGTCAGCCTGCATGACGCGGATATCCGGGGCGGGTGCCTCGGGTGCTGCCAGTGCGGGTATGACAATACGTGCGTGTACGCGGACGGGTACCGGGACCTGTTCACAAAGACACTGGGGGCAGCCGACATCATCATCATAGCCGGCACGGTACATGACCGGTATCTCTCATCCACATGGAAACAGTTCTTTGACCGGAGTTTTTTCAAAGGCCATATCCCGGGCCTGAAGGGAAAACAGATCGGGTTTGTCATTGCCGGGCCCCTGCAGCAGCTGCCAAACCTCAAAGAGGTACTCTCGGCATGGGCAGACAACGGGGGGTGTCGTGCCCTGTTTGTTACGGACGAGTGCGGCGATTCCGGAAAACTCGACGCGCTGCTGGACGCGACAGCAACCCGTCTTGTGAAGGGGGCAGAGACCGGGTATATCCCGCCGCATACCTTCTATGCAGTTGCGGGCCACAAGATATTCCGTGACAGCATCTATGGGGATATGCGGCTTGCGTTCCAGGCTGACTATCGCTATTACGTGGAGCACGGCATGTTTGATTTCCCCCAGAAGGACCTGAGGACACGGATGTTCAATGCGGTCTTTGTCCCGCTGATTAAAATCCCCGGTTTCAGGAAAAAAATATTTTCCGATATCAAACACCACATGATCCAGCCGTTTGAAGGCGTACTCAGGAATACCTGATTTTTCCGGAGACCCCAATATGAAAAAGAGTGCCCTGCTCCCGGGTTTTATCCCATTGATTGCCTATGGGGCCTTTGCCGCCATCTCCGGCGTCACTATAGCACTCGCTGCTGCAACGGTGGCTGCTATGGTTATCGGATGGACAGATCTGCGAAAGGGTATGATCCTGTCGTGGGCAAACCTCGTGCTGTTCGGCAGCATGCTGGTTGCGATCGGCATTCTTGACATGACCTGGATCATCCCTTATATGGGTATCCTGATCTATGCCGCACTTGCATCAGTGACCTTCGGTTCGATTCTCCTAAAAAAAGCGTTCACCCTCCCGTATGCACGCGGAATGGTGGATAAAGCCCTCTGGGACAACCCGCTTTTCATCCGGGTCAACGTATTTATGACCGGGGTATGGGGCGGGATTTTTTCGATCAATGCAGGATTGAGTGCGATCACGCTCATCGCCCCCGGACTTGCCGGGCACATTTTTCAGGTCCTTACCTATATCGCCCTCGTTTCCGGGATCATCTTTACGATGTGGTATCCCGGGCATATTCGAAAAAAATATGCTCCTGGACCGGTGCAGGATACAAGATAACGTGTTACCAGACCGGCTTTTGAAAAACTACAACACTCTTCAAAGACATGTGCAGACGGAATTACATGCGCATGGACCGGCATCCCGGCCCGGATCCTCATCTCCCGCGTTTTTCTGTTTTTCCCGCGACCGGCTGATGTGCCCGCACATAAAAAAACTTCACGT
>Ga0326728_10019530_pt1 | contig 13130 bp, 9 predicted proteins | sample MB3enrmetagenome_FD_207602 | JGI IMG/M metagenome (GOLD analysis project Ga0326728, IMG submission 207602) | Lab enriched peat soil microbial communities from McLean, Ithaca, NY, United States - MB31MN | ecosystem: Environmental > Terrestrial > Soil > Wetlands > Peat | place: USA: New York...
TCCACCTTCCCCTTGTCGTTGCCCTTGGCCGGGCGGCCGAACTTCTCGGCGAACAGATAGTGGCTCTGCAACTCGGAGAAGGCCCGCGTCTTCTTCCGCTCGCCGTCACCGAGGATCCGCACTACAGCCAGCGTCGTGTTGTCGTAGAGTATCCCCGTCGGCACCCCGCCGAAATACTCAAAGGCGCGTACATGGGCTTCAAGAAAAGCCTCGGTTGTCTCGGCCGGAAAAGCCTGTACAAAGCAGTCATCCGAATGCGGCAGGTCGAAGACCATAAAGTGCGCCTTCTGCTCCACGCCGGCAATCACCACCATCGCTTCACCGAAATCGGCCTGCGCCTCGCGCGGCGCGTGGGTCAGCGGGATGAACATCTCCTGGCCGCCGATCTTCGACGAGCGCACGTAGTCCCTCACAATCGTGTAGCCGCCGGTATAGCCGTGCTCGGCCCGAAACCGCTCGAAGATCCGCTTGGCCGTGTGCCGCTGCTTGCGCGGGCGCTGCCTGTCGTCTGCGAGGATAGCGTCGATGACTCCCTGCCACGGGCCAAGCTTCGGCCGCCGTACAGGCTGCTGCCGTTAGTAGCCAGGCGGCGCCGAAAACTCCAGCATCTTGTTCACTGTCTTGCGCGCCAAACCGAACTCCCGCGCCGCCGCCCGCTGGCTCATCCCCTCCACCAACACCGCCCGTCGAACTCTTGCGTATAGCTCCAACGTCTTCATGCCTCCTGTATCCCACAGAAAACACGCCTCCTAACGACGCCGAACCTCGTTCGGCACCCCAAAGAAAACCTGCTTGTCTGTGAAACTGCACTCTGGCGCGGTGGTCTACTTTTACTCCGCCACGTCACGCCGATAACGCGGCGTCACGTGGTCAATTTTTGCTCCGGCGCGTACACCGGACAGCTTCAGCTCTTCAATCGGGTTGGCGACCTGGTGCAGGTGCTGCTCGGAGAGATGCAGATACCGGGCTGTCACCTCCAGATCCTCATGACCGAGCAATAGCTGGATGGTACGCAGGTCGGCCCCGGCTTCAAGCAGATGCGTCGCCCAACTATGGCGAACCAGGTGCGGTGTGACCCTCTTGCGCAGGCCGGCCTTCTTGGCAGCTTCGGTGCAGGCACGCCACACGATCTTGTCCGTAATCGGCTGTTCGCGGTCGCGATGCATGCGTGAGGGGAACAGGTAGACCTGCGGCTTGAGCCAGCGCCAGTGAGCACGCAGAGTCTCCAGAAGCGTTGGGCTCAGAGGCAGATCACGATCCTTGCCGCCCTTGCCGTTCACGACGTGGATAACCATACGCTGGCTGTCGATGTCAGTTATCTTCAGCCGCGCTATCTCGGAGCGTCGCATCGCCGTGCCGTACAGAACCATCAGCAGCGCACGCTCGAACAGGCTGCCGCTGGCATCGATCAGACGTGTCACTTCTTCCCGGCTCAGGATCTTGGGTAGTTTCCTGCGCTGCTTGGGATAGGGCAGGAACTGGCGGAACTCATGCCGGTGCAGTGCATGTATGAACAAGAACCGCAGCGCAGCCACATGGTTCTCGACTGTTCCTGGCTCCAACCTCCTTGCCTTGAGAAGGTAAGCCTGGTACGTGCGGATATGATCGGGACCGAGCTTGTCAGGTGACTTGCCGAAGTGTTGCGCGAACCGCTCGACCAAGCGCAGATAGCGCCGCGTCGTGGCCTGCGAGTAGTTGCGACGCTCGAGTTCCTCGAGCATCATCTTGCGAAGGTGGGTCACAGTTGGGTACCTCCTGTGACTCACACACTATCCCGGCCTCAAAACTACTCGCCAGCCAATGTCGCAGCGACCGCGGCGCCTGCGGCTTCGTTCTGGTCGGCAATCCGTACATAATCCCGATCTTCTGGCTCCGTACGTATGGCTGGTCGTTCGTCCGGAGGAACAGAGACATGGCCCATCGTTGGCCGAATTCATTCAGGCGACCAGGTGCCTACCGGCTGGTGCCCGTAACCACTGCGTAGATCGCCAACCATCCCATCTTCTTCTCAACCGCGCCTGCACGCTGTCGCGGCCGCGGCGGCACTACGTCCGCAGCACGCCATCCTGAGCGCTGCCAAATGAGAACGGCTCATCCGGAGAACCCTCCTAAGCAGGCGCCCCGACAATCGCGCCACAACGGAGGAAGAAGTTTCTGGCGAGTGTCGGGCTTTTGAAGCCTGGCCGTCGCCTTGAGTCAACCCGGAACTACACCTTACCGGGATTTGGAGACCATCGACGTGTATCCGTCTACGCTCAGGGTTATCGAATTGGAGCGACTTGACATACATATCGAATCGGAATACATATTGTATACATCTGTTCAATTTTGCACGGACCTATCGAGCTCTCGCCTGTCATCTTTTCCCAAGACGGCGGGAGTTCGCAGGCCGGAGCCCTCCCAGGAAGCGGAACATAAGGGCGGCTTTTCAATCGTTCTGTCCAGACTGTCACCAGCCTGAATGAGCTAGCTCCCGGGGAACGAGCCCTTTGCAATGATTGCGATGATCGTCCAGGTTGCGTTCTTGCCTGGCGAGGGCGGTTGGTACTGAGGGCGTGGGCGCGGCCAACGCTATCTGTTCTGGAACGGGAATCGCCGTTCTTAAGCGGAGTTTGACATGTAAATAGGGATTCTGCACTCGGTCACCGGCTCACTCCCAGTTGAACTCGATGTTTCTTCATAGGATTGATCATTCTGCCGGGCGGGTAACGGAAGTTCCGCTTCTTTAACATTAAACGTCAGTGGCATGGAGAAGACAGATGGACTCGAGTACGAAGGATGAAATTAAAGGCAATTTTGATGAAGTGAAATTCGAAGTTCCACAAGAGATCGGACAGACCGATCCGGAACACGAGGAGCTTGCGCGCCTTGCGTACCAGCATTGGCAGCAACGCGGCCGTCCAATCGGAACTCCGGAAGAGGATTGGTTTCGTGCCGAGGAGGAAATCAAGCAGCATCTGGACGAAGCTCCCGCAGCGACAAGCAGCCACACCGAACCCCTTTGAAGACGGCAGGCAGGCCGCGCGATCGCACTCAGACCGTTGGCTTGGGCGGTGGCAAAGTCTCCGGGACGCATCGACGAAACGCTTGCCACCGACGGCGACGTTGTCTCTGCGGATGAAGTTGTTGCTCGGATGAACGCAGAGGATATCTGGAAGTTAGCAGAGGTTTGGGAATGAGGAGTATGAGCACAATCCGGGTTATTGCACATTCGCGCGATGCTGGCAACGGCGAGACGGCCGGTATGAAAGGGCAGGCGCTTTGCCTTGACCGCAAACGAAAGCCGGCAGTTCTAGCAGGGATCTTTACCATCCTGTTTATCGTCTCCATCGTGGAACTGGCTGGATGCAACCGGAATCAGGCGATCAAGCTGCCGGATACCGATGTGCTGGTTGCGAATCCCATCCAGCAGGACGTGCCCATCTACAGCGAGTGGGTGGCCAGCACGGATGGATTCGTGAATGCCGAGATTCGGCCGCAGGTTTCGGGTTACATCGTCCGTCAGGACTACACAGAAGGCTCGGCCGTTCGCAAGGGACAGGTCCTGTTCGAGATCGATCCGAGGCCTTTCCAAGCCAGCCTCGATCGCGCCAAGGCCGACCTTGCGCAGGCAGAGGCGCAGTTGGGCAAGAGCATGATCGACGTCGAACGCGATACGCCCCTGGTGGAAAAGAAGGCCATTCCCAAGGAGAAGCTGGATAACGAGATCCAGGCGAAACTCGCGGCCGAGGCAGAGGTTAAAGCGGGCGAGGCCATGGTGGAGCGGGCCGAACTTGATCTGGGCTGGACCAAGGTCACCTCGCTTGTCGATGGCGTAGCGGGAATCGCAGAAGTCCAGATGGGGAACCTGGTTGGCCCCGGCGCGCGCCTCACCTCCGTTTCGCAGGTCGATCCCATCAAGGTCTACTTCCCTATCAGCGAGCAGGAGTATCTGCGGGCCAGACACCTCAGTTCCAGAGGGCAACCGATGGAACTGTTCGACAGCGCGCCGGAGTTGATCCTTGCAGATGGCACTGTACACCCGCATAAGGGCAAGATTCTGCTCACCGACAGGCAAATCGATCCCAACACGGGCACCATTCGCCTGGTCGCGGCATTTCCGAACCCCGGCAATATTCTGCGCCCGGGGCAGTACGGGCGCGTGCGTATCCAGACCGGCATGAAGAAGAACGCTCTGCTGGTACCGCAGAGCGCGGTCAAAGAACTTCAGGGAGGCTACCAGGTCGCGGTCGTGGGCGCCGGCAACAAGGCCAGTATTCGCCCGGTCAAGGCAGAGGAGAAGGTCGGGGCCATGTGGGTGATCGGCGAAGGCTTGAAACCAGGCGACGAGGTGATTGTGCAGGGCATCGAAAAGCTCAAAAACGGCACCGTGGTTGTTCCCAAGCAGGCACAAATCCAGACGGAGGGACACTGAGCCATGTCCGACTTTTTCATCCGGCGGCCCATTGTCGCCATTGTCATTTCGATCCTGATGGTGATTATTGGCGCCATCACAATCACAAAGCTTCCTGTTGCGCAGTTTCCCGATATTGCCCCGCCCGAAATACGAGTCTTTGCCATGTACCCGGGCGCCGACGCCGAAACCATGGAGAAGGCCGTAGCCACTCCGATCGAGCAGCAGATCAACGGCGTGGACAACATGGACTATATGTACTCGCTGAACTCAACGAGCAACTCGAGTACAGCGTTGATGGCCGATTTCGATCTCAAAACCGACCCCAACATGGACCTCATCCTCACCCAGGCACGGGAGCTACTGGCTTTCGGTCAGCTTCCTCCCGTGGTGAACCAGATCGGTGTCGACGTAAAGAAGTCCCTGACTTCGCCGATGATGCTGATCGCCCTGTCTTCACCCAAGGGCACTTACGACACGAACTTCCTGGCCAACTATGCCTATATCAATCTGAACGATCCGATCCAGCGCTCTTACGGTGTGGGTCTGACGCAGGTCTATGCCGGTCAGTACGCGATGCGCCTTTGGGTAAAACCCGATCGGCTGGCAAAACTGGGTCTGACCGTCAACGAAGTCGCCAATGCAGTGCAGGTGCAGAATACGGTGAATCCGGCTGGCTCGGTTTCAGGCGAACCGTCCGCCGGCGACCAGCGATTCACGTATGCCGTCCGTGCCCAGGGACGGCTTACGACGCCGGAGGAATTCGGCGACATTGTGGTTCGCGAGAGCCCTGACGGCGGCGTGGTGCGCGTAAAAGATGTTGCCTCCGTCGAATTAGGCTCGCAGGACTACAGCTTCGCCACCCGCCTCGACGGCAAGCCCACCGCGGTGATTGGTGTTTACCAATTACCGGGTTCCAACGCTGTAGAAGCGGCGAAGGGCGTCCGGAAGCTTATGGCCAAAATGAAGGAGAGGTTCCCGGCCGATCTGAACTACGACATCACGCTGGATACGACCGATGCGGTACTGGCAGGCATGAAGGATATCGTGCTTACGCTGGGGATCGCCTTCGTGCTGGTGATCATTGTCGTGTACGTCTTCCTGCAAGACTGGCGCGCGACGATCATTCCCATGTTGGCGGTGCCTGTCTCGCTGGTGGGCACGTTCATCGTGTTTCCGTTCTTCGGCTTTTCGGTGAACACTCTCTCCTTGTTCGGCCTGGTGCTGGCCATCGGTCTTGTAGTAGACAACGCCATTATTGTCGTCGAAGATATCCAGCGACACATCGAAGAGGGCCTGGCTCCGAAGGATGCGGCACGCAAGGCAATGGAAGAATTGACCGGCCCGGTGGTGGGCATCGCACTGGTCCTCTCGGCCGTGTTCGTGCCGACAGTCTTTATTCCGGGCATCACTGGCCGCCTTTATCAGCAATTCGCAATCACCATCGCCATCTCGGTGATCGTATCGACGTTCAACGCTTTGACGCTAAGTCCGGCGCTGGGCGCACTGTTACTCCGACCGAAGAAGGAGACCCATGGACCGCTGGCGAAATTCTTCGGTTGGTTCAATCGCAGATTCAAAGCGAGCACATACTCCTACCTGCGGGTGTCGGGCGCGCTGATTCGCAAGAGCGTCGTGACCGTAGTGGCGCTGGCGGGTTTTGCCGTCGCCAGTCTCTTCTTCATGAAAGCGGTGCCGACAAGCTTTCTGCCCGACGAAGACCAGGGGTATATGTACGTCGTGATGCAACTGCCCGAAGCCTCTTCCATTCAGAGCACGGCGCAGGCAGCACGGGCGGTGGAAGAGGTCCTGAGGAACACCCCGGGAGTCAAGCACTGCACCACCGCTGTTGGATTCAGCCTTCTCAGCCTGACCCGCACCACCTACAACACATTCTTTTGGGTGACTCTGCAGCCGTGGGAAGACCGGAAGCAAATCGAACAGCAGTATCAGGTGATCAAGGCGAAGTTGAACCTGAAACTGATCACTCTGCCGCAGGGAACTACGTTTGCCGTCTCTCCGCCGGCGATTCAGGGCGTCGGCACTTCGGGCGGATTCCAGTTTGTGCTGGAAGACCGCGCCGGGCACGATTCCGAATATCTGGTGAACAACCTGCAAAAGTTCCTGGATGCGGCGAGCAAACGGCCCGAAATTGGAATGGTGATGACCACCTATATCCCCAGCACGCCGCAAAAATTCGTGTATGTGGACAAGGAGAAGGTTTTGAAGGAGGGCGTCAACATCCAGGATGTCTATGCCACTATCCAGACCTTCATGGGTGGGCAATTCGTGAACTACTTCAACCAGTTCGGGCGCGCGTGGCAGGTTTACATAGAAGCGGAAGCGCCTTATCGGGCGAACATCGACAACATCGGCCAGTTCTATGTGCGCAACAACCGGGGCGAAATGGTGCCACTCTCCGCGCTGACCCATTTCGAGTCGCGATATGGCCCGGAATTCAAGATGCGCTATAACGAGTACTCCTCGGCGCAGATCATTGGAAACCCTGCTCCGGGCTATAGCTCAGAGCAGGCCACCGCGGCTCTGGAAGAAGTCTTTAAGCAAACCATGCCCAGCGATATGGGCTTCGATTACATGGGCATGTCCCGGCAGGAACAGAAGGCACGCGAGGGCCTTCCCTCCTGGGCGATCTTCGTCATGTCGCTGGTGTTCGTCTTCCTGATTCTAGCGGCCCTCTATGAAAGCTGGTCGCTGCCGTTTGGCGTATTGCTGAGCACACCGGTAGCGGTATTCGGCGCCTTTGGCACGCTGTGGTTGAGGCGCATCATTCTCGGCATGATCTTCCCGTCCTTCATGGTGCAGATCGAAAATGATGTGTACTCGCAAATCGGACTCGTGATGCTGATCGGTTTGGCGGCTAAGAACGCCATCCTGATCGTGGAATTCGCAAAGGCCGAGTACGAAAAGGGCAAACCGCTGGTTGACGCCGCTCTGGAAGGAGCCCGGCTGAGGCTACGGCCCATCCTGATGACGTCGTTCGCGTTCATCCTCGGCTGCGTGCCGTTGTGGATTGCGACGGGCGCGGGTTCGGTAGGCCGCCAAATCATGGGAACGACCGTGATCGGCGGAATGTTGGCTTCCACCGCGATCGCCATCTTCATCATCCCGGCGCTGTACGTAATTGTGGAACGTGTGGCGGGCGTCCGGAAGCACGACGCCCCCACATCGGCTGATGCCGTCGAACCGGCTCTTGTGGAGGGCGACTGACATGAAAACATCTATCGTTCGCCTCGTGCTGTTGCTCCTTGCAGTAATCGGTCTCTATATCGCTCTCTATGTAGTGTTCTTCTTCATGATTGGATGCACGATAGGTCCCAACTACAAGCGGCCGCAGGTGGGCGTCCCGGGCGCCTACCGCGGGGCTCCGCAGTTGGAACCCGCGCAACCGCAGCAGAATCCTCCGCAAGTTGCGCCGCAGCCTTCCCAGGCTTCGGCGCAGCAAGGATCGGAGCCGGCGAGCAATCCGCAACAGTTAACGGCGCCAGCAGCCGAGCCATCGCTCGGAGATCAGAAATGGTGGGAGGTGTTTCAGGACCCGCAGCTTCAGGAACTGATTCGCACGGCCCTCAAACAGAACTATGACGTTCGCATTGCGGCGACCAGAATTCTGGAAGCGCAAGCGCAGTTGGATATTACGCGCGCGGACCAGTTGCCGTCGATCAATGCCGGGGCCTCCGCCGCCGACGAGCGCAGTCCGAGACAAAAGAACCTGCCGCCGGAGTACAACACCAGCAGCAATTCGGTGAATACTTCCCTGGTGTGGGATCTGGACTTCTGGGGCAAGTATCGCCGCGCCACAGAAGCAGCGCGCGCCAATCTGCTGGCTACGGAATGGGCACGGCGTGAGGTCACGAGCACGCTGGTTAGCAGTGTTGCCGAGGCGTATTTTGAGCTTCGCGCCTTTGATCTTCAGCTCGAAATCGCGCGGCGCACGCTGGCCTCGCGCCAAGAGTCTCTTCAACTGACCCGCACCCTGGCGGACGGCGGAGCCGGTACTATGATCGATGTTCGCCAGGCGGAACAACTGGTTGCCGTAGCAGCCGAAACCATCCCCGACCTGGAGCGCCGTATCCAGCAACAGGAAAACCTGATCAGCACGCTGCTGGGAAATAATCCCGGCCCGATTGCGCGCGGAATGAAGTTGACCGAGCAGACACATTTGCCGGATGTTCCGGCAGGCATTCCGTCCCGTCTGCTCGAGCGGCGTCCCGATATTCGGGCGGCGGAAGCCCAACTGATGGCCGCTAATGCTCAAATCGGAGTTGCTAAGGCAGCCTATTTTCCGCAGATCACATTAACCGGATACAGCGGATTCCTAAGCTCATCGCTTACCAGCCTGTTCACTGGCCCGGCAGGGATGTGGAACTTCGGTGGAACCTTGGCACAACCGATCTTTGAGGGCGGCAGGATTCACTCCGGGGTACGACTGAGCGAGGCGCGCAAGCAGGAATTGGTGTTGACGTATCAGCAGTCGATCCAGCAGGCGTTTCGCGGAGTTTCTGACGCGCTGGTTGGCTATCAAAAGAATCGTGAGTTCAGGGAGCAACAGGAGCGATTGGTGATTTCTGCCCAAGATGCGGCACAGCTCTCGGAGGTGAGATATCGGGGCGGTGCGACAAACTACCTGGAGGTGTTGACCAACGAAACGAACGCATTCGACGCTGAACTTGGCTTGGCGCAGGCCCAGGCGAACGAGCTCCTGAGTCTCGTCGAAATCTATAGAAACCTTGGAGGAGGGTGGGAGCTGTAAAGGCGTCCAAAAGCTATTCGAATTGCTTCGTAGCTGCGGGAGGGAAGTCACATATGCTGAAATTGCTTCGTTTCCGCCTCCCTCGCAATTGACGAATTGGCTTTCAGCTCCGATCGCCCGGAGACGCCGGCCCAGTGCTACGGCCTTGCAAAGCGGTGGAACACGCAACCAGTCCGGGGAATTCCGGACATTGGCGGAACACGATGAATGACCAAGTGAACCTGCAGCTACAAAATGAACGCATCGAGCTGCTGCTGAATCTGACCAATACAATCACTTCAAACCTGGATCTGAGAGAGATCCTGCGCTCGATTTCCACCAATATTCGCGAGGTGATGCACGGGGAAGTTGTCTCCGTTATCCTACGCGACGCAGCATCGGGAAAATTCCGGCTGTATGTTCTCGATTTTCCTCATGGCAAGGGACTCATCAAAGAAGACCTGCTTCTCTCTACAACTGGCCCAGGTCAAAGAGCTTTCGAAACTCTCAAGCCCGTTATCGCAAGCTCTGCCGCCCTGGCGCAGGTCTCACCTGAAGTGCGCGCGGAACTTGCGATTGTCGAACCAGCCAGGAGCATTTGTCTGGTTCCGCTCGTGAATCGCGGTCACGCGCTCGGCCTCCTGGCGATCGGTGGATACCGGGAAGATCCATTTCCTCCAGAGGAGGTCGAGTTCCTAACCCAGGTTGCCCGCCCGATCGCCATCGCTATCGAAAATGCCCTGGCCTATGAAGAAATTGCTCAGCTGAAAGACAAGCTTGCCGAGGAGAAGCTCTATCTCGAAGAACAAATCCGCAGCGAGATGGGGTTTGAGCAGATCATTGGACACAGCCCGGCGCTCAAGCATGCGCTGCAGATGGTGGAAACGGTCGCCCCCAGCGACTCCACTGTCCTGCTGCTCGGCGAGACCGGCACGGGAAAGGAGCTAATCGCTCGCGCAATCCACGACCGCAGCCGGCGCAAAGGCCGGACATTTGTGAAGTTGACCTGCGCGGCGATCCCCACCGGTCTGCTGGAAAGCGAACTATTCGGGCATGAGAAGGGTGCGTTCACCGGCGCAATTGCCCAGAAGGTCGGGCGCATGGAACTCGCCGACCAAGGCACACTGTTTCTGGATGAAGTGGGAGATATTCCGCCCGAAATCCAGCCCAAGCTGCTGCGGGTCCTACAGGAGCGGGAGTTTGAGCGCCTGGGAAGCACGCATACCCGCAGAGTAAATGTTCGCCTGGTGGCGGCAACCAACCGCGACCTCGAAAAGATGGTCGTCGACCGCGAATTCCGCGCCGATCTGTTCTACCGCCTCAACGTCTTCCCGATCCGGATTCCTCCTTTGAGGCAGCGCAGAGAAGACATCCCACTGCTAGCCGCGTACTTCGTTCAAAAGATCGCAAAACAAATGCAAAAAAGAATTGACTCCGTACCGCCAGGCGTAATGAAGGGGTTGGTGGCCTGGGAATGGCCGGGAAACATCCGCGAACTGGAGAACTTCATCGAGCGCGCCGTGATCCTGACTCGTGGCAGGTCGCTCGATGCGCCGCTTTCCGAGTTACGGAAGCCGAACACTTACGAGCCGGCCCTGGGGTCTGCGCCGCGTGGAGAGGAAGAGATCGTGCGCATCGTGAAGGATACCATTAGTTCGCTGCGCGGCAAGCGCGCATTGGATGAACATGCCAGCAAGCAGCGCGACGAGATCATTCGAGTGCTTATCGAATGCAAGGGTCAAGTTGGAGGGCCGGCCGGAGCTGCGGTCCTCATGGGGACCAATCGCACAACCCTAATTTCTCGAATGAAAAGATTCTGCATTGATCCTTACCAATATACATAACGGAGAATTTCGCCGGGCCTTGGTAGGATGCTAAACGTGTTTCCTTCAGAAACGCTCAGCAGAGTCAGAGCCGCCTTGACGGAACGCCTAAACCGTAGTGCTTGCCGTGTGCATAAGGACACTTTGCCGAGTTCCTCATCACCTCCAAGTTGTCGGTCATTGCACACCTTGATGTACTTCAACGCCACTGAGGACCACATGAGTTGCATACGCTGTGAGAATCTGGAACGTGCAATTGAGGCCAGGGAACGCGAGTACATCGCGGCTCTTGACGTTGCGTGTTATCGAGTCAGCAAGAAACTCGTGGCCTATGAAAGGGTGGAATTGGAGCGCGCAAGGGACGAACTCGAAGAGCACCGGTCGGCATGCACCTCCGCCGTCACGCAACCTACACCCCTGCAGACAGTAGCTCTGCCTCGCTTTGCGCGGCAGGAAGAACTTCAGGCGCTCACTTCCGAGCTGTTGCCTAGCTGGCAATGAAAGACACAAACGATTCCTCTCGTCTCGGGCCGTCCCCGGCCCAGACCTCGATTAAGCAAACGACAGAACAACGCGAGCTGTGATGACCCTCTTTAAGAAAAGCGGCGCAGAGAATCACCGATCTGTCGGTCGGGACACAAGTCTGCCTGCGCTAGGGCCCTTGAGCCAATCCAGGCGAACCAGTCGCTCAAAGATCAAACCGGAGTTCGCAAGAGAAAACACAGCACCTTTTGTTAAAGACTTTTACGGGGAACATTCATTGTCGAGCGTATCCATCATTCCGACAGCGACTTCCGCCAGTTCTGAATATGTTGGGCCTGTCGGACCCCAAAATCCGTACGCAAACAATCTCAACTCTCCCAATTGCGTGTACGTAGGGTAGTTCTTTGGTGAGGATTACTTGAACCACCTGAACTACCCCACGCGGATAAAGAGCCTCACGGTGGACAGTGGTTTGAGGGGGCCATTTCGTATCCAGATGCAGAGTGTCCGCAGTAGCGTTTACAATCATGCTGGCACAGTTCCGATTCATATGTTTACGAGAGACGAATCTGGACGACGGAGGCGGCAAAGCATCGCAACAGCGCAGATCGATTGAAAGGACCAGGGATTCAGATGCCAACGGACACCAGAGCAAAGCGGAAGAGGCTGACGCGCGAGGAAAGCAGGGCATTGACCCGCGCCAGACTTATCGCCGCCGGGCGTGTGCATTTTCTCCGTTACGGGCTTGGCGGCGCCGTTGCGGAGACAATTGCGGAAGAGGCCGGCTATTCACGAGGGGCCCTTTATTCCAACTTCGACAGCAAGGAAGACCTGTTCCTCGCCGTGATTTGTGAGCAGAAGGTGCATCCTTTCCAGGTCTTCAATTCCATCCTCAATGAAAGATCGTCGAGCAAAGAGCGGTTGAAGAAACTGCGCGATGCCTGTGCGGATGTGGTGACGGACCCTGATTGGATTGTGCTTCATGCTGAATTCCAGGCTGAGGCTCTTCGAAGCGAGCGTATCCGGGAAGGTTTCTTGAAATTTTACCGGGAAACGATTCGCAACGGCGAACAGCTTATTAAAGAGATTCAGAAGTCTTCTGAAGTCTCCTCACGCCTGAAGCCAAATGAACTCATTATGGCTCTGCTCAGTTTCTCGCTTGGGATGGCTGTGAACCAGAAGCTCCTTGGCGCAGAACTTTCTCAAAGAAGCACACGCGCGCTGGTCCAGTCCCTGCTTGACGATCTCATTTCGGCCGCATGACCGCCGATCTCGGCGACAGAGATGGACGCAGTTCTTCGAGTTGAATCGCGTTGCAATTGATGAAAACAACAACATGGAATACATGAATCGGCTGACCAGCGGCACGGCCACCGCTGGCGCGGACCATTGCCTCACGCTGAGCTGGACCTACGACCGGTACGGGAATCGCTGGGCGCAGAATGCCAACGGATCCGGCGACGCCTCGGCCGTGTAGCCGCAACTGACCTTCAATGCAAGCAATGGCGTGATTACCAACCAGATCGACGGGTGGAGCTACAACGCGGCGGGCAATCTGCTCTACGATCAAATCAACAACTACACCTACGACGCAGAAACCAACCGCGCCACTTCTCGACTCTACGGTCGAGTAACATCGACGGAGCGCGAATCTGCACCACGTGACAGTTGCACGAAAGAA
>Ga0326728_10019533_pt1 | contig 13127 bp, 15 predicted proteins | sample MB3enrmetagenome_FD_207602 | JGI IMG/M metagenome (GOLD analysis project Ga0326728, IMG submission 207602) | Lab enriched peat soil microbial communities from McLean, Ithaca, NY, United States - MB31MN | ecosystem: Environmental > Terrestrial > Soil > Wetlands > Peat | place: USA: New York...
ATACCTGTTATCGGACATTACTGGTATGTCGCATACCTTAGGTCCTCTCGACCACGTACACGGCCCAGGGCGCTATCTGCACCTCACTCACCCAACTGTAGGGCTCGTCTCCCCTTGCCAGGGGCTCGTATTTCTCCAGCAGGCGTAGCTGGGCTTCTTCGAAGACTTCGCGGTAGGACTCGTCGGTCCACACAATGTCCTCGACCGGGCGCCGATCGGCGTGATCGGTCACAATGATGCGCACCTTGTCCCCCGACTTCGCGGCTTGGTTCTCGGGAAAGTCTTTCGTCGAAAACGACGCCCACTCGTGGGTGTAAATTTCCGGACGGGAGACGATCAGCATAAGCCTTCCGTTCCGGTTGAGGAGGCGGCCCAGGTCGCGCAGGATACGCACCCTGTTGTCCCGGCCCGCGATGTTGTCGAAAGTGAAGGCGGCAAGCACCAAGTCATAAGTTCCGGACTGAAACGAGCTAAGGTCGTCGCCCGGCACCAGGCGGTAGTCGCCGGAGGGGTCCAGTTCCCGGGCCTTGCGGATCATATCCTCGGCGATATCGACTCCCGTAACCTGGAAGCCGAGTTCGCGCAGGAAGCGCGTAGAGCGTCCGGTGCCGCAACCGAAGTCGATACCCTTGCGCCCGCGAACATGCTCGCCGACGATGGCAGGGATGTCCCGGTACGCCAGGTGGTAAGTGTTCTTGAACTCTAACGTGGCGTAGGCTTCGGCGCGGGCGCCATCTTCATAGCAGTTGGTGAAGGTCAAGGGCTCTCTCTTCTGGGTAGTGTCCTAAGAGTGCGTCGATAGCCTCTTAGGGAATTGCTCTTTTCCGTTCAGGATTTCCTTCCGCAAAATGTTTCTGAATCGCCCCTTGCTCACGTAGTGATCGGACAGCAGCCGTCCGTTCCACAACAGACTGAAGGCACCGTAATAAGACGGCGCATTCTGAGCCTCGTACGCGCTTTTGAGAACCGTGACTCGCGGCTTCTTCAGACCATATTCCGCCGCCATCTCGCAAAGGTCATTCACCGACTTCGAGAGCATGGGGCATTGGTCCGAATACACAATGTGCAGGCCTCCGGACTTTGCGCTGCTAGGGGTAATGTCGCGGAAGCGCGGCTCCGCGCCGTCCCTCAGCCGGTCAACGACCAATTCAAATCGATCGCGTTCCGCTATCTTTGTGAATCCATTCTTGAGAAAAACTTCCTTCCCTGCCATCCACGTGCCGCTGCTGACCATGGCTGCGACGCCGGTGCTGCAGGCCCGGCCCGCTTCCTCGACACAGGCCCGGATCAACCGGCTCCCCAGGCCCCTAATCTTCTGCCCTGCCGGAAACACCCACAAGCAATGGACAAACAGCCAGCCTTGGGCGTCGACCGGTCTCCAGGCGAACTCGCCCGGGACATATTCGAGGAACCCGAGCGGCTTTTCTCTCTGGTCACGCAACAATAGGAAGCGTAACCCTTCGTCAAAACGCTTGCGCAGCCACTCGACCTTGCGGCCGTAGCCTGGATTGTCACCACTTCTTATGCACCCGATGCCGCACTCCGCCAAGTTTTCGGGACCGACTTTTACGAGGGCTACCTTTTGCATCGCGGCGGTCTCCAGATCCAGGAACGACAGAGTATACTTCCCGTCGCCCCACTGCGTCTGTGACGTGCGGCCGGAGTCTCTCACTTCTCGCTACCGGGAGTTGTCCTCACCGGAAAATACGATGCCCGGGTGAAACAGCGTGCCGGCGATGCGAGTGGCGATGGCGATCAGGTCGCTTTGGCCGTAGAAGACCTTTACTTGCGGAGCACGCGACATTTCCGGCAGATTCACGGCGCGGCCACTGCGGATGAGGGCAGCGCTTTCTTCGTTGGCGGTGACGCTTGGCAACTGCGGCACCAGCTTTCTGGGATGGATAAACAACGATTCAGCGCTTCCCTGCTGCATCGCGGCTTCCAGCGCTTCGAGCGAGTGGGCATCTTCGATTGTGAACTCGGCGACGGCGGTGCGACGCAGGCTGGCCAGATGGGCGCCGCAGCCGAGCTTCTGGCCCATGTCGTGGGCCACCGACCGCAGGTATGTGCCCGAGGCCACGCGGGCGCGGAAGGTGGCTCGATCGGCGCTGGTGTCTAGAATCTCAAACTCCTTAATCTCCACTTGCACCGGCTTGAGCGCGACCTGCTGCTTCTTGCGGGCCAGCTTGTAGGCGGGGACTCCGGCAATTTTCTTGGCGGAAAAGGGCGGCGGTGTCTGCTCGATGGCGCCGCGAAACTGGGCCGCCAGGGCGCGCACTTCATCGCAATTCAGGCTTACTTCTTGCGGCGGCGTGGTGGGCTCGCCGTCGGCGTCGTAGGTGTCGGTCGAGAAGCCGAAGCGAATCACGCCTTCGTAAGTCTTCTCCGAATGGGCGTAGAACTGCGCCAGGCGCGTGAGATTGCCGAGGACAATTGGCAGGACTCCGGTGGCCGAGGGGTCGAGGGTTCCGAGATGGCCGACCGAACGCTGACCGAGAATTCGGCGGACGCGATTGACCGCGTCGTGCGACGTCAGGCCGGGCGGTTTGTCGATGACTATGACACCGTTCATGAGGATTTGTAATCTGGTAATTTGTAATTGGCAATTTGGAAGCAGGATCGGGATTCAAATTACCATTTACAAATTACCAGATTACAAATTAAATGATTCCTCTTCGTGACGATCAGCCCACTTTCTCGACGCCGTTCGTCAACTATTTTCTGATTATCCTGAACGTGGTGGTCTTTCTGTGGGAGCTTTCCGTCGGGATGCAGAGCCGGGCGCTGAGTTCGTTTATGGCCGAGTTTGGCGTGGTTCCTCAGCACACGCTGGCCGTGCTCACTGGACACTCCTACGACCCGGTGGCTACGGCCATTTTGCCGTTGTTCACTTCCATGTTTCTGCACGTTTCATTCTTACACGTGGCAGGAAACATGCTGTTCCTGTGGATCTTCGGCGACAACGTCGAAGACTACCTGGGCCACTTCAGCTATCTGATTGTTTATCTCGCCAGCGGACTGGCCGGGAGCTTCACCCACATCTTGCTGAACCTCAACTCCCGCGCGCCCACGGTTGGCGCCAGCGGCGCTATCGCCGGCGTCATGGGTGCGTACTTCATCATCTATCCAAGGGCACGCGTGCTCACCTGGTTCTTTGTCTTCATACTTTGGCTGCCGGCTTGGCTTGTCTTGGGCTACTGGTTCTTGCTTCAGTTCATCGCCGTCCCCCAGATCGCTGCGAACGGAGTGGCAGTTTGGGCACACTTGGGAGGGTTCGCTGCCGGTGTGATCATGATTAAGGTGTTCCCTGAGCGTCCACACCGATATCGATACGGAACCTGGTAGGGACCTCCCAGGGCATGCCGCGCTATCGGCGGGGTTCCGGCGCGGGGCCAGGAGGCAAGACCTCTTGCTCCCCGGCATGCATCTTCCGGCGGGTGACAAACCATACGGCTGCGGTCCAGGTGGGAAAGAGATCGGCGCCGGGAATGAGTTTGGCGGCGACCGTCGGCAAGAGAGCCCAGTGCCATCCGAGCAGACGAATCATGACGAAGGCGACAATCAGGTCGAGGATCGAGTCTGCGGGAGACATGGCTCCCTCGACGAAAAATGGAAACGCGGCGATCTGGAGGACGTCGGCGACGATGGCTACGGCCCAGGCCACGCGGTGCTCCGGCTTCAGCGAGTTGAAGTAATCGAGGAATGACATGGTGTTTTCTCGGTCGTTTGCCGCTGGGCTTCAGTCGTTAGTCGTTGGTCGTTGGCCGTTAGCGAGCGACAAACCAAACCCACTGTTCATTAGATGCTCGATCAAGCACCGGCGTCAAAGCTCGATAAAACTCCGGTAGAAACGGGGCTTGCCCCGTCTTACTTCGGCGCCGGAAGACGCGGCTTGCCGCGTCTCTACGGGAACGTTTCTCCGCACCCTGCTACAGCGTGCCGATTGACGGCCTTAGTACGATTTTTTCTGCGGTCGTGTTATCGGGCAAGAGCAGCGCACTGACCACCGTGCGGGCGACGGCTTCAGCGGACATCATTTTTCGCCTGGGCGCTTCGGGCCACAGCGTGTTCCAGATCGCGGTATCGGTTGCTCCGGGCATGAGGGCGATCACGCGAATGCCCTTCGGCCTCAACTCTTCGCGCAACGTGTCGGTAAATCCGAGAGCGCCATGCTTCGATGCATTGTAGGCCGCCGATCCCGGGAAGACGCGCTCGGCGGCGATGGAGAGATTGTTCACGATCGTGCTGCCGCGCTTCATCACGGCGAGCGCCGCCTGCGTCACCAGGAACAGGCCGTTGAGGTTGGTGTCCACCACTTCCATCCACGTGGCGTACGGCAAGTCTGTGACCGCGAGATTGGGATGTGCAATACCAGCGTTGTTGACGAGGATGTCGAGAGGCTTACGCAATCCGCGGATTAGCGTGAAGAGGTAGTCGACTGAGTCGGGGCTGCGGACGTCGCAGGACTGCGCCAGCACCGGAACGTTCATTCTCTTGGGCAGTTTCTCCGATTGAAGCTTCTCCAGTTCAGCGCGCGCCTTGGCCAAAGCACGCTCGTCGCGGCCGGTGACGATCAGATTGCATCCTTCGCGCGCCAGGGCGCGGGCGATGGCGAGACCGATGCCGCGGTTGGCGCCGGTGATAAGAGCCAGGCGGCCCGAGAGCCTCGATTCGCTGGGCGTGGTTTTACGTTTTGGCATTTTGTGCTTTGTAATTCGCGGCCTCAATTGCAAATTACAAATTGTCAATAATTGTCAATTACAAATCCTCTCACGCGCCATTCGAGCGCTGGCGGATCAGCGACAGGAATTCGGTTCGCGTTTCCACTTCGTTGCGGAAGCAGCCGAGCATGGACGAAGTTACCGCCGAAGAATGCTGCTTCTCGACGCCACGCATCATCATGCACAGATGGCGGGCCTCGATGACGACGCCGACGCCTTGCGGCGTGACCGCGTTCTGGATCGCCTCCGCAATCTGCGTGGTCAGGCGCTCCTGGATCTGCAGGCGGCGCGAGAAGATTTCGATGAGGCGCGGTATTTTGCTCAGGCCGATCACTTTTCCGTTTGGAATATAGGCCACGTGCACCTTGCCAAAAAACGGCAAGAGGTGGTGCTCGCACAGGCTGAACATTTCGATGTCCTTCACTATCACCATCTCGTCGTAGCCGACCGTGAACAGCGCTTTGCGCAAAAGCGCTTCGGGATCGTCCTGGTAACCCTTGACGAGAAATCGCATGGCTTTTTCGACGCGCGCGGGGGTGCGCGAAAGGCCTTCGCGGTCGGGGTCTTCGCCGAGGCGGACAAGCACTTCGCGGACAAGTTCTTCGTAAGTGGCGCTGGCCAGGGTCGCTGGTTGTGTAGTGGACTTCATAGAATTTGTAATTTGTGATTTGTAATTTGTAATTTGTAATCTAAACCAAAATTACAAATTACAAATTGCCAATTACAAATCCCCATCATATTCAAACGAGTTCATCATCGTCTCTTCAATTCGTATCTTCTCTAGATGCGCCTTGTGGAAGCCGCGCTTCACAATTTTGTAGATCGCGATGCATAGGTTTTCCGTGGTCGGAACTTCTTTCTCGAATTCAGAAAGCAGGTTCAGATTCTGGTGGTCGTAGCGTTCGAGGACATAGGTGCGCACGAAACCATCCAGATCAGCCAGATTGCAGACCATGCCAGTGTGGTCATCGACCGGCCCACTGACGGTAATCTCGACCGTGTAGTTATGTCCATGTCCATAGGGATTATTGCACTTGCCGTAGGTCGCACGGTTCTCTTCCGCCGACATTTCGTCGCTATGCAAGCGGTGCGACGCGGAAAACATGTACCGCCGGGTCAGATGCGCCTTCATGCTTCTCCGTAAAAATCGACGAACAGGTCGGGCGTTTCGTATATGCGCACGCGATGCAACCGCGCCGCGGTGAGTTTCGGCGCGAGGCGCTGCCAGATGACGATGGCGAGGTTCTCGGTCGTCGGAATCATCGCCGGAACAGCGGTGAAGAACTCGGGCACTTCCTTGTTCAGGAAGCGATGATCGAAGGCGTCGAGCACTTCCCTGCTCATGACGTCCTTCAATTGCTTCAGGTCGACGACGAACCCGGACTTCGGATCGACCGCGCCCTTCACCGTAACTTCGAGAGAGTAATTGTGCCCGTGCCCGTTGGGATTATTGCACTTGCCGAAGACGCGCCGGTTCTCTTCCGCAGTAAGTTCCGGATTGTGATAGAAGTGCGATGCGGAGAATTCGGCTTTGCGTGTGAGATAGACCATAGAATCAGTTCTCAGTTCCCGGTTCTCAGTTCTCAGCTTTCAATCTTTGACTCTCAATCGTCGGAATCGATTTTGCGGCATGCGTTTCAGCGGGAGTACTTCCGCTTGGCGCGCCCACACTGTAGGCACGCCCCTTCCACGATACTTGGCCATTGGTGTGGGCCTGCTTCGAGCGCAGCAGCAGATAGGCGAACATCGGCAGACCTAAAGCGATTGCGATCAGGTTATTCGCGGCGGCGAAATGTGCGATGCGAACTCGGCGATACACTAACAGCCATAGTGCGGCGAAGGCAATCCACACGAAATGCCGGCCGACTGCGCCCGACGCGGCGACGCCAAGCGTTGACCATGCCGCGAGCCACAAGAACAAACTCTGGAACGCCAGAAACCCTGGTTGAGGGAACAACAGCGCCAGATTCTTCGTCCAGCCTTCGCGAAGCTGAGTCCAGTTGCGGTACATGCGGCTGCGCACGGCGTCTCCGCCATAACGGAAGAACACGCGTTGGTCGGCATTGCGGAACAGACGGGCGAGTGCCACGTCCTCAAGTATTTCCGTGGCCACGGCGGCGTGCCCACCCACGGCGTCGTAGGCGGCGCGGCGGACAAGAATATATTGCCCGTTCGCGGCTACCACTTTCGAACTCTGCTCGCGCACTTTCCGGGGCGGGTACTGCGCCGCCAATTCTGCGAAGATTACGGGCATCACGGCCCTCTCGGCGAAGGTGACGGCCACTTGCTCGGGCGAGTAAGACAACAAATCGGCCCGTTCTTTGTTGGCTTCCTCCAAAGCCCGGGCCAGCGATCCCGGCAAGTGCACTGTGTCCGCGTCGGTGAACAACAGCCACTCGGCACGCGCCTCTTTCGCTCCGGCAACGGCCGCATTGTTCTTTCCCGTCCAGCGCTCGGGCAGAGGCGGCGGGGAAATTACCCGCACTCCGGCAAAACTTTGCGCGATCTCGCGGGTGCGGTCGGAGGAGCCGTCGTCGACCACGATGATCTCGAACGTCACGCCGGTTTGGGCCGTCAGCGATTTGAGACAATCGCCGAGGCTGGCCTCTTCATTCCGGGCGGGCACGACAATCGAGACCTCGGGGATCGGGAACTGGGGCAGCGCGGCTGGAAGTGAACGATCCATTAGTTTTTCGCTATTATAGCGGGGTGAGACGAACGCTTCTTTCCACGCTTCCAGCTATTGGATTGCTGGCTGCCCTGATCGGATGCTACAGCGGGAGCCATCCCGCCCGCATCGGATCGAACGCCCCGGACTTCACTTTGCAGGATTCCGACCACAAAGTCACGCTCAGTCAGTTTCGCGGGCAGGTGGTAGTGCTGAATTTCTGGGCGACGTGGTGTCCGCCGTGTGTCGAGGAGACGCCATCGCTGGTTCGGATGCAGGCGCGGCTCAAGGATAAAGGAGTAGTGGTGCTCGCCGTCAGCATTGACGCCGACGACGCGGCGTACCACAAGTTCCTTAAGGACTACAGCGTCAATATGGTCACTGTTCGGGATGAAGCGAAGAAGGCGAGTTCGCTCTACGGTACGTTTGGCTGGCCGGAAACCTACGTCATCGACCGCAATGGAGTCATTCGCCGCAAATTTATCGGACCCGTGGATTGGACCAGCCCGGAAGTCACGGATTATCTGAGCAAACTGTGAGGGAAGGTCCCAGGTGTCAGGTCTCAGGAAAAGCGTCACAACCAGCGGTCTGAGTGAAAACTTCGTCGCTCAGCGACCGGGTCGGCTTCGTTCTTCCTGAGACCTGACACCTGAGACCTGCCTTCCTGAGACCTGCCCTACAGCTTGACATCTCGCAAGCGCAGCGAGTTCGTGATTACCGAGACTGAACTAAAGCTCATCGCGGCGGCGGCTAGAATCGGGCTCAGCAGCAGTCCGAACACCGGATAGAGCACGCCCGCCGCTATCGGCACTCCAATCGAGTTGTAGATAAACGCGAAGAACAGGTTCTGCCGGATGTTGCGCATGGTCGCATGGCTCAGCTTGCGCGCCCGCAGAATTCCTTCAAGGTCTCCTTTAAGCAGCGTGATGCCGCCACTTTCCATGGCGATGTCGGTTCCCGTCCCCATGGCAATTCCGACTTGCGCTTGCGCCAGCGCGGGCGCGTCGTTGATGCCGTCGCCGGCCATGGCAACCACGCGGCCTTCGTTCTGGAGACTCCTTACGATCTCGGCTTTTTGCGCGGGAAGGACGTCGGCGCGAAAATCGCCTTTCTCAATGCCCAACTTGCTGGCGATCTCCTGGGCCGTGCGCGCGTTGTCGCCAGTGAGCATGACGACGCGAATTCCCTGGGCTCTTAGCTCGCGCAACGCACCGAGCGCGGTCGCCTTGAGCGGATCTTCGATCGCGATGTGCCCGGCGTATTGACCGTCGATGGCAACATAGACCTGGGTCGCGCCGGACGCCTTCGCCGCCAGAATTTCGGTCTTGCGGCCAGAGCCGAAAACACCGAGGTCCGTCATAAGCGCCCAATTCCCTGCTGCGACTCTCTTGCCCTCTACGAATCCTTTGACGCCCTTGCCCGCCACATACTCAAAGCCGGAGACATCGGAGAATCTCAGATTCTGCTGGCGCGCGAACTCCACGATGGCGGCGGCCAACGGATGCTCGCTGGCGCGCTCCAGGCTGGCGGCGAGGCGAACGGCCTCGGCATCGCTGTAGGCCGCGACTTTCGGCCTTCCTTCGGTCAGTGTCCCGGTTTTATCGAAGACGATGGTATCCACCTTTTCCAGCGCTTCCAGCGTCTCGGCATTCTTGATGAGCACGCCTGCCTGCGCGCCGCGTCCGGTGCCGACCATGATTGCCATTGGCGTCGCGAGGCCGAGCGCGCACGGGCAGGCGATGATCAGCACGGCCACGGCGTTTACGATGGCGTGCGCGAAACGCGGCTCCGGGCCGAAGCCCACCCAGACGATGAAGGTCACCGCCGCAATCGCAATCACCGCCGGAACAAACCAGCCGGCAACTTTATCCGCCAGCCGTTGGATTGGGGCGCGGGTGCGCTGGGCCTGGCTGACCATCTGCACGATCTGCGCCAGCATGGTCTCGCTGCCGACGCGCTCAGCGCGCATCACGAGACTTCCGTTGCCGTTCACGGTCGCGCCGATCACACGCGAGGCCGCCGTCTTCTCCACGGGAAGGGATTCGCCCGTGATCATCGACTCGTCCACCGCGCTCGATCCATCGAGCACGACGCCATCGACCGGAATTCTTTCTCCCGGACGCACACGCAGCCGATCTCCCGGCTTCACTTGTTCGAGCGGAATATCGCGATCACTTTCCGAGCCGTCTTCGCTGCCGTTTTCGCCAACCAGGCGCGCCATCTTCGGACTGAGATCGAGCAGGGCCCGGATCGCGCTTGAGGTCTGGCTGCGGGCGCGGAGCTCCAACACCTGTCCCAGCAATACGAGCGTAACAATCGCCGCCGCCGCTTCAAAATAAACATCGGGGCGGTCGCCCATGCTGCGGAACGACGCGGGAAATATCCGCGGAAACAGAGTTGCCACGACGCTGAAGAGGTACGCGACGCCCGTACCCATCGCAATCAGGGTGAACATGTTGGTGCTGCGATTTACGACCGACGCCCAGCCGCGCTGGAAGAACGGCCAGCCGCCCCACAGGACGACGGGAGTGGCCAGGAGGAGTTCGAACCACGGCAAAAGCGAATTCGAAGTGATGAGACTTACATTGCCCCCTGAAACGTACACGTAGAAGACGTAACCCAGTCCCATGAACGCGTGCGGCCAGATCATGCTGCCCATGGCAATCGCCAGCAATGGCGCCGTCAGCGCCAGGCTGATCCAAAACCGGCGCGTCATGTCGCGCAGTTCGGGATTGTCTTCTTCGATTGTGACCGTGCGCGGCTCGAGTGCCATGCCGCAAATCGGACAGTTCCCCGGCTGTGCTCGCACCACTTCCGGATGCATCGGGCAGGTGTACTCGCGCTTGCTCGCGGGGAGCGCGGGCGACTCGGGATCGAGCGCCATGCCACACTTCGGACAGGGGCCTGGCTCGCTCTGCCGCACCTCCGGGCACATGGGACAAACGTAGGCCCGCGTTTTCTTTCCAGGCCCGACTGCCAACGGAGCAATAGGAGCCGAGGCGGGAACGCTGCGGGTTGGCATGGTGAGCGTCGGTGTACCCAGAGACACAAGTCCCGATGTCGTCGTCATTGGCTTGGGCGGGCAAGACAGAATCTTCTCGGGGTTCGCCTGGAACTTCGCGAGGCAGCCGGCAGAGCAGAAGAAATACTCTTTGTCATTGTGCAGCGTCTTGAATCGAGCGGTTGCCGGATTCACGTCCATCCCGCAGACGGGATCTTTGGCTTTGGCGGAGGACGGCGCGGGGTTTCGCGTATCCACAGGGTCGAGGTGGTCCATAGTCTAGTTGCCAAAAGTCTATATCGAATCCAGAGTTGCTGTGACTAGAGGCCGCCACTGAGCTGCGCTCGGCTGGGCAGGTGAGGGCACTTGCCCCCCACGTGAGCTGGGACGGGCGAGGACGCCCGTCTCTCCACAAGCTGTTGCCAGATCGCGCTTGGCGGAATCCAGCCATTATTAGATACTCAAAGAGTAATCCTCGAAGCTATTCTTTGGGAGAAATGAAAATGACCTACCTCGAAGTCGTCTTCCGCTACCGGACTCCGCCGGGAGAAGCTGAGTTGCGGGCCCTTGACAGTGTCCGCGAGGTCTATGGCATCCAGCGCATCCAGTTCAACGAGAAAGAGCGGACGGTGCGGGTGCGGTTCGACGCCTCGCGATTGAAGGGCGACGCGGTCGCCAAGTTGCTGCGCCAAGCCGGCATCGATGTGCGGGATCAGCTTGTTCTGGCCTGAGAGTTTTCTGGCAAGAGACGGGAAGGGATCAAGCGGCACTCCGCCCGTTTCCCTGCTTATCCTCACTTCCAGGAGGACTCTCGGGGGAGGGCCGGGAAACTGAGCGGAGCGCGCCTTGGCGACAAACGGGGATTGCAAAGGGGCATTCGGAAAGACCTCTGGCCGAAGTAATTTCCCAAATGCCCCGTTGCGCGCCACTTCGTCTGCGCCAAGGAGGAGCATGCCGGGTGCCAATCGCTAAAGCATTGCCAACATGCATTGGTAGAACGCTGGGGCAGGTAGGTTTTGCGCAGGAGCGGAAACTTTTACGCTAATTTACAAATCTTCTATTATTTCGGCTAGTATTCCACAGCCAGCGCGGGATTTGGCGCGAATCGGAAGCGTAATCTAACTCGGCTGCGGGTTTTTCGGCGAGCGTGTCCGGCGATCGGGTTGGGCGAAACGACTCTGTTTCCGTTATAATTCAAAGACGCAATTCTGCCACAAGGCGCCCGTAGCTCAATTGGATAGAGTGCATGGCTACGAACCATGAGGTTGGGAGTTCGATTCTCTCCGGGCGCACCAGTTCTACCTAGCGACGACGCTCTTGAGAATGGCTTGGGCGGACACAGAACGCCCCCGGACAGACTAGCCCTGCTTCAGCTTGAGCTTGCTCTTATTTTCTTCAATAAAAGCCTTAAGCTCGGGAACGGCGTCGAGCAGCCTCGTCCATTGTTCGTAGTAGAGCGTCACCGGAAAACGGCCCAGTCCGTACACGCTGACGCCGCCCTTCTCACTCACGCGGAAGTCGATTGCGCCGCTTCTCTTTTTCGTTTCCACCTGCTTTTCCAGATCGGCCAGGCGAGCTTTCAATTCTTCGTACGTCGGTTCTGTCATGAAATGCACCTCGAATGATTCTTTTTTATCATAGGGCGGCAGGGGGCTTCCATCGAGGCAAGGTCTTCTTGGCTTGCCGTTTCGTCCCGGGCCCCAGCCTAATTCGACTGAAGCATGCTCGCTCGCTGGCGGCATCTGCCTTCGTCGGCTCCAACACCCGCAACCAAGCACTTTGCCGGTCGAGTCGGATGCGCAGCGCTGTTTTTTGCCAAGAACTACACCATTTTGCTCCCGCGAGATCTTCCCTTTAGATGAAAAACTCTGCACGCCGTTCTTGTCAGCGGGCCCTTCCTTGCTATCTCTGGCTGCCACAGCCCTTTGCGGTCCTGGCCTGAGCTGGGAATGGAAGCGGAAGTGCTAAAATAACTAAGAGCCGGAAATTCCAAGGGGAGAACACAGAATGGCAAAATTAGGGAAGAAGAACTCATTTCTTGAGAGCATACCGCTGCTGGTGCTGCTGGGGCTGCTCGCAGGCGCTGTGGGAGGATTGGGAGTCGGCGCGTTCCAGATGCATCAAATGGCGGTGTCCTCGTCCGCCGCTACCAAGTGAGTGCTGATTCCCGCACAGAATCAACCAAGGTCTGGAGCGGGAAACCCAGTGTGGATTAAAGCGGCGCAAGAAGCGGTAGCGAACTGGAAGTACGCCCCTGCCCCCATAGAAACGCAGGAACTGATTCAGCTCCGCTTCAACGTGCGGTGATGACCAACCCGAACCGCGATCATTCTATCGATTGACGACGGTTGAGACTTGCGATTGACAACCGTGGAGACTTGCCCAAGAAACTCCCTAAGCGGAGTTCCGGCCTGCTGCGACGAAGAAAATCCTGCAATTTATCAAACGAGATGAACCAGGCTCCGACGGCGCGGTCGTAACCTTTCAACTCCACAGATTTCTTTCGAAATGCCGCGGAAGACCGGCGCTGCCGTTGAGAGTTGAGAATTGTCAGGTCCCTGCAGGCTAGCGCTCAATAGTTGAAACTGGGATGCGGGGATGGCGCGGAATTGTTCCGTCCCATGACATCCTTTACAGAGTGTCTCGACACATCCTTTACACTCTGGCGCGCGGTTAACCGCGCGCCGGAGTGTAAGCGAGATGCCCTGGAAGACCATGGAAGTGCGCGAGCAACGAG
>Ga0326728_10019534_pt1 | contig 13127 bp, 12 predicted proteins | sample MB3enrmetagenome_FD_207602 | JGI IMG/M metagenome (GOLD analysis project Ga0326728, IMG submission 207602) | Lab enriched peat soil microbial communities from McLean, Ithaca, NY, United States - MB31MN | ecosystem: Environmental > Terrestrial > Soil > Wetlands > Peat | place: USA: New York...
GGCGGTGGGCGCCGGCCTCGCGCTCCAGGCGGGTGCGCAGCGTCTCCTCGCGGTTGAGCGCGCTTGAGGAGTCGGCGGACTGCCGCTCGGCGGCGGCCAGCGCGGCCTCGGCCTGGGCGATTTCGGCTGGCAGGGCGCGCGCTTCATGGGTCAGCCGCGCGCGCTCCAGCTCCACCGCTTGCAGCTTTACGAGATTTTCAATCTGCGCTTGCATCCCTGATTGAAGTCTACGGCATTTGGCGTCGATTCAGAAAATGGGGGCGGCGCAATCCTGCGACAATAGAAGCCAGCCGGGAGGCGGATTTGGAAGAGGCGCGATTATCGTTTTGGCGTAGATACCGGTGGCTCGAATGGGTTGCCGGCGGGCTGCTGGCGGCGCTGGCAGTGGCGGCCGTAGTTGTATCGGTGCTGCTGCATCAGGCCGAGCCGTTCCTGCGCGCCCGCATCGTTGCCGAGTTGCAGGAGCGCTTTCACGCCCGGGTGGAGCTGGACAGCTTTCACGTTTCGCTCGTGAATGGATTGTGGGCCGAGGGAAAAGGGCTGCGCATCTGGCCGCCGGCACAGGTCGCGGGCGTGACAGCTCCGGGGCCGGAGACAACAGGACCGGTCGAGCCGCTGATTCATCTCGACGAATTTCGTTTTCATGCGCCGTTGCGCTACCAGCCGGGCAAGCCGTTTCATGTTGCGCTGGTCGAGCTGCGCGGGCTGGATGTGCATATGCCGCCGAAGTCACACTTTGCTCATGCTGCCGCTCAGGCTGTCGGCGCGGGTGAGTCCAGGGGCGGCGCGGGGTTGCTGCGCTTTGAGGTGGACACCATCGAATGCGCCGGTGTGCGCCTGGTAATGGGGACCGGCAAGCCGGGCAAGCAGCCTCTCGAATTTGTGATTGCGCGCCTGAAGTTCACCGGCATTGCATCGGGCGGGGCGATGGGGTTCGACGCTGAACTGACCAACCCCAGGCCGGTGGGAACGATTCACACGACAGGCAGCCTTGGGCCGTGGCAGGCATCGGATCCCGGCGAGAGCCCGCTGATGGGCGACTACCGCTTCGAACACGCTGACTTGGCCGGCTTCAAGGAAATTGCCGGGATTCTCTCCTCGACCGGGCGCTATAAGGGCACACTGCGCAACCTGATGGTGGATGGAGAGACCGATACGCCGGATTTCCGGCTGACCCATTTCGGCAACGCGCTCGCGCTGCACACGCGCTTCCACGCCAAAGTGGATGGGACGAATGGCGATACGGATCTGGAGCCCGTGGAGGCGATGCTGGGCCGCTCGCACTTTACCGCGCAGGGTCAGATTGTGCGCGTGGCGGCAGCCGATGGGACGCCGCAAAATACCGGCCACGATATTGCGCTCACGGTCAACGTAGACCGGGGCCGCATCGAGGACTTTCTGCGTCTGGCCAGTAAGCCGCGGCAGGTTATGACTCTGCTGACCGGCGCCGTGACGGCGAAAGCCACGCTGCACATTCCTCCAGGCCCGGCGCCGGTGCATCAGCGGCTGCGGCTGAACGGAGCCTTCACGCTGACCGAGGCGCGGTTCACCAGCGCAAAGATTCAGGACCGCATGATGGAACTGAGCCTGCGCGGACAGGGGCGGCCCGAGGATGTGAAGAAGACCGATCCGGTCAGCGTAACCACCGCTTTACAAGGGGATTTCCAGATGGCGGACGGGGTTATTACGCTGCCTGCGCTCACGTGCGCGATGCCTGGAGCCACCATCAACCTGAAGGGTACATACGGCGTGGAGGGCGGTGCGCTGAATTTTGCCGGAACCGCGAAGACGGAGGCCACGGCCTCTGCGATGGTGGGCGGGTGGAAGGGAATGCTGCTCAAGCCGGTCGACCGGTTATTCAAGAAGGACGGGGCGGGGCTGGAGGTTCCCATTCACATTACCGGCACCCGCGAGGAGCCGGTTTTCGATCTCAATCTCGATCAATTTAAGGTGAAGTTACGGCCGGGAGAGAAACGCTAGTACCGTGACCTCTTGACTTTGTGATTGCACCTATGAATATGGGTGCCCCAGGTCCCGATTTTGGAACCTGGGAAGGCACGAATCCTCCCGGACACGGTACTAGGTCCATCTCCATTGTTGAGAAACACAGCAAGACCTCTCGAAACCACGCTCCGATATGTTAGTTTTGCTTCCGTCACACCGTTACCGAATCGGCCAACGGCAGAAGCAAAATAAGGAGACCGCAATGCACTGGTACAAGAGGATCGCTCGTTGCGCAATCACCCTGATTCTGGCAGTCGCGGCGCTCGCTGCCGCAGGACAAACCGCGTCCGCCCAACCCGCGCGGCAATCGGCCGGCGCGCAGGATTGGTGGAAGAACGCCGTCATCTATGAGATTTATCCGCGCAGTTTTCAGGACTCGAACGGGGACGGCATCGGCGACCTGAACGGCATCACCCGGCGCCTGGACTACCTGAAGGACCTGGGCGTCGACGCCATCTGGCTGACGCCTTGCTATCCCTCGCCCCAGGTTGACTTCGGTTACGACATCTCGGACTACGAAAACATCGACCCGCAATACGGCACGCTTCAGGACTTCGACCGCCTGGTGGCCGAGGCCGGCAAGCGGCATATCCGGGTGCTGATGGACATGGTGATGAACCATACCTCCGATAAGCACAAGTGGTTCCTGGAATCACGATCCTCGCGAGATAACCCTTACCGCGACTGGTACATGTGGCATGACGGCAAAGGAGAGACCGCGACCGATAAGGGTGCGCCGCCAAATAATTGGCAATCGTACTTCGGCCACTCGGCCTGGCAGTGGGATGAAAAGACGCGCCAGTACTACTACCACAAGTTCTACATTCAGCAGCCGGACCTGAACTGGAACAACCCCAGGGTCCACGAGGCCTTTAAGGAGATCATTAGCTTCTGGCTAAAGCGCGGCGTGGGCGGCTTTCGCTTCGACGCCATTAACACGCTCTTTGAGGATCCCGGCCTGGCCGACGAGGGTATCGTCAGGGACAAGTACGGTATGCCGCTGATCAACGCCTACGGCGACCCCGTGCTCGACGATACAAAAACCTCCAACCTGCCCGAACTGCATCCGGTCGTGCAGGAGATGCGCGCGCATATGGATACCTTCAGCGCCGCCGCCTTCCCCGGCACGCGGATTCTGGTTGGCGAGACCTATATGCCCAACATCGCCGAGCTGGCCAAGATGTACGGGCCTTCCGGCAAGCCGGAGTTTCATCTGCCCATGGACACGCAGGTGGGCATGATCAACAAGCTCGACGTGGCCCAGTTCCGCGACCGGCTCACCGACGTGGAAACCCGCATCGGCGATAATACGCCGCTGCTAGTCTTCGACAATCATGACAATCCGCGCGTTGAGGCTCGCTACGGCGACGGCGCGCATGACATCGACATTCAGCGCGTGATCGCCACGGTGCTCTTCCTCAGCCGCGGGGCTGCGCTCTTCTACTACGGCGACGAGATCGGCATGAAGACCACGCCGCCCACCCGCAAAGAGGACGTGAAGGACCCCATCGGCGTGACCGGCTGGCCCAAAGAGAAGGGCCGCGACGGCGAACGCACTCCGATGCAGTGGGACGCGAGCGCGAACGCCGGCTTTACCGCTGCCGGAGCCGCGCCCTGGCTGCCCGTGCCGCCCAGCGCCGCCTCCATCAACGTGCAGGCCGAGAAGGCCGATCCCAACTCGCTGTTGGCATGGTATCGGAGCCTGATCCGCCTCAAGAAGACTAACCTGGCCCTGGCGCGCGGCACGAATGTCATGCTCGATACTTCCAATTCAAAAGTCCTGAGTTGGGTGCGCCAGGCGCCAGGAGCGCCGGCGGTGGTGGTGACCGCAAACTTCACCGCTCAGCCGCAGACGGTGAGCCTCGCTGTTCCCGGCTCGGGCGGAAAGATCAAAACCCTGCTAAAGACCCCTGGCGCCGCCGATCCGGCTACGCTGAACCGGATTGTGCTGGCTCCCTTCGGAGTTTATGTCGGGGAGGTGCAGTAGTTATGGCTTACATTCTTGCACTGGATCAGGGAACCACCAGTTCCCGAGCGATTCTCTTTGACGAGGCGGGCGCGATTGCCGCCACGGCGCAGCTTGAGTTCGAGCAGTTCTACCCCCAGGCGGGATGGGTCGAGCACGATCCCATGGAAATCCTGACCAGCCAACTTGCCTGCGCGGTTGAAGCGCTGGGTAAGGTTGGAGCGCGACCCCGCGACCCCGGAGTCCCCACGAACATGTCTTCGTCCGTGGGGTGGAGGGACGTGGCTGCCATCGGCATCACCAACCAGCGCGAGACGGTGATCGTATGGGAGCGCGCGACGGGCAAGCCGATTCATCCGGCTATCGTCTGGCAGGACCGTCGCACGGCCGCGCGGTGTTCGGCGCTGGAAGAGAGCGGCGTCGGCGAAGATGTCTCCAGCCGCACTGGCCTGGTGCTGGACCCGTATTTTTCCGCCACCAAAGTTGGCTGGATTCTGGACCACGTGCCTGGCGCGCGTACGAAAGCCGAACGCGGCGAGCTGGCCTTCGGCACCGTGGACAGTTGGCTCATCTGGCATCTGACCAGCGGCACGCGCCACGTGACCGACGTGACCAACGCATCGCGCACGCTGCTCTTCAACATTGTCAAGGGCGAGTGGGACCCGGAGCTGCTGCGCATTTTCGACATTCCCGCAGGCCTGCTGCCTGAGGTGGTTTGGTCCAGCCAGAGGATAGGCGAAGTGACTACCACGCTGGGCCTGGGCGGCGCGGCCATAGCGGGCATCGCCGGCGACCAGCAGGCCGCGCTCTTCGGCCAGTTGTGCTGGCAGGCGGGCGAGGCCAAGAACACCTATGGAACGGGCTGCTTCCTGTTGCAAAACATCGGCACGAGCTTCGTGCGCTCGAAGCACCGCTTGATTACCACACTGGCGGCCAGCGCCGGGCATCGCCTCGAATACGCCTTCGAGGGCAGCATCTTCATCGGCGGGGCCGTTGTCCAGTGGCTGCGCGATAACCTGCGCATCATCGGTTCCTCTGCCGAAGTGGAGCAGTTGGCGGCCTCGGTACCGAATGCAGGTGGAGTGGTTTTTGTGCCGGCCTTCGTTGGCCTGGGCGCGCCCCATTGGGACCCGCATGCCTCCGGATTGCTGATCGGCCTGCGCCGCGATACTACACCGGGGCACATTGCGCGAGCCGCTCTCGAAAGCATCGCCTTCCAGGTGGCCGACGTGTTGGAGGCCGTTCAGAGCGAGACCACGCCGCTGGCGGCTCTCCGCGTGGACGGCGGGGCGGCGGTAAACAATCTGTTGATGCAGTTTCAGGCCGATGTGCTGGGCGTCCCGGTGGTGCGCCCGCGGGTGACGGAGACCACTGCCTTGGGCGCCGCTTATCTCGCCGGATTGGCAGTGGGTTTCTGGGCCAACCCGGATGAGTTGCTCCAGAAGCGGCAAGGCGATCTGCGTTTTGAACCGAAGATCGATTCGTCCGAACGCGCCGAACGCTGCGCTCACTGGCAGCGGGCCGTGGAACGGGCAAAAAACTGGAGCGAATAAAGGCAATCATGCCGGGTGCTGTGTGCCCCACTGCGCTGTCATCCTGAGCGAACCCTGACCCTGAGTCCGCCGCGACGGACGAAGGGGAAGGGGGAGTCGAAGGACCTGCGGTTGCCTTTTTGCCCTCAATTGTGTTTGCCGCATCCGAGAGGGATCGGATCAATACCGCTCAAAACGGATCCAGTCGTAGTCCGCGTATCCAAACTCTCCGTGCGTCGCTGTGCCGATGGCGAAGATTCCAACCTTTGCCCCTATCCATGCGCCGGCCGTCGCCTGGAATGGTGTTCCTATCGCATGAAACTCTCTTCCGTCCAGGCTATAGAAGAAACTGACCATCGCTTTCTCGCCGACCGCCGCGCGCAGATAAATCGTATCTCCCTGTACGGGCGCCTCCGGCGATTCCGCGCCGGCTCCGTCCCGGTCGGCGTTCTGCCGCGTCAACTGCCGGATGCGAAGCCCCTGGCCGGTGTTTTGCGCCACAATGGCGGAATAGCTTCTGCCCAGAACGGCAAGCCCTGTTTGGTCACCAGCAGAACGCGCGGTAAAACGCAGCTTTGCGGTAACTGTAAATGCGGGTCCGGGAAACTTCTGCGACAACACATTGGGCACATTCCACAGGTTCACATCCGCGCCGGACGTGGGCACATTGATCAGCCGTAGCGCTCCGTTGCCCGGCATAGGGAAGGCCCAGCCCGGCTCCGGATTCGTCTGCCACTGCCATTGCAGGCCGAGCGCTGGCCCGTTGAACTCATCTGAGTCTGCCGGCGTGTAAGCGGGAGCGCTTTCGCGTATCTTGGGCTTCTTAAACCGCGTCACCGGCTCCCCGGTTCCCGCCGCCGATAAATGAACTCCGATTGCCGGCCACTCGTCGCTGCCCCATTGCATCGGTTCCAGATGCACCACGCGCCCATACGGCCCCTGATCCTGGAAGTGCAGAAACCAATCCTCCCCTTCGGGCGTATTCACCCATGCGCCCTGGTGAGGTCCGTTGATGAATGTGCTTCCCTGCGCCAGAACCACGCGCCGTTCATAGGGCCCGTAGATCGACCTGGACCTGTAGACAACCTCCCAGCCCGTGGGCACGCCGCCTGCCGGGGCGAATACAAAGTAATAACCGTGCCGCTTGTAGATCTTTGGGCCTTCCAGGGTCGGATCCTGATTGTGCCCGTCGATGATGATGGCCCCGTCATCCAACAGCTTGCTTCCGTCGGGCGACATCCGGCTCAGGATCAGGGTTGACTTCATATCGGAACGGCTGGCGGAAAGCGCATTCACCAGGTAGGCTTTGCCGTCGTTGTCCCATAGCGGGCAGGGATCGATCCAGCCCTTCGCGGCCTTGATCAGTAACGGTTCTGACCATGGACCGCGGATAGATCGCGATTTAATCATGTAGATTCCGTAATTCGGATCGGGGTAGAAGATGAAAAACTCTCCCGCATGAAAGCGAATACTCGGCGCCCATGCCCCATTGCCGTGCTGCGGCGTCCGGTAGACGTCTATCGGCGGCTGGCGCTGGAATCCATGGCCGATAAGCTCCCAATGCACTAGGTCCCTGGAGTGCAGAATCGGCAGCCCCGGAACGGCGTCGAAGCTCGATGCAACCATATAAAAGTCGTTATCGACTCGAATGACATCGGGGTCTGAATAGTCGGCGTAGAGAACGGGATTGCGATAGCTTCCATTCCCGGCGTCCGGGTTCCACACCTTGGAAACCCGGTCCGAACCGCCTACTGGTGCTGGCTGCCCGCATATCTGCGAGCTGAAAGAGACTGCTGCCGCAAAACATAGGATTCGAAACAGTCGGAGTTTTGGAGTCGAGAACATGGGTCGATGCTCGCACATATGGATTCTCCGCTCAAGTTTGGATGCAACACAATGCGCCGCGCGCAAATCGAGTTATCGGATGGGAAACCGCTCTCGCACCAGCCGTATTGCTTCATCCGCCGTCCCAATCGTCCCCTCCAACTGCGCATCTTCGACCACGCGCAGCATCTCCTTGAATCCCGCCCCCGGCTTGTAGCCCGCCGCAATCAGCTCCCGTCCGGTAATCAGCGGCCGCGGCCTCACCGCATCCTCCGGCATCGCCAGCCACCGCTCCCGCACATACTCCCAGTGCTCCAGGTTTCCGCTCCCCGCCAGGCAATCCATCCGGTGCAGCGCAAGATGTTCTTCAAACCTCTCCAGCCGGAAAAACCGCTTCAGCGTCGAAGCCTTCATCCGGGCCGCGTCCATGAACCGCATGTGGTTCTCAACCAGCGCCGCAATCTGCCGCGCCTCCTCGTTGGAAAACCGGAAGCGCCGGCAAATCTCCTTCGCCATGGCCACGCCCACCTCCACGTGCCCGTCGAAGCGAATCCGGTCCGGCCCCCTTCGGAAGGTCGGCGGCTTGCCCACATCGTGCAACAGCGCTCCCCACGCCAGCGTCATGGAGCACCCAGGCTCCAGTTGCTCAAGCAGCAATAATGTATGCGTCCACACATCTCCCTCGGGATGAAACTGCGGCGGCTGTTCCACGCCCTTCATCCGCGCAATCTCCGGCAGCGCCTCAACCAGCAACCCGGTCTCGTCCATCAGCTCAAAGGCCCTGCGCGCCCGTCCCTCGGTCAGCATTTTGGTCAGTTCATCACGCACCCGTTCTCGGCTCACCGCCTCCATCTTCGCGGCCTGCGAACGGATCGCTGCAGCTGTCCCCGCCTCGATCTCAAATCCAAACCGCGCCGCGAACCGCACTCCGCGCAGCATCCGCAGGTGGTCCTCATCAAATCGCTCCTCCGCCCTCCCGATGGCCCGCACCACGCCCGCATCCAGGTCCGCCAATCCACCCACGTAATCGATCACCGCTGGGCGCCCCACCCTCGGTGTCATCCTGAGCGACCCTGAGTCCGCCGCGGCGGACGAAGGGGAGTCGAAGGACCTGTGGTTTGTACTTTGGTGGCTAGGGCGGGTTCTCTCTTCCAGCCTCTGAGGGAACAACTTTTCCGAATCCAGCAGCAGCCCATTGATGGTGAAATCCCGCCGCCGCACATCCTCCTCGGCGCTCCTCGTATACCGCACCGCATCCGGATGCCGCCCATCCAGATAAGCCCCATCCGACCGGAAGGTCGCCACCTCCGTCACCACATAGTCTTCCTCATCGCTGTCAGCGACCAGCACCACCCCGAAGTGCGCCCCCACAGCAAACGTCCGTGGAAACATCCCCAACACCACATCCGGCGTCGCGCTCGTTGCCACGTCATAATCTGTTGGCTCGCGGCCCAGCAGCAGGTCCCGCACGCAGCCTCCCGCCAGGTACGCCTCATGCCCCGCCGCCCGCAGCTCCGCAACCACCCGCATAGCTGCATCGAATTGGCGCGAACCCGGCAACATGGATCTCTCCTATTGTCGCCCGTTTCGCAGCCATACGCTGCAAAGCTGTCCAAGACTGATGCGAGATTCCTCTACGAATTGCGGATTGAGAGGGCGCGGCCTTAGCCTAACTGCAATTTGATTATGAGCTTGTGGAGAGAATCCCCTAGGTGGCTCCTCAGGCTTGGGAGCGGGGCCGCCCGGCGAAAGTGATCCCATTAATTCCGCTCTATCTATTCCAATGGAGCCGATCCGGGGAGAGGATTGCCATTGGCGTCCAGTCGATGTATCGTCGTTTCGATGGCATAGATGTCTCCGTATCCCCTGGGACCCGTAAAAGTTCCACTTGGGCGATAAAGAGCATATTTCTTCACCTTGTATTGGCTGTAACCCTGCTTCCAAGGTCCCTCGAGGATGTACCAGTCGCTGATCTTATCATGATCAAAAACAATCCATAGCATTGTGGGTATGCCGCTCTTTTGGTAGAGCAGTGCATAGTCCAGGTTATCGATGTAGGGCTCTCCCAGCGCCTTTTGCACATCTTTGCTTGACATACCTGGATGCAGGGCGAGCACCGTGAAAAAATAAGAACTCTTGTCCACCCACATCGCAACGGCCAGGCAAACCAAGAGGAGTATTCCGGCGCCAATCCCGTACAGCCAACCTTTGCGTCTCACCCACAGGGGCAGTGATCCAGACATCTTCGCTTGAATCTCCCTCATCACTTCAGAAAACAACGAGAGTATACGCCTGGCGGGCCGCTTTCGGCACGGCATCCCCCGCCCTGCCAACACCTGACTCGTCGGCTAGATAAACTATATTCATGCCAGACCGCGGCCTCATCCTCGGCATCGAATCCTCCTGCGACGAGACCGCCGCCGCTGTGGTCGAGCGCGGTTCACGCATCCTCTCCTCGGTTGTCGCCTCCCAGATCGCCACCCACGCACGTTATGGCGGAGTCGTTCCCGAGCTGGCCAGCCGCGAGCATCTTCGCGCCATCGTCCCCGTCGTCCGCGCCGCCCTCGCCCAGGCCAACGTCACTCTCTTTGATCTCGACGCCATCGCCGTCACCTCCGGCCCCGGTCTCGCCGGAGCGCTTTTGGTCGGCATCACCTACGCCAAAGCTCTCGCCTTCGCCCAGGAACTGCCGCTCATCGCCGTCAACCACCTCGAAGGCCACATTCACGCCGTCCTGCTCCATGAACGCGAGTCGGCCTCACCTTCCCCACAAAGCTGTCATCCTGAGCGGACCCTGACCCTGAGTCCGCCGCGGCGGACGAAGGGGAAGGGGGAGTCGAAGGACCTGCGTTTAGCTTCTCGATATTCATCTACGGCATCAACCACGAATGCCCCAGGTCCCGTCCGCCGCGGCGGAGAGACCTGGGATACAACGACTCACGACGCTGAACCTGCCCTCGCGTTAGTCGTCTCCGGCGGCCATACCCACCTCTATCTCTGCCGCCCCGCCCACGGCTCCTGGGCTTACACGCTTGTCGGCCGCACCCTCGACGACGCTGCCGGCGAGGCCTTCGATAAAGTCGCCAAGCTCCTCGGCCTGGGCTATCCCGGCGGCCCCTGGATCGACGCCCTCGCCCAATTCGGTAACCCGCTCGCTGTGCCCTTCTCGTTTTCGCAGATCAAGACCAAACTTCATCTCGCCGGCAGGCCCCCGCGCACCAAGGCCGCCCGCACCGCCCCTATCGCAAACCTCGATCCCCGCTTCCTCTTCTCCTTTTCAGGCATCAAGACCGCCGTCCTCCGTTACGTCGAACTCCACAACCTCCGCCTCCAAGCTCAGGCCCGCGCCGCCCGCCTCTTTCCGCCCAACGCTTGTCATCCTGAGCGAGCGCAGCGAGTCGAAGGACCTGCGGTTGCTTTTGAGTCTGCCGAAGGGGATATGCATTCACAAAGTAGTCATCCTGAGCGAAACGAAGTGGAGTCGAAGGACCTGCATTTGTTCTCTGGCGTTCCACAAATGCAGGGTGCCCCATCCTTTCCGCGGCCTTTCGCGGAAAGGGTGGGAAACCACGAAACTCAATCGTCCCCCTCACCCCCCACAACCAAAGCCGAAGCCCTCGACCTCTGTTCCCAGCAGACCCTGGACCTCATCGCCAGCTTCCAGCACGCCGTGGTCGGCGACCTGATGAAGAAGACCTTCGCCGCTATCGAATCCCTCGGTGTTCGCCGCATCCTCATCACCGGAGGCGTCGCCGCCAACCACGAACTCCGCACCCGCTTCACCGCCGAAGCCGACCACCGCAATCTCCATGTAGCCTTTCCCACGCTGGCTCTATCAACCGATAACGCCGCCATGATCGCCGCCGCCGCCTGGCCTCGTCTCCAGGCCGGCGACTTCGCCGCCCCCTCCATTTCCGCCGACCCATCTCTCGCGCTGGGGCTGTGAGCCTATTGATCCGGTTCATCGGAATATCGGTTTTTGCGAAGCTATGTCCGGCTAGCACAATAGACCAGGCCTTCGCCTGAAGGAACGATCGGCTGTAATTGTGCGTTAAAAGATTGTTCACGCCTTTGTACTCAAAATGCATGGTTTTCAACAGGGTGTCGAGCGATACTTTCCGGTTTACACAAATACGGAGAGATGCTACTTTTCTCTGTGAATCCCCTGGCACTAGGGCAATGAATAGTCCCATCCGCGGCTGTGAAGTCGATCTGGGCCGGGTATTTGCGTAGGCGAGGCGTGAACGATGAGCAACGGCGTCTGGGAGTTCGTCAAAGCCCATCCCTACCTCTTCGCCAATCTTCCCATTCTGGCTGCCGTGATCCTGCTGCCGCAACTGGCGCCGAATCGCGATTACCGGCGAGCGGCGGTCTTCAGCGGCCTGGCTTGCCTGCCCTGTTCTCTCGCGGAGATTACATCTGGAGAATACTGGCGCCCTGTTCTGCTCTCCCGAATACCTATCGGCGTCGAGGATATGATCTTCACTTACTCCTTCGGCGCCGCGGCATGGATGATCGCAGCGCTATGGTGTCTCGAAAGCTGTACTGTGGGCATTCGCACCTTTAGGGCTGCTTTTCTGCGTCTGCTTCCATGGGCGTTCACAACTGTGGCGGCTGGTATGGTGGTTTGGCTGACCGGAATGCCTCATTTGACCGCGATTCTTATCTCGTCTTCCGGGTTGCTGCTGTTTCTTCTCATCCGCAGGGCTTCGCTATGGCGCTTGGCCGTGGCCGGCCTTGTTTTCTTTACGCCTCTGTACATGTTCATTGTCAATTTCCAGTTCGCAGTATGGCCGAACTACCTTTCTTACTGGAATACCGGCGGTCCGTGGGGTACCCTGGTGCTCGGCATTCCTCGCGGTGAAATTGCCTGGGCCGCGGTCTTCGGAGCCGTCTGGCCGGTGGTTATCGCGTCGGCGCTCGACATCAGGAACAGTAAAATCGATCCGGTCCGGGTATCTGCGCAAGTGAGGCAAGAAAGATGAGCGGCGTCTTGGAATTCGTTATATCCCACCCCTACTTGTTCGCTACCTTGCCCCTACTGGCGGCGGTAATCTTGTTGCCGTGGCTGGCGCCGAATCGCGATTACAGGCGAGCGGCGGTCTTCAGCGGCCTGGCTTGCCTGCCGGGTTTCCTGGCCGAGATCACGTACACGGAATACTGGCGTCCTGTCTTGCTGGGCGGTATGCGCTGCGGGGTCGAGGACCTGCTCTTCAGCTACTCAACCGGCGTTCTTGCGTGGCTGACTGCGTCGCTGTGGAGTCTTGAAGGTTGCGCCGTTGGCATTCGCTCCTACAGGATTGCGCTTCTCCGGTCGCTGCCCTGGGTGCTAGCGACAGCGGCGGCCGACGTGGGTTTGTGGTTTGCGGGGTTGGACCGTTTGACCGCGGGTCTTCTCTCATCCGCCGGGCTGTTGCTGTTTCTTCTCGGCCGCAGAGCATCGCTCTGGCGCCTAGCCCTGGCCGGCTTGGTCTCTTTCACGCTCGTTTACCTGCTTATTGTGAAACTGGATTTCGCGGTGTGGCCAAACTTTGTCTCCTACTGGAATGCCGACGGTCTGTGGGGCTCCCTGGTATTCGGCATCCCCCGCGGCGAAGTCGCCTGGGCCGCGGTCTTCGGAGCCGTCTGGCCAGTAGTCATTGCGTCGGCGCTTGACATCCGCTTTGACAGCCGCAATTCCCCGGCCCCCAGCCGCACAGCGCTCGCGTAGGATTCCTCGGCCATCTCTCCCCGTGTCTGCACGCACTCGATGCGCGCCTGAAGCGTGTATGCCATTATGAGAGGCCACACGGCGCCATACC
>Ga0326728_10019536_pt1 | contig 13127 bp, 12 predicted proteins | sample MB3enrmetagenome_FD_207602 | JGI IMG/M metagenome (GOLD analysis project Ga0326728, IMG submission 207602) | Lab enriched peat soil microbial communities from McLean, Ithaca, NY, United States - MB31MN | ecosystem: Environmental > Terrestrial > Soil > Wetlands > Peat | place: USA: New York...
ACTGGGGCCAGTCTAAAGCCCGTAATGACGGCGCGAAAGCGGCAAGAGCAAGGGTGAAAGTGATGGTTTGATAAATGCGGGTAAACGCTTGGATCCTGATCGTTGTCATGCTTTTAGAATAACCGAAGCCAAAACTTTGTCACTCGCAGAACACGTCAATCTGCTTGCCAAACACGCCAAACAAAAGCCGGTCGTCATTGACTGTAATAATCCCATTGATGAACGCTGAAGCAGAATGTGATGCGAGGGCCGCATTGGAATAATCACGAGAGTTCGATTTTTTTCGCCCGCTCCATTGATTATCAAGCACTTACGCTGCCTGTTTCCCCAAAGTATCCCAGATTCAAAGTTCCACCACTTTCCGGCTCGGAGAAAGGCGGTGGCGCAGTTTTGCCCGCTTCGCGAAGATCGCGGCGAGCCAAGGCTGCAAAGAATCAAAGATTTTGGTGGTTGAATTGGGGCTGTCGTCTGCGGACGTCAGGGGGCTGCGGGATCGGCCAAGACGCAACCAACCTCGCTCGTCAGGGAAATCCGGTAATAAATCTCACCCGGCTTGAGCCGGGCCAGCTTGCCCGGCGGCAGCACTGGTTGGGTCGAAGGGACCAAGATCCCCGGCTCGGACCGCCGGATGGGCCTGCGGCCGGGAAAAAGCAATGGCGGCGGCAAGATCGGCGTGACCGTTCGGTGGAACTGATATTCATCCTTGGTCCCCAGGGACGCCACCGCGACCGCCGCCGTAACCGGATCTGTATTTGAGAGAAAGAAATGGTTCGAAGCCAATCCCACGAGTCGAAACACAGCGTTGGGGTATCCGAGAGCGTGCAGTGCCGCCAGATTTTGCAGCGCCAGGATGACGCCGACTTTGCTGGCCCTGGACATATCCGCGAAGGGTTCCGAGCGCTACCGTGTGGATCGGCGAGCGCAGAACGCGTGTCACCGCGTAAATCTGCAGAAAATCCAGCACCCCTATGGAGCGGTTGTCTTCGGCCGGGCTGATGTAGACGGTGATGGGTTCTTGCCAATCGTCCCCGTTTTGCAATCGGAGCAATCGGTCAATCACAATCGGTGTCGGGGTGTTGCTTGAGATGCTGAGAAGTCTGGCATCCAGGTCGACTAAAGGGTCGGGATTCATTCTGTTGAGGATTGGGTGATGGGGAGCAAGGCCATGGCGTTTTGTCCCCTCGTTTTGTTATTGCAAGGGCGGGCCGGGGAGTGGAACTCCCCGCCAAGTTGCCCTCTGATTATCGAGGCTGCAAAAATAGGGCGCGCACAGCCACTCCTTTCGCATGGCGCGGAAAAAGACCCGGACTTCTGGAATCAAGAAGGGTAGTCGTTCCTCGCCCTGGTAACCTGTAAACGTGATATCCAGCGTGCCGCACAGTTCTCGCAGACGCTCCGGCGAAATGGTGGCGTCATCGAATAATTCGAGGACGGGGGTGAAATCGAGGCGCTCGACGTGAAGGTGTTTGTCAAGAATATACTTCATTTTGGGATGTGGATTTAACATGGGATCTGGCGTTTGTGGGAGAGGCGGGTGCGGCGCAGGAGCGGAGCGAACGGACCGGCCTCACCCAGGGTTTGTAACTGTTCAAAAACTCACCGTTCTTTCACAGCCGGCGGCGCGGCAAGGCGGCGGATCCGCCGCGCCCACCGGCTGCGCATTCATCTCCATCCAACTTGGGGCAATCTCCGCTTGCCACCCCTCCCATGACGCCATTTTTGAGACTGACCTCACCCACGAGGAAGCCGACGCCTGGCGCGAACTCTCGCCCGGCCTGCGGCTCTCGGAGCGATACCGGGAGAAGTTCAGGGCCGCCGGATGGGAATTCGGCGCTTCGAGTCTCGACGTGATGCGTTGCCCCTGTTGCCCGCAGGGAGCCAAGCCTGATCCGGACAAAGCGGCCCTGAAAGCCGGTTTGGTGGAGATTCTGGGCGACGACGAGGACGGAATCGTCGCCACGACGGAGGATTTTGGGTTATGAACGGACAAACCCCTTCCCTTGCGAAGTTCCGGCTGGGCCACATCGTTGCCACCCCCAACGCGCTCACGAGGCTTGCCCAGGACGGCATTCTGGCCGCCATTCAGCGGCATCAGGCCGGCGATTGGGGCGACGTGCGGGAAGAAGACCGCCAGGAGAACGAATTGTCCCTGCAACAGGGGTTTCGCCTGCTGTCGCCGTATTCCTCCGCCCAAGGAGTCAAATTCTGGATCATCACAGAGCCTGACCGCTCCTCCACATGTGTTTTGCTAGACTATTGACCCCCACTCCACACCTCTCTCGTTTCGGGAGAGGTTTATAATTCAAACCCATTTGGCCGCAATCTTCACTCTTGCAATTTTCCAAGTTTCCATTTAGTAATATTGACACATGAGAGATGTTGGTGGATTCGCCACCTCTTGGCCCGGATTGAGTATCCGGACATGCCAAAAACTTAGGAAGGAAAGGTGTCAATTTGAAATATCAGAAGATTGTTTTCAAGTCCGGCCCACGCCGAATTGGCATGGCGGCCAGGCTTATTCTCATTTGTTTTGCGCTTATCGTCCCGATTTCGGCGCTCGCTCAGAATTATGGCTGTCTGGGAGGTGAGACAAATGTCGGTCCCATTTATTGTCCGGATGGCGACTCATCAATTCCCATCGACGACCCTGTAGATTGGATGACTGTTATTTACATAGCTGGCGACAGTGATGGAACTCCGGGCTATTTTAGTATTCTTGTCTTTCCAAATTATGTCGCTGACGGAATTACCCAAGCAAGGAGCGCAACTCTCACGATGGGAACCAACAGTTTCTTCGTCACAGAAGACGGGATTGACAATACCTTCCACTTTGACCCGACGACATTGAATTTTCCTGCGTCCGGTGGCACCTTAGGAGTTATCGTCATGTCGGCGGTTTCGGAAGAATCTATATCGGTGAACGTCACCTCAGGCACAAATTGGCTGTCCGTTGCAGCCATCGAGTGGCAAGGAGCAGAAGGTGACAATTTATTGTATATAGCTGCGCAGCCGAATGTGTCCAATGACGGACCGACCCAGCCTCGAAGCGGTACCATCCAGATCAACAACGAAGTTTATACGGTTTCGCAGGACGGAACGGCTCCGGCGGATACATCCAGCCAGCCGTACAAAGGTGATGGCTGTCAATGCTCTTGCCCCGATCCCAGCGTGGGAGACCCGATTAGACTTGGAATCGGAAATCTGTTTGAGAAAGTCACGGATTATACAACAGCCGGTGCGAATGCACTTGAATTCACGCGTTATTATAATAGTCTCGGCGACAGCAATACACACGCCGCTGCACTCGGCGGCGACTGGCGCTCAACCTATGATCGCTATCTACGCATTGGAGCCGTCATTACCGCGGAGCGACCTGATGGCCAGGAACTGATTTTCACAATGAATGGTGGTACGGCCTGGACTAGCGACAGTGATGTGGACTTTCTACTCGTCCCATTGGGTCTGCCATCAGGGTCTGTCTTAACACTCACCAATAGTGACGACAGTGTGGAAACGTACAGTCAAACAGGCGTGTTGACATCAATTCAACAGCGGGATGGCTATACGCAGACGATGCAATATAATGGGTATGGCCAACTTATTTCCGTCATTGATTCGTTTGGACGAGGGATCAGCTTTACCTACGAGGGTTATCGCCTTCAAAGCGTCACAACGCCGAGTGGTCTTGTATTGACTTACGGTTACAATTCAAGCGGCGCTATTCCCGGCGTTTTGGATCGCCTGGCCTCCGTGACCTATTCCACTGCCCCCCCGACAAGCCAGACCTACATTTACGAGAATCCCAACCTGCCGTTTGCGCTCACTGGCATCATTGACGAAAATGGAAACCGATTTGCCACTTTCACTTATGATTCGAGCGGACGAGCCACTTCAAGCCAGCACGCGCGCGGAGCCGACCTCACGACTGTCTCTTACAACGACACGGACGGGAGCCGCACCGTCACCAATGTGCTGGGATTGGTCACGGTTTATAAGTTCACAACCCTCCAGGGCGTCCCGAAAGTGACCGAGATTGACCGCTTGGCGACGGCGTCGGTGCCGGCTGCTACCAGGACTCAAACGTATGATGCCAACGGCTATTTGGCAAGAATTTCCGACTGGAACACTAATTTGACCATCGCGACGAACGATTATCGCGGTCTGCCACTCGCCATCAATCAGGCGGTCGGAACGGCTCAGGCGCGCATTATCACCAACGCATTCCTATCAAACTTCCATCTGCCACTTCAGAACGCCGGCCCTCGGGAACTCCTCAACTTTACTTATGACAGCAATGGCAACATGCTCACATTGACCGAAAGAGACACCAGCACCGGGATGGTGCCGTATTCCACTGCAGGCCAAACCCGCACATGGACGTACACCTATGATAGCTTAGGACACGTATTGACTTCTACAGGGCCGAGAATGGACGTGATCGCCACCACCACCTATACGTATGATGCGACCAACAATTTGAGCACAATCACTGACGCTTTGGGGCATGTGACGCAGATCACAAATTACAGTGGAAGCGGATTGCCGCTCACCATAATTGACCCGAACAACGTAACAGCGACCCTTGCTTACGACGCGCGGGACAGACTTCTTTCCCGCATGGTGCAAGCAGCCTCGGGGAATGCCACTACGGCGTTTGGCTATGATACCGTCGGAGACATTACGTCAATCACTTTACCCGATGGTTCTGAATTCAATTACCAATACGATGCGGCCCACCGCCTACAATCGGTGAGCAACTTGCTTGGCGATAGCGTCAGTTACACGCTTGACGCCGCAGGCAACATTATCCAGCAGACCACGGGAAACGCCCAGGCTGACATTGTCCGCAGCCAAAGCGCTGTGTTTGACCAACTCAGCCGGATGTTGCAGCAGATTGGCGCGTATTCGGAGACGACCACGTATGGCTATGATTCGGACGGCAACCGCACCTCCTTCACGGATGGTCTTACAAACACAACTCTGAGGGCGTTTGATGCTCTTAGCCGATTGGTCGCCTCCATTGATCCATTGAACAACACGACGGGTTATGGCTACGACCCTCAGGATAATGTGGTTTCTGTAACTGACCCGCGCTCACTGGTCACCAGTTATGTTTATGACGGCTTCCGCCGTGTGATTCAGGAAGCAAGCCCGGACAAGGGCACCACAGTTTATATACTCGACAAGGCGGGCAACCGCATTTCACAGACGGATGCGAGGGGCGTTGTTACGCTGCGCACTTTCGACAGCCTCAACCGCGTCACTTCGGAAACCTATCCGGCATCGCCGGGTGAGAACATAACCTACACGTACGACGCCACCAGCGGCGGCAACAAAGGCATTGGACGGCTCACCGGATATACCGACGAGACGGGAAGCACGACACTTACTTACAACGAGCGAGGGGACGTCATCAGCACGACGCGCCTCATTGGGGGGCACAGTTACACGACGGCGTACGGATACGACCTTGCAGACCATGTAACCAGCATCACCTATCCCTCTGGCGACATCATCAATTACACGCGCGACAGTCAGGGAAGGATCGCTTCGGTTTCGTATCTTGCGGGTGGTTCCGGCGCCCCTTCTTCACTTGCCGCCAACGTCACATACATGCCCTTCGGCCCGGTTTCGCGCTTGCTTTACGGAAACGGGCTTGCGCGCACTCAAGATTACGACCTGGACTATCGGCTGGACGGCATCCAGACCTCGGCGTCTGGAGCCAACGTTCAAAACCTGAGCCTGGGTTACGACGCTGTGAATGATATTACTTCCATTACCGACAATCTCATCAGCCCAAATAGCCAAACCTTTAGGTACGATGAGGATTACCGCCTGACGCAGGCCCTTGGCGTTTACGGCTACCTTGGTTATACCTATGACCCTGACGCGAACCGCTTGACAAGCACAACGGGAAACGTCACGCAAACCTACAACTATTCCCCGGCTGCAAATATGCTGCAATCAACGGTTGCTTCCGGCGTCACCCGGAACCTTGCTTATACGCTTAATGGTAATCTCAGCAGCGACAACCGTGGCACGACATCAACTCTCGTGTTCAATTATGGAAACCGCAATCGGTATAATGCCCTTTACAGCGGCGCTGCCACTGTCGCCACCTACCAACACAATGCGCTCGGCGAACGCCTTGTGAAGACGGCGGGCACGACCACCACTCATTATCATTACGACCAAAGACACCACTTGATCGCCGAAACGCAGCCGGGCGGAGCCTTGATTAGAGAATATGTGTGGCTGGATGACATGCCGCTGGCTCAAATTGAAGGGAACGGCGCAGTGTATTACATCCATCCCGATCAATTAAACTCACCACAAAAGATGACTGACGCCACACAGACCATTGTGTGGGGCAATGAGCAACAGCCCTTCGGCGAGACTGTTCCGCCATCGCTCACATCAGTCGGTTACACCGCCAGTAAGCAGTTCCAGATGACGATCAACGGCGGTCCCAATTACAACTACATCGTCCAAGCCACAACCAGCCTCACACCCGCGAATTGGGTTTCACTCACCACCAACGGAGCACCGTTCACCTTTACGGACACGACCACGTCAACCGACGGCACGCGATTTTATCGTGTGATTGCCATGTCATCCTCCACAAACACTATCGGTGTGACGCAAAATCTTCGCTTTCCGGGTCAGTATTTCGACGCGGAATCCGGCCTCAACTACAACATGATGCGGGATTATGACCCAACATTGGGAAGATATATTCAGAATGACCCAATTGGAGGGAATAATGGTCACAATGTTTATGCCTATGTTAAAAGCAATCCGATGAACTTCACCGATCGGCAGGGTTTGAATCCAGAAAGGTCCATTGAGAACTACAACCAACTGAATACGGACGCGAACTATTATTATACTAAGTACTCAGAGATGCCGGACTACAAGGGCCTTGATCCGTGGACTTTCATTCGTGCTGACAGTCGTTACTATTTTTACGAGCACAACTCTCAGGAATTTGAGTTTAACGGGCAATGTTATTCTGGAGGTGAAGTCAACTATTATGTCGTTGGTATGGCGCTAGAGCGGTTTGGTTATAGCCAATATGACTGGTTTCTTGCCGAGGCTTGGAATTGGGAGGTGCATAATGGCCAATTTGCTAGCCTAGGCGAACTTTATTGGATTAACCAGGGAAGGCAAATGTATCGACAGAGACAGATGCAGCATGAGGAGCAAGCATTGGGATGGCCTCCGTGGGATGATTATTGATTCGGAGAGTGCGACAAGTGGGTTATTTACATCATCAGGAATGCGTTTCGCAGTCCGAGAAGGCAGCAGGATCTCATTTTAACTTTCTACATTCGGGTTTTGCACCTGACATTCGCCGGCTGCATTTTCCACTCCGCGCTATTCCACTCCTCTCTCTTTTCGCGACAGGTCTTTCTATGTCATCATGGCCGACGGAAAGGAGTTCTTTCCAATCCATCCCCTCTCCCTGATCAAAACGAAGTGCCGTCCGCGCTTCCAGTGAGAGTAACCAAACCAGAAGCAACCCGCGCAAACGGGTGGACGGCAGAAGGAGAGTAGTCAGTGCGGACGGCGTCGCTGGTTCAGCCAGCGCAACGCGAGCTTCGTTTCGAGGTCGGCGGGATTGGAGTTGAGCCGCAGGACGCAGCGGCGGCGCAGGGCGTGGCCAAAATCCTTGGTGGCGTGGATGAGTTCGGCTGCCCAGAGGATTCCGACGCCTTCGTTTCGCAGTGCCTCGTGGTATTGCTCCCGCCGCACATCGCGATACCAGTGATACCACGAACAACCCAAGTCCGAGGTGGCCCGATCTTGCAGTTGATCCCGCAGCTTTTCCCAGCGCGGCAAAATCCAGGTCCACCTGGACCAGCGCGCCGCCTCATAGCCGAAGCGCGGCTTGCTCTTCACCAGCACCGCCACCCATCGTCTTGCCGCCGGATCGCCGGCACCCGGCTGCAGTGTGAGCGCGGTGATTGCGGCGACCGGGTCTGCGGTCACTTGGGCGACAACACCCCGCAACCAAAGCCCCGCCTCGGAACGGTTCAGTTGGACCGCGGCAGACCAGAGGTCGTGCGATCTGAACAGGCGTTTGGGCAAGTTGCCGGCCGCGACCGGGTCGCGCCGGCACAGCGCCGAAGCCGTCCGGGGGTCCCCGGCGATGGCATCAAGCACACGGACGTGCTCGTCCTCAATCAGCATTCCGTGCGCGGCGAGATAAGCGCCAAAAGGGGAGGTGACAGCCCGGCAAACGAGAGCCTCCCGCAATGGTGCCAGACAAGGCCTTGCGACCAGCAGCAGCAGACCAGCTACTACACCATCACAACCGGCCAAATCCGGAATCCCGGCATCCTCCGTTTCCGCGCGCAGACAGGCGGCATGAAGCCGCAAGAGTTGTGTCGACCGGATCAAGCGCCTTTTTTGTTCCTCACACGCATCCATCCAGTGGCTGGGCAAACCGGTTGCAGGGTGCGGGCCGAGGCCCTCCAACAAGGCCCCGGGCTGATCCAAAACGGGCAGCGCGTTCGGGGCCGCCAGCGCCTCGTAGTCTGGCAACCGCAATCCACGCACCGTCAACCATTCGCCCATTCTTGGCTCCGGCAGGTGGGGCAATAGGGCCGACATGGCCCGTCGGGCCTCGGGGAGATTGATGGGGTTGTGGGTTGTTGGATTGGGTTTGGTTTTTTTCATATTGAATTCTGCGTTTCTGCGGCAGGACCGGCATGGCAAGTGTGCGAAGCGCACGGGCCGGCCATGCCGACGGGGTTTGTGCTTTTACAGAAGTGCCGCGGTCGCTTCGGTCGAGACTTCCAACTTGAACCCGAGTTCCCGCCCGCGCTCGACCATTTCGAGCCACGCACGGGCGAGGTGGGGCTGGCAACCGCCATCGCAAAAGCCCCGGGCCAGCTCGCGATTGAGCTGTTCGGCCCGATACTGGACCTTCCGCTCGTAGTCGTCATCCAACCCCCGCATGCGCAGGATGGCGCCGAGCGACTCCAGCAATTCAGCGGCCCGCTCGTAGAGCGATTGGACCCAGTATTGCCGGGTCAGCACCTCAATCTGGCAGCGCAGATCACCCAACCGTTCCGAAGCATCATCGCCCAAGGCTGATTGAGTTTGAAATTCGCCACCCTGAAATATCTGGTCCGGCAGGACCAACACGGAGTTGTCCCGGAACGCCAATTCCTCCTCGGTCCGGTGTTCAGGCCGGTTGACATACAACCGGGAAACAGCTTCGGGATCGTCGAGTTGCTGGGCGACGAAATACCGCGCCGCATCGTGCATTTCGTGCGGGTTTTACATCAGAGGCCGCCAGCGGCGGAGGGCCTCGGAATTATGGGTGAAGATGTTAGGTATCGTTTTGAGTTTTGAGAGATTTATCATACGTATGCGTTCCCTTGACAGCCGGAGGGCGTGGCCGAGCGGCAGAGCCGCTACGCCCGCCGGCTGCGCCTTTCGCCTCTGAAGAACCCAGCCCAGGGCCAGGCGGCGTGCAGTGTGAGAATGAGCTTTCTGGCCTCTGGAATGGTGGCAGCGTCCTCACATTCCATCACGTCCTCGATGGCCAGGTGAAGCCGCCCGAACAGGCAGCGCAAGTGGAACGGGCTCAACCGGGTCGGATCGTAGATCCGTAGAAATTCGCCAATATTCGCCGACAGGACTTGGTCCCGTCGGAACGTGTAATCAACTCTCTGCAATTTTGTCTTGGACTTCATGGCGTGACGCACGCCATTTCTGCCAAAGCGGGGCCAGCCGCTGGAAGCGGCCAGCCCGCCCACCCAAACAGAAAACAAAACAAACCCACCGGATGCGTTGACTACCCGGCAAGAGGGGACGCCTTGCCTCCCGACTTCGGATGGCTCATCATTGTTGCCCGTTAACCGATCAGTTGCCGGAAGCCGCTTCCACCGACACATCGGCTGGGGAGGGGCCTGACTTCGCCAATTCAAGCCGGTTCCGCTCCGCTCCATTCCAGCGCCGCCCGGCGAACCGCTCCACCGGCCAGCGCTTCCATTCCACTCCGTTACACCGCCTCAAATCGCCGAAGACAGGCTGCCCCGGTGCCGTGAGCGCGTAAGCTTACGCCCTTGTGCGCCATAGCCTGGGCGGCGTAAGAGATTTTTCGGCAGAGATTTTTCGAGGAGTTCTTGTTGGAATCGGTCTAATGCAGGGTAAAGAGAGAATTCTGATAACAACATGACCACAAACTACATCAACCAATCGGTCCTGGCCCTGATCGCCGCAGTGGCGGTCTCCGCCAACTCATCTCCTGCTGGCGAAGGCGCCCAACCCCGTGACGAAAGCGGCATCCCCCCACAAATGCTCCAATATCGTGTGGGTCCTGACTATGACGAGCGGATTCCCCCACTTACGGACCTTTTTCCATCCCGCCAATTCCGAAACCTCGTCACGGATGCCGCGGCCTTGGAGGCGTGGCTCGCCATCGGCCCCCCGCAACCAGAGATCATCATCGAAGGGACGCCGTTGAATGACGTTGCGTGGAACACTTCCAGGATTTTCAAAAACCAGTTTGACCTCGTTTTGCCCCCCGCCGAAACCGACCTCTCCAAGATGGTTGTGCAAATGCGACTCAAGGACGTTCGCGCCATCGAAGTTTTCAATGCCATGAATTTGTATTTTGAAGTGCAAAAACTTCCCGCGCGTTGGAAATTGACACTCAATGGCAGCCGCCCCACTGCCATCTTGGGAATGGAAAAACCCCAGCCCGCCGCCACGCCACCGCCCGCGACGGAAAAAATTGCGCCTACCGTATTTTCCATCGTGGAAATCCTGTCCTTGAACAGCGAGGCTGGGGACAAGCAACCCACAGACAGCCTTGCGGACGCGATTGCGGCGGTTTTAGATGACCTTCAAAAGCCGGGACGTGCCAAGGTCAACGCGCCGGGTGGGCCGACACTCAAAATGCATGCACAAGCCGGCATTCTCGTCTTCAGCGGCACCTGGGAGGAAACCGAATTGGTCCGCTCCACCCTGGCCGCCCTGAAAGACGCCGCGATATCGCGCAGCAACAAGGCCCGGGACCTGGAACTGCGGGCGAAAGACGAGGCGGCCCGCAAGGCGGCGGAGGACGCCAGAATCAAAGCTCTTCAGCCCCCCCCGCCGAAGGGGGGCGACGGAGCAAAACGTGAGAATAAGGCCCTTGACGACGCGCGCAACGCGGCTTTGACTGATTAACCAGCGCGGAGGACCTCAAAGCGCCTGAGAGCTTGAAAAAGCAATGACGGTCCGGCATAATCCAGATCAGATGATCGTTTCCACTCCTTCCATGTCTTTTCCGGTCAGCGACCCGACGCCGCGCAGGAAGGAATCCGCCGCCAGTCCGGCTGACGACGCGCGGGCGCGCGAGATTTCGGCGGCACTGGCAAAAGGAGACGAGACCGCATTCAACCAATTGTATGACCGCTACTACCGGCGGCTTTTCCGGCTCGCCCTGGCTCTCGGTCACGGGAATGAAACTCTGGCTTTTGACGCTGCCCAATCAGCCCTGCTGACAGCGGCAGCCAAACTCAAGGCGGTGGCAAGCGAGGAGCATCTGTGGAATTGGCTCGCGCGGGCGGCGCGTCAGCATTTGAGCAGGGACCGCCGGAAACAACAGCGCCATCCGCCACCCGCCAGTCTGGATGCCCTCCCCTCCCCTCTCGAAAGCGCCGCAACAGAAACTGCGCTGGAATCAAACCTGGACACCGCGTTGCTCTCGCTCGAACCGGCGGACCGCCAGGTGGTTGAATGGTTCTACTTCGACGGATTGAGCCACAAGGAAATCGCCACGCGCCTGGGAGCGACCCCCAAGGCCGTCTCCAGCCGCCTCGAACGCGCGCGCGTCAAATTGCGCTCGTTCTTGCTCGAAGAAAGCTCCCGTGAAAACTGAGAAACGCATTTTGATTGACGACCTGCTGGGCGAGACCCGGCGCGAAGCCACCCTGCTGGCCGGCCGGAGAATCCTTCGCCGCCGCCGGTGGAAACGCGCCGCCGCGCGCTCCTTTGCGGTCTTGGCCGTTGCGGCGCTTGCCGCTCTGGCGCTCCATCAACCGCGCCCGGTTCCAGGGGTGGCGCAATCCAGTCCGGCGCAGTCCGGTTCGCCGGCCGTTCGCGTTCAGTACCTTACGGATGACGAATTGCTCGCCTTATTCCCGGACACTCCGGTCGGTCTCATCCAAACCGCCGACGGCCGGAAGCACTTGATATTTCCGCGTCCTGGCGACGAGGAGAAATTTATTACTAAACTGTGATGTAAGAGGTTTCAACGCATATCTTTTCACTTATTCGGCCATCAAACCATGAAACCCAAAATCCTCATCTGCCTCGCGCTCGTTTTGAGCGGGATCGATCTTGCTTCCGTGATGGCCAAGCCTCCACCTCCCTTTCCAGATATGGCCTCTCTGGGATTTTGGGATGATTATAGCATTTATACAGCGCGCATCATTCAAATCGGCTCAAGCCAGCGGGACTTAACATGCAGCGTCAGCGAGACGATTTCTGCTCTGGATCCCGTAAAAGAACAAATAGTTGTCACAGAGTTCGACACTCTGCCTTTGGATCGTCCTGCGGTTCCAACGGAGGAGTTCGGACTTGAGTGGCCACGCGATTTAAGAGTGGGCGACGGTGTGGTTGTTTTCGACCCGAGAGAGGCCCTGAAGAATGCTCCACTAATGCCGTTTAACACCCATCGCTTACGTTGGTTTAAGAAAATCAGTTCTTTGACAGCCGATCCGTTTGTGATGGCGTTACGCAAAATAGCAGGGGTGCATACGAACCAGTCGCTGGCGAATCTGTTGAGGAATGCCAACGATCAGGACGATTTGGTGTCGCGATACTGCCTCAATTTGCTCGACCTGCAGCCGGGTATCCGGACAAATTCCAATGACGCAACAAAACTTAAGGCGCTCCGGGATGACGCAAGGCGTGATGCGCGTGTTCGCTTACTGGCTGACAAGATGGCGCGGCGGCTTGCGGGCGAGCCGGACAGGTTGGAGGACGAATATTCCTGGTTGCGGACGAGCATCGCAAAGAGCAAATCCGAGGACCGGCAGTATGTCAGGGCATTTGTGGACAGACTCATGGTGTTTTCTGAGCACCGGAAGGAAACGATCTCCTTTCTCGAGGATTTAGGAAAG
>Ga0326728_10019537_pt1 | contig 13127 bp, 11 predicted proteins | sample MB3enrmetagenome_FD_207602 | JGI IMG/M metagenome (GOLD analysis project Ga0326728, IMG submission 207602) | Lab enriched peat soil microbial communities from McLean, Ithaca, NY, United States - MB31MN | ecosystem: Environmental > Terrestrial > Soil > Wetlands > Peat | place: USA: New York...
CGCTTTGGGCAGAGAATGCAGGGTTTCCAGCGGTACCAGGTTGATGCAACTGCCATCCCCGGCTATAAACTCCAGGCAGTTCATGCTGTGCAGCGTTCCATCGCGCGCAGCCCTCGCCTCCTGCCGCGCCCTCCACGATTGATAGTAGGCGCCAATGATCGTTGGCAAACCGATCAGACACCAGAGGATGGTGGCCAAAAACGTTCCTAACGGCGCAATGTGAATCAAATACTCCAGCATGGTCTGTCTCTTCTCCTGGGCGAGACCCCGCTTCGCTCAGGCGGGCATGGGCAGCTTCAGCCTCTTCCACAGGCTCAGTGTCGGGCCGGCCTGGTTGACAGTGTAAATGTGCAGGCCGGGCGCGCCGTTGCGCAGCAGGGTCTCGCAGAGGCGCGTAACCACCTCCTGGCCGAACTCCAGCAGCGCGGGCTTGTCGTCCTCTAACTCTTCCAGGCGCAGGCGCACCCAGCGCGGCAGATCGGCGCCGCAACCGGCGCAGAAGCGCAGCGTGTTGGCGTAGCCGGTGATGGGCATGATGCCCGGCGTCACCGGAATCTTGATGCCTGCCTTGGCGCAGCGTTCGATGAAGTCGAAATAGGCGTCGGCGTTATAGAAGAGCTGGGTCAGCGCTCCGTCTGCGCCGGCTTCCACCTTGCGGCTGAAGTGCTCGAAGTCAGCACCGGGGCTGGACGCCTGCGGATGCATCTCCGGGTAGGCCGCCACCTCGATCTTGAAAGCGTCGCCGTGCGTCTCGCGGATAAAGCTGACCAGCTCATTGGCGTAATGAAACTCGCCCGGAGCGGAGGCGCTCATCGCCGTGGCGGGCAGATCGCCGCGCAGAGCAACAATGCGCTTCACTCCTGCCTCCCGGTAGCGCGTGAGCAGCGCGGCAACCTCGGCGCGCGTTGAGCCAACACAGGTCAGGTGTGGCGCGGCCTCCACGCCAGCGTGCTTGATCACCGCCATCAGCGTCTCGTAGGTGCCGTCCTGCGTGGAGCCACCTGCGCCGTATGTAATGGAGAAATACTTTGGCCGCACCGCGGCAAGCTGGCCAATAACAGCCGGCAGCTTGGCCACGCCTTCCGGCGTGCGCGGCGGAAACAACTCGAAAGAAAAGCTCAGCGGCAAAGCCATATGAAAAATCCCTGAAGAAAAGGTGAAATGCCCGGCTGTATAGTCATCTCTGCACTATTTCGTCCTGATCTGAAAAAGCCGATAGAGCCTTAGCTACAACAAATGCGATGCCTTTGTAGATTGCAAATACAATCAGCGCGATGACCACCCAAATCAATATCAAATGCATTGAGGAAGCAGGGTTAGCAAAAACTTTGTCATAGTTTTGAGATTGGTGCGCCAAGTAGGCTTCACGCCCAAGCCGATGCCATTTCTGGTGCAATCCATTCGACCAAAGTCCGAATAAAGCCCCAAGCACGGCTGCGGAAAACAGTTCAGAGATGATCTTGATTTTCATGCAGTCTAGTCTATCGCTAGAAGACATTCACTGCATAGGAAGTCAAAGCTATTTTGAGGCCGGTTTCCCAAGTCTCGATTCTGAGACATGGGAAACCACGAATCTCTTGGCGCGTAAGCGCCGACTGCCGCACCGCAGGTGCTCAGTACCGGTAATTCTCCGCCTTGTACGGCCCTTCGACCGGTACACCCAGATAATCAGCCTGGCGGGCGGAGAGCGTCGTCAGCTTCACGCCAATCTTCTCCAGATGCAGCCGCGCAACCTCTTCGTCCAGCTTCTTCGGCAGCACGTAGACGCCCACCTTGTACGTGTCCTTATTGGCCCATAGGTCAAGCTGCGCCAGCGTCTGGTTGGCGAAGCTGTTGCTCATCACAAAGCTCGGATGGCCCGTCGCGCAGCCCAGATTCACCAGCCGCCCCTCGGCCAGCACGAAGATGCCATGCCCGGCCTGATTCGCAATGGCGGGGAAGGTGTAGTAGTCCACCTGCGGCTTGATGTTGAGCTTCACAACGCCCGGCTCCGCGTTCAGCCGGTCCATCTGGATCTCGTTGTCGAAGTGGCCGATGTTGCAGACGATAGCCTGATCCTTCATGCGCCTCATGTGTTCGAGGGTGATGATGTCCACATTGCCGGTGCAGGTGACGTAGATGTCGCCGCGGCCAAGCGTCTCATCGACCGTCGTCACCTCGAAGCCCTCCATCGCCGCTTGCAGCGCGTTGATGGGATCGACCTCAGTGACGATGCACCTTGCGCCCATGCCCCGCAGCGAGTGCGCGCAGCCCTTGCCTACATCGCCATAGCCGCAGATCACCGCGACCTTGCCCGCCACCATCACGTCGGTGGCTCTCTTGATGCCGTCGGCCAGCGACTCGCGGCAGCCGTAGAGGTTGTCGAATTTGGACTTCGTCACAGAATCGTTCACGTTGATCGCCGGCACCAGCAGCTTGCCCTGCTCCATCATCTTGTAGAGCCGATGCACGCCGGTTGTGGTCTCTTCGGAGACACCGCGCCACTCCGCGGCAACCTTGTGCCAGTGCTTCGGATCCTCGGCATAGACTCTCTTCAGCAGATCCTTGATGACCTGCTCCTCATGGCTCTCCGCCGGCCCATGCACCCACTTGTCGCCATTCTCCAGCTCGTAGCCCTTATGGATGAGCAGGGTCGCGTCGCCGCCGTCGTCCACCACCAGTTGCGGTCCCTTGCCGCCCTTGTGGCTGAGCGCCGCCAGCGTGCAATCCCAGTACTCCTCCAGCGACTCGCCCTTCCACGCGAAGACCGGAACGCCTGTCGCGGCAATCGCCGCCGCCGCGTGGTCCTGCGTCGAGAAGATGTTGCAGCTTGCCCAGCGGACCTCAGCGCCCAGGCTGACCAGGGTTTCAATCAAGACCGCCGTCTGAATCGTCATGTGCAGCGAACCAGTGATGCGCACCCTAGCCAGCGGCTTGCCCGCCGCGTACTTGTTGCGAATCGACATCAGTCCCGGCATCTCCTGCTCGGCGATGATGATCTCCTTGCGGCCCCAGTCAGCCAGAGCCATGTCGGCGACCTTGTAAGCCAAATCCGTGATTTCCAGTGTTGAAGTTGCCATGTAGATTCTCCTTGTATCGTTAAATCGTGATATATTGATATGTATCAGAGTCCCGCTTATGGCGTCAATCATAAAAATTCTCCGCGTCCTGGCCGACCCCAACCGGCTACGCATTCTGCTGCTGCTCGCGGCTGAGGAACTCTCTGTCGCCGAGTTGCAGGAGATTCTGGCGATGGGCCAAAGCACCATCTCCACGCACCTCTCCCAGCTAAAACAGGCTGGACTCGTCGAGGATCGCCGCACCGGCAAGAGCAGCCTTTACAAGCAAATGGCCGTTGAGGGCACTCTGGCCGGACTGTTGACCGAGGCGCGCCAGCAGATTCCCGAAGCGGAACTCGATCAGATCGCGATGCGCCGCGTCGTCAAGAAGCGCCAGGACAAGATGCGCGCATTCTTTGACTCGGTGGCCGGCCGCCTCGGCAAGGATTACGTTCCCGGAAGATCGTGGAAGAGTATGGCCGAGGCGCTGCTGCGGCTGATGCCGCCGATGGTCATTGCCGATCTGGGCGCCGGGGAGGGCGCTTTTGCGCTGTTGCTGGCCCAGAGGGCAACCAAAGTGATCGCCGTCGACAGCTCAGCCAAAATGATCGAGGTCAGCCGCGAGCTGGCGCTGCGCCACGGCGTAAAGAATGTCGAGTACCGGCTGGGCGATATGGAAGAGTTGCCCATCGACGACGCTGCCGTCGATCTGGTCTTCTTCTCGCAGTCGCTCCATCACGCGCTGCACCCGGAGCGTGCCATCCAGGAGGCCCGGAGAATTCTTGTTCCCGGCGGCCGCATCGTCGTCCTCGACCTGCTCAAGCACCGCTTTGAAGAGGCGCGCGAGATCTACGCCGATGAATGGCTGGGCTTCAGCGAAGCGGAGCTGGAAGCGATGCTGGAGAAAGCCGGTTTTGTGAATCTGCAAACGTCGGTCGTCCACAAGGAGCCGGAGACGCCGCAGTTTCAGACCTTGCTGGCGGTGGGAAACAAAACCAGTTAGTATTTTTCGCCGACGCCCTGGAGGCCACAAACTCCATGGCGCGCAAGCGCCGTCTGCCCCACCGCAGGTGGTTACAGCCGGTTGATGAGTGAGGCAATGCAGGCGGCGCCGAAGCCGTTGTCGATGTTGACCACCGAGACGTTGGGCGAGCAGGTGTTCAACATGCCCAGCAGTGCGGCAATGCCGCCAAAGGAAGCGCCGTAACCGATGCTAGTGGGCACGGCCAGGACCGGCGCGTTGACCAGCCCGCCGACGACGGTGGGCAGCGCGCCCTCCATGCCGGCACAGACGATGAGCACACGCGCCGATTGCAAGCTGTTCTTCTGGGCCAGCAAACGATGAATGCCGGCCACGCCCACATCGGCGATCAGCTCAACTGTATTGCCCATCAGGCGCGCGGTCACCACAGCCTCTTCGGCCACCGGAAGGTCGCTGGTTCCGGCGCAGACTACGGCGATGGTTCCCTTGCCGGGTGTAGTTGCTGACTGCGTGAGCGTGATGGCGCGGGCGGTCTCGTGAAACTCGGCGCGCGGCTCGGCTGCAAGAACCGCTACGTACATTTCACGCGTCGCGCGCGTGGCCAGCACATTGCCCCCGGCGCTGGCCATGCGGGCAAAGATCGCGGCCACCTGACAGGCGGTTTTGCCCGCCGCGAAGATGACTTCGGGATTACCGGTGCGCAGAGCGCGGTGGTGGTCGAGCTTGGCGAAGCCAATGTCCTCGAAGGGCAGATCACGCAGGCGGTCGAGTGCGGCGGTGACTTCTGTGCGGCCTGCCGCGACCTCTTTCAATAGCGATTCGATGCTTGCGCGATCCATCAGAGATTCTCCTTCTTGGCCGCATAAGCTTGCATGGCTTCTTCCATCACCTGCTTGAGCGGGACTGAATGCTCGGTGGCGAGGCGGCGGCAATCTTCATACTCCGGCGCGGCGTTGGCGATGATTCCGTTGGGCAGGCGGGCGATCTTGATACGCACCTTGCCCCAGCTCGTTTCGACTTCAGCAAACTCGCGCGTCAATGCGAGCTTGTTCTCCAACCGCCACCGGAGGCCGATGGTGGTGGTCTCGCGGAAGAACAGCTCTTGCAACGCAGGGACGAGATCAGGCCGGCAGAGCACGGTCATCTGCACGCCGGCGCGCCCCTTCTTCATCTGCACAGAGACGCGGTAAACGTCCCATGCGCCGGCTTCGAGCAGCTTCTCGCTGACGTAGGCAAGCACCTGCGGATTGCAATCGTCGATCACCGTTTCGATGATCGCGATGGATTCCGCGGCCGCATCGGAGCTCTCTTCGCCGATCAACAGGCGGAGAAGATTGGGCTGTCCGTGCGTCTCGCGTCCGCCCGCGCCGTAGCCGGTCTTCAGAATGCGCAGGCCGGGGAGCTTTTCGTAGTGCACATCGAGCATGCGCAGCAGCACAGCGCCAGTCGGGGTAACGCGCTCCATCGGCTCGCCGGCCGCGTAGACCGGCGCATCGGCAAGCAGAGCCAGCGTGGCCGGCGCGGGAACGGGCAGCGTGCCGTGCTGGCAGACGACGGTTCCGCTGCCTACGTTGAGCGGCGAGGCAAGCCAGCGGTCTACGTTAAGCGCCTCGGCGCCCACGGCGGCGCAGACAATATCGACGATGGTGTCCACTGCGCCAACCTCGTGGAAGTGCACCTCTTCGATGGGGACAGAATGAATCGCTGCTTCGGCCTCGCCCAGCAGTTGGAAAGCGCGAATGGAGCGCTGCTTTACGCTCTCGGTGAGCGTCGCGACGCGGATGATTTCGACAATCGTCGACAGGGAGCGGTGCGGCGCGTGGGCGTGCGCAGTGTGTGTATGAGGTTCATGCTCATGCGCGGGATGCGCATGGCTAACTCCGCTAGCTCCGCTAACGCCTCTATGCGCCTCATGCATGTGTGGTCTATCGTCTGTGATCACGTCCACCTTGGTTGCGGCCAGGCCGCCGCGGCTCACCTTGCGCATCTCCAGGCGCGCGCCCACGTTGAGCGCGGCAGCCGTCTCTTCAAGGCAGTCGAAAGGAAGGCCCGCATCAACCATCGCGCCCAGCAGCATATCGCCGCTGATGCCGGAAAAACACTCCAGGTAACCAATTCTCATCGCAATGTGATTCTAAACTGCCGGCAATGCGCCGCGCCGGGCCAGCACTTCGACGGGCAGTACGGCATTCATCGCCCCAGAGCGGAAGCCCTGGCAATCCAGCGTCACGTACTGAAAGCCGGCCAGCTTGAGAGCGGCGGTGATGGTGTCGAGCATATCCATCGTGAGGGCGCGGGGCAGCTCGGCGCGGGCTAGCTCGACGCGGGCCAGTTCGCCGTGATGGCGCACGCGCAGCTCGTGGAAGCCCAGCGCACGCAGACTGTCTTCCGCCTTTTCCACCTGTTCGAGCACCTCGCGAGTCACCGTGCGGCCATACTCGACGCGCGAAGAAAGGCAGGGTGCGGCGGGACGGTCCCAGAGCGGGTAGCCGGCGGCCTTGGCCAGCGCGCGAATTTCGCTCTTCGTCAGCCCGGCCTCGGCCAACGGCGCCAGCACGGCGTGCTCCTCGGCGGCGCGCTGTCCGGGGCGAAAATCCCTGGTGTCGTCGGCGTTCATGCCGTAGGCGATACGCTCAAATCCCAGCCGCGCGCCCAGCGCTTCCATCGCCTGAAAGAGCTCGTCCTTGCAGTGGAAGCAGCGATTGGCGTCGTTGCGCTGATACTCGGGCCGGCTCAACTCTTCAGTGGCAATGATGTGCAGCGGAATCTCTTCGGCCCGGGCAAAGGCGCAGGCCGCCTCGAAGTCGCGACGGGCGAGACTGGGCGAGTCGGCCAGCACGGCCAACATCCGGCTGCCAAGCACGCGATGTGCCGTGGCCGCCAGGTACGCGGAGTCCACGCCGCCGGAGTAAGCCACCATCAGGCTGCCTGACTGCGCGAGACGAGCTTCCAGCGCTTGCAGCTTGTGGCCAGTCTCGGCGTCTGGGGCCTTGGGGAAGGTGGTGTGCATTTCTGCCGCCATAGGGCCGATTATACCGCTTCCATGATTGTGCGCGGCAACCGGGCATACGCCTGCCAGCGACGCTACGGGCGGCGGTAGACATCGTAGCTGCCCAATTTGCGGTAAGGCAGAAAGATCTTTTGCAGCGCTTCGAGCGAGGCTTCGCGCAGCGGTGTGGGATCTTCCTTCATCTGCATGGTGTGCTTGACGATCAGCCAGCGAATCTTGCGCCGTTCGGCCTCTGCGATGAGCTGCGCGGGCGTGGAGAGCGGATCGGTGGCGTTGTCGAAGAGCAGCACCGGGAACTGCGGGGTGCGGCCAGTAACGAAGTAGAACGGGTCTTCGCCGGGAAGGAGAATCAGCCCGTCGGAGAAAGGGATTTCGTTGGCGGCAAAGCGCAACAGCTCCTCAAACTCTGGCAAATAAGGGCCGGAGACAGCCATTCCTTTCAGTGCAGGAATAGTTGAATGTACGACCGGGCCCTCATCAAGCACGCGCGCGTACGAGAGGCGCTCTTCACTTGCGGTGTAAAGGCCGCCGCAGAGGAGCAGCGTTGCTGAGATCATCGCCGCCAGTGTTGGCGCTAGGACGAGAGTTCGCGGCGCGGCTTCCGAGGCTGTGCCGGCCGACTCGATGGGGGCCAGAAAGGCGATCATCTCGGCGATGAGCAGCACGAGCAAGGGCCAGATAGCGTAGGTTGATCCCCACAACTGCTGTGAGAGAAAGGTTCCGTTGATGGCAGCCAGCAGGAGGATGGGCAAACCGGCGCGCAGGCTGGGATGGCGGCAAAAATTCCAGAGCGTGAGCGCGAAGGAGAGAATCAGCAGCAGCGGCCACAGAGCGAGGAGGCTGTCGGCGCGGTCGCCGGCGTCAGACGTGAGAAAGAGGCTGGCTAGCGTCCAGAGGAACGGTGCTGCGAGCAGGCATAGAGCCGTAATACGCGCCCACTGGGCCTTGGCGAAGCGGCTACGCAGGAGCGCGAGAGCCGCCGCGACTGACGGAATCCACCACAGCAGCGAAGGCTCCGAGTAGACGGCGAGCATCACCGGAAGGCCGGGCAGCCGGCGCTGAGAGGCGAACTGAATGGTCCAATGAAGGTAGTTATGTACGCCCGCAGTGAAGTGCAGGAGCAGGCCGGCGGCAACGAGCGTTGTAACCGCGCCGGCAAGGAGCGCGCCCAAGACTGGAGCGCCAAGCGAAGCCGAAGCGCGGCGGAGTTGCCGTAAGAGCATCAGCAGAAGGATCAGAGTGATTGCGGCGGCAAGAAATGGCAGACCGATGTTTTGCTTGAAGAAGAGGGGCAGCGGAAGCGCCGCGCCGGTGGCGAAGAAACACAAGCGCGAGTTCGATGCGTCGGATTCTTCAGGCAGTCGCTGCAAGAGAAAGATGACGAGCAGGATGGAGAGGGCGCTGTCGCAATCGTAGGAGGGGAAGGGCAGGATGCTGTAGACGCCCAGAGGGACGAGCGGCGTGGCGAGCAGAAGAGAGATGGGCCAGGCTACGCGCAGGCGGCCTTGCAGCTTGTGCAGCGCGATGCGCCAGGCGAGCACGGTGGCCAGGCCGTTGACGAGGGCCGCATAGAGAACGTGGTGGAAGAAGACGCGCCCGGTGAGGCGCATGATCGCGGCCTGAATCAGAAAGGTGAGAGGCGAGTGAACCAGTGGGAAATCGCGATAGGGCATCTGCCCCAGAGCGATGCGAAAGCTCGTGTCCAGCGTGTAGCTTGCGTCCCACAGGACAGCCAGATGCGCGTTCTGCCAGAGCACCACGGCGGCGCTGGCCAGGAAGAGCGCGGCGGCGGCAAGGCTGTCGCGGAGGCTCCAGCGGGCTTGAGTCAGCGGAGATTTGAGTTGGGCCGTCTTGGGCTTGGGCATCGTGAGTGGCCAGCGGGAGCTGCTTGCGTCCCTCTCATTCCATTGATTTTACCGCTCGAGGCCGGTGGTGCAATCCGGCGCTGCCGGCTGCGAACGACTGGCCGATCAGGGACTTACCGGTGTTGGCCGTCACTGCAACTTCGCTCGGGTTGCCGTAGCCGTTGATTTAGGCGTACAACGGGGTTGAGCGGAGTTTGCCAATGAGCGCAGCGCACAACGGCAGCCGGCGGGATTTTCTGAGGAAATCCTTACCCGGCGCGGCCTTGTTGTGCGCGGGCGGCGCGACGGAAGTGCTGGCAACCCCGGCGCCGGTTGCGGCGGAATCCGCAGTGGCGGGCGCGAAATCCAGGGTCGTCGTCGCGCGCGATGAACGACTGCGCGGCACAGGCGCCACGGTCGATTCGCAGCGGATGCTGGCGCTCGTGGATCGCGCGATGCAGGCTCTCTGCGGCTGCGGTGATCCGTTGGGCGCGTGGAGGAAATTAGTCCGTCCGGGCGATACGGTCAGCCTCAAGGTAAACACGCTGGGAGGCCGCGGCATCTCCACCAACGTTCAACTTGTTGCGGCCATCTGTGAGCGCTTGCAGGAGGCCGGAATCAAGCCCGGCGAGATCGTGGTCTGGGATCGCGACAGCGAGGAGCTTGAGCGCGCCGGCTTTCGCATCGACACCGGCAACAACCGCGTGCGCTGCTTCGGCACGGACCGAGTCGGCTATGAGCAGGAGCTATCGGCCTGGGGCAGCGTGGGCAGTTGCCTGTCAAAGATTCTCACCCAGTACTGCAATGTGCTGATCAATCTGCCCGTGCTGAAGGACCACGACGGCGCGGGCGTCACTCTTGCGCTGAAAAATATGTACGGCGTCATTCATAACCCCAACAAGTACCATCCCAATGGCTGCAATCCCTACGTCGCGGACGTGAATATGCTGCCGGAGATTCGCAACAGGATGCGGTTGACGATCTGCGACGCGACCACCGCAATGTACGAAGGCGGGCCGGGCTACAAGCCGGAGCACAGCTGGAACGCCAATGCATTGCTGGTTTCCACCGATCCGGTCGCGCTCGACCACACCGGCTGGCAGATGATCGAGCGCAAGCGCGCCGAAAAGGGATTGAAGACGCTCAAGGCCGAGGAGCGCGAACCGGGTTACATTGCCACCGCGGCCGATGGCGAGCATCAGTTGGGTACGAATGACCCCGAAAAGATTTCGATTGTCGAAGTGTAGCCGGAAGAATCGCGGAAAGGTTCATCATGTTCTGTGAATTGGATCTACAAAATGCCGTGAAAGGCCCGCTGGATCGCCGCTCGTTCCTGAAGTGCGCGCTGGCGTCTGGCGCGGCCCTGGGCGGAGGCGCGGCATTGGCCAGCGTTGCCCAGCCCGCCGCCGCAATTCCAACCGAGGCCGCCGGCGAGAATGACGCACGCTTCGTCGTCGAGGCGAAGTTTTACCAGAAATTGGCGAATCGCAAGATCAAGTGCAAGCTCTGTCCGCGCGAATGTTCGGTGGGAGACAAGGAACGCGGCTACTGCGGCGTGCGTGAGAATCGCGGCGGCACTTACTACACGCTGGTCCACTCGCGGGTCTGCGCGGCACACGTCGATCCCATCGAGAAGAAGCCGCTCTTCCACTATCTGCCGGGGACGATTGCCTTCTCGATTGCCACGGCCGGCTGTAATGTCAATTGCAAATTCTGCCAGAACTGGGACATCTCGCAATCGCGCCCCGAACAGGTTCCCTCGCATTACATGACACCCAAAAGCGTCGCCGAAATGGCCAAACAATACGACTGCCCCACCATCGCCTACACATACAGCGAGCCGGTCGTCTTTGCCGAATACATCATGGACGCAGCCGATGCGGGCCATGCCGCGGGCGTTCGCAGCATTGTCGTGTCGAATGGCTACATGCAGGAGGATGCATTGACGCAGGCGTACGGCAGAATGGACGCCGTCAAGATCGATCTGAAATCCTTCTCCGAGTCGTACTACAGCAAGGTGGTCACCGGCCAGTTGAAGCCGGTGCTGGATTCGCTGGTCACGCTGCGCAAGCTGGGCAAGTGGACGGAGATCGTCTACCTGGTCCTGCCCACGCTCAACGACAGCGATGCGGAGTTTCGCGGCTTGGCGCAATGGATCAAGGCGAATCTGGGCGCGGATGTGCCGCTGCATTTCACGCAGTTTCATCCCCAATACCTGTTGAAGAATCTGCCCATCACGCCGGTCGAGACGCTGGAACGCGCCAAGGCGATTGCCGACGCCGAGGGGTTGCATTTTGTTTATATCGGCAACGTGCCGGGCCATCCGGCGCAGAATACTTATTGCCCCAAGTGCAGCAAAATGCTGGTCGAGCGCGTGGGATTCACGGCCAGCGAGATGCTGATCAAGAACGGTAAATGCCCGTTCTGCCAACAGCCAATTCCCGGCGTCTGGCACGTGTGAGGAGGTTGCGCAAATGAACATCATGATGAACCCAAGCGCCTATTGGCTGGCGACATCCTTATTCGCGCTGCTGGCATTTGCGCCGCTCCAGGATCAGGGCGCCGTGAAACCGGAGAAAGGGAGACAAGAAATGGCGAGCGAAACGAAGGTACGGCAGGCAGCCGTCGCCGGCAGCTTTTATCCGGCCGATCCGAAGATTCTTTCCACCATGATGGACGGTTTCCTTGCCAGGGTCTCCGGGCCGCCGGTTACCGATCCGATCCTTGCCGTGGTTGCCCCTCACGCCGGCTACGAGTACTCCGGGCCGGTGGCCGCGTACACCTACGCCGCCTTGAAGGGACACAAGTACACGCGCGTCGTCATCATTGCCCCGTCACACTACGTGGCTTTCGATTACACATCCATCTATGATGGCGACGCCTACGCCACGCCGCTGGGCAACGTGCCGGTGGACAAGGCCTTCGCGCGCGAGCTGGTCAAGATGAGTTCGACCATGCAGCTCTCGGACAAAGGCCATCAGTTCACCCCCGATGCGCCGGAACATTCTGTCGAAGTCCAACTGCCGTGGCTGCAACATGTACTGGGCAATTTTGAAATCGTGCCCATCGTGATGGGCGATCAGAGCTATGAGAACAGCCGCGCGCTGGGAGTCGCGCTGGCCAAGCTGATCAAGGCCAGCGGCAAGGAAGGCGAGACGCTGGTGCTGGCCAGCTCCGATCTCTCGCATTACCACCCCTACGATGACGCGGTGACGATCGATCATAAGACGCTGAATGCGCTTCAGTCGTGGGATTACTTCAATATGTCGCGCAACTTCCAATCGCGCCTCTGGGAGGCCTGCGGCGGCGCGCCTATCGTGGCCGCAATGATCTACGCCGAGCGCATGGGAGCCAACCAGGCGCGTGTTCTGAAGTATGCGAACTCCGGCGACGTGACCGGCGATAAGTCGCGCGTGGTCGGCTACAGCGCGGATGTTTTTGTGAAGGCTGACAGCGGGAAGGCCGTGGAAACTCCGTTCTCGCTGAGCGAGCCGGAGAAGAGCGAGCTGCTGGCTCTGGCGCGCAAGTCGGTGGAGTTTGTGGTGGGGAAGGATGAACTGTATATGCCGCCCGCGAGCGCGGACGCAACGCTGAATCAGGAGCGCGGGGCGTTTGTGACGCTCACCATCGCAGGCGGACTGCGCGGGTGTATCGGCTATACCGCGCCAATCAAGCCTCTCTACCTGACCGTGCGCGACACGGCTACGCATGCCGCGCTGCACGATCCGCGATTTACGCCGGTGACAGCGGCGGAGCTGCCCAGCCTCGCCTATGAAATCTCCGTGCTCTCGCCTCTGCGCCGCGTGACGGACATTCAGCAGATCAGGGTCGGCGAGCATGGACTGCTGATGAAGAACGGCGACAGCGAGGGCCTGCTGCTTCCTCAGGTGCCGGTGGAACAGAAATGGGACCGGCAAACCTTTCTTGAGCAGACCTGCCGCAAGGCGGGGATGGACTCCGGCTGCTGGAAGGATGAGGATACGGATATCTTCGCCTTCACCGCGGTAGTCTTCAACGAGCAAAAACCCTGAGCGGCAGGCGCGGAGGATTCAGATTTTTCGACACGGCTAGCGAGCCAGATTCGACCGCGCTTGAAAGCTCGGATTTCACTTTGCCTTCTCTCAGTGTGGCAGATGATTGTCGCCAGAGGACGGCGGAGCCTGCGGCGCGCGCGGCTCCACTTCGGGCGGGATCACGAATGGCTCCGGACCGATGTGGCCGCGATGGCAGGTGCCGCAGGTGACCGCAGCGCC
>Ga0326728_10019538_pt1 | contig 13126 bp, 11 predicted proteins | sample MB3enrmetagenome_FD_207602 | JGI IMG/M metagenome (GOLD analysis project Ga0326728, IMG submission 207602) | Lab enriched peat soil microbial communities from McLean, Ithaca, NY, United States - MB31MN | ecosystem: Environmental > Terrestrial > Soil > Wetlands > Peat | place: USA: New York...
GAAGGCAAACCTCCCCCAGAATGAGCCCAAAATGCTGGAGCGCTGGGAGCAGATGGGCCTCTATGGGCGCATTCGCCAAGCCCGCAAGGGGAAGCAGAAGTACATTCTGCACGACGGCCCGCCCTACACCAGCGGACCCATCCACCTCGGGACAGCGATGAACAAGTGCCTGAAGGATTTCATCGTCAAGTCCAAGACCATGTCCGGCTTCGACGCGCCCTACGTCCCCGGCTGGGACTGCCACGGCCTGCCCATCGAAATCAAGGTCGACAAAGAACTGGGCGGCAAGAAACTGGAGATGCACCCGACCGACGTCCGCGCCGAATGCCGCAAATACGCGCAGAAATTTCTCGACCTGCAGCGGCAGCAGTTCAAACGCATCGGCGTGTTCGGCCGCTTCGATAAGCCCTATGCCACGATGACGCCGGGATACGAGTCGGTGGTGCTGCAGACTTTCTTTTCATTTTATGAAAATGGGTTCGTCTACAAAGGCCTGCGCGCCGTCTACTGGTGCATGCACGACGAGACCGCGCTCGCCGAAGCCGAAGTCGAATACGAAAACCATACCAGCTCGACCGTCTGGGTGAAATACGCGCTGCTCGACGATCCCGCAACACTCGATGCCGCGCTGGCCGGCAAGAAACTTTCCACCATCATCTGGACGACGACTCCCTGGACGCTGCCCGCCTCCATGGCGGTGGCTTTTCATCCCAACGAGGAATACGTGGCGCTCGAATCCGGCGGCGAGGGCTACATCGTTGCCTCCAAGCTGGCCAAAGACGCCGCGGAGAAATGCGGCCTCGCCAACCCGCGTGAGCTCGCCCATTTTCCCGGACGAAAGCTTGAGCGCCTCAACTTCCAGCATCCCTTTCTCGACCGCAAGGTTCTCGGCGTGCTCGCCGACTACGTCACCATGGATACCGGAACCGGCGTCGTCCACACCGCGCCCTCGCACGGGGCTGAAGATTTTGCCACGGGCGTCAGGTACGGCCTCGATGCCACCAGCAACGTCGACGAAAAAGGCATCCTGCGGAACGGCCTGCCGGAGTATGAGGGCAAGCGGGTTTGGGACGCCAATCAGCCCATCATTGACCTGGTCAGGAGCCGCGGCGCTCTGCTGCATACGGAAAAAACCGAACACTCGTATCCCCACTGCTGGCGCTGCCACAATCCGGTGATCTTTCGCGCCACCGAGCAGTGGTTCATTTCCATGGAAACGCCCATGCCCGGCGGCCGGGGGAAAGAAGACACGCTGCGCACGCGGACGCTCAGCGAGATCAAGAACGTCAAATGGGACCCGGCGTGGGGCGAAGAGCGGCTCTCGAACATGATTCAAACGCGCCCCGACTGGTGCATCTCGCGGCAGCGGGTATGGGGCGTGCCGATCGCCGTCTTTCTCTGCGAGAGCTGCGGCAAGCCGCTCAACGATCACGCCATCAACCGCAAGGTCGTCGAACTGTTCGCGCGCTCCGGCGCCGACGCCTGGTTTACCTCCGAGTCCGACAACATTGTTCCCGCCGGGACAAAGTGCCCGCATTGCGGCGGCGCAAAGTTCGAAAAGGAATTTGACATCTTCGACGTCTGGCTCGAATCCGGAGCGAGCTACTTGGCGTTGATTGCGGATGAGCCCGACTACTATCCCTGGCCTTCCGATCTTTACCTTGAAGGCGGCGACCAGTACCGCGGATGGTTCCAGTCTTCTCTGCTTTGCGCCATGGGTACGCACGCCACGCCGCCCTATCGCGGCGTGGTCACGCCCGGTTGGACGCTTGACGACAAAGGCCAGGCTATGTCGAAGTCACGCGGTAATGATGTCGATCCGGTGGACATCGCCAGCCGCCTCGGCGGAGAGATCGTGCGCCTGTGGACTGCTTCCGTAGACTTTCGCGAAGATGTGGTTGGCTCGGAAACGCTGATGCAGCGCGTGGGCGAAAACTACAAAAAGATTCGTAACACGTTTCGCTACATTCTTGGCAATCTCGATGGCTTCGATCCCGCAAGAGATGCGGTCGCGTTCCGCGAGTTGCAGCCGCTCGATCAATACATGCTGCGGCAGGCGGCGGAAGTCTCGGCCGATGTGCAGCAGTCTTATAAGGAGTTCGCGTTTCACAAGATTTATCACCGCATCAACAATTTCTGCGGCGTGGAGCTGAGCGCTTTTTATTTCGACGTGTTGAAGGACCGGCTCTACACTTCGGCGCACAAATCGGTGTCGCGCCGGGCGGCGCAAACCGCGATCTGGCGCATCGGTGAAGCGCTGGTGCGGCTGCTGGCGCCGATCTTGAGTTTTACTTGCGAAGAAGTCTGGCAGTATTTGCCGCCGGTCGAAGGAAGGCTGGAGAGCGTGCATCTGGCTACCTTTCCGGAGGCGAAAGACGTGCTGGGTACGAACGAAACCGCGCTCGCGGCCGATCCGAAACAAGCAGAAGACTGGAAGATCGTGCTGGCCGTGCGCGAATCTGTGCTGAAAGCGCTGGAGGACGCGCGCAACCAGAAACTGATTGGGGGCAACCTGCAGGCGCAAGTTACGTTGACCGCGGCTGATCCGGTGTTCTGCGTACTCGAGCGCTTCAAGAACGACCTGCGCTACTTTTTTATCGTCTCGGCCGTCGAAGTAAAGAAGGAATCGGAAAATGGAGACGCGCCGGTTGCGGTCGAGGTGAGCAAAGCTCCGGGCGAGAAGTGCGAGCGCTGCTGGAACTATTCGACGCACGTGGGCGAGGACAAGAACTATCCCACGGTGTGCGAGCGCTGCAGCGCGGTGCTCAAAGAAATTGAAGGCGCGTGACCGCGGATTCCGTAAACGCGATAAGCTATAGATAAACAGATAGAGAAGAAGTTTTCCGGGTCATGCGCAAATATCATTTCCTGATCGCTTTGTTCATTGTCGCCCTCGATCGCGTCACCAAGTGGACGATCGCGCGGCGGCTTTCCTTGCATGACAGCATTCCGGTTATTCCAGGATTTTTTCGCATCATTCACGCGGAAAACCCGGGCGCGGCGTTTGGCATTTTTGCGGATTCTCCGTCGCAATGGAAAGTCGGGCTGCTGATTTCGTTTTCGGTGGTTGCGCTGCTGATCGTCTCCGCGCTGCTCTGGAAAAACAGCCATAGTCTGACCTCTACGGGAATCGGGCTGTCGTTGATTCTGGGGGGAGCGATCGGCAATTTGTGGGACCGCCTGGTCAGCCGGCACGTGGTGGATTTTCTGCTCTTCTATGTAGGCCCGCACCAGTGGCCAGCGTTCAATGTGGCCGACAGCGCCATTGTGGTGGGAGCGGGGCTGCTGGTGTTTGAGATCGTGTTTACCAAGGCGCCCAGCCAGCAGTCGGCGTAGCCGGACGCGTCACCAGCCTCACGCCGTCGGCTAAAGCCGGCTGCAGAAAAAGTGGATTTCGCTGCCCCAGCCCCTAAAGGGGCGTCCGATTGCAAACGACTCGCGGTATCGCTAAAGCGATACCCTGATACGAAACCGGAGTTTTTCCGCAAGCTGCAAAGCCGGCTCTGAAAGCAAGCTATTTATCGCAGCGGTGAACAGCTGCGCCTGCCAGAATCAAGTGCAACACCGTTTTTTCCGCAGTCCGCGGGGCCGCCTTGCTCCTTTCCTTACCTCGGTAACTGGAATCTCTCCCCGCCGTGATGCCAAGATCAAGCAACACGTGGCAGGAGCCTGTCTATATGCGAAAACTCACGGTCGTCGTTCTCTCTCCGATCCTGCTCTCTCTGATCTTGTGCAGCGTGGGCCTGTGGGCCAAGAGCGCAACTCAGGAAGCCCCTCAAACTGCCCGGCAGGCATTGCTGGAGATGTTTTTCGGCAAGGAGCCGGGAACCTTGCTCAAGCATTTGCCTGCGGCCACCCGCGCCACGCTCCAAAGCTCGGGAGGGCTGACCGGCCTGCAGCAGTATTCCTTGCTCGCCGGCGCGTTTCAAAAGCAGGGGAAGAGTTTTCAGACATTCGAGACGGGACCGGTGATGCTGGCCACGGAAGATCCTAAAACTGGAGAGAGAGTTGAGATCGTGGTTGACAACGACTCCCTGCAGGGCGATCAGGACGACATCGAACTGTCCTTCCACACCTATAAAGACAACCAGGCGAAAAAAACTCCCTTCATGCCGCGCGTCGTCTTCTCCATGAAGATGGAATCGGGGCTGTGGACGTTGAATGACATTGCCATCACCATCAACCTGCCACTGGCCGATCCCGATTTCTTGAAGAGCATCTCGGACGGAATGAAGGCGGGCGCGGCCGCTGCCGGTGCGCAGATGCACGCGCCGGGCGTGGGGCAGGTTCCGGGGCAGATTCCGAATGACAATTTCGGGAGCGATGCAAGCACTCTCACCGCCGTGCGCCAGATTCTCACGGCAGAGACTACCTACGCGGCGAGCTATCCTGCCGTGGGGTACACGTGCACACTTTCCGATCTCGACGGCTTCGGGGCTGCCGCAGCCAATGAACATCAGGCCATGCTCATCAGCAGCGGACTGGCCAGCGGCAAGCATCACGGGTACATCTTCTCGTTATCGGGGTGCACCGGCACACCCGCGGCAAGCTTCCGTCTCACGGCCGCGCCCATCGGAGACAGTTACGGTCGTCGCGCATTTTGCAGCGATCAATCCGGGGCCATCCGTTCTTCGGCCGATGGCGGCGTTGCTGCGTGCCTGAGCCAGGGCACGCCTGTCCCGTAGGCGGGGCTTCGCCCCGCTGGACAGCCGAGGGCACCTCCACCCCATCACGCGAAAACCGCGCGTGACGGGGACCCCGGGGCTGTCCCTACGCAAACCTATGGGGTCCCGTAGAGTTGGCGGTAGACATTCGCGTTGCGCAGGATGGCTTGCACGTATTCTCGGGTTTCGGTGAAGGGGATGGACTCGACGAACTCCTGCGGATCGCGGTAGTGGCCCTGTTCCAGCCAGTCTCCTACGTGGTCGGAGCCGGCGTTGTAGGCGGCCAGCGCATACTCGTACTGTCCGTTGTATTTGTCGACCATCTCTTTGAAGTAACGGGTGCCGAGTTCGAGATTCACGGCGGGCGTGTAAAGTTGCGGCGCGCTGTATTTCTTGAGCTTGACTTGTTTGGCGACGCTTTTGCCGGTCTTCGGCAGAAGCTGCATCAGGCCTACGGCGTTGGCGCGGGAGAGCGCCAGCGCGTTGAACTCGGATTCCTGCCTTATTAGCGATGCGACCAAATAGGGATCGAGGCCGTTTTGCACCGAATATTTGCGCAGATCGGCCCAATAGGCTTTGGGAAAAAGCGCTTCCCAGTAGGGACGCGGCAGGTCGGGAATGTCGACGGCGAAATAGTTGGGCGTGGCTCGCTTCATGATTTCAATGGCGCGATCGTAGCGGCCGAGGTCCTGATAAACGCGGGCCATTTCGGGCGGCGCCCAGGTTCCACCCTCCTGGCTGGCGGCGGCTTGCAACTCGCGCACCGCGGCATCGGCGAGGCCTCCGTTGGAGAGCAGACGCGCCCGTTCGACACGCAGGTTGTCGTCGGGAGGATCGGTTGCGGTAATTCTTCCGGCGGTTGAAAGCGCGGAAACGCGGTCGAGCAGCGTGTAGTGCGGCGGAGCTTCGGCTGGGCTCCCTGGCGACACGGCGCCTGCGCCCGGTAAGCCTTTCAAGCGCAGCCGGCCGAACTCCGCGTAGTAGTAGTTGCGGAAGCGGTCGGTGAGTTTCTGATAGAACGCCCGCGCCATCGCCGGGTTGCCTTCTTCTTCGGCGAGACGCGCCCGCCAGTAGAGCGCGGCGGGAATTTCCGCGGAATCGGGATAGAGCGCGATTTGATTTTCGAAACCTTGCCGGGCCTCATCGGTTCGGCCTAGCCGGAAGGCTAGCCAGGAAGCTTTCCAGTGGGCATAGGGTGCGCGCGCACCATTCGGAAAGCGCTGCTGCAATTCGCGGAAGCAGTCGATGGCGCGATCATAGTCGCGCTTCAGCAGATACATATTTCCGGCCGAAAATAGCGCTTGTTCCAGCCACGGACTGGCCGGACCAAATTGGCGCAGGTCGTTGAGCGTCCGCTGCACGGCCTCTTCATCGCTCGTCGAACGCTGGGTCTCACTCAGCAGGTAGAGGCGCTCGGCTTCGGCGGCGCCGTTCTGCACCCCCATGGCAGTCAGAAGTTGGCGGGCATCGTGACTGCGGTCGCTTTTTTCGAGCGCTTCCGCCAGCGCCAGTTGCACATCGGGACGCTCGGCCGGACTGACTTCTTCGACCAGGTCGTGGTAATCGTGAGCCGCTTCGCTGTAGTGCCGGGCTTTGAACAGCAGATCGGCACGCGTGCGGCGCTCGGCGATATCGCCGGAGATTCCGAGCTTGCGCAATTCGGCTCCCGCCGCGTCCGCCTCGATACTGTTGGGAAGGTTGAAGTAGACGTTGCGGAAAGCGCTTGCGGCCTTTTGATTCACGCCCGCCGCTTCGTAGGCGCGGCCAATGGCGAATTCCACATCGCTGCGCACCGGAGCGCGATCTTTTTCGAGGAGAGCCGACGCCTCTTGCGCGCGGCCTTCCACGAGCAGCGCATCCGCATAGACGAGGTGGGCATCGCGGATCAACAGGGAGTCGGGAAAGTTCTTGCTGAAATCGGCAAGCGTGGAGAGCGCCTCAGCGTTGCGCGCGGTTTTCAGGTAGGCGTCGCCCAGGTAGTAGGCAACGTAGTCTCCGAGTTCGCTGGCGCCGGCTTTGGCGCGGTTGAGCGGGTCGATAGCTTTGACGTAGTCGTGATCCAGCGTGCGGGCATAGCCGATGACGAGCCAGGCCAGTGCTCCGGCATCTTCTTTGGGGTGATGGCGCGCATAGGCTTCGATGCCGGCATAGGCGATGGGAGTACGGTCTTGCAACAACTGCTGCGCCATGGGACGAAGGCTGGCGGAGGCGACAAAGGCTCGCCGCACCCGGCGCACGCGGGGAGAAATGGGCTTACGCTTTTTCCTGGTGCTGGTTTTCCTAGTGCTGGCGGCAGCGGCGGTTTTCTTTTTGGCGGATGCGCTCTTCGCTGGTGTGCTCTCAGTTGGCGCAGAGGATTGGGATTGGGCGACTGCGGGCGGCCAAAAGCCGAGCCAGAGGAGGAAGAAAGTTCCAGCGAAAACTACGACTGCAAAACGGCGCACTCAAACCCTACCTACTGCCGAAAGTTGGCACCCATGATGGAGAGATCGTCTTCTGCGAGACTGCTTATTATTTCATGTTGAAAGTAATTGCCGGAAGCTGCAACCGTGTGCCCGTAACGTTTCTGGTACGTCCCGCGGCTTTTCTCAATCGCTTCCTTCAGACGGTCGTAGAGATCTTTATTTTTCCGGCCTTCCGCGACCTTTGCCTGATTGTAGAGCTTGATCTCGTCGACCAGCAGGCGGGCGAAACGCTGGGCCTTGCGATGAACTTCCTGATCCTCGGGCGAAATCGCGGCGACCGGCGGCGTCTCAGGTGTGGCCTCAGTCTCCGCCTGACCGATGGGCAGCGGTTCGGCCAGCGCAGGATCGATTTCGGCAACCGCGGACTGAACTTCCGTGATCGCACTCTCAGCTTCGACGGTTGCGCCGTCGGCGACCATCGTCGGATCTGGACTTGGAGTTGGATTTGGAGTTGGAACCTCAACTACGGTACTGGCAACTGGCGTTGCGGCCTCGCTCGCTGAGGCTGCTGCGGCCATGGCGTGGCCGGAAGCAAACGCGGGCGCATAGGAGGCAAAGGGATCGATGAAAGCCGGCGGCTGATATGACGGCGCCTCGGCCGCCGGGACGCCACTGTCCACATGCGCGGCGGACGGTTCCTTGTGCGCTTGCTTGCGCAGCGAGTTGACCTCGAGCCATGCGCTGGCCGAAAGCACCAGCAGTTCGAGCGAACCGGCATCGAGCCAACCGGCCGCACCGGTTCCGCTGTCGGCGTAGATCAGCGCGGCAACCTTGTCTTTCAAAATCAAGGGGAGAATCCGGCCTTCTCCGCTGGCTGGCGTTCCGACTTCCTGCAGGAAACGCGAGTCCAGATCGGCAACTGGCGCGTTCGCCATCAGGCGATCGCCTATCGCTCGAACGACAGCGGGAGCGCTGTGATCGAGCGCGAAATCTTTTACCGCATCGCTATTGGCAAATCCGCGTCCCTGCCATCCGGTGGCATGGCTTCCCTTAACGACAAAAAGCGCGACGCGGGCCGCATAGCGAGCGCTGGTATCGAGCAACGCGCGCAAAATCTCCCGTTGCGAGGTCCCCAACTGGATTTCGGCAACGGCGCGCGCCAGATCTGCGGAAGCGGACGCGGAAGCCGCATCGTGGGTGGTTGATTCGCCGGCCGCAGGCTCCGCTGCGATCTCTTCCATCACCCGGCGGACAATCTCGGTTCGTAATTGGGCGGCATGGCTGTCCAACACCTGGCCAACCACGCGGTCCACGATTGGTTCAATCCAGCCGCGCTCCTTCATGCGTACTCCGACGTAAAACTCTTTTGGGGGACGAAGGGAGTAACCCTTCTAACCCCTGATTATATGGCCTTTTGCAGGCGTTCTCGGGACACCTTGGTACGTGGCCTACAGTACCCGGTACCCGAGCTCTGCGTAAGCAGTTCTCAGTACTCAGTTCTCAGTTCTCTATACCCAGCGGCCACATTCGGGGCTTCTGTTCTGGGCACTGGATACTGGCTACTGGGTACTTTCTCAAAACCACGCAGCGAAAACCGCGGCCACCAAGTACAATAGCACTGCGGATTCAGTGGCGCTGTCGGAAAAATCTGCATCAAGTTACGAATGAGTACCATCCAACCCAATATAGAGCAGCCGGTCAGCGAAGAAATGGCGCTGGTCCGGCGGGCCAAGCGCGGTGACGATCAAGCGTTTGAAGAATTAGTGCGGCGCTACGATCGCAACGTTTTTCGCATCGCACAGCACATTACGCAGAATCGCGAGGACGCGGAAGATGTGGTGCAGGAAGCGTTCCTCAAGGCGTATAGCAACCTGGAGAAGTTCCAGGAACAGTCGAAGTTTTATACCTGGCTGGTGCGGATTGCGGTCAACGAAGCGCTGATGAAGTTGCGCCGGAGAAAACCGGAACGGACGGTTTCTCTCGACGAAGACGTAAAAACTGAGGATGACTCGCTTCCCCGTGAGGTTGCGGATTGGAGCCCCAATCCGGAGCAGATGTACAACCAGGCGGAGTTGCGGGAGATTCTGACGCGCACCATTCAGGGCTTGCCGGCGGGATTCCGGACGGTGTTCGTACTGCGGGACGTGGAGGGCCTCTCGACTGAGGAGACGGCCCAAGCGCTGGAGCTGAGCATTCCGGCGGTGAAATCGCGGTTGCTGCGGGCGCGCTTGCAACTGCGCGAGCGGCTGAACCGCTTCTTTCAGAAACGGGCGAGTGGAGATGGCGACCAGTGAAGTGTTCTGAGTTTCTCAACGAGCTGACCAACTACCTCGATGGCGCGCTCGACGCCCAGACGAAGGCCGAACTCGACGGCCACTTGGCGTGGTGCCACAACTGCTATGTCGTCTGCGATACCACTCGCAAGACCATCGAGATTTACCACAACTCGGAACTCTACGAATTGCCCGACGATCTGCGCGCGCGGCTCGAGTTGGCCATCATGACCAAGTGTTCGGCGCACAAGAAGTCCGGGCCGCCCAGTAGCTGAGCGCGGAGTTACTTCTGGGGTTCCTTCTGCCCGCTATGATTCCATTAAATTCTCCCCAAGTGCTTCATTCCGCAACTCCTATGGAATGCAACTCTGGTGCCATCAAGGGCCGCGCACCTTTTCCGCTCTAGTGGAATCTAAGTAATAGAGCTCGTCCTAACATTCAGGCGAAGGGGCTGAGCCAGTTTTGTCGTTTTGTTCTGTGGAGGTTACTCGATGTTTTCCAAGTTGATAGACGCCATGTTTGGCTGCCGGCACGCTCGCTACAGTTTTCCGATCACGGTGCGCGCCGGTTCGCGTCGCAGTCCGACGGCGCAGCGGACGGGCACCTACGTCGCGTGCCTGGATTGCGGCAAAGAATTCCGCTACGACTGGCATGAAATGAAGATTGTGGGATCGCAGGCCAGAGAGGCGGCGCACTCCCTGGTTACGAAAGAAGCCGCGTAGGATCTGCGCTGTTCCCTCACAGCGCGCTCTTTAGAGGCATTTTGCGGGCCAAAAGTGAACATTTCTTGCTGTCCTCCCGCGGTTTTTGCTCCGCGTTTTCCCGTTTTGGGTCAGCCACGAACCTGGTCTCAAATTCCCTCAGTTATGTATTTTCCGGAAATTTCGCTACCTCCCCGGCCTGGGATGAGCGCATAATCGAATCGGCGCCGATCCGCAGAGCATGCTTCGGCAGTCCTTCAGAAGCGTTCCGGCTGGCGGTTCGGACGGGAGGTGTCTGTGCCTCTTTCCATGCTTCGGGAATTCCTGGATCGTAACCGCATTCAATACCTGGTGATCTCGCACTCAGTAGCCTATACGGCGCAGGGGATTGCCGCCCTCACCCATACACCCGGAAAAGAGCTGGCGAAAACCGTCATGGTGATGATCGATGGACGTCTGGCCATGGCGGTGGTGCCGGCTTCGTTCCGCGTGGATTTATACCGGCTGAAGAAATATCTGGGGGCAGACTCCGTAGAACTGGCGAGCGAACTCGAATTTCGCGGCCGTTTTCCCGACTGCGAAACCGGGTCCATGCCACCCTTCGGCAATCTCTACGGAATGGATGTTTTCGTGGACCAGAGTCTGGCCGAGGACAAGGAGATCGCCTTTAACGCGGGTTCGCACCGTGAACTGGTGCGCATGAGATTTGCCGATTTCCGCGATTTGGTGAAGCCGGCGCTCATCCCGCTGGCGGCGGGCAAAGCCCATACGCACGCGGCTTGAGTGCTGCGGGAACGGACTCTCTCCCGGCGCGAAGCGGTTGCCGCCCGGCGGCCACGGGTACGCATCCGTAGCCGCCAAACGAGCGGTTGCGTAGCGAAGTGGGGGATGCCTGTTTTTTTCATACACACTTCACAAATCGCTGTGTTAGATTTGCCCTTCTCAGATCAACTCAAAATTTCCGGGAGGAAACTGAATTGGGCAAGGACATGGTCCCAAAAAAAATCTTCTTCACCAAGGGTGTGGGGAAGCACAAGGAGCGCCTCACCTCTTTCGAACTTGCCTTACGCGACGCCGGCATCGCGGCGCAAAATCTGGTACGGGTCTCATCCATCTTTCCACCCAACTGCAAACTGATCCCACGCTCGCAGGGGCTTACGTATCTTCATCCCGGGGAAGTCGTATTTGCGGTGGTTGCAGAAAACTCCACGCACGAGCCGCACCGCCTATTGGCTTCTTCGATTGGCGTCGCCATCCCGGCCGATCGCAACACCTACGGGTATCTGAGCGAGCACCATTCGTTCGGCGAGACCGAAGACTCCGCCGGAGACTACGCCGAAGAACTCGCCGCCGAGATGCTGGCCACAACTCTGAACGTGGAGTTCGACTCCGACCGATCGTGGGACGAGAAAAAAGAAATCTATCGCATCTCCAACAAGATCGTCCGCACCGCCAACGTGACGCAATCAGCGGTAGGCGATAAACGCGGGCTGTGGACTACGGTGATCGCTTCGGCCGTGCTGATATTTGACTAATCAAGACGACTGATAGGGATGCGACTAATTTGGCCAGCGAGCGGCCGGCCCCGCGCACTCTGGCGGGTCTTCACCTGGGTCACAATGACGCGCGGGTTTTGAGGAGCCGCTTTACATCGCGTTTGCCGTGCAGCACGGCGACGATCTCCACCAGCGCCGCTCGCCGGTAAACGATCATATACTGATACACACTGAAGAACAGCACATCCCGGCTGGTGAGGTCGGGACGCTTATGGCCTTTGCCGGGAAAATCGGCCAAACCCTCGAAGGCGTCGACCAGTTCGCCTTGAATCCGGTTGGCAAGTGCCAGACCCGCTTCTCCGAGCAGATAGCGCCAAATCTGCCGGAGATCGTCTTCGGCTTCCGGCGCGACGAGGTAGGGTTTCACGAACCGGAGCGGTCCCGGAGCCACGCCACCTTATCGGCTTCCAGACGCCCGCGAATCTGGTCCCGCGGAATGCCTTCGCCCCGGTCGAGCTGGGCCAAGCCGCGCTCGATCTTGGCGTCGATCGCTTCTTTGTTCTCCTGAAGCCAAACCTCGCGTTCGCTTTGCATTTCCAGGGCGTCGAAGAGCACGTCTTCCACACTCTTGAAGGCGCCGCTATGCAGCCGCCGTTGAATGAGCGCCTCGATTTCGGGACGGGTTATTTCAATGGTCATGGCCAAGCCTCTAAAAGCTGCACTCTTTCTAACCTACCGCCAGACTGGGCCTCGGTCAACCCGGATCGCCACGAACTTGCCGCGTCTCTATTTTGCCGCGATTGCGGCAACTGACTTCTTCCCTGCTGGCTTCTTTTTCAGCCGCTCCAGCACGGCGGCTACGATCAGCGGCAGGCCTACTGTAGCATCCACAAATACTTCGCCGAACTTCCCGCCTTCGGCCGGCGGCACAAACTTGCCCCAGGAAACCGCTTCACTATAGGGACTGCCCGAAAGGCCGCCCCAGTAGACCGGTTCGGGGCAGATGCGCAGTCCATAGTGATAGCGCTTTAGCGGCAGGTCTTCCCCGCCCCGGCGGTGACGCAATTCGATGAACGGCCCAAATTGCTGCGACCAGTTGCGCGGAACGCCTCCGCCGATAGTGAAGATTCCGAGGCGCTTCTGACTGAGCAGGGTTGCGGCAAAGTATTCCAGGTCCTCGAAGGGATCGAAGCGGAATCGCGCCTTCGCTTGCTTGTCGCGCTCGCGGTTGGTCAACGCGAAATCGAGGCCGAGCTCGGAATCGGAGAACGCGGGAACAAATACCGGAACATTTTTTTCGTAGGCCGACTTCAGAATGCCGCGTTGTCCTTTGGCACGCTTCGCGAGATGCGCGCCAATCGCGCGATTCAATTTATACGAGCACATTACTTCGTCCGCGTCCCAGCCGCCGAACACCGCGGCCATCACGCGCTCCACGTCGTCGAGATTCTGCTCGGGTTCGAGCGTGTCATAGACGCGGTTGTATCCGGCCTCGTAGAGTTCCTCGTCGCTGAGCTCGGGATTATGCCGGAAATGAGCGCGCCCGGTCGCTTCGACCAGCCCATGCGCCATCAGCGCGCCGGTGGA
>Ga0326728_10019539_pt1 | contig 13126 bp, 14 predicted proteins | sample MB3enrmetagenome_FD_207602 | JGI IMG/M metagenome (GOLD analysis project Ga0326728, IMG submission 207602) | Lab enriched peat soil microbial communities from McLean, Ithaca, NY, United States - MB31MN | ecosystem: Environmental > Terrestrial > Soil > Wetlands > Peat | place: USA: New York...
GATGCCGAAACCTTCACCGCCCGACTTTCCAATCTCCGCCAGGACATTACGGCCCGCCAGGATACTTCCGGTGACAAATTCACCATCGAACTCGACGGCCAGACCCTCGACAACCGGGGCATCGCCGGCGAGTTGATTGTCCGCCGGGCGGAAAAGATCAAGAACCGCTTCGGTGATGATGTTCGTATCGGGCGCTTCGCCGGCTTTGATTTGTTTCTGCGCCCCGGCTTCAACAATGCCGTCGAAGTTGTGCTGCGCGGCCACAACAGCTACGGCGCCCGCGTCACAGACACGGCGCTGGGCACAATCCGCTCATTGGAAGCGACCGTTCAAGGCTTCGAGGAGCGTGCCGCCAAGTTGGAAACCGACATCGCCGATGCCCACAAGCGGGGCAAGGAACTTGAAACCAAAGTTGGTGCTCCATTCGAGCATGAGGAGCGTTACCAGGAGTTGTGCCGCCGCCAAAGCGAGATCGAGGAAAAACTCGACCTCACCAAGAACCAGGCCCCCAGCCAAGTTGAGGCCGAGTCGCCCGACGATGGCACGCAGAAGGTTTCCGAGAAGCAGACTCCGACAGAATCCAGTCGCCACGCTCGGCGAACAGCCATGCACGTGTGAAATCGGCGGACGTAAACCAGGACAGCTTGTGTGCCTGCTACACCACGCAATCCACGCTGAGTCGTATGATGCAGGCCCTTGATGTCTGAGTTTATGAACGCAACCACACAGCAAACCGAATTTCTCAGTTGGAAAATCGTCCCTGCCCGGTTGACCGCGACTCAAAGCGCTTGGTTTCTCGGATTCAAACCGGAAGAGATTCCCATCTTGGTCTCTGCGGGTTTGCTGAAACCTCTTGGCCACCCCCCGCGCAACAGCACCAAGCACTTCGCCACGGAGACGCTGGAGCAGTTTCGGCGGGACGAAAAATGGCTGGCCCGCGCCAGCGATGCGATTTGCGCTTACTGGCGGCAAAGTAACGCCCGCAAAGGGGCTAGTGGGCGCGGAATGCCATCCGGTATCAAAGGTAGCTCAGGAACTGCTGCATAATCTCAAACGCGCGGCGTGCTTGCATTGCCTGAGCCTCCGGGCCGGTCGAACCATGAAATTCGACGACTTGTCCCGGTCCAAAAGCGTCCACGCTGGCAAATTTTTCCCTCAGAATTTCAATGGCGCGGGCAACGTCCTTCTCTTTGCAGCGATTCTTCCATCCGGTAGCCAACGCTTTCATGCCATCGGGAAAGTGTTCGAGGCAGTAACACAAGTCGTAGGCGTCTTTAGGTTTGTCGCGCCCAGCTAAAGCGTGCGCTTTCATCACCAGGAAATCGGGCAGCGATGCAATGCGCAAACGCACTTTATTGCTCGCCCCTCGCACCGTCCGGCCTGAAATCTCCTTCTCGACCGGTGCGTAAAAGGCCATGCCACAGCCATCGGCCTGCAACACCCGAAAACCCTCCAGAAGTTTGGGCCGATTCTTTTTCAGTTTCACTTCCCTCGGCGCGAGGAATTCGACTTCCACTTCAACGGGTTTCGCGCCGTCCTTCAAATCCACTTCGACCAGGAGTTGAAAAGGTTTCTCGCCCGGCTTGTAGCGACCGCTATCCAGAAGAAGTTTGAGCAAGTCGGCATATCGGCCATCCGCCAGTTTGTTCGCATCGAGAGCCAGGTCCACGTCAATGCTGCCCACATGGGGTTCGTCCGCTTGTTCCAGCAGGAGATCCGGCACCCAGCCACCGACGACCACAAGACAGTCTTCAAACGCCGCCAACACCTGCCCAAGGTCAACGAGAACGCGGCGAGCTGCTTCGACCTGGCGCGGACTGTAGTCGTCACGCTGACGAGGTTCGGGATTCACAATAAACCTCGCGCTTTCCAGGCACGCTTGAGATTTTGTTCCAGCAGCGCTTCGGCTGCCTCTTCGCCACGTCCGCCGCAATGAAACAAATCCACGTAAGTCTGCACCGGGTTGGTGCAGGACAATCGCTGCTCTCCTACCGTGCCTCCTTCTCCGAGGTAAAAGACCCCATCATCTTCTGGAATCAGCACAACCAAATTTTCACCTGAATCCACCAACTTGGCTTCGGCCACTTCACGAAGGTTGTCTTCCCAATCGGCACCAACATAGAGCCAGGTCTTGGGTTGCCTGACGTGTGGCGCTTGAATATCGGCGGCGGAAAACGCGGCGTAGGCCGCATGTCCCCCCGTCAGGGATTCAAGCTTTGCCAATGCCTCCTGCAAACGCCGGCCTTGCAACAGCGTGAAATAGTTACGCCGCTGGTGACGGTCGAAGCGGTAAGCGTCGCGCCACGCGGTCAGCAATTCCACCGGGGCACGCAATTTGAAACCACCGTCCGGCACGTCCTCGACAAAAGCCTCGTCACGGAGATGCCGGACGACCTTGTTCACCAAACCAATACTAACATTCGGTCGGGCATGAAGTTGCAGGTCTCGCTGCGTCCATTTCCGCCCCGCATTGTCCGTCGCCAGCAACGCGCGGAGAATGCGTGCCGCTTCAGGAGTGCTCAGATTGGCACCGGCCTTTGGCACCCGATGGACCGGCGGTTGCCCGGTACGTTCCAGTTGAAAAGCGTCCGGCATGCTTAAATGACAGTTGCCCGCCAGATCAAACCAACTCCAACGGAGTTGCTGGCATAATTGCGCCATGCGCGGGGAAACGAACGGGGCGGCCAGGACCCACACTCGGTTCTGGCGCTTGCTCTGCGAAGGAAGATCCTGAGTTCGGTCAAAGGAGATCTGATGAGGCCGTGGATTGGACTTGCACACCACCCACAGCTCCGCCTTGCCACCGTTCGGCAGGGGTAGCGTGGCTTTGATGTCGGGACCCGTCCGGTATTCCGTCGGGTCGATTTCGACTTGCCAACCCTTCAGCCAGGTCACGCCGGCAAGCAGTTCACGCAGCCTTTGCGCCAGCGCCCTCTCCAGAGCCGCGCCGGTCAATTCTCTCTTGTTCACGGAAATGGCCGTTTTCACGATGCCGTGAACATAGCCATTTTCGTGAACATGCACAAGTGGTATTTTCCCCTCTTTTAGGGCTGCCGGGAGATGAGAGATGCCCAGGAGCATTCAACCAATCCTTTGGCCGGCATGATCAGGATGCTGCACCGTCTGCGGGAGAGACGGCAACCGAATAATCCGGTCTTCCGCCGCCTGCCGCTCGTAACTCTCCAACGATGGTAGTTTCACTTGTGCCCTGCGAGCATAGGCTCGATGCACGGCCTTGCTGTTGTGCCCGAGCGCCTCTTGGGCGAACCGTTCCGGGTAGCCGCATTGCTTGGCGCGCTCCGCCCATGCGTAGCGGTAGGAGTGAAGGGACACACCTTTGATGCCAAGGCCCATGCAGCGTTGTTTGAATTCCGTGGCACGATCGCCACAGCGGACGGTTTGGAGATGGGGGAACAGCGGGCCTTCTGTCGGCAGGCAGCGCAGGATGGCTTCGATGTCGGGGCCAAAATGAATCATGGCAAGACTGCCAGTCTTCTGGCGGGTGTAGGCGATGGTTTGATTGAGCCAATCAACGTCCTCCGCCTTTAGATTGGCAATGTCGGTCTGCGACCCGCCAAGATGCCAGCACAGTTCGTAAAAGCTGCGACGTTCCGGGTTCTTCTCGCGCTCAATGATGAGCTGATGCTCCTCAAGCGTGATGGCTCGCTTGGGTTGGAATTTGACTTCCGGCCAGAGCCGTTTGGGGATCAGCGGCCAGGGCAGCCAGTTCATAGAAAGGCAGAAGTTGTGCAGTTTCCGCAGATGAACGTTCGTGCTGACCGTGCCCGCCTTGAGGCAGGCGAACAGATGCTCGGCTTGCGTCTCGATAATCACGCGATGGCGGATCAGGTCCAGCGCCTTCTCCCTTGCGGCACGCTGCCAACGATCCTGGGTTGGACCGCTCTTGGTTTCGACGATGGCGTCCAGAGCGTTTTGCCACGTCCGCGTTGACACGCCTGAATCCGTTCCCGCCAGGTATGCCTTGGCGATGTGGAGATTCAGTTGTGGCTGGCGGACGGATTCATTACGGGCGTTGAGCAGGGACGTCGCCTCGGCTCGATCCTTCGTGCCCAAGCTCTCCTGCTTCCGGGTTTCGGTATCCTCAACGTAGAACGTGCCGCCGACCTTGCGGCGGTAAAGGATAAAACGGCGTTTCATAACTCAGACTTTCTTTGTCCGAGGTTATGAGGCCGCACGCGGTTTTAGGTGTATCAGCTACACCAGACGGGCTGCGAATCCCGTCGTTTCCAGTGGTTGACCAGTATTGAACCGGTAGCTCACCCGTGGTAGGCCGGTAATAATTTCACTGGCACTTTCACTGGCACTTGCCTCCTCTGGTTTCTGCAACTCGTTTGACTGCAATATGTTATGAGTTGGAGGCGAGGGTCGGAATCGGGCGGATTCACGTCCGTTTTACTGGTTAAAAACTATCAAATTCCCTTGGAATTGCAAGTACTTTCTCACTACTCGCGCCAACTTTTTCTAACCCGGTTACTGAAGGTTTTACTGAAACTTTCACTGAAGGTTTCACTGAAAATGTTTGACGCTCTAAATCTCCAAACACTCTCCTTTCCGGTGGCCGGAAAGGGCGCGAAGCGTAGAAGCCAGCGCAGCGGAAAGCGGAGTCCAGAGGGCAAAGCCCTCTGGCGCGGGCCTGGGCCGGCGCGAGGCCCAGCGGACACAGAAAGAGGGGCGCAAGCTCTCGCGAGGTCGGCGCCGTGGTCGTGGTGGATGATTACTCCTTGTCATTTGATTGGGTGGAAAAGAGAACCACCTGCGCTGCCTCGGCCCTGCGTCGGGCGCGGTCCGCCTCATCGCGTTCGCGGGCAATCCGGTCGCCGTCAACTCCGGTTTCCTGAATCAGGTTGAAGGTGTCCGGCGTAAAGCCAAACTCATGCTGCGGGACAGGCAAGCGGCGTCGGTTGCGTTTCATGTTGTCTATCGGTGAACGGAACCTTTCATTAGAAGTTTAAGCGGAGCGTGGTTGCTCCCGTTTGGCCCCGGTTAGACCGGAGCCAGAACGGGGGAATCATTCTTCCGCTGCGGGGACTGCGCGGAAGGGCCGCTTGAACGCGCGCACACGGTCCAAAGCCTCTGCCTCGCTTGACGCGTGAACGAATCCGTAAGGTTCGTCACCAATCAAGAGATTCCATTTGATTTGTTTGCTCACCTGTTCGGTTCGGCTCAGGAGCCCCTGAATCTGAGTTTCTGGATTTTGAGTTTTCATGGTCTTTTTTTTGCTCGGCTGTTCGGTTTCGGTCTCTCGCCCTTCACCCCAAAAGCCCGCGGAACAGGGCGGCCAGCGGGAGTAGTCTTCAGAGGGCACCGCGTCCGGCCCCCTGTGGCAGCGGGCGGGTGAGGGCGAGAGACTGAAACCGGCAGAGAACGACCTGAAAACGACAGACCAAGAATCCGGGAAGCCCCAGCCGGCGCGGGCGGACCTGATTCACTCTTGTCGAGCGGAGCGAGCTCGAATCCGCTCGCTCGTGATGTTTCGCAGCGGAGACGGAGCGGTGCCAGGAGGGGGATAGGGCCTGGCGGCAGCGGAGACGGTGCGAAGAAAGCTCACGAGGGAGCGCCCCAGGGGAAGCGGAGTCTCGGCGTGTTTCGCTGACGAGGGGTGGCGGGGAGCGCGAAAGCCGGCGAGTCTCCGCGACGGGGCAAGTCTTTTCCGCTAATCTTTTCCGCTAATCCCGCTGCCTCTCAAACGGAAAAAGGCTGGCGGCCGGTTTGACCGCCAGCCCTGAGTGTTAGGCCCGGCGCGGTTTGGACTGACTGGCAATCCACTCAAAGGCGCGCATAGCCAGCAGGCTCAGGAGCAGCAGGTTATTGCGCCCGAAGCTGGTCGAGTTTTTCCAGGTGTCCCCCTCCTTGTAGGAGCGTTGGAAAGTGACGTTGAACATGGGGCCTTTGTCGGTGTCCTGCATCCAAATGCTGGCACTGATGGCGCCGTGGCGGAGGGTGTGGACGGGTTTGTTGTTGGATCGAGCAGTTTGATTTTTCATATTTGTCTTTCAGTTTTGCCCCGACTGGCGGGGCGTTTGTTTCTTCGCTTGTATTGCTGAGAAACAACGACCCGGCAGAGTGGCAAGCGTGAGCCGGGAACAACGGAGCAAAGGGCAGCGGAGCAAGAGACAGGCGACTGATCAGCTTGCTGGCGGGAAGCCTGCGCGGAGCAACCGATAGCGATGGAGTGAAGGCGAGAAAGGCAATGGAGACTCGAACTGCGGCAACAACCGGCCACAACCCGGCAGGGCGAGCGCCACCGCGGCAGGACACAAGGGGCCTGATCCGGTCACGCGATCCGAAAGGAGGACTGGAAAGCAGAGCAACTTCGGCGGGCCTGCTGCGCGAAGCCTGAGCGCGGGAGTGAGGGGTTGCCCAGGGTGCCGGGCCATCACGCGGCGGTTAAACGGGTCGCCAGCCACAAGGCAGCGGCTTTTATTCTACCATCGAAACACTTTCCTTTCCGATGTTCGGAAAGGGCGCGACAGCGGAGAGGCCAGCGCAGCGGACAAGGAGTCCAGAGGGCCTGCCCTCTGGCGCGGGCCTGGGCCGGCGCGAGGCCCAGTCCTGGCGTGCGGTCGGTCCTGGCGGACCGTCTCCGGTCGGGTCAGCTCAGCAGAGGCGGCGGGCGTTGTGGGGTGTGCTGGCGTCGGCGTAGGCCAGACCCGCGCCCCAGCCAAGAGCGCGGCGGCAAGCGGCGATGGTGGTCCCGGTCGTGATGACATTATCCACGAAATGGACCGGCAAGGGCTGCATGGGGCCAGCCGTGCGCCGGATGGCGTGTTGTTCGACGGTCAAACCTGGCAGGCCGCGCAACCGGCGGTCGCAAGATGATTCCACCGGATGAGCGCGGGCAACGGCGCACTTGACGCGAGCGCCGGGCACAAGCTTGGCGATGGCCCGGGCCAGCGCAAGATTGGCGGTTAGGCTGCCGTCACTAGCGGGCACTGGCACAAGCCAGCAAGGGCCGTCAACGAGGGTGGCCATAGCAGAGGCGGCAATCTGGATTGCTTCCTCGTCGGCGTTCTTCAAGTCCTGGGCGATGCGGCGGGCGTAAGTCTCGTCGGGGTTTGGCGTGCGGTAGCCCAGCGGCACGTACTTGGCGGCGTAAACGTCGGTGGTCATGGCGTGTCGTGCGGCGCGGGTTACAGGGCCATGTAGCCCAACTCGCGCAAGCTGCAATGGTTTGGGGTTCCCATGATGACATGATCCAACACTTCGATTTTGAGGAGTTGGCCGGCGCGAACTAAATCGCGCGTCACTCGTATGTCTGCCTCGCTAGGTTGTGCCTCTCCGCTCGGGTGATTATGCGTGAGTACGACGGCGGCGGCACTGGTCACGATGGCCAGCCGAAATACAGAGATGGGGTGTACGAGGATGGTATCGTGCGTGCCAATCGAAACGATTTGATGCCCCTTGACTCGGCGGCGCGTGTTCAACAGCAACACGCAAAAGCATTCGCAATCCGGATTGAAATAGGGATTGCTCGGCACATGCAAGCGCCAGTAGTCAGCGGCTTTCTGCGGCGTATCGCATAATTGCAGGCTTTCGGGCGTGGGGCATTCCCTTAACGCAGTTACTTTATATTCGTATGGCGTGGCAGAGAACCTGAACGGCTTCACGATGGTTTCGAGTCCCGGCAGAATTGGAGTCAGAGTGTCTTTCATTTTTCGTTCGCTGTTTTTCGGAGTGCTTCACGCACCCCTCACACCTCTCAAAGCCACATCGGCCAAAAGGCATGACAGCCGGCGGACCCGCGAGCGGGGCGCGAACGAAACGCAGTGAAGTGGCAGCGGCGGCTGGCGTGACTTTTGAAACGGGGAGAGGCCTACTCAGCCAGCGGTGGGCCGAGGGGAGAGTGGCCGCCTCGTCACCCGCGGCCACAGCGGAGCCTGATCCCGTGGTTCAAAGGATTTACAGGAATTGAACCGCGTTGTGAGGGGTGCCCCTCTGCTCTGGTTCGCACAAAGCCGCCTTTTTGATGTGAGGAGCTGAGCGCTGCGAATACAGTAAACTAGCCACAACCTGACCGGGGGACAGAAAAGCATAACTTTCGCGTCAGCGCAAAATGCTCAGTCCATCGGCCTCGCAGAAGCAAGCGGTTACCGCTTGCGGGTCCCTGCGGAAGAAAAAGCCCAATGGACCAGGGTGACAAAATGGAAAAGGCGAGCCACGCCCCGATTCAAGGAAAGGCTGTTGCTCAGAACCGGATAAATCAAGGCCACTTCACCGGACTCAACGCTTGCGGAATAATCCCTCCATCGCGCATCATAAAGCCAGTTCGCATCTGGAAATCTGATAATCCGAAGATGAAGACTATAGTTAATTGCGACTGGGCAGCGGTGCTTGCCTGCTCATTGATGCTGTTTAGCTTTTGTGTACGTGGGCAGAGCACAACCAACACGAACAGCCAAACAAACGCCAGCATTGCCGTACCCCCAGTCGGAGCCAGCAACACCATACCCACTCCGAACACAGGCACCGCGCCTGTCATTGTCGGGGGGTCTGCTTCGATGCCCCTCGTCGGGGTCACCCAGGCGAACACCAAGACGCTTCCGGTGTCAGTGATTAACGACCCAAACGAGATGATCTTGAAATATCAGGAATTCCTGCGCCGAGAAACCAAGGAACAACGGGAACTATTCGAAGCCTATTACAAGCGCCTGGCAGGCGTGGTCGCTGCGGTGGTTTTCATTTTCGGAGTATTCGCGGCGTTCTTCGGAGCCAAAACCTACAAGGACATGAAGGTTTTGGTGCTGGAGCGAGTCGAGGAAGAAGTTCAAAAGACAGTCGGCAGCGCAGTTGAAGAACGTAAGAAATGGATGGAAAACCAGCACAGGACGGGCCGTTTGAAGGTGTATCGGGAGTTCAAATCCGTCTTCCGCTCTCTGTTCGAAGCAAACCCAGGCATTCTCAAGCAGAGGGTTCCCAACGAAGTGAGCGCTCCGGCTTTCAAAGGGAAAAAGATTCTCTGGGTTGATGACGATCCAGTGGGAATCGTGTGCCAAGTTGCTGTTCTTGAATCTCTTGAAACGCGGGTGGATCTCGTGCCAACCACAGAGGACGCGCTAAATCAATTGGGTCGCGACGGTTATCATCTGGTGATCTCGAATATGAACAGGTATCCCGATCCTGCGGCAGGAGTTGATCTCACGAGGAAAATTCGGGCAACCTCTCAAATCCCGATTCTGATTTTCACCACGCCGCCCCGGCTAGAGAGTTACGGGAAGAAGGCAACAGAGGCTGGGGCCAGCGCTCTGGAGTCGGAAACGGACAAACTGCTCGTTGCTATTTACATCCTGATTGCGCAGCCGAAGATTATCACAACATGACGAAATCCGACTCTCTTTGGGCGAACAATAGATTGCGGCTCATCGTGGCGGGCGATTGTAACATCAATTGCTTTTACTGCCACAACGAAGGCCAATCGAAGACCTTTGGTCGGCTCTCGCACGAGTTGTTCATGCGCGTGCGTGAATTACTCGCGTGCAACCAAACGAAACTTGACTCAGTAACTTTTTCTGGGGGGGAACCGCTCCTTCATCCAGGCCTGGACGGCTTCATTGAGGGGGTGGCATCCTTTGCGGCCAGGAGAACCTTGGTCACAAACGGCCTCTTGCTAACGCCGGAAAGGCTGGTGGCGCTGCGGAACGCGGGCATAACAAAAATTCGATTGGGAGTGGACTCCCTTCGGCATCCTAGGTGGCGCCCAAGTCTCGGCAAGTTCCCTCGCGTCTCCATTCAGGACATCATCCGCACTCTGGCGGAAGGCCGTGTGAATTATGAACTGAACGTTGTCCTCACAACATTCAATGCTTCGGAAATACCCGTGCTGCTCCAATTCTGTGGGGAGAATAGGATTTCCGCGAAGTTCTTCGAACACGTGAAGGTGCATTCATTCGGAACGAAATCCGTCAAGGGCCTGATCGAACCTCAGCCTTTGGTCCCGTTTGAACATTTCAACTCTGGTATGCGTTCGGTCTTTCCCTCTGCTCGATCAGCAATATCTGAAGACATGGGGCCTGCTAACTACATCTACGATTGCGGCAGTTTCGCGATCCGGTACTGCCGCTATCTCTGCCCTTTTGGCCTATGCTACAAGACAGGAACACGCATCGACCCCTTCGGGTTTGTTTACACCTGCATGGCGGGTGACGGCAGGTACAAGATAGACTCTTCCGAAACTCTACAGCGTTCGGCCGAGTCTGTTCTCGCTTCGATGCGTGAAGGCTGCGGTCTTGCACGCAGAATGTCCAAAGCTGCGTGACCCCATGGAGCGAACCGCTTATGTTATCAAGCCAGAGGGAATGGCATGCCGGAGCCAAATACGCCAAATCCTGCTGGATGACGGTTTGAGGATTGTTTCTAATAAGCGCGTCATCCTCGACCCCGCAGCTGTCGATACTCTGTACCCAGGGCTCGCGCCCGACCTTCGCAATGCTTCCATTAGATTCTTGACATGTGCACCTGTTGAGTTCGGCATCCTGGAGGGCGAGAACGTAATAGCCAAGCTGCGGAGGTTAATGGGCGACGAAACGAATCCAGACGAATGTAGTCCGGGAACAATAAGGCATAGATTCGGTATCCGGCCAGGCATTATCTTTGGGAGCGCGACTTATTACTTTAACGTGATCCACGGGTCAAAGGACACTGACGAAGCCAGCCGGGACCTCCGTCTGTACTCCTCTCTTGCTCCCGCGCCACCGTCCTTACAGTAGAAAAACGCGGCGGGGCAGAGCAAAACTGAAGTGGCTCGCTGGCTACAGCGAGGCAGCCTTATGGCAGATTATTCCTGCTGCTTCGGCTTGGCGATGGCAACCGTTCGGCTCGTCCAGGAGCTTGGCTCAAAACTGCGCTGGTCAAACCGCGCCAACAAATACGGTCTGCCATCCCGGAACCGCTGGCCGGCCTTGGTGACGATGGCCGTCACCTGGCAATTGTTGCGCTCGCCTCCGGTCTTCAACTTGGTCGCCGCGTCGGGCAACACCCAATACTCGTCAACCGGATGCTCGGTTTCCGTGTGGCCGGGTTTGCCGTGGCCAAAGCTGTGCGTCACGCTGGGCCGGGCAATGCGCCGCTTCCCGATGGCATCGGCAAAGCCCCGCCGCGTCTCCTCGTGGCTGCACTGGTGCATGATTTGCGTTTTCAAGCAGGCACACATGGAGTCCACCCGATGCTGGCCGGCGCTCCCCGGCGACTCCGCGTAATAGTTGCTGCGGTTTTGCGTGAGATATACCACCGCGCAACGGGCGCTCCGGGCCGTGGTCTGGAAAAGCTGGTCGTGCCCGGTCAGGAAGTAATGGCATTCGTCAGAGAAAATGAACACCGGCCGACGCCGGTCGGCCCTGCGCTCCAAAGCCAACTGCGTGCAGTATTTCCAGACGATGGAAGCAAACCGGCCCGCCGGCCCATACCTCAGCAGCGGCAGATTCACTACCAGGATTCTGCCGTCGAAAATATCCGCCGGGCTGACGGTCGTGCTCCCCCCAAACATTCGGTGCATGGCCTCGCCGCAAAAGTGATGCGCGACTGCCGCCGTGAACGTGGCCACGATGGATTGGCGCGTCTTGTCCGGCAAAAGCGGAAAGTCGCGCAACCAATACGCCTCGGCCTGGCGAAAGTCGTGCGTGTCCCGCGCCCGCTCTTTGCCGCGCAGAAGCAGTTCCCAGCACTTGGACCGCTCCCGCCATTGCGTGTCTTTCACCTGGTCGGCGAACAAGGGGCCGGATTGGATAATCTCGTTGGCCAAAACCATGCTCGGCACGGCCTGCGTCGCGCTCATTAAGTCCAGCGTGTGGCTGATCAGGACTTCCGCCGATTGCCGCCAAAACGGGTCGCCCGCTGCGGCGTCGCGCTGCGCCATGCTCACCAGTTCGACCAGAATGCGGGTGGCATTCTTGCTGCCCAGCCCCAGCCCTGCCCCGTGCCTCAGTTCGTAATCCAGGAAGTTGAAGCAGCCGCCTTCCTCCGGGCCAAAGAAAAGGCCGTCCTCCTTGCGCCCGTTCTCGTCCAGGTTGCGCTGCCATTGCGCCGCGTCCTCCGGTTTGACCGTCAACACCAGTCCGCCGTAGCCAGCCCGCAACATCGCCGCCGACAACACCCGTGCGCTGGTCGAGGTCTTGCCCGAGCCGGTGTCGCCAAAAACCTGCACGCCTTCAAACGAGTCGCCTATGGTCCACGGCTCCGCGTTGTTCCATTGGACAAGCACGCGCTGTTCGTCCCAATCGCCTATCGGCTTCCACAACCAGTTCAAGAGATTCATGGTGATTTGTCCTTTCGTGTCTGCTTGCGTTTAGCCGTTGCTGCTGGACAGGCCGCGCGGGATCATGGGCCTAGGCGGGGCAGTGGTGCCGCCGCAAGGCGGCATTACGGGCGCTGGCTTCTTTGCGCGAGTCCGGCGTTCCTTGGCTGCCTCCGTGCGCAAGAACCGCGCAACCGTATCCTTGGAAAGTTTGATTTGGCACTGCGCCAGCATCTCGGTGATTTCCGCGCCGGTGGCTCCCTTGCTGTCCAATTCCATGATTTCCTCGCGCAAGGCGGCGAGCAAGGCGAGCTTGCCGCGCAGCGGTCGCTGATACGATTTGGCGATTTGCCCAAGCTGCTCCTTTGCTGCACTGACGTTGTTTTGACTCATACTATTTTCTGCGTTTGTATTTCTCTGACTTTGCATTGGGGGTGCGGCGGCGCGTCCGCGCCGCCGCGTTAGCGTTCCTTAGCGCGTGGCGCTAGGAGATGGTGTACTCACAGATTTAGGCTGAGCTTTTCTGAGAGCATCCATCCTCCTGGCCCATTCGGGTTTCTGGCTTTCAACCAGGCTTTCAAGCTGCTCGCGCATGGATTGGACGAGCGGCTGCACCTTCCTGCCTTCCTTCGCGGTCAGGCCGTGGTAGCTGGCGCAATCCCGGCCATGTTGGCGTTGCGAGCGGATGCGCAGCAGTTCAACTTCGCCAAAGCCGGTCTGCGCCTCGACGTAGAGCCAGAATCGGAAGAACATGGACAGCGGGGCGTGGCGCAGCAGCAACCGCTTGGCGATGAACCGCGCCCGTTCCTCCGTGTCGCCATTCGGCAGCAGCCCGCCCAAAGGCTCGCTTGAGCAAACGATGACGCGGGCTTGGGGATG
>Ga0326728_10019543_pt1 | contig 13124 bp, 11 predicted proteins | sample MB3enrmetagenome_FD_207602 | JGI IMG/M metagenome (GOLD analysis project Ga0326728, IMG submission 207602) | Lab enriched peat soil microbial communities from McLean, Ithaca, NY, United States - MB31MN | ecosystem: Environmental > Terrestrial > Soil > Wetlands > Peat | place: USA: New York...
GCTCGGCCTCAGCCTCCCCGAGCGGTTTGAACTCAATCGCAAATGTAGTGCAGACTCGGCGATTGCCTGAACTGATTTTGAACGACTTAGCTGGTCTTCGGCCTCAGTCGTGACGAACTTCGGCTAGATAGGATGAACGCCCCGAACCACAGGCAAATCAGGATTTTAGCTGCGATCTTGTTGATTGTGCTGGGCGGACTGGTAGAGACCTGGGCCGGGCAGGCGTACTGCCAATCGGAATTTCACAAGTACTACCAGGGCCTGGGAGCGACCGAAGCTCGTGTGAACCCCATGGAGAGGTTTCTATTCAGCGTGCTATTGACTCAGACAAAAACCGGGCTGCCAATAGCGCGCGCCGCAAACCGCGGCCAGACAACTGTAGCGCTTACCCCTTCTTCTTCGTAGCACGTCGAGCCGGCGCGTCTTTACCCGGCCAGCCCCCAATCTTCTTCTTTTCCACGTCGAAGGTGATCATGAAGGGTTCCTTGGTGAACGCGCTTGGAACGCCGGAGAATTCGATATCGACACCGGGATCGGATTTGCCTGGCAAAGGGGCATCCAGGTGCAGGGTGACGTCCGGCGTAGTGCCGTCGCCGATCGAGAGGACGAGCTCCTTAGGGTGGAGAGCGGGCTTCGACGAGATCAGCTTGCCTTTGAATGTCTGCACGCCGCCCGCGCCGCCCGGAACTTCAGTCTCCTTAATGCTCTCGAAGTACTTGTCGCCACCATCGGTAACCAGCGCCTGTTTCAAGTTCATCCACAAGGCCAGGCCCGGGTTTTCCTTTTTAAACTTCTCTTCGTTCTCGGATTTGAGCGTGTTGACATCCTTGAGCGTCCAGCCTTGAGGCGGGAAGGGCTGCGACTTGGCGAGCTCGCGGAGTTTGGCTAGCTCGGGCGCGTCTTGCCCGTGATAGCGGTTAAAGGCATTCACAAAATACGTTTCAAACGGCTGCCGTCCAGCGGCTGGATAGCCGCCTTGCGATTGGTCGAGCGACGCGGCGCGAGCGAACTGGAAGAGGGCTTCGGGATATCTTTCGGGCTTCTTCTGCGCGATCGCCTCGTGCGCGATCGCCGTACCCAGCCACGAAGAAATCTGCGCGCTATCCACCGGAGCGCCGGCGCTGGTGCTGCCGTTGGGGCTCAATTGTAACGCCTTGGTGAGTTCCTTTTCGGCGTTCTCGTCATCTTTCTTCTGCAAAGCGACCCAGCCGAGCGTGGTATGCGCCAGTGTTTCGGCCTGTGTTTTCGCCTGGGTCCACGCCGCGTCCGTGGTTGTAGCCGGCTTCTTGTCCGCGCCAAAGAAAGTGTCGAGATTGGAGAGGATTCCGTTGGCAGCCTTGTCGCCCGCCGCCAGATCATCGGCCGAGGGCTTAGACAGCAGCTGCACGTTCAACGCCATCAAATAGAGAGCGGTGAGATCCTGCGGATTGGCCTGCAAAGCTTCAAGGCCGGCTGCGAGCACTTTGTCGGGTTGGCGCAAGGCGTTGTAGGTCTGCACAAACACGTCCAGACGAAGCGGCGCAAGATCACTCGTGGGGTATTTCTCTTTCCAGCTATTGAGCAGTTGAAGCCGCTTGGCGGGATCCTGCTCCTTGGCGATCGCGGTGTAAAGATCGTACTCGGCGCGGTCCTTCCACTTCTGGGCTGGTTGTTGACTGAAACCGGGCAGAGTGAAGAGGATCATCCCCGCAGCAACAGCCATAGTCAACGAAACTTTCGAAACTCGATCGAGCACTTCGTGCCTCCTGCTGACTCCCGCTGAATTGTGAACTTGATAGTCGTGCCAGCCGACCCGCCGGATTCACGCAGCCAACGGGTACTTGCGGAGTATAACCAAACCACACCGGTGGCGCAACATTGTTGGACGCCGGAAGGGGTGGTTCGGTTCCCGCGCCACCGGCTCGTGCTAGAATTCCCAATCTCGATGCGCTACCTAGATCTCGGGGTGATCCTCGCATACCTCATTGGCATCACGTGGTTCGGAGCCCATTTTCGCAGCGGCCATAAGAGCCTGCGGGATTACTTTCTGGGAGGGCGTGAGGCGCCGTGGTGGGCGATCGGCCTTTCCATCGTCTCCGCGGAAACCAGCACGCTGACCATTGTAGGGACGCCGGGGCTGTCCTTTGGCGGCAACATGGGCTTCCTCCAGGTCGTCCTCGGTTATCTCGTGGCACGCATCGTTATTTCCGCGCTGTTATTGCCGCACTATTTCCGCGGCGAGATGTTTACGGCCTACGAGCTGATGCGGCGACGGTTTGGGGAACGCACGCGCAAGCTGGCGGCGCTCATTTTTCTGGCCACGCGGGCACTGGCGGAAGGGGTGCGCGTCTTCGCCATCTCCATCGTGATCTCGATTGTCCTGCACACCGGGGAGATCCCTTCTATTCTGCTGATTGTGGCGTTGACATTGTTTTACACCTTCGAGGGCGGAATGACGGCGGTAATCTGGACCGATGTCATCCAAATGGCGCTATACGTTTTGGGGGCGATCGTCAGTTTTGTTGTCCTGTTGCACCATATTCCGGGAGGATGGGCGCATGTCGCGGCAGTGGCGGCTCCGGCCGGTAAATTCCGCATCTTCGATTTCGATTTCAGCTTCACGATGCAGTATTTCTCAAAGACTTACACTTTTTGGGCTGGCGTGCTGGGGGGATGTTTCCTGACGACCGCAAGCCATGGCACCGACCAGTTGATTGTCCAGCGCCTGCTGAGCGCGCGCAATGAACGGCAGAGCCGGGCCGCGCTGATCGGAAGCTGGATCCCAGTTTTCTTCCAGTTCGTGCTTTTTCTGCTGATCGGCATCGCGCTGTTTGTGTATTACCGCGAAACGGGATTGCAGCCGCCGGCGAAAATCGATCGCATATACCCTCAATTCGTATGGCAGGAACTGCCGCCAGGGGTGGCCGGCCTGGTGACCGCCGCCATCGTGGCGGCCGCCATGGCGAATCTCAGCGCTGCGTTGAACGCGCTGGCATCGACTACCGTGATGGATTTTCTGCGCCCGCTTGTGCGTTCGGGCGGATCGGATGACGACCGGCGTTTCCTCCGCTGGGCCCGCGTCGCGACGGTGGCTTGGGCAGTGGTATTGGTGGCCATCGGAATCGTGGCGCGGCATTGGGGATCGGTGCTCGAGTCGGGGCTCTCAATCGCGTCGATTACGCTCGGACTGCTGCTGGGGATATTCCTGCTCGGTGTCCTGACACGGCGCGTAGGCCAGAACGCGGCTTCGTTCGGCGTGCTTGCCGGTCTCGCGGCTATCCTTTACGTTCGGTTCTATACGCCGATTGCGTGGACCTGGTGGGTGCTGATCGGCACCGCGGCCACTTTCGGGGCCGGATATCTTGCATCATGGTTCCAGCCACGCGCAGCCAACCAATCCAATCTATGAAATCCTCGACTGACACAGCCCCCATCGAGCTGAAGCGTGACCTCGGACTGTGGAGTGCGGTGGCCATCGTTGTCGGCACCGTCATCGGCAGCGGGATTTTTCTGGTTCCCCGGACCATGATTCAGCGCGTGGGATCGCCGGAAATGGTGTTTGTGGTCTGGGTGGTGGGCGGGCTGCTCTCACTCGCCGGCGCGCTCAGCTACGCGGAACTGGCCGCCGCCATGCCCGAAGCCGGCGGCGAATACGTTTATTTGCGTGAAGCCTACGGCCCGGTCTGGGGCTTTTTGTATAGCTGGACGCAGATGTGGGTTGCCAAGAGCGGTTCGATTGCGACGCTGGCCACGGGGTTCTTTTACTACCTGACGAATTTCTTGCCGCAATTGAACGGGACACTGCTGGTGGTTCCGCTGCCTATTGGGGCTCATGGCGCACCGCTCGAAATCCGCTACGGCCAGATTTTCGCCATGGCGCTTATCCTTTTTCTCGCCGGCGTCAATTATTTTGGCGTCAAAGTGGGTGGTGAGGTTCAGGTGGTAGTGACGGTGGTCAAAGTTGCGCTGATCCTGTTCATCATCGTGGCGGGCCTGGGCTGGGGTCACAGGCCGGCGGAGGCGGTGTCGCACGCGGCGGCGGTGCCGCTCACTTTTGCCGGCTTTTTCGCGGCAATGGTGGCAGCTCTTTGGGCATACGACGGTTGGAATAACGTGAGCATGGTGGCTTCGGAGATTCGAAAGCCTCAGCGGAACCTGCCTTTGGCGCTGATTTGGGGAACCTTGGCGGTGGTGATCATCTACCTTTTGGCCAACGCCGCGTACTTTTATGTACTGGCGCCAGGGGAAGTCGCGGCCAGCAATCGCGTCGCGGCTGACATGATGCGCCGCATTCTGGGTGGCGCCGGCGCCAATATGGTGTCGGTCGCGGCCATGATTTCCATTTTTGCCGCCCTAAATGGGTCGATTCTTTCCGGTGCGCGGGTGCCGTACGCTGCCGCGCGCGACGGCTATTTTTTCCGCGCGATTGCCCGGGTTCACCCGCAGTTTCACACGCCAAGCGTGTCGATTCTTGGATTGAGCGTCTGGGCGGCACTGCTGGTTTTGTCCGGCACTTATGACCAGCTTTTCACATATGTCATTTTCGCCAGTTGGCTGCTATATGGCATGACCACGGCTGCTGTCCTCGTACTCCGAAAAAAGCGGCCGGATTTAGCGCGGCCTTATTCAACCCTGGGCTACCCCGTGGTACCAGTACTGTTTGTGGCAATCGCCATCTGCCTCGTGATTTCCACCCTATTTGACTCCCCACGCGAGTCTTTGCTGGGCCTGGCCTTTATTTTCGCGGGGTTACCCTTTTATTTTCATTGGCGAAAGCAGCGCAGGCAGGATTGAGATTCTGCACTGTTCCCGAGCGGCCTCCCGGCGGCCGCCTAATTCTGTTCTGAATTCAGAACAAAACGCTTGAAATGTTAACTAAAGTAAGATAAAAAACAGAAGAGGACGCCTTGATCCGCGCTACTTTTGTTCTGATGCCGGAACGCGGGCGGCCCTCAGAGTGCCTGATTTACCTTATCGGGGGATCCAATGGACGTCACTAAAATCCTGACTGAACTTCGTCAGGAGCGTGAGCAGATCGAAGAAGCGATTATGAGTTTGGAGCGGCTGGCCAGGGGGCGCGGCAGGCGCCGCGGCCGTCCGCCGGCCTGGATGGCAGAACTGGACAAGAAGCGCGGCCGGCCTCCAGGGTCCAAGAACAAAACGCCCAACGTGCAGAAAGCCATGGGCCTGGCCTGATTCCGGAGGGCGCGCGTCACCTCAACGATACAGCAGATATTTCTCGCGCAGATCGAGAAACGGCTGTATAGCATCCTGTTGCCGCTGGCGAATGGCCTCGGGGTCAACTCCAGCGGCAAGCGCGCGTAGCGTTTCTTCATTGCCGATGAGGTTGCGATCGGCTTCGAGCGAAACCTTCCCCGGGTACAGCTTAAGCAGAGCCGCCGCAATCTCCAGCCCCAGGCGCGCCGAGTCGAGGCTGTCGCGGCTGGTGATTTGAAATCGGACTCCTTCGAGATCGGTTCCTGCCAAGCGAGCTCCGGAAGGCTGAAATCGTACCGGGTAAAAGCGCACGCCCGGAATCCATTGCTGATTCAGATAAGCGGCCAGTTCGGTGCCGTGAATGAAATCCGCGCCAATCATCTCGAACGGCGCGTCGGTCCCCCGTCCCACTGAGTAATTTGGCGAATATTCCAGCATCGCGACTCCCGGATAAAGCACCGCGGCGTTCAAGCTGCGAATATTCGGGGAAGGATTTACCCACGGCAAGCCAGTCGCGTCGAACCAGTCGCCGCGTTCCCACCCTTCCATCCGGACCACGGTCAGATCCGCGCCAATATGGTTTTCCGCGTTGAACAGGGTCGCGAGTTCCCCGATCGTCATGCCGTGCCGCAGCGGCAACGGAAAATAGCCGACAAAGGAGAGCTTGTCGCGATCGAGCAGTGGCGGTTCCACGTGGACGCCAGTGATGGGGTTGGGCCGGTCCAGCACGTAGAACGGAATATGCGCTTTAGCGGCCTCCTCCATCGCGTACGCCATGGTGGAAACATAGGTGTAAAATCGCGCGCCGACGTCCTGAATATCGAAAACCAATGCGTCAATGCCGCGCAGCATCTCCGGCGTAGGCCTGCGATTTTTCTCGGCATACAAGCTCCAGACTTTGATTCCGGTCTTGGCGTCGACCGTGTCCCCAATTCCTTCGCGATCCTCTTTGCCTGCGAAGCCATGTTCCGGGGAAAACAGCGCTGTCACCCGGATGCCGGCTGCGACCATGCAATCAATATTGCGCCGCCCCTCGCGATCAATTCCTGTTTGGTTGGTGATCAGTCCGACGCGCTTGCCATTGAGAGCGCGAAATCCTTCGCTCTCCCAGACGTCCAGGCCGGTTCGCACCTGGCCGTGGCGGGCCACGTCGCGGTGCAGACCCGGGCCCGTGAGTGTCTCGTTGTACCCGGTAAGGCTCACGCCGGGAGCGGCAACGCCTACCGCGGCGGCCACGATCGTCGCGACTTTGCCGCGCAGAGCCGTGATGGCAGGCCGCAAATGCGGGTGCACGGAGTTCGTCAACAAAATCACGTAGGTATTCGATCGCGGATCGAGCCACAGCGAAGTCCCGGTGAATCCGGTGTGCCCGTAGGAGCCGATGGGAAACAAATCGCCGCGGTTGCCTGAGAAGGGCGAATCAATATCCCAACCGAGGCCGCGCACAATCGGCTGATCGGGCGGGCTCTGCGGTGTCGTAAATTTTTCAACGGTCAGAGGGCTGAAGATTTGAGCCCCCTGCGACGCACCTTTGTCGAGCATCATCTGGCAGAAGCGTGCGAGATCCTGGGCAGTCGAGAAAAGGCCGGCGTGTCCGGCGATGCCTCCCATGTTACGGGCGGTCGGATCGTGTACCACGCCGCGCAGGAGCAAATGTTCTTTCTTCAGCATCTCCGTGGGCGCCATGCGAGACCTCAGGGCCGCCGGCGGCTGGAACATCGTATCGCGCATGCCGAGGGGCAAAAACACCACTTTGCGCACGTAATCCGGCAGCATCTCACCGCTCAAGCGATGCACGATTTCTCCCAGCAGGATGAAATTGATATCGCTATAGACAAAATGCACGCCGGGAGCGCTGGCGGGTTTGTCGACGAGGGCGTGGTGAATTCCGGTTTCATAGCCGGTCCAGGCGGGCTCAAGATCCAGATCGGGACGCAAACCGGAAAAATGCGTCATCAGATTGCGAATGGTGATGTCAGTTTTTCCGCCTTGAAACTCCGGAAGATACTCGGTGACGCGATCGTTCAAACGCAGCTTGCCTTCTTCGAAAAGCTTCATCAGCGCGGACGTGGTGGCGACAACCTTGGTGAGAGAGGCGCAATCGAAAATCGTGTCCTCCGTCATCGGCTCGGGAGCAGGCACTTCCGCGCGCCGTCCATAAGCCTTGTGATAGACCACCGCGCCGTTGTGGCCCACCAACAGGACCGCTCCCGGAATGCGGTTCTCGCGGATGGCCTGGCTGATTGCGTCGTCGAGCTGGGGCCCCGCGGTGAAAGTCTGCGCACAGGCGCACGCGCTGACCACCAGCAACCAGCCCCACAAGATGTGTTTCATACGCCCATGATAGCGGCTTTGCCAGCGAGCGAAGCCGGACTGCTCCGGCCCGTTTTGACTTCCGTGCACGCGGTCTGCTAGCGTACTCTAAGTCGCCAGCGAACTGGCGGCAGGCCATTACGGAAGAAAACGAACGTGGCGAAGAACACAGGAAGATCGGAATCGGAATCCGGGACCAATCGTGAAGGGGCGTCGCGCCGCAGGCTGGCCTTTGCCACGCAAGACCCCGCCAGTGTGGCGGAGGCACGCAACGCGGCCCAGGCGCAGTTGAAGTCATTTGAGCAGGCCGTACGCCTGTTTCACGCCCAAAAGTTTGCTGAAGCCCGGGAACTTTTTGTGACAGCGACTGGCGGGCCGAACCGCGAGATGGCCCACAATGCGGAACTCCACGTCCGCATGTGCGACCGGCGCCTGGAAAAGCCGGCTGTCGAACTCAAGACGGCGGAAGAGCATTACAACTACGGCGTCGCAATGATCAACGTCCGGAATTTGGCCGAGGCTTTGCAGCACCTCGAGGCCGCCCTGAAGCTGGAGCCGCAGGCGGATCATATCTACTACGCGCTGGCGTTATCCAAGGGCTTGGCGGGAGATCTGGATGGCGCTTTTGAGAACCTCAAGCGCGCCATCGAGCTGGAGCCCCGGAATCGCATCGCCGCACGCCAAGATGCCGATTTTGCCCTATTCGCCGACCAGCCCCAGATACAACAGCTCCTGTTTCCGGAAAAGACCGGCTCGGCATAACCCCCGACCGGCAGCCGATTCGCACGGAGGTTGATCGAGTTGCCGACTCTTGCACCATCTTCGAAATCCCTGGCACCTGCGTTGCGAATCGTGTCGATTGGCGGCGGCACCGGGCTTTCCGCGCTTTTGCATGGGCTGAAGGACTATGTGGATGTGCACGGCGTGGGGAAGCCGGCCAAACCAGCGGTAGACATCACCGCCGTCGTTACGGTTTCTGATGACGGAGGCAGCTCGGGACGGCTGCGGCGCGAATTTGATGTTTTGCCTCCTGGCGATATCCGCAACTGTTTGGTGGCGTTGTCGGAAGATGAGACCTTGCTCTCGCGCCTGTTTCGCTATCGCTTTGAAAGCGGGCGCGGGCTGAAAGGCCACAGTTTCGGAAATCTGTTTCTCACGGCGCTCACGCATATCACCGGAGACTTTCCAGAAGCCGTGAAGGGATGCGCCGACGTGCTGGCGATCAAGGGACGCATCTATCCGTCCACAGCCACGAATGTGTCGCTCGAGGCCGTACTCGAGAACGGACGGCGGGTGCAGGGAGAAACCAGGATCAGCCGGAGCCGGCGGCGCATCGAGACCGTGCGTTTACGCCCGCGGCGTTGCCGGCCGCTGCCGGAGACCCTCGCGGCCATCGGGCAGGCGGACGTCATTACGTTCGGTCCCGGGTCTCTATTCACCAGCGTGGTTCCCAACCTTCTGGTGGAAGGGATTCCCGAGGCGATCCGCCGCTCTCCGGCGGTCAAGGCCTACTTCGTAAATCTGATGTGGCAGCCCGGCGAGACCACGAATTTCACCGCCTCCGATCACCTGGATGCCATCCACCGCCACGCGGGCGGCAAACTGCTCGACTACGCTGTGGTAAACACACGCGAAATCGGGCCAGCTTTGCGCCGCCGCTATGCGCGGGAGCATTCCGCACCCGTCGAGAATGATTTTGACAAGATCGGAGCGATGGGTGTCAACGTAGTTTGCGGCGATCTGGTGCAGGAGTCGGGTTTGGTCCGCCACAATTCCAGCGCCATCGCCGCCATCGCCGTCGAGCTGGCTCGAGAGGGCCGCCGGCGGCGGCAAATGTCGCGGTAAACACGCTCCGCATTGAATAATAAAGCATGGACACTGGCGTAAGCGTGGTCATCCTGGCGGCCGGGCTGGGTACGCGCATGAAATCGCGTCGCGCGAAGGTGCTGCACCAGGCGGGCGGCAAGACGCTGATTGAGCACACCGTCGATTCGGCAACCTCCATTGCGGTCGCGGAGCGCGTCTTCGTGGTGGTGGGGTACCAGGCGGACCAGGTGCGGAGTGTGGCGGCATCGCGCGGCGTCCGCTTCATCCAGCAGACCGAGCAGAAGGGCACCGGTCACGCGGTGATGGCCGGGCGCGACTCGCTGGCTCCCCTTGGTGGCCTCATGGTTGTCTACTACGGCGACTGTCCGCTCATTCCAGCGGCCGTACTCGAAGCGCTGGTGGAGCAGCAACAGAAATCGGACGCCGCCGCTACCATGGTCACCGCGGAACTTGATGATCCGACCGGCTATGGGCGGGTGATACGCGATGCCACTGGGCGGGTTCAAGCGGTGGTCGAGCAGAAGGCAGGCACGCCAGAGCAGCTTGCCATTCGCGAGGCGAATATCGGCATCTATTGTTTTCGCGCCGACCTGTTCTGGAAACATGTCGGCGAGCTGCGGCCGAACAATCCCGCACGCGAGTACTACCTGACCGACATGATTGAGATCTTGCAGCGCGCCGGCCACACGATCGGCGCTTACCGGGCCGCCAATGCCGCCGAGTTGTTAGGTATCAACAACCGGTTGGAGTTGGCCGCTGCGGACCGCACCTTTCGCGAGCGCAAGGTTCGCGATCTGATGCTGAACGGCGTGACGATCGAAAAGCCCGAGACGGTCACCGTGGATGATGCCGTTTCGATTGGCATAGACACCGTGATCGAGCCTTTTGCCCAGATTCTCGGGAGGACAAAAATCGGCGAGGGGTGCGGCATCGGGGCGTGCTCCATCGTGCGTGATTCCGAGCTGGCCGATGGCGTGCAAGTTGGGCCGTTTACCATCATTGGCACCTCGCGCGTGGCCGCCGGCGCCGAGATCGGGCCATATTCACGCTTGCGAATGGAGAACGAGATCGGTCCCGGAGCGCATATCGGCAATTTCGTGGAGCTGAAGAAAACCCGCCTCGGCGACAATGCCAAGGCGATGCATCTGGCCTATCTCGGCGACTCGACGATCGGAGCCAACGTGAACATTGGTGCGGGCACGATCACCTGCAACTACGACGGCCGTACTAAGAGCGTGACCAAGATCGGCAAAGACGTGTTTGTGGGCAGCAATTCGACGCTCGTTGCGCCGGTCGAGATCGGCGAGGGTGCTTATGTGGCAGCGGGCTCGGTCATCACCGACGATGTGCCATCGGATGCTCTGGCTCTGGGCCGGGCGCGACAGGTTATTAAGGAGAATTGGGCGCGAGAACGAAGAAAAAGCTCAACGAACAGGACTTAACACCGGAAGCGGGTGTTTCCACCCGCCTCACTGGACTAAGGTTGGTAAAGCTGGACTACCTGGCGCCTGCCGCTTGTGCTTTCCTGCTTTGGAAGCACTCGCGGCAGTAAACCGGGCGGCCCTGGGTAGGCCGGAAGGGAACGGTCGTTTCGCGGCCGCATTGAGAACAAACGGTTGTCGTCTCCGCTCGCGGGGCGCTGGATGACGCTGCCCCTTGCCGCTTCAGCTTGCACGCCTTGCAGCGCTTTGGCTCATTTTTGAAGTTTTTATCGTGGAAGAAATGCTGCTCTCCCGCTGTGAAAACAAAGTCCGCCCCACAATCTGCGCACTTGATGATTCGATCCTGAAACTCTGGCATCGCTACCGCTCCCGCGGTCCTACCCAGGCCTACGATCCCCGCCCGTTAAGAACGCCTACTGATTTGAAACTACTCGATCTCCCGACGACTTTTCTTTCGGTTTCTCTTGCGAGCCAGCGCCTGCTTGGCCCGTTTCTTCTCGCCGGGCTTCAAGTAAAAAGAGTGCCGTTTGACCTCTTTGATAATGTCCTCTTGCTGGACTTTACGCTTGAAGCGGCGAAGGGCGTTTTCTAACGTCTCGCCCTCTTGCAGCTTAACTTCTGCCAACTAAAAAACACCTCCCATCGGATTGGAACTCACCGTGCCCCGTAGCGGGGCAAACCCTGCCCTAAGCGCGGAACGTCTCCGCACAGCAGGTCAAGGTACTGATATCATAGGTGCTGGACCATTAAAGTCAAGTCCCAAATTGGCAGGCCGCTTTGACCAGCCGGACACAAACCCTTTAACTGGCTGTATACAAAGGACTTAAAAATCAACTCCAGTGGATAATGTTTTAGCCATTTTGTTGGCGGGCGGGGTCGGGGACCGGCTCTCTCCGCTGACGCGCCATACCGCCAAACCCGCCGTGCCATTCGGCGGCGCCTACCGCATCATCGACTTCACCTTGTCCAACTGCATTAACTCCGACATCCGCCGGATTTTTCTTCTCACGCAATACAAATCACTGGAGCTGATCCGCCACGTGCGCGATGGATGGAGCATCCTTTCACCCGAACTCGGCGAATATATCGAGATTATTCCCGCCATGCAGCAGATCGGCGAAGGCTGGTACTTGGGCACGGCGGATGCGGTCTTTCAGAATACGCAGAGCATTCTCGCCGAGACTGCAGATCAGGTGCTCATCCTGGCTGGCGATCACATCTACAAAATGAATTACCGGTCGATGTTCGAGCAGCATCGCCAACACGATGCGGATATCACCATCGCCACGACGCAGGTTGCGCCGGACGAAGCCGACCGGTTCGGAGTCGTGGACATCACTCCGGATCAACGCGTGGTGGGTTTCGAAGAAAAACCCCGTCACGGCCATCCGGTGCGGTCCATCTTCAACCCGGCGATGGTGAGCGCATCCATGGGGATTTACATTTTCAATCGGGACGTGCTCTTGCGGCTGGTGCGTGAGGACGCGGAAGCTCCCGGCTCATCGCACGATTTTGGCAAGGACGTGATCCCGCGGTGTCTGCGCGATTGCGATGTCATCGCTTACGATTTCGTGGACATCAACGCCAAGCAGGCCCGCTACTGGCGCGACGTGGGAACGCTCGACGCCTACTACGAAGCCAACATGGATCTGGTGGATGTGACGCCGCAGTTGAATCTTTACGATAGCCGCTGGCCCATCCGCACGCGCGTGTTGCAGCAGCCCCCCGCGAAGTTCGTTTTCGCGCAGGAGGGGCGCCGCATGGGCGTGGCCGTCGATTCCATCGTCTCGGCCGGTTGCATTATCTCGGGTGGAAGAGTGATGCACAGCGTGCTTTCGCCGGGTGTGCGGGTCAACAGTTACTGCGAGGTGGAATATTCCATCCTGATGCCCAACGTGGAGATCGGGCGTTACAGCCGAATCCGCCGGGCCATCATCGATACGAACGTGAAGGTCCCGGAGTCCAGCGTGATCGGGTTCAACGCCGAGGACGACCGTCAAAATGGTTATCACATCACCGAATCCGGAATCGTGGTGGTGAGTGGCGCGGCGGCGCCGGTTCAAATCAAGCAAAGCGCAAGGAGCGTAGAGTGACAACGATTGCAAAGATTACGGGCATTGAGATCCTGGATTCCCGCGGGAATCCGACTGTGGAAGCTGACGTAGTGTTGGCGGATGGCAGCTTGGGACGCGCTGCTGTCCCCTCGGGCGCTTCGACCGGCGAACAGGAAGCCGTCGAGCTGCGCGATGGAGACGCATCGCGCTACATGGGGAAGGGAACGCGCAAAGCGGTCGAGCATATCAACAAGCCCATTGCGGATGCTTTGCTGGGTAAGGACGCGTCCCA
>Ga0326728_10019544_pt1 | contig 13124 bp, 9 predicted proteins | sample MB3enrmetagenome_FD_207602 | JGI IMG/M metagenome (GOLD analysis project Ga0326728, IMG submission 207602) | Lab enriched peat soil microbial communities from McLean, Ithaca, NY, United States - MB31MN | ecosystem: Environmental > Terrestrial > Soil > Wetlands > Peat | place: USA: New York...
GACGGACTTGAACGCAACTTGCGCCTTTTGATCCAAGGGGAATCGGCATGCATTTCATACCAAGTTAGGAGCGGAAAGTCCGGACGCGGTCCAGAATGTTGAAGAAGGGCTACGGTGCACGCTGGCAAATCAGGCAGTTAGGACCCGGTCGCCACAATGCACACGCGGTAGTCAAGAACAATGCCAACAGTGCCCCGGCGGAGTCCAATTTTCGATTCCCTGATGAGGCCGGGGCTTACCATCTATCCCTAATCTGTTCTTCGTTCCTAGTCCGTTGGGAGACCCCCCGGCTCTGCCCTGGCTCTTGGACACACTTGACACTGAGGCTGTTGGATGTTAGAAATGCTGCATGCAGGTTTGCGGGCGGGAATTCAGTGCGACAACGATTGCGGGGATAAGAAAGATGCTGAGGGGTAATCCCGGGCTGTCTCGACGCGCTGTTTCGCGGCGGGTGTGCGAATGGCTGGGGTGGAGAGGCGTCAACGGCAAGCTCAAGGAGGTCAGCTGCCGCAAGGCCTTGCTGAAGCTTCATCGCGACGGACACATCGTCCTGCCCGCGGCGGAGGCGCGCTGTTTCCCGCGCGCGAGGCGCGAGCCGCCGGTGGATCAAGGGAGCAGGAGGCCGGAGCTTTGCTGCGTGCTGGAGGAACTGGGCGAGATTACCATCGTTCCCGTCTCCAGCCGCTATAGCCAAGCTTCGCGGACTTGGAACGCCCTGCTGCAACGGTGGCACTATCTGGGCAAGGGGCCGCTGTGCGGGGCGCAGATCCGCTACTTGGTCAAGAGTTCGCAACACGGATGGGTGGGGGCGCTGGCTTTCAGTGCGGCGCAATGGCGGATGAGAAAACGCGACGAGTGTATCGGTTGGAGCGAGGGGGCGCGCCGTGCGCATTTGCATCGGCTGGTGGGTAACAGCCGGTTTCTGATTCTGCCGTGGGTGCACGTACGGAATCTGGCTTCGCGGGTGCTGCGCCTGTGCCTGACCCGGCTGGGGAAGGACTGGACGGATCGTTATGGCTATGCGCCGGTGCTGGTCGAGACGTTTGTGGACCCGCGGCGTTTTGCCGGCACCTGCTATCGCGCGGCGAATTGGCGGCATGTCGGTCAGACGGCAGCCCGGCGCACGGCGTATCCCAACGGCAAGGTGGCGGAGGGCCCCAAGGATATCTATTTGTATTCACTCGGCGATAATTGGCAAGAGGTGCTGTGCGCGGAACCGGAGGTGGCACTGGGCAGCACGCCCACGGTGGAAGCTCCTGCCGACTGGACGGAAGAGGAGTTCGGGCGAGTGCCGTTCTTCGATGACCGACTCAAACAGCGGCTGTACCAGCTGGCCGCCGACTTCTTTGCGCAGCCGGGCGAACTGATCCCGCAGGCCTCTCAGGGCTCGGCGGCGAAGACCAAGGCGGCTTACCGGTTCTTCCAGAATCCGCAAGTGGACATGCCCAAACTGCTGCGACCCCACGTCGAGTCGACCCTGGAGCGGGTACGCTCGCACCCGGTGATCTTGGCGGTGCAGGACACCACCACGCTGAATTATACGGGGCATCCGCCCGAGGGGGTGGGCCCCATCAACAACTCGCAAAACAGCGCGGTGGGGTTGGTGCTGCACGACACGATGGCCTTCACGCCGGAGGGCACGCCGCTGGGATTGTTCAACGTCCAATGCTGGGCGCGCGATCCTGAGCAGGCGGGGAAGAAGTACCGCCGCAAGCAACTGCCGATCGAAGCGAAGGAAAGCCGCAAGTGGTTGGTGAGCTACCGGGCGGTGGCAGAGATCCAGAAGCTTTGTCCGCATACCCGGCTGATAAGCGTCGGGGACCGGGAAGCCGACCTTTATGAATTGTTCCAGGAAGCAGCGCAAGACCCGCAGGGGCCGGGGTTGCTGGTGCGCGCCGAACGCACCCGCCAGCGGCGGGTCGAGCAAGACGACGAAGGGGAGAAACTGTGGTCGCGGATGCAGGCGGAGACGCGGGCGGGCACGCTCCAGGTGGCTGTCCCGCGTCGCGGTTCGCGCCCTTCCCGGACCGCTAAGCTCGAGGTGCGTTTTGCTCGGCTGGTGCTCACGCCTCCGGCGAAAAGTAAACATCCTCCCCTGCGCGTCTGGGCGGTGTACGCACGAGAGGTTGAATGCCCAGCGGAGGTGAAAGAACCGATCGACTGGATGCTTCTCACCACGGTGCGGACAGAAAGCCTTCGGGAGGCCCGCCAGCGGCTGGACTGGTATAGCCGACGCTGGGGAATCGAAGTCTATCACCGCACGCTCAAGAGCGGGTGCCGCATCGAGGATCGGCGTTTGCAGGATGCGGAGAATCTGGAGGCGTGCTTGGCCATTGACTTGGTCGTGGCTTGGCGAGTTTACTGGCTGACCCGGGCCGGTCGCGAAACGCCGAACAGGGCTTGCGACCAAATCTTGAAAGAAGAAGAATGGCGGGTTCTGAGTGCATGGGCCAATGGCAAGATGGCAAAAAAAGTTCCCAGTGTGCAAGAGGCGACGCGCTGGATTGGCAAGATGGGCGGTTGGCTGGCGAGAGGAAAACAAGACCATCCGGGCACGACCTGCATCTGGCGCGGCCTCGTGCGCTTGCCGACACTGGTCCAGGGCTACCTCTTAGCTCTGCGTGTTCACGGCATTCGGGCCGGCCCCTGACCCTCAGTCTTAAATGTGGGATACAGCCAGGGCTCTGCCGGGGAGGCAGCAAAAGTTTGACAGGTCCAGCAGTACGTGGCACGTAAATTAACCGTGCTGCAGGACGTCGAATGCGATAGTTCGGTAAACACGTTCCGATGTCCGCGGTGGTGTTCTGCGAACCTTCTGAATCCGGCGGCACGGGTTCGGATTGGAAACTGCGGTAATGAGGGCCACGACATCCGGCACCATCGCTCCACAATGGTTTTGCGGGGCCGCGATAGCGCCCCCGCAGCCGCTTTGAGCGGCTCACTGTTTTTAAAGCCTCCGGATGGTTTTGTCAACTTGGTTTGGCCCCTTTTGATCATCTGATTTGGCCCCACCTAAGTTATTGATTCTCTGTGTTGTCTTTTCTCCCTTTCTTCTTCGTGCTGGTCGGGTAAATGGCTGTCTCGACTGTTTTGTTTCTTCCTTTCGCTCCGCCTGTCGCGAAGCCCTGCGGAGCCCGGAGGGCGGAGCGCTTAGGGCGAAGCGACAGGCGGAGCGAAAACGTGCCCCCTCCGTCGCGGGCCGATGCTCAGTCCTTTTTCTTCTGGCGCTTCTCCAGGGTGCGTCGAAAACGGTATGAGTCTGCGCCCGTCTCAATGATGTGCGCCTGGTCCGTGACCCGATCCAGCAGGGCCTTGCACAGTCGGGCGTTGGGGATCACTTGCGTCCACTCCGAGAACGGCAGGTTGGTGGTCATGATCACCGCCGCTTTCTCCGCCCGCTCGGCGATCACCTGGAACAGAAACTCAGCTCCCAGGTCCGCCAGCGGCACGTAACCCACCTCATCGATAGCGATCAATTCATAGCGAGACCAGCGTGCCATCACGCGGCGCAGTTGCAGTTGATGCTTGGCTTCCACCAGCTCATTGACCAACCCTGCGGTGGTGGTAAATCGCACCCGCCGTTTCTGCCGGCAGGCGGCCACACACAATCCCGTCATCAGGTGCGTCTTTCCCGTGCCGCAGTCACCGATGAGGAGGATTGGTTCGGACCGCTCGATGTAGCCGCCTTCGGCCAGTTGCCGGATCTCCCCTGCCGAGATCTTGGGTGATTGGGAGAAGTCAAACTCCTCCAAGGTTTTCATCCTGGGCAGATGCGCGTCGCGCAAGCGTCGTGCCACCGTATTGCGCTCACGCTCCTCGATCTCCGCCGTCAGTAACGCTTCCAGGTAATCCAGATGGCTCTGTTTCTCTTTCACCGCCAACTCGGCCAGATCGGCGCACTGTGAACCCACCGCCGGTAAGCGCAGGAACTTGCATTGTTGCTGGACCGCCGTGGCTTGCAAGATGGCTTTGGAGTTGCTCATCGCTGCACCTCCGCCGCCAGCAGTTGGTCGTACTCCTTCACCTGGGGCTGCGGCCGCGCATAGCGATCCAGCCACCCCACCTCCAGGGCTTCCTGCGGGGAACGACTCGCCGGTGCGGTCAGCAACAGGTAACGCACGGCCGCTTCATCCCCACAGCCCCAAGCCAGGGCAGACTCTGCGGCCGTCTGCAGTTTCGCGTAGCCGTGCAGCTTCCCCAACTGCAGCAACCGGATCATCTGCCGCGTCCCCTCGGCCTTCCCCTGGCGCCGCATCAACTCCTGCCAGAGCCGGTCAAAGCTGGCCGGCCATCGCCCCTGTTCCCGCCATTGCGCCAGCGGCGTCGATCCCGCCAAAGCTCCCGGCTTCCGCTCCAGCACCTCCAGGTAATGTTCCAGATTCAGGATCTGCTGCCCACGTTCATAACAACGCTCGTGGCGGGCGATACAGGCTCCGTCCTGCCATACTTCGATGGCCGCCGGCTGCGCCTTGACCTGAACGCTGGTCCCGGCCTTGACCGGAACCGAGTACCGGTTCGTCCGTACCTTCACACAACCCTTCGTGTCCACCTCGGGAAAGCTCGTCTCCACCAACTCGAAACCTTCCCCCGGCAGCGGCAGCAGATGCTCTCTCTCCAAGACCAGCGCCGCTCCCACACACGCTTCGTGTCCCTGAATGTGGCGCTCTTCATCCTGGCGGCAGGCCGCTTCTAAAAACTGATTTAACTCTTCCAAGCTGGGGGCTTGCGGCACCGGTGTCCAATGATTCCGCCGAAAGTATCCGACCTCCCCTTCCACGCCGCCTTTCTCATTCCCACGCCCGGGGTTACAGAACTCGGCGGCAAATCCCCAATGCGAGCGGAAGGCGATGAACCGCGCCGTCTCTTCCCGTTGGTACCCCCGCAGAATCTTCTTCACCGCGCTTTTCAGGTTGTCGTACCGCACCTGCCGGAACACCCCGCCGAAGTACCGGAACCCCCACTCGTGCGCTTCCAGAAAAGCCTGCTGCGTGGCCCGCCGGTAAGCTCGATGAAACGCTGCCCCGCTCGCCATGCTCCGCAGACTGAAGACCTGCAGGGTGCACCGTTCGCCTTCCAACTCCGCCTCGGCTTCATACCAGTCGGCCTGCGCCTCCACGCCCCAGCCGTAGCTCTGCGGCACGAAAGTCTCGCGAGCCGCACATCCCATCGCGTGCTTCCGTTTCCCCACATAACGCCGTACGGTAGACTCCGAAACGTCGCAGTGGGGCAACTCCTCCTTCAGGCGCTGATGAATCCGGTGCGCCGTGTGCCGCTGCTTGCGCGGGGCCTTGCGGTCCGACTCCAGGATCGCATCAATGAAATCCTTCACCGCCCCCAGCTTCGGACAAGCTCGTTCCGCTGGCTTCCGCTTCGCCGGCAGCGAACTCGCCAGAGCTTCCCGTACCATCCGCCGATGGACACCAAACTTCCGCGCGACTCCTCGAATCGTTCCTTCCCCGTGCTCGTACTCCCGCCTCATCTGCTCAAATAGCTCCACCTTGGCTCTCCATTCCACCGTCGCCTCCATCCTGGGCTTAGCCCAGAACAGAGTAGCGGCTCGACGTTCAAGGTGGGGCCAAATCAGACGATCAAAAGGGGCCAATTCAGAGTAGCGAAATCATCCGGCTTTGCCGGAGGATACTTACTGAACAAGCTGCTCCCAATATCAGGTATTACTTTAGTACACCGCAAGGGTCTCGTCGTCTGTCCAATATTGCTCATGCGTCTGATCAAACTGTTGGGTGAACGGCGGGGAGCCTCCGGGCGCTCGCCTGCGGATCAAAAGGCTCAAATCGAGATTCGGGAGTTTGCGCGCCGGCTCGACACTGAGCTCCGGAGTGGCACCTTCGGCGACGCTGTGCTTGACGCCGCACACGGAAGCGACGGGATTGAGCGCCACCGCGGGCCGCGTCACGAGGCCGTCGAAGAAGCGGCGCAACGCCGCAAGAGCTTGGCTTTTCGTGGGCGGGGAGACTGGGAACTGGCCCACATACTCACCGGCCAGGCCGGGAGCGATCTGGCGGTGTTCGACGCCTTGGTGCTCGCACCAGGAGAGGAATCGCGCCACAGAGCGGCCGCAAGCGCGCTTCGTGTGGGCGTGGTTGATCGTGGCCTCGAAAATTCCTCGGCCGCGAAAACCACGTTGGCGCCAGTCCGGAGCAGCATTTCGGGAACCCCGTAGACTGCGCCATGGAGCTGGCCACGCTTGACCGGAACAATCGCGTTCATACCGCTCCCCCATCTGAACGGCGAGTGATGCCCGGAAGCACGTTCTCCATGACGGAGAAGAGATCTTCCAGCTTGATCGGTTTCGGCACATAGCCGTCCATACCGCAAGCCAAGCAACGCTCCTTGTCGCCTTGCATGGCGTGGGCGGTCAAAGCAATGATTGGCACATGAGTGCCACTTGCTTTTTCTTTTTCGCGTATCAGTCTCGTCGCTTCAAATCCATCCATCTCCGGCATCTGTCCATCCATCAGGACAATGTCGAAGCGCTGCTTATCCAAGGCTTCCAGTGCTTCTCGCCCATTCTGCGCTAAAACCACGCTATGTCCCCTCTTCTCCAGAAGCCGGGCGATCAACCTCTGGTTGACAGCATTATCTTCCGCCACAAGAAAAGAGAGAGATCGGGTTTGCTCCCTGACAGTATGTCGAGTTACCAGAGCGCTTTTCTCCCGCGGTGCAGGGACACAAGCCAAAACGTGAAGCAAAACGTCACGCAACTCCAATCTGTCGAATGGTTTGCTTAGGTACGCCGCGACTCCAAGCTTCTGACACCGCGCAGCGTCTCCACGTTCGCCGCCCGACGTGAGAATCACAATCCTCACGTTAAACAACAACGGATCCTGCCGAATTCTTTCAACTAGACCGAATCCATCGATGTCCGGCATATGGGCATCGGTCAGGACCAAAGGAAGTTGGATTCCCGATGCGTGTGCGTGCTGAAGGACTTGGATGGCCTCGGCCGCGCTTTCCACTACCGTCGGCATCATTTTCCAGCGGATGACCGAATCCTCGAGAATTCGCCGGTTCGTCGCATTGTCATCCACCACCAAGATCGGCACGCCTGCAAGCCGAGACACATCGAGCGATTCAGCCGGCACCGCGGCGCTTCCTGGGCCGACTGGAACGGTGAAGTAAAATGTTGAACCCTTTCCGGCTTCGCTTTCGACCCAAAGCTTCCCACCCATCAGACCCACGAGTTGAGCGGCGATCGTCAGACCCAGCCCGCTGCCCCCGTACTTGCGCGTGGTGGAGGAATCTGCCTGGGAGAAAGCATCGAAAATCTGATGCTGTTTGTCCTCAGGGACTCCGATCCCGGTATCCCGGACGCTGAAGCGTAAGATTGTTCCCTCGAGGCTGGGCGCTTCCGTCTGTACCCTGACTTCTATTTCGCCTCTCTCCGTGAATTTGATCGAGTTACTGACCAAATTTACGAGGACTTGACGAAGCCGGCCGGGATCGCCGCCGACGCTAGCCGGCACTCCTGGAGCCACGTCAAATATGAGCTCCAAGCCCTTCTGCTGTGCCGTTATCGCAAGTGTCTTGACGACTCCGCCCAAACTCTTCCGCAGATTGAAGGTCAGATAGTCCAACTCCAGCCTGCCTGCCTCTATCTTAGAGAAATCAAGGATGTCGTTGAGGAGGGTCAGCAAGGAATTGGCGGAATCTTTGACCATGCTCAAATATTCGCGCTGCTCGGAACTCAACGGCGTATCGAGGGCGAGATCCGTCATGCCGATGATGCCGTTCATTGGCGTCCGGATCTCGTGGCTCATATTGGCGAGGAACTGGCTTTTCGCGCGGTTTGCGGCATCGGCGGTTTCCTTTGCACGCTGGAGTTCAATCTCCGTACGCTTGCGCTCGGTGATGTCATGCTGGAAGGCGAAGACGTACTCCTTCCCCTCGAACTCCAGGTAGTTCGCAGATATCTCCACCGGGACAATTTTTCCCAGTTTGGTTTCGTTCTGGGCTTCAACGGTTATTGAGCCCCGCGTTTTAAGCTCCCCCCAGAACGCTTCCCAGGCTTCTTTGCGGAAAAGCGGATCTATATCCGGGACCGACAAGGAAAGGAGTTCTTCGCGGGAACGCCCTAAAATTCGGCAGGAAGCCTCGTTGACGCGGATGAAACGACCTTGTGGGTCTATCCAAAGCACGCCGTCTGAGGCACGCTCCATTGAGAATTGTGCCAGCCGGAGTTCCGTTTCCGTACGCTTGCGCTCGCTGCTGTCGCGCACAGTGGCCAGCAGCATCGGCTGGCCATGCAGCGTCAATGCTGTCAGGTACACTTCAGCCGGAAAAACTTCGCCGTTCTTACGCCGGTGCGACCACTCAAATTGGGCTTTTCCTGTTAAAAGCGCGGCGGCGACCTTTTCCTCCGCCGCCGTCCGGGAAGGCGTGCCGTCAGGTTGGTCCGGGGGAGAGATCTCGGCGGGGTGTAGCGTGATGATCTCGGCCTTGGTTGAATATCCGAACATCCGCAGCGCAGCCGAATTGCAATCCACAAAGCAGTTTTCGCTCATCAGCAAGTTGGCGTCCGCTGAGTTATCGAACAACACGCGATGATTGCTCTCGCTGTCGCGCAGCGTCTCCTCCGCCCGCTTATGCGCGGTGATGTCGCGGGCAATCGACGCGGCGCCCGTGATCTGCCCACTCGCGTCTCGGAGCGGAAAGATCCCCAGGGAGACGTCTATTCTGCTCCCGTCTTTCCGAATTCGTACGGTCTCGAAGTGCTCAATAAGCGCGCCGCTCCGAATGCCTGCAAGGATATTCCTCATTTCCTCGGACCGGTCGGGTAACGCCACGATGGAAATAGGTTGACCCAAAACTTCGGCGGGCGTATAGCCATAGAGCTTCTCTGCGCCTTTGTTCCAGCTCGTGATAACGCCATCCAGAGACTTGCCAATAATCGCGTCATTGGACGACTCCACAATGGTGGCGAGGCGGGAGATGGTTTCAAAATCTCGCTGGTTTTCGGTGCGATGGCGCTTCTAGTCCAGCGCTCGCTGAATGGCAGTCGGCAGTCGAGCCGGCCGGTCCTTTAGAACAAAGTCCGCCGCGCCCTGCTTGATACATTCCGCGGCGGCTTCGTCGCCCAGAGTGCCCGTCACGACAATGAGCGGAATGTCTTTTCCTGAACGCTTCAGAGTTTCCAGGGCGTCCAAGGCAGTCCAATTGCGGAGGTTGAAATCGGCGAGAACCACATCGTACTCCGTTGTTTCCAGTTTCTCCCGGAATAATTCCAAAGAGTCCGTGACCTCGGATTGCATCCTGAATCCCCCGCCCTCCAGCAGGCTCACCGTCAGTTTGGCGTCACGCGGGTCATCTTCCAGGAGGAGAACTCGCAAAGGTGGCGAAGTGGAGTCCCCATGATGATGTGTTGTTGTGCTCATGGTTCGACGATCCTTTCCGGGCGAAAAGAACTCGCGGGTGGTGGCCGATTGACCACCAGCCAGAACAGCCCCAGTTGCTTCACCGCTTGGCGGAAGGAGTCAAATTCGACGGGCTTCTGGATGTAGGCATTGACGCCCAGATTGTAACTCTCCGCCAAGTCACTTTCTTCACGCGAGGAGGTGAGGATCACGACCGGGATCGCCTGGGTGCGCGGATCGCCCTTCACGGCGCTCAGGACTTCCAGGCCATCCACCTTGGGAAGTTTCAAGTCCAGGAGCACCAGCCGGGGCGGGTGGTCAAAGCTGCGCCCGGCAAATTCGCCCCGGCAAAAAAGAAAGTCGAGCGCTTCTTCCCCATCTCGCGCCACCTGAATGCTGTTGCCGAGTTTTACGATTGGGCAGAGCTTCAACATGAGGGCGGCGTACCGAGTGAGATGGAGTACGAGGTGCCTCCCCGTGGCCGTGTCCTGTACAACACAATGACGCAACGGTTCACGCAAATGGCCGACCGGTGCATCCTAGGGAACAAGCGGCTGGCCAGGGAACAAGCGGAGGGCTTGCACGCAAATCGGCCAGCCAGAAATCGAGCTAGGCGCAAAGCATTCCGAGAGCCTGTCGCAGATCGATGAATGGTCCAGTTGCCCCCACTTCCGTGGCAAATTGGGGGGCTAGCCGGTAAGCGCCTCCGCCTAGCACTATTTCCGGAGCCCGTTCGCCCAGCTTGCTGCGGACAACTCCAACCAGTTCCCCTACGGACGGAAGGTTAGCCATGATCGTCGTGGATATACACAGCACGTTGGCGGAATGCTCTTCGACGGTGGCGAGAACTGAGGAATGCGGCAGGTTGGTTCCAAGAAAACGCACCGTCCAACCACTTGACTCCATGGCGTCGGCAACAAGATTCGCGCCTATTTGATGTAGCTCTCCGGAAACACCGGTCACGACCATATTGCCGCGATGGACTCCCGTTGGAACCAGCCGCGGGTAGATAAGAGCAATAGCATACTGCGTGATCGCCGTTGCGATGTGCTCCTGCGCAACACTGATCTTGTTCAGTTCCCAAAGCTCGCCAACACGATGCAGCGACTGAGCAAAAACATTTACATAGATATCCACGTGGCTTTGGCCCGCCCGTAAAGCTTCCTCAATAATGTTTATCGCGGCTTGTCGCTGACCGCTTAAAATCGCCGCGAGAAACACCCGGCTGGTCAGGCCCAAGCTGTCGCCTGAGGGTGTCGCGTCAGAAGCCGCTTCCGGCTCCGTGCAAGCTTCGCGCCCCCGCGCCAAAAAAGCCAAAACCGCCTTACACTCTTCCGGGAGGAGCACCATAGAAACGTGCTTTTCGAGCTGCGCGAGGTTCTCTTCGAGCGTGTGTGCGGGGATTCCGCGCGCTCCAAGCATTCTGGCTGCCCATCGCGAATAATCCCCAAACGCCTCGGGTGGACCGGCCTCGATGGCTCCGGCAAGAAACTGCACATGAAAACACACATCCGCCGTGCAGAACTGGCGGCCACGTTCTCCATAGCGATCCGCCCACTCGGGGTGGTTGTGAAATAACTCGTCAGTGGTTGCTTGCGCGATGATTTGTTTTGCAGAAACGAGTTTCTGTGCGAGCCGAACCCGTTCGGAAGCAGATTCCAGCATCATTTGCCAATCCTTTCGTTCTGGCCTTGCACCCGGACGCGCTATGTAGCTTCGACGCGGTTTCGGCCAGTGCTCTTGGCCTTGTAAAGCCCCGTATCGGCGCGGGCAACAAACTCCTCCGGGGCTTCGTCGGTCATCCAACTGGCGACGCCAAGGCTGACCGTAATCTGCCGGGGACATTCGGGTACTTGGATTTTCGCGATGGCTTCCCGGGTGCGCTCGGCGACGGAGACGGCGCCCTCGGTCGAGGTCCCTGGCAGCAGCAGCACAAACTCTTCGCCTCCGTATCGTGCCGCCAGATCATACGGCCGCAATTGACTAGCGAAAACCGCGGCTACCCGTGCGAGCACATGGTCACCGGCGATGTGGCCGTATTGATCGTTGATCGACTTGAAGTGGTCCACGTCAGCAATAATCAAACTCAAGCCTTCGCCCAGCCGTTGTGCCCGAGCTATTTCGCGCGGCAGGGCCTCGTCCAGCGTCCGGCGATTCGCCAAACCCGTCAGCGCATCCGTGCGGGCCAGCCGTTCGATCATTTCATTGGCAGCCTTGAGCTCCCGGCTCTTCTGCGTTGCCTCGCGCGCCATGAGCGATAAATTGTTCACGAGTGCCTGGATCTCTCTCTGCAGGTCCGAATCGTGCCGATGCTCTTCCGTTCCCAGCAGCAGGATCGACCGCGCACAGCGGACCAGCACAGCTTCGACCGTAATCTGATTTTGCTGCCCGTCGGTCAGCGTCACCAACAGATCGCCATCGCCCCGCTCCCCCACCTCCGATAGACGCTGGCGGAGCTGCTGAGCGTCCGAACACGCCAGATAGTCCCAAATGCCTGATCCCAAGTTCTTCGCGGGATCGGGAGGAAAGATTCGATCACAGGCTCGATTTCGTAAACGAATGGTGCCGTCTGGCGCCATCAGTAAAGCCAACACCCCGTCGGATTCCATCAGCCACTGCGAGAGTGCCACCGTCTGTCCATCGATGGCATCGCTCAGACTTTGAATGCCGGCTGGATCTTCGATTCTAATTCCTATCGTTAGGGACGTGAATGAGGCATCCAGTTTCAATCCTTGAGGTATCAGTCCGTGTGACTGATGATGCTCCTCGCTCCGGTGCCAAACGCGGAATGATTCTTCATCTGTCCATCGTGTAAGCAGCAGAAACACAGACGGGTCCGAGGAGTCCGTCAGGACATCGAGTCCGCAGAACCCCCGCGCTTTCTCCACCAAACGGGGGCGGTTAAGGAAAGCCGTGCGCACTTCCTCTTCCAACCCGTTCCGAACTCGAAACCGAGATATGACTGTGACCACGCTGAGGCCCTTCGTATTCATTCGAATTGATTTTCGAGCGGTGCACCCACCATCCACCAACTATCCTCTCAATAGTGCTGATTTTCAAGTCGGATGGATCGATGGAAAGTGCAGAAGAAATGCTACCCAACGGTGGGGTATGGTGGCCCATGGGGAAACTGTCCCCAACCTTCAGCCCGTTGACGGTTTGTCGCATTATGAAAAACTGAACCTCGCCGGGGGTACGGGACACCGAGGTAGTGGATAGGTCCTGCCTTGTCGCCTTGTGTTTCTGAACACCTAGCTTGCTATTCAATTCAAACTGACCCACCATCGAAAAATCTGTAGAGTCTGATATAGAGTTCTTACCGCGTCCCCTCCGATGAGGCCTTCAAAGCAGGTTCCCCTTAGCCTGATGAAAACGGCTCCCTGTTAAGCCGGTCCTGACAGCGCTGGAAACGAATGCGGGCAATCGGGGGCTGTCGGAGCCGGGCTAGGATCGTCCGGCACCTGGGAGGGTGAGAATTGCTACTATCGCTGGCAGCCCTGAGAAGATTATGCCGGGTTTCAAATCATGGAATTTTTCGACCGCCTCGTCGCCCCGACTCATTGACTTGCCCAAATCTCTGTATGATCTACCACTTCATATGCGAACTCATTGAAACTAATGCTCTTTACTCAATTTCAGTACAACAGCCTAAAACGTTGCGAAGTTGGGCATCCCAAAAGTGTTGTGTTGGTCAACCGGCTCAATCTGTTCTGGAACCTGGGGTGGGAGGCGGTGCCTGAACACTTGGTCGGC
>Ga0326728_10019546_pt1 | contig 13121 bp, 14 predicted proteins | sample MB3enrmetagenome_FD_207602 | JGI IMG/M metagenome (GOLD analysis project Ga0326728, IMG submission 207602) | Lab enriched peat soil microbial communities from McLean, Ithaca, NY, United States - MB31MN | ecosystem: Environmental > Terrestrial > Soil > Wetlands > Peat | place: USA: New York...
CCATGAAGGGCAGGCGGGCAATTTCGGCGACGGCTTGCAACACGTCCTTCTCGCGCCGGGGTTCCAGGGTCATAACAAAGGGTAGTTGGTTCTTGGGCATGGCAGGCTCTTGCAGCACGGAGTCGATGTTGATGTGGTGCCGCGCCAGCAGGGCGCAGACGCGCGCCAGGATGCCGGGTCGGTCGCGAACCACGAGGCGCAAGTATGCAGAGATGATGTTGTCGGACGCCGGAGCGATTCTGGACGGCTGCCACGTTTCGTAGCCCAGCGGAGTCGCGCCTGTTCCGCCCGCCGCCATGGCACGGGCGATTTGAACGACGTCGGAGAGCACCGCCACACCGGTGGGTTCCCCGCCTGCGCCGCGGCCTGTGAGGGTGGTGTTTCCGCCCTTGTTCCCAACCAGCAGGATTCCATTGATCGACCCCAGCACGTTGGCCAGTTGGCTGCTGGCGGGGATCATCATGGGCCGCACGAAAATCTCCAGGCGGCCTCGGGAGCGGCGGCGCGCCGAGGCGATTAGCCGAATGGTGCGGCGCAAGCGCCGGGCGTATGCAAAATCCACCTGCTCGATCGCGGTGATCCCTTCCGCTGGAATCTCTCCCACGCGCACGGCCTGGCCAAAACAGAGCATGGCGAGGATTGCGATCTTGTAGCGCGCGTCGTACCCTTCGACATCGAATGTGGGGTCGGGCTCGGCATAGCCTTTTTGCTGTGCTTCGGCCAGTGCTTCGGCGAAGCTGCAGCCGCGCCGCTCCATCTCCGTGAGGATGTAATTCGTGGTGCCGTTCAGAATGCCATGCACGCCCGCAAAGTGCTCGCCTGCCAGTCCCTCGCGGATGGCGTGCAGGATCGGCGTACCTCCCGCCACGCAAGCCTCGATGCCCAGGTTCACACCCGCGGCGCGGGCGTGCTCGGCAAGTTCCACCCCGTATTCCGCTACTAGTTGTTTGTTGGCGGTCACCAAGTGCTTGCCGGCGTCGACGGTCGCAAAGGCAATGGCACGGGCTGCGGAAAGAACCCCTACCAATTCCACCACAATGTCGATTTCAGGATCGTGCATCACATCGTGCCAGTCCACCGTGGTCTTTACTTGCCTTCCGAGCCAGGTGACATCTTTCTTGCGAATGCCGAGCGAACAGATGGTTTTCAGCTCCAGCTTGCAGCCTAGCCGTCGCTGGATTTCACTTTGGTGCTCGGCCAACACCTTTACCGTGCCTGTCCCAACGGTGCCGAGCCCGATTACGGCCAGCCCGGCGGTCCTGCGCGGCTCTCTCGAAGCAGTATTGTGGTTCACGAATTGAGTTCTGGGTCGGCTCATGCTGGTTTCCGCGGACTTCAAGGCCCGCACCCTATTCAATTAACACGTCGCGTGTCGTGCTGGCAAGGAGTTTGTGCAGCTACGACACTCCTTGTAAGTTGGCGGCACAGAGTTTAGACTGTTCGGTAGAAGCCAACAGGCTTGGCTTTAATTCAGCACAAGGGGGACGGCTTGAAGAGCACGACGAGGGGCCAGAGTCCCTCGGCCTTCGACCCCTTTTAGCCCATTCCGATGAACGAGAACCAAGCCAACGTTTCCCATAATCATGCCCACCCCGTTCACAGGTCGGCCATAAGCGGAGGTACAGTTCCGCCGGCAAATGAATGGAATAAGGTCAGGAAGCTGGCGCTTCGGCACCTCAACCGCTTCATATCCCTGGAGGCGAAGGTGTTGAAAGGCGATGACCCGGACGCCATTCACGACATGCGTGTCGCCAGCCGACGCTTGCAGCAAGTAATGGACCTGATTTTCCCCACTCCTCTGCCCCGTGAGGCGCGCCGATTGCGGCGCAAGCTCCGGCGATGCCGGCGAGCGCTGGGAGACGTCCGGAACTGCGACGTGCTGCTCGATCACGTGGAGCGGCGGCTGGCACGGCGTCGCAGCTCAAACCGGGAAGCCTGGACGGCCGTCAAACAGCATCTTGAGGAGCGCCGGACCGAGAGCTTCGCAAGGGCCATTCGGAAGCTGAGCAGATTGAACTTGGCTGTCTTTTACATGCGCACTAAAGCGGTTCTGGACCGACTTGGGCCCAAAGCTGACCAGGGGCAAATTGCACAGCCTTTGGCGCATCCCGACGGAGTGGCTCTTCAGCCCTTCCCGAGACGCCTGGCCCAGGTGCTGGTAGGAGTCTGGAGTGAGTTTGAGAAGCAGGTTGCCGCCTCGCACAGTGACCCCAGTGCGACCTCCATCCATGCCGCGCGCATCGCTGCCAAACGGCTCCGCTACCTGCTAGAGGTGGTGAGCCAGTTCGGGATGCCGGGCAGTTCTCAAGCGCTCACCTGGCTGCGAAGAATCCAACAGCATCTCGGCGACTGGCACGACATGGAAGTGCTGGAAGAGATGATCATCGAGTTGATGGCCAGACCGCAGTTTTTGCGCGATCATTTGCCACTCGCTTTAGTCACCGGCAAACTGATCTTGCGCAATCGCGCCACCAAACAAGGATTTCGGGATAAATACTTTCAGATGACGCTCAATCCTCCCAGTCATCAGGAGATCAAAAGTTGGATGGAAGGTCTTTTGACCGCGCCTGCCTTGGCCAAGGCTTGAAATGTTTCAAGGGAGGTCTTCAAGGGGACTCTTGCAGGTCGCCTGTCTGCTTTTCTGCTCCGGAGCGTTTCGCCTTTCCGGCACCCGTCGCCTCGCTAGGGCCAGAGTCCGCGCCTGGCTGCTCCGATACAGGCACTTCAAAGAGCGGCTCCCGAGGTTCACCTTTGAGAACGCGTAAAATGCCCGCGCGTAGCCGCTCGAAAACCGTATGGATATCCGGTGAGGCGTCAATCACTGTGAAGTCGTATTCCTTCGCCATGGCATCAAATTGCGCCAGCAGGGCCGTCTGGTACCTGCGGAAACCGTCGTACATGTCCTCGCTGGGATAGAGGTCCATGCCGGATTCCCAATAGTCAAATCCGGTGGAGAAAACCACGCGGGGAATCAGGTCGTCGACGCCGATGCGCAAATAGAACGTGGCATCGGGCTTTAGCGCGAAGCTGTGCACGTTATGGATCCAGGCCGGGTCGAGGCCGCGCACAATCGCTCGAGCCATCAGGGAGTAAATGTATCGGTCGGTGAGGACCACAAACCCCGCGCGAAGGGCCGGAATAATCTCGTTTTCGAGCCTGTCCGCGAAATCCGTGGCGTAAAAGAGGCTCAAGGTAATGCGTCCCAGGGTATGCCCCTCTTTGGCTTGTTGGATTCCTCGCGCCGCCAACTGTGACCGCTTGATGCCGGTATCCAGCACGGCGTGTCCCTGCTGCTCCAGCCACGGCCTGAGCAGTTTGATTTGAGTCGAGCGGCCGACGCCGTCAGTGCCCTCAATTACAATTAACCGGCCTGTGAGTTCCGCCAAGTCCATTTTAGGCAACGTCACCGAGTAGGTTTCTCTCATGGTGCCACCCTGAGTCGCTTGGCCTGCGCCAGTTTCGCCTTAACAATCTGGCGCATCTGAGCCTGTTGTTCTTCAATGGGAAGCGTGGCATCCACCGTCGTGAGGTCGAATTCCGTGATCATGCTTTCGTACTCTTCCAGAATCTTGCCTTGAAAAAGCTGAAAGCTCTGCTCCGGGTCTTCATGCAACCCCAGGTCCATGCCCGCCTCATAGAACTTCACACCGCTTCGTCCCACCAGGATGCGCTTCATGGCGACCTCGAGGGGGACGCGGAAATAGAAAGCCGCCGTGGGCTTGACGGCGAAGCTGTAAAGCTCCCGAACCCACTTGCGATCCATGCCGCGCACCACGTCGCGGGCGAAGGCCGTGTAAATATACCGGTCGCAGAGCACCACCGCCCCCGCTTTCAGCAAGGGAATGATGTTGTGCTCCATCCGGTCCGCAAAATCCGTCGCATGGAGCAAGCTGAATGTGGCGGGGGTCAGCATCTGCTTCTTCTTCCCCCGCCGAGTGGTGTCACGAACCAGCGGCGAGGAGTTCCACTCGCTGAAGATAACCCCGTAGCCTTCTGCTTGCAGCCACTGGTGCAGCAGCATCAACTGGGTGGACTTGCCCGAACCGTCGATGCCTTCAACCACAAAGAGTTTTCCCGGGAAACGATGCTCGCCATAGCGTTTCATGCTGCCATCCTTCGTGCTTCAGGTTCCGCATCCCACGTTACTTCGTGCTCACGAGTTTCCACGGCTTTTCCTGCTTGTCCAGCTTTTCGGCTTTTATGATTCCGGAGCCTTCTTTAACAGTGAGAATCTGATTAGGTTCCACATTGGTGAATTTCTCGGTCTTCTGCGTCGTAGGCCACTTGATCTCAATTTCATCGATCACTTTCGCGTCGCCGACGCCGAAATGCAGGCGCAAATCGCTCTGCGACATCACGGAGGTACCGCAGTGGACTTCGTCGATTTGCGAATGTTTTCCCGTTCGCACGCGGGCGCGCGCGCCAACGGCAGTGCGGTTGCATTGTGTCCCGATTAACTTGAGTTTGATCCAGTTGTTCTTGTTTCCTCCGTCGTTGCGCAGGAGGGAAAAACGATCGTTCATGTTAAGGACCACGACGTCGATGTCCCCGTCGTTGTCGTAGTCCCCAAAGGCGCAGCCACGGCTGGAGAATTGCTCCGCAACCCCCGGTCCCATCTGCTTGGAGACGTCCTTAAACTTGCCGTTGCCAAGATTCTTGTAAACCAGGCGCGGCGACCTGAAAGTGGCATCGAGGTGGTATTTTTCGATCTCGGGATACACATGGCCTGTGACGTGAAAAATATCCGTCCAACCGTCGTTGTCGTAGTCCATGAATCCCGCACCCCAGCAGACGTACTGGGTGTTCACGCCCAGACCGGCGACGAAGGTGACGTCGGTGAAAGTGCCGTCACCATTGTTGTGGTACAGGTCAGGAGTATCGTCGGTGAAATTTGTCTTGAAGATATCCAGCCAGCCGTCGCAGTCATAGTCTCCGACACCTACGCCCATGCCGGCCTGTTCCTGTCCGTCCTCGTTATAGGCGCAGCCGGCCATCACCGAGATATCCGTGAACGTCCCGTCGTGATTATTGTGGAAAAGGATGCTCGGCTCCGAATCAACCGCCACGTAAATGTCCGGCCAACCATCATTGTCAAAATCATAGGAGACAGCGGTAATCGAATAACGTTGACCTGGCTTTAGGATGCCCGCCTTTTCCGAAACGTCGGTGAAGGTGCCGTCCTTGTTGTTGTGGTAGAGGATGTTCGTGCCGCCGGGAAGGCCGCGTGGCCCGCACATCACGGGGATGCCTTTCCACTGGCAATAGCCTGTCGCGCCCGGCACCGGCACCTTGGTGATATCCAGCTCAATGTAGTTGCAGACGAAGAGATCCAGGTATCCGTCGCGATCGTAATCGACCCAAGTACATCCGGAACCCCAGCGTACGCGGTCCTCCCAGAGCCCCGCTTTCTTCGTCACATCCGTAAAAGTCCCGTCTCCGTTGTTGTGCCAAAGGATGTTGTGACCCCAGTAGCCGCAGAACAGGTCGTCCCAGCCGTCATTGTCGTAATCGCCGACGCAAACGCCCGTCCCCCACCCGGTAACGCCCAGCCCCGACTTCTCCGTTACGTCGGTGAAAGTCCCGTCGCGATTGTTCTTGAACAGGTGCTGAATCGGACCCTTGCCGGGAGCGTAGGGCTCCTCCTCGAACCGCACTCCATTGGTGAGGTAAATATCTAACCAGCCATCGTTGTCGTAGTCGAAAAAGGCCACGCCGCTGCCTTTCGCCTCCACGATGTACTTCTTGCTCGCGACTCCGCCCCAGACGTTCGAAACCGTCAGTCCTGCCTCTTCCGCCACATCCACGAAAGTGACGGGCGAGGTTTCCTGCGGGTGGGGAACGGCGGCCGCTTCGAGGACGGGCGTGCGGTTCCAACGCCAGAGAGGAGTTGTAAGAGCGTCGAGGAGCTTTGACCCCAACAGGACAGTAGAGGAACCCAGGATTTGGCGACGAGAAACCTTCATCTTCGGTGTACTTGTTTCGCGATCCGCTCGGCCGTAGGACGCAACCCCGAGCGCTCGCGGCATAAAATCCCCGCGCACAAAAGTCAGTCTGCCATTATACTACAGAGATAGCGCCTCCAGCGGAGTTAGGGGGCGCTGTTCAGGGGCGCGATCCAACAGTCGAGTTCTTCGTGGAGCGCGGGCGGGCCCTGCCCACAGACATAGATTGCTTGAACGGGCGGCCCTTGCGGCCGTCCCATTTTGGAGGGAGCGACCAAGATGGTCCCCCTGTGGAGGTGCACCGTGCGTCGTCTATCCTTAGCTCTTGTGACGGCTTGCTGGGTTTCGGTTCTTGCCACGGCCGTCCTGGCACACCCTGTAAAGACAGAGACCGTGTCTTATCCGAGTGGCAGTGAAACCGTCTCTGCCTACCTTGCAGTTCCCGATTCCGCAGGGCCCCACCCGGCTCTGGTGGTGATCCATGAGTGGTGGGGCTTGAACGACTGGGTAAAGGAACAGGCGCAGAAGTTCGCCGGGCACGGCTACGTGGCGCTTGCCCCGGACCTCTATCGGGGCAAGGTTGCCAGCGATCCCGGCCTCGCCCACGAACTCTCCCGGGGCCTGCCTCAGGACCAAGCCGTGCGCGATCTGAAAGCCGCCTTCGACTACCTGGCCTCCCGGCCCGACGTCCGCCACGAAAAGATCGGCTCGGTGGGTTGGTGCATGGGCGGCGGGTATTCACTTCAGTTGGCCGTCAATGAACCGAAGCTGGCCGCCTGCGTCGTAAACTACGGCTCGATGCCCACCGACAAGGATGCCATTCAACGCATCCAGGCCCCGGTGCTGGGGAACTTCGGCGCCGAGGATCGTGGCATCACACCGGCGGCCGTCCAGGCCTTCGAGAGCGCGATGAAAGCCGCCGGCAAGTCAATTGACGTGAAAGAGTACGATGGCGCCGGTCACGCTTTTGAGAACCCCAACAACAAGGCGGGCTACCGGGAAGCCGCCGCGAAGGACGCCTGGGCGCGTACGCTGGCGTTCTTGAATCGAACGCTTAAGGGGCAGTAGGTAGATCGGCAGGTGGGCAGTTGGCAGAGGGCAGAGAAGCCTGGGGGCGCAATGACATAATGTCTGAGTTGAGATCGACCGGACAGATTGTCGTGGGCGGGGCCGTCCCGAACCACCAAACCGGCCGTTCCCTACCTCGCATCCTTTTTTTTCATAGACATTCTCGCTTTGTTCCGTCAAAATCCAGTTGAGAAGTTGAGAGTAGAGAGTTGAAGCGTGACAAACCGTCGGCGTCTGCCCCCTGCCCTTTGATTTGACTTCACAACTCCTCAACTCCTTGACTCCTCGACTCCTTGACTGTTTGTTTTCATAGACATTCTCGCTTTGTTCCGTCAAAATCCAGTTGAGAAGTTGAGAGTCGAGAGTTGAAGCGTGACAAACCGTCGGCGTCTGCCCCCGGGCCCGTGATTTGACGTCACAACTCCTCAACTCCTTGACTGTTTGTTTTCATAGATATTCCCGGTTCGTTCGTCGAATTTCTTCATTTTGGCTCCGGTGACGGGTTCGGTGTCCTCTTGGTCCGCGTCCGCCCGCCTCAAGCGGGGTGCCACGCCATGCCGTCTCTGGGCCGAAGGTCGGGCGGCTCCGGCGGCCCGGTCCACTGAGCCCGCCGGCCGCCAGATTCCAGCCTAGACTGTCAGGCGTACCTTGCCAAGGGAATTCCACGTACTGGGAGAGTTTGACACCCGAACCGCGAGTTTGGCGGTCCGGCGCGGACTCCGGCATTTGGGAGAGGGGAACGGCATCAAAGAGAGTTGCGGGGAGAAGGGTACCTGCCATTTTCCCCTCCATTTTCCCCTGGCGTTCCTTAGTCGGTTCTTTCAGGGAACAACCCCGGCATCCATCGGGAAGCCAACGCGGCCGGGAACACCAGCCGCAGCGGGGCCCGCGAGCTATCAGAAACCAATACGCCCCGCTCGACGAGTGCCGAAACCACGCGGCGAGCATGTCGCTCCTGAGTCCCGACAATCCCAGCCACATCGCCACGAGGCAGCTCTCCCCGGTACAAGACCGCTTCCAGTACCTTCCCCGCCCTGGGCGGCAGATTGTTGAGTCTGATTTCTTCTTCCGCCCACAGCAGGATGCGTGTCCGCAAGCGATCCGGCTCCATCAGATTCTCCATGAAGCTCACCTGATCGATGCACACTCCCAAAAAGAACTCAGCGAAAGCCGCGAGTGCTTCCTCGCTTAAGTGCCCCCGCCCGTCAAGATCGTTGCGCCGGGTCACGTCACACGCCGCAAGATGTCCCTTGTATGACACCACGTTGAGCGCCAGCCCTCTTGCAACTGACCACACAGCTCCGGTATCCAGCGTCTCCAGCAGAAGCGCGTGTGATATCAGACGCGCCACACGCCCATTGCCATCGAGGAACGGGTGAATCCACACCAGCCGGTGATGTGCCGGCGCGACAGACAGAATTGATTCCGTCTTGCTCAAATGCCCGTAAACCTCTTCATAGCGCCCAAGAAACCGGGGAAGAGCGCCGGGACTGACCGCGACATGACCGCCGGCCTTTACCTCCCGTTTGCGCAACTCGCCGGGGACGCCCCGGACACGCTCTTTCGTCTCAGGATCCTCCACCCAGAGCAAATCCTCCGGTAACAACTCGCAGAACCGCGCGTGGACCTCACAGATTCCCTCACGGCTCACCGCGCGTCCCCGCAGGCCCCCCTGATCGATCCATCTCTGCACCGTGATATGCGCCTTCGCCTCCAGCTGCAGATCGCGGCTTCGGGTATCCTTGCTATAATCGTTCTTCAGAGCGCGTTCGATATCGATGGGGTGCGTGTCATGCCCTTCGATGAGATTGCTGTAGTAGCAGTTCATGGCCCGCACCAGGCTGGCAAGTGACCCGAGCATGCTTTCGGGCAGGCTCCTCCGAAACCCCGCCGACTTCTGCGCCAGTTCCAAGGCCAGATCGGTCAGAGTAGGCCGATGGCGCGACGTTGCCCCGATGCGCATCGGCTCCATCAGTGAAACCATTTCTTCCCGATCGGCGACCGCTTCTATGTCCGCTTTCATGTCCGCCTCTAGAGTGAGACAATATATTTTATAACATAGACTTAGGCAGATTTCAAGGGAATTATAGACCTAATAAAAGTCCGACTCTAGGTCCGCTTACAAAGCCGGTCATTATCCCCTGACAGCTTTTTCTCCCCGTCTCTGCCGCCCGTGCGCATCCTATCCTGAACATTCCGAAGTTGCTGTGCCTTTGTCGGTAGTGGGTGAAAGCCGTGTTGCTAGGGCATTTTGAACCATCGCCACAACGAAACTATCCAGTGAGGAAGGTCGCGGAGAAAACTCCCTAGGAAGGCACCCAACACCCCGGCGAAGAAACCAAGTCTCGCAATTTTCCAATTGACTTGTTCGCGCCTTCTTTGTTCCTGGCGATCTAAGTGTTGGGCTGGAGTAAATCCATATTCGTGCTGGAAAAATCCTGGGCAGCTCTTTCTGGAGCGTTTGACTTCATCGAAAACACCATCGAGAGGAGAACCAAAGGAGACTCCGCTGTAATCTCTCCAAAGGCCCTTGAAACAATCTGTTTGTTCGGCATTTCCCGGCATTGAGGCTGATTCACGATCCGCTAACATGTCACGTTCGGATGGTCTCACTTCAGTTCCTTGGATCGTGAGGAAGCCACAATCCAAACAAGTTCTTTTGTGGCGGAGCAAGAATGCAAATCTACCTTTCAGTGCTTTGAAAGGTGGTAGGTACATGGCGGCGTCCTCCACGTGGCGCGATTAGCTTCGGGAAGTTTACGCTTGAATTCTTTGAGGTGGAAGGGTAAAAAGGGACTGGACCAACTGACGTATAATGGGCCTGCGATAGGGGAAAGCGAACTCGTACAAAGAGGACACGTGCTATGACGCTTTCTGCCAACGCTAGGATTGCGAATCTGAATGAAGCAATGATTGCGTTCTTAGATGCACTCGGCGAAGGAGCGTTCAGTTACTTCCATATTGTGCGCACGGCATATCCTGGTGTTTTAGGCACTACGTGGACGGAGTTGACGGATCATGGTTGGTTAAGGGATGAGAACATGAATGTGGTATGGTACCAGTTCACGCCTTTCGGCTACGTTCAGGCTCTTAAGGTATCCGGGCGTTCTAAGGAGCAGCAATTCCTTAAAGGACTAGGGAATATTTGTAAGGTTTTGAAAGATGCCTTGCAGAACAGAAGCGACTTTGCTCTTGTTGTGTTCCAAGATTTAGTTAGGGATTCTGGTGTCTCTGAAGCGTTTGCACGGAATGCAATCGATGCTGACCTAATTTGGCATGTGCTTGGAAGAATTGGTGCGCAGTGGGAGGGAGAACACCTTTTAAAAGTGCCACCTAATTTCGGTCTTTTGCCGATATAAAAAGTGCGCACTCAGAAATAGAAAATCCCGCCTGCCGGGGCGGGGCTCTCTGAGGATTCGGTTTGGCTCGCACGCCAAATCCAATGTTAGGGTGATTTCTTTCCCGTGTCAATAACTCTTCAAGTAGAAGCGCGCGATCACGGGGCTGGCGCAGACTCCGACTTGTGGAGTCTGCGATCCCGCGAAGCGGGACGGGTTCGCATGGGGCCACCCGTTCGAGCTCCTTCAACTCCAGAACGATGGGTTTGCTGAGAAAGCAATCGGGGTGTCCCTTCGGGACATCGCAGACCCCAAAGCGCAGGGGTCTGCGCCAGCCTACGCAATTGACCATCAAGCGACAGCCTCGAACACCTTCCCACCCTTTACCGTCATCACGGCTTCCAGCTTCTGGCGGCCTATGCGGGTCGTGCCGTCAGAGTCCGTGAAGGTGAACTCTCCGTCTTTCAACTCCAGCACGCTCACATCCGCCTCGGCGCCTGGCTTGAGAGTCCCGATCTCTGCGCCGAAGTTGAATACTCGCGAAGCATTGACGGTGGCGCGCGCGATGACGCCGGCTGGCGCAGAGCGAAGCTCTGAGTTTTCGCACATTACCAAACCCTGAAGCCGCAGAGCTTCGCTCTGCGCCAGCCGCGGTCATTCCCGCGAAAGCGGGAATCCAATGAGACTCGCCTAAACCGTCTTGGCCGGCGCGGCGGGGACGTTGGGAAGGGGCTTGCCTTGGCCCGGTCCGTGCAGCTTCTGGCACGGCTTCTTGCGTCGAGCCAAGTGGAGATAATCCAGCACAAGCTGCCGCTTGAGAAGTTGAATGGCCTTGGCCGGGTCGACGCCCTTGGGACAGGCGCGTGAGCACTCGCCGGCGTAGTGGCAGCGGAACGCGCCGCCCGCGCCGCCGGTCAGTTTGTTGCGCTCGCGCCGCCCGTCGTCGCGCGTGTCCCGATTGTAGCGTTGTGCCGCCGCTAAAGGCATCGGACCCAGGTAGCGCGCGTCGGTGGCGAGAGTCGGGCAAGCAGCCATGCAGCAGCCGCATTTTATGCAGTAGGTGAATTGCAGGTAGGCTTCGAGTTCTTCCGGCGACTGATAGAATTCACCCGCCGGGTCGTTGATTTCATCCTCCAGCGCCCGCGTCACGTAAGGCTTCAGCGCTCGGTGCTTGTCGAACATGGTCATGAGATCGGGGACCAGATCGCGCACGATATCGAAATTCGGCAACGGTCCAACGGTGAGGTCAGCAGTGGCGATGTGCAGGATTTGCGTGTTGCAGGCCAGGGTCGGTTTGCCGTTCAGCAACATGCCGCACGAACCGCAGACGCCCATGCGGCAGGAATAGCGCCATGCCAGCGTCGCGTCCAGGTTCTCTTTGATGTAGTGCAACCCGTCCAGCACCGTCATGCCCTCGCGCACCGGTATGGTGTAAGTCGTCACGTAGGGCGCGGGATCGTTTTCAGGATTGTAGCGTGTGACGTGGAACCTAATCTCGCGAACGGCTTTGCTGCTTTCCGGCATGGCTACCCCCTGGCTCCCGCTTGAGCGATGGCATGCGCGACGATGGCGGCCCACGTGCCCAATCCGAACAATCCCAGTCCTATTACCACGAGAGCCACAGTCGTGAGTTTTTCCACCGCGGGTTTCAGCGTCAGTTCGAAGAGGATCGTCCGCAGGCCGTAGAGGCCGTGATAGAGAGCGACTCCGAGCAGAAGAATGTAAGTGACGGTGAAAAACAGCGTGCCATCGCGAAACAGGCTGTTCGCCTTCGAAACCGCTTCGCCGCCCTGCGGGGCAAACAGATGCATAGTCCCGCCCAAGTGCATGATCAGCATGTGAAGGCCGAGCAGGAAGAGGATTACCACTCCCGCCGCCATGTGCCACGTCCAGTATTTCGTTTCGCGCATCGTGCCTCCTACTTTGCCAAGCCTCAAACGCTTCTGCACTGCCCATCCTTGGTCCCCGAAGGGGATCAATAGAGTAGCCGGGGGCAACGCCCCCGGAAAACGCATCCCCACAGGATCCGACCCTGAAAGGGTCGAATCCGGATGGCGTCTCGCCCGGCTTACGTCCCCCAACGACGCGTCATACGACCCCTTCAGGGTCGGGGAATGAACAACACGCATTCCGGGGGCGTTGCCCCCGGCTACTACAGGGTGCCCTTGCAGGGCACAGAGAACGTAGGCCTTCGCTTCCTATCTTTAAGCACTCCGTAGTTCGCACCACGCACGCCGATATTGGGGTATCGTCGCGCAGAATGAGAAGCCGCGAGCTTCTCAGCGGCCTCCCAAATATCCGTACCCTCCCGCCGCAAGAAAAACCGCCGCCAAAATCATCATGGCGATCAGCAGCGGCCGCTGCACGTTCAGCGATGTCTTGTAGGGATAGACCGGTTCGATGGGTTTGCCCACCGCGAATCCAAGCTCCACGAGCACCAAACGCACGCCGTTGAAAGCGTGGTAAGCAAACGCCGAAAAAACCAGAAACTCCCCGAACTTGAAAATCGGCTGGTGAAGGAATCCCCCTTCAACCCACAAGTAGATGCCTTTGGCGCGCAGGCTTGTTACCACCACGTGCATCAAGAAGTAACAGAGGATGCCCAGGCCTGTCAGGCGATGCAGGATGTAAGCGTAGCGCTCGATGCCCCATCGCCCACCCCCCAGCCATCCCCAGATTCCGAGCCGATTGTCATGCCGTTGGATTTCGACCATGCCCGCCTCCCGCAGAAGCCGTCAGCTATCAGCCGTCAGCATTCAGCCAAGAACACACC
>Ga0326728_10019547_pt1 | contig 13121 bp, 11 predicted proteins | sample MB3enrmetagenome_FD_207602 | JGI IMG/M metagenome (GOLD analysis project Ga0326728, IMG submission 207602) | Lab enriched peat soil microbial communities from McLean, Ithaca, NY, United States - MB31MN | ecosystem: Environmental > Terrestrial > Soil > Wetlands > Peat | place: USA: New York...
GTTGCTCGTGCATTCACTAATCGCGAGAAGATTATGAAGTTCGCCGGTTGCTATCATGGCCACTTCGATAGCTTCTTAATAAAAGCCGGATCGGGCGCTGCGACATTCGGGGTGCCGGACTCGCCCGGAGTGCCGAAAGAATTGGCCGCGAAAACTCTCGTGGCAGAGTTCAACAACGTCGGATCTGTCGAAAGGCTTTTTGAAGACAATAAAAATGAAATCGCCGCAATAATAGTTGAGCCTGTAGCCGGGAATATGGGCGTGGTGATTCCGGAAGAAAAGTTTCTGAAAAATCTTTTGGAAATTGCTCATGGCAATGGAGCGCTCCTTGTTCTTGACGAGGTCATGACCGGGTTTCGGCTTGCGCCCGGCGGTGCGCAGGAACTTTATGGAGTTAAACCCGATCTCACGACCTTCGGTAAAATTATCGGCGGCGGATTACCGGTCGGCGCTTATGGCGGACGAGAGGAAATCATGAGAATGATCTCGCCTGACGGTCCAGTTTATCAAGCTGGCACACTTTCAGGAAATCCACTTGCCATGGCGGCCGGAATTACGCAGTTGAAAATGTTGAATGGACAGAAAAGTCTATATAAGAAATTGGAGAAAATAGGAAAACTTCTTGAGGATGGGATAAGGGATAATCTCAAGAACCTTGGAATGAATTACCAGCTCAACCGTGTCGGTTCGATGTTCACTTTGTTTTTCGCGGATGAAAAAGTCCGCGACTTTTCTTCAGCATTGAAAAGTGACACAAAAAAGTTTGCAATTTATTTTAATGAGATGTTGAAGCGCGGAATTTATTTGCCGCCATCGCAGTTCGAAGCCGCGTTTATTTCGACAGCGCACGCAGAAGACGACATTGAAAGAACGGTTGCTGCAAATTATGAAGCGCTGCGTATAGTCGGGTAGATGATTGAGGTTGACGAGAGACCAAGAATTTCTGGCCTGCTTTCTCGAGCTTCCGATCTTTTCAGTTTCTTGATTTTTTAGAAAGGGTTACTTTGCGGCGACCTGATTTCGATTCTGCTGAACTCCGCTCGCAAGGGTCTCCGTCTTTTTTCGCCTGTACATAATCCCAATTGGAACTATTATCAGGTATCCGATGAAGAGAAAAATTGGAACCAGGTTGAGCGGGATGAATCCGTAAACTGTGTCGTTGGTGGCAAGAATTATATATGTTATGAAGACCAAAAGCGCGCCGCCGATGATTATTATGTAGTTAATAGGTTTCAGCGGCATCTCGGTTGGAACCTTCGACTTCCGCTGTTTCTCAACTCGTCTGGTTTTATTTATTGCTCTTGCCATCTCTATTATTTTCCTTTTTCGAACAGTCAATATAGAGGCAAATTACGATTCAATTCAACAGCCCAGCTCATCCCACGCGCAAGACGGAACGATCTTCGGCTTTGCTCAATGTGGATTGTCCATTTGACGAACCACGGAAGAAAATCGACACCCCCGAAGGGATGCCTTTGGCGAAATTTCGCGAATTAGAAGTTCTTTGCAAATTGAGAAATTAGCATAGTTCTGAGCCTGAGGCTCACGCGCCTTTGGTGCAGCGGCTTCAGCGTTTTGTGAGCGAGACAATCTTCTGCTCAATGAATTGAAACTCATATTGTTCGTCTTTAATTTACTTATGGCAGTGTCTAAGCTTTTCTTACCCCAGAGCGGTATGCGGAGTTTCTATAAAATTTTTTCAGGAATGGAACCCGATCAAGCACCGAGGCGCTTCCGGCGCAAAAGTATTTCGATTTGAATTGAGCTGATATCATGCCGATCAAAGATCCCGTGCGCGGTAAGCGTTTATCTCAACAGATAATTCTTTCATTGACCATAATAGTGATGGTGGTATCGGGAATTTCGGGATTCATCATCTTAAAAAACCGGGAACGGCAGACTCTTCAAGTGATGATCAACGGCGCCGACCAGTTGTCCCGCGGAATTGCCAGTGCAACGTGGCACGCGATGCTCGCAAATGACCGCACAGCGGCATATCAGGTTATGCAAACGATTGCCGCGAATCCGGGCATAATTCGCATCAGGATCTTCAACAAAGAAGGCGCGGTGATGTTTTCAACAAAATCCGAAGATGCCAAGCAGGTCGACAAGAACGCCGAGGCCTGCGCGATGTGCCATTCGTCCACGCGGCAGCCCCTTGTGAGCGTTGACGCCTCGTCACGTTCACGCATTGTCAAGGCAATCGATGGAAGCCGGCAGCTCGCGATGGTTACCCCTATTTATAACGAACCATCATGCAGCGATGCACCATGTCACGCACATCCACGCTCCACAAGCGTCCTCGGAGTCCTCGACGTTGCATTCGATTTGAAGCCTCTCGACCGGGAAATGGAAGCGGCAAGAGCGGAGGTCTATGTCGTGACGGGAATCCAAATTCTTCTCATCGGACTTTTCATTGTATTCTTTACTCGCCGATTCGTCGACAGGCCGATCCGAAAGTTGATAGCCGGAACGCGGGCTGTCAGTCAGATGCAATTGGGTCACATTGTGGAGATCAGCTCCAGCCAGGAATTAAGCGAGCTTGCTCACGCATTCAATTTGATGAGTGAAAGACTCAATAAAGCAATGGCGGAATTGAATCGAGCTGCACAGGACCTCGAGAAAAAAGTAAAGGAGCGAACGGAGCAGCTCGAAGTCGCGCACCAAAGACTGCTTCAGAGTGATCGTCTTGCTTCGCTCGGGCAGCTTTCAGCTACCGTGGCACACGAAATAAATAATCCAATTTCCGGCGTGTTAAACCTTGCCATGATCCTGGACAGAGTGTTGAAAGACGATGGAATTCCAAAGGAACGGATAGCGGAATTTAAAAAATATCTGGGCCAGATTATAAATGAGACAACTCGCGTCGGAAGAATCGTATCTGACCTTCTTGCTTTCTCGCGGAGGTCAAAACCGCAGAGTACTAATGTCGATCTCAACAGCGTAATAAAGAACACGCTCTTGATCTTAGGTCACCGGCTTGACCTTGGCAACATAGGGCTGGAACTCGGTCTGTCAAATACATTGCCGAAAATTGAGTGTGACAGCTCGCAAATGCAGCAGGTCATCATAAATCTTGTCATGAATGGCGCAGAGGCTTGCCAGAATAAAGGACGAGGAACCGTCGCGATCGCGACGCGGCATGGAAACGATTACGTTGTCCTTGAAATCTCCGACACAGGCGACGGCATTTCGCCTGACATCATGTCGAAGATTTTTGATCCATTCTTCACGACCAAAGGGGAAGGGAAAGGTGTCGGACTCGGATTGTCGGTTGTGTATGGAATTGTCGATGCTCATGGCGGCGATATAGCGGTTGATAGCAAGGTCGGAGAAGGGACGACGTTCAGAGTCATCTTGCCGATAAAAAAGGGCGCATTTTCCCAAGCGGAGCTTGGGAAAGAAAGAGATGAACTCAAGGGTTAATTGGAATGTCGGTAATTCGTATTGTGTCGGTGGGAAAAGTAAACCAAGAGATCACGCAGATGATAGCACGGCACGTTAAGGGAATGTTCGGTTGTGAAGTAGATGTGATTCGCGCGTTGCCGAATCCTGGTTATGCATACGATGAAAAGAAAGGACAATATAGTTCCGCCCTCATTTTAAGAAGACTTGCCGAGCTCTGTGATTCAAGTGTCGCAAAATTTCTGGCAATAACAGATGTGGATTTGTTTATTCCGATGTTGACTTTCGTCTATGGACAGGCTCAGCTGGCGGGCAGAGTTGCGATTGTATCCATAGCTCGTCTTAAACCGGAATTCTACGGATTGCCGCCGGACAAGGATTTGACTGTGAGAAGAATCAGGAAGGAAGTCTCGCACGAATTGGGACACACTTTTGGATTGGTTCACTGCGCAGACAAGTCCTGCCTTATGTCGCTCTCGACAGAGATCATGCAAGTCGATTTGAAATCGGAAGACCTTTGCAGGAATTGTTGGATTGTTCTCGAAGAGAATTTGAAGAAAAATGAGAAAGCTATCAGCAATCAGCCATTAGCATTTAGCAGCTAAATGTTGATTGCCATTATGGAGAATCACAAATGAAAACGCAATGGGAAATTTTGGTGGTTGACGATGAAGAGATCACGAGGGAATCTCTTGCGGCATGGCTTCGCGAAGACGGCTATGCGGTTGACTCAGCTCCATCAGGAAGGATCGCAGCTGAAAAGTCCAAAGAGAAAGATTATGCTATCTATTTCATAGACCTCAAGATGCCCGGCGGGATGGACGGAATTGAAACCATGATGGAGATAAGAAAGATTCGGCCGGAGGCGTCGATAATCATCATAACTGCTTATGCGACGGTCGATACAGCCATTTCAGCCATGAAAGAAGGCGCACAGGAATATATCGTCAAGCCTTGCAATCCCAAAGAAATTTCGATTCTCGTAGAACGCATCATAAAAGTCAAGAATCTCCAGCGCGAGAATATGATCCTGAGAAAAAAACTGATGAAGCAGTACAGCTTCCATGACATCATCAGTAAAAATCCAAAGATGCAGGAGATATTTCAGCTCATTCAAGAAATTTCAAGTCTGAAGAGCACGGTTCTCATCCAGGGCGAAAGCGGAACCGGGAAAGAATTGATCGCGCGAGCGATTCATTATTCCGGCGACCGCGCTTCGAAGCCTTTCATTTGCGTTTCCTGTGCAGCCCTCGCTGAGACGCTGCTCGAGTCGGAATTGTTCGGGCATGAAAAGGGCGCCTTTACCGGAGCGGTCTCGCAGAAGAAAGGGAAGTTCGAATTGGCGGATGGCGGCACAATCTTTCTAGACGAAATCGGAGATATCTCGCCGAAGCTGCAGATAGATTTGCTGCGCGTGCTCCAGGAGAAAACTTTCTATCGGGTCGGCGGGGCGGAAGAATTGAGTGTCGATGTGCGGGTGATTGCCGCGACAAACTGCGACCTGGAGGAAGCCGTAAAGTCGGGGAAGTTCCGCGACGATTTGTTCTATCGGCTGAATGTGATCAACATTCACATCCCTCCGCTTCGCGAGCGGCGAGAAGATATTCCGCTTCTTGTCAGGAGCTTTATCGAACGACTTTCACCGGAGCTTGGAAAAGAGATCGATGATATTACGGAATCGGGCTTGAAGCTTCTAATGGATTATGACTGGGCAGGCAACGTCCGCGAATTGGAGAACGCGGTGGAACGTGCCATGGTAACCTGCAAGAACAAGGTGCTGAGCGATGAAGATTTTGGATTCCTTGAGTTAAATGGCAACCGAAGAAGAATCTGGAGAGTGCCGGATAACTTGAGACTTGACGAAGTCGAGAAGTTGGTGATTGAAGCGACAATAAAGAGAACTGGTGGGAATATAAAAGAAGCCGCCGTGATCCTCGGCATTGACCGGTCGACGCTTTATGAGAAGATCAGGAGATATGGGATTGAACGGTGAGATAGCCAGGGCGAGTAATAGAGTGCCCGCTTACGGTTCCAGGAACATTTCGCCGAGCACATTATCCCAATCGACTTCCGGATAATTTTTCGGCAAGTCGTTAACTAATTCGCCGCCGTCGGCGAGGCTTAGCCCGATTTTTTCGGAGCTAAGCATTTTCTCCAGCCTTTCCATTTCCTGCATGATCCACGCGTAAATCTCGCCTCCTTTAAGAAGATGGCGAAGGTCGATTCCGTTTTTCGGTCTCACGCGGAGATAGAAATCTTTTTCACTGCCTCCTACTGCAACCACTTTTCCATCGACCGGTGACAATACGCGGATTCTTGTCCCGTCTTTCTCAAAGAACCAGCCCGTGCCGTTCGCTTCCAGTTGAGTTCCAATCTTAGGGAGCGCAACAAGATCAGGTTTGCCGATAATTCTCTCCGCAAAGTCGTCGAGTCCGACCGTCAGCGTGCCACCGTGTCCTCTTTTTACCCACGTGTGTCCGCGGTGATACATGCGGTCAGCCGGCATATTGAGGCCGAAGAAGGAGTATTCAGTCCCGTGAACATTGAGCCTTAAGGGATTAATGGCATTTTCGAGGGTGAGCTTTGAGTGCAGCTCGCAAATCCTGCAGTCGAATCTATTTGGACAAGTCCGGTTCTGCAATTCTCCACTGACCACATGACGACAAACCTTTACAGAAGCCGGCAGCTCGGCAAAATCATCGTACCATGATATGTCGTTTAGATTATCTGCGTTTAGATTTCTTACAGAGCGCCATGCTGCGACTATTAACGTCGTAAATATGACGGCGACTACCGAATAGAATATTCCGAGAAAAACCAAGTTTCCCGTCTGCCAAGTAAATCCGAAAACCCAGGGGAACATTTCTAAACCTCCACAAAGAAGTAAATATTATCCATCATTGCGAGTCCCGTTTGAGGCGGGATAGAATCCGCGAAGCAATCCGTCCGTCTATGTCGGAGATTGCTTCGTCGCTTTGCTCCTCGCAAAGACGCTAGCTTCTTGATGATCTTCTTAGTCATTGCTCAATTCCATTTCCTGCGGAAACAACTTCAGATATCTAAACGAGAACGAATAAATCAAGACTCCGTACGCGATGACGAAAGTGAAAGTTGCAATCTCTTGCCAACTTGGCGTATAGAGCATGAATTTGTCGAAAGGGAGTGTTGGCAGCGCAAGAGTCTGTATCGTCATGACGAACCGGTTAAGAAGAATTCCGCAGCAGACCATCATGGCATTCAAAACAAGCAAGCCAAGGCTAAGCTTCTTGCTTCCGAAAAGAAAAACAAGTGCGGGTATCAATCCGAAAAGAATTATTTCAGCGAACAAGATCCAGATGCCGAACGGCTCGCTTAGGTAGTAGGCCATAGCTGATAGGTTGTAGGACGGAAGCGTCCGATCAATCCAATTGATTGTGTCAACACTCTTAAGAAGAACATAGAAAATCAAAAGTGCACCTGAAATCTCGGCGAGAAGTCTGAAGACATCGCCTTTCACGAGCGGCTTCTTGCTGATCTTTGAAACGAGCCATGTTGTGAGAATTATAAAGCTAGGTCCCGATGCAGCCGCAGAAATTATAAACAGGAAGAATGTTGTCGGCCAGATTGCGATGCCTTCACGGTAAGCGAACGGCCGACCCTGAAGAACTCCATACAATCCACCGAGCGAGCCCTGATGAAAAAAAGAAAGGAACGTTCCAACTCCCGCAAATATCGGCATGAGTTTGTGCAACTGGAACTCAAAAATCAGGAGCGATGGAATTTCCTTTAGCTTTCTGTTCTTGAGAATCAGGGGAGCATATTCGATTGCGAGAACCGCGAGGTAGCATGTTATGCAGAACGTCACTTCCGTCAGCATCGAATGGACGTTCGGGTGCCAGAAGGTGAACCACGCCCTGAGCGGCTGACCCACATCTACCATCAAGACGAGGATCGCTCCGCTGTAGCAGATGAATCCAATCACTACAGCACTGTTTATAACTGCTTTGAATTCATGTCTCTTTAAAATGTAGAGCAGAAATCCGGTGAAGAACGCGCCAGCGCCGAGCGCAATGATCGACAGGTCGAGAAATATCCAGAGTCCGAAGGCGAAACGATTGTCCATGTTGGTTTGGTTCAAGCCTTGTGACAAGACGAGGTAAATTGCATATGAGCCGATCAGAAGCATAAAGGTCCATGGAAAGACCCACATCAAGAATTTTCGAAACGGGGCTCGCTTCAATCCTCGGGCGATGAGGTGACTATCCATTTGGCTTCTCCTTCTCGGTCAGGTCGTTCTCTGCAAGTCTTTTCACCCATTCTTGATCGGAGCGGTAATAGATCTTGGGTTCGGTGCCGAGGTTTTCGAGAAGGCGGAAGCTGTTTGCATTCTTGGCAAGCCTCGATATGCCGCTGTTCTCATCAAGCAGATCGCCGAAAGTCATAGCTTGCGTCGGACACGCCGCCACGCAAGCTGGTACATAGTCGGCGGGATCGATATCTTTCTTTCCTTCGATCGCGGCTTTCGATCTTGCCGCCTGAAGCCGATGAAAACAGAAGTTGCATTTCTCAACGACGCCTCTCATCCTTGGTGAAACATCGGGGTTCAGAGTCTTCTCCATTCCAGCTGGCCACGTCGGATCCCACCAATTGAAATATCTCGCATGATACGGACATGCCACAATGCAATATCGACAGCCGAGACATCTGACCGGTATCTGTCCAACTATCCCTGTACTCTCATCGAGCGCTACAGCGTTTTGCGGGCAGACCGAGACGCACGGAGTATGATGCTCACATTGTTGGCATGTGATTGGGAAAAAGACCGACCTGATATCCGGAAAAGGAAGACCGTTGTCAACTTTATAAACTCTTATCGGGGTTATTCCGGTTCTGTCCGTCGCCGCAGGCGGAGCGGGCGCAACGTTGTTCTCAACCGCGCAAGCCACCACGCACGCCCCGCAGCCCGTGCACCGATCCACATCGATGACCATTCCATATCTTGACTTCCGGTAGTTCGTTTCTTCAGCTATGCCGGAAAAATTTCTGCTTTCGTAATTCGCCATGTTGAATCGTTGCTTATTTTACATACTTCCAAGATGTTTTGTTCTCCTGTTTCTGCATAGCCGGTAACGATCGGCCCGACTGCAACTTGAATTGCGCCGGGCATGATCCCTCTGTCAAATTTCACCTTCACTTTTGAGATGCCGTTTCCAGTTTTGACAACTGCGGACCCTCCGTCGATCAATTCCAGCTTGTTTGCGGTTTCCGGGTTGATCGAGGCTTCGTTGCCGGGCTCTCGCAGGTTGGATTCTCTGTAAACCTTCGTCATGAGTTGATGAGATTGGCCGACATTTGCTGCGTATGGCAGAAGAACGAGTCCCGAGTCTCCCAGGTGGTGGTCGGCCGCGGCTAATAACTTCTCAAATCCGTGATTGTCTCGACCGAGAAAGGAATACAAGACTCCGAACTCTGAACTCCGAACACCAAACTCCTTATCGTACCAGCATCCACCATCTGATAGAATCTTCATTAACTGTCCCGATGAATAGATGGTCGTCAGCTTCACAGTCTCGCCCGTTGAAGCATCAAAAACAAATCCTCTTCTTTGCTTGAAAATCTTTTCAATGCGATTTTTGAAGAGCTCTTTCAATGGCTGAATCTCATTTCCGGAATTCGAATGGGTCGCCGCTGAAATTCTTCTTATGACATCCAGGGGTTCAACAACTGTTTTTGGTGCCGGCAGTATCGGAGTTGAGATCGAGTACGATGCTGTCGGTGCACCCGCTGGAGTCGGAGAATCATTGCAGGACTCCAAGTATGAAGGCGACGGAATTAGATAGTCTGCGTGAAGTGCGATTCCTGAAAAATAAGGAGAAAGGCTGACGACTACAGGGCTATTTGGAACGAATTTTTGCTCAAGCATTTGCCATGGGAAGAGGGTTCCCGATTCAGCGCCGTCTAGGATCAAAACTCTTACCGAATGATCCGGAACATCGGTGAGGGGAGTCTCCTCTGTGAGCCTTCCGCCAATAGGATCGGGCAACTCGGTTCGCGGAATCAGCCCGCCTTTTGTTCCTATCGCGCCAAGCAGAATATTCAAGTCCATGAAAATGATCTGCTCGTCCCTGCTGAAAGTAGCACCACCGAAAGCCACGAGCGATGGCTTCTTTCGGGCCGGAGACGCATCAGCTCCAGGCTGAGACACAAGCTCTCTGGCGATGCCGACGATTTTATCTTCCGATATGCCGCTGCGTTCCGCCACGCTTGCAGGCGAAAATTTTTCCGCTAAATCCAGGAAGGAATGACCGGAGCCATTGTCGAAGTCCGTTGAATGGGTTCTCAGCTTCTGAGCATCACAGAGTTTCTCATTTATTAATACGTTTGCGATTGCAAGTGCAAACGCAGCCTCGGTTCCAGGCTTGACGGGAACCCATTGGTCTGCAAGCTGAGCGGTTCGCGAATGGATCGATTCGACTTGAATCACCTTTAGCTTGTTATTCCCGGTGCGGTTCCTGACAATTTTGGAAAACTGTCCGAGCGTTCCCCACCCGTCGAGCACCGGAGCTCCAAAGCTGAGAATTGTTCGGGTGTTTTCCATATCGAACCCAATGGAGAGATTCCTTTCCCCCAGTACCCTGAGCGTTAACTCTGCAGGAACGCCGGCATCTATTGGAGGAACTATGTAAACTCCGTTGGTCAGCCCGGCCAAGAATTTTCGATATGCAAACGAAATTGCTCTCTTCGGCTGTCCGTCTAAAATTGCAATCGATCCTTGCTTCGATGATAATATCGCTTCAGTGACTGCCGACAGTGACTCTTCGCGCGAGATTGGAACGATCTTAATTCTACCGTTTTCTCTTGCAACTCTATGCGGCTGCAAAAGTCGCGAGGGGTGATATGGAAGAAGATGTCCACCAAGTCCAATCGCGCATAAACCGCCACCGCTGATCGGATGATTTGGAATTCCCATCAAGCTGACCGGCTGATCCTCAACACACCTGACACGCGCTCCGCATGACATCGGACAGAGATAACATGTTGTATGTTTGAAATTCACTTTTCCATTTCGTGGCACAGGCGTCCATGACCAGTTCTGCGACCACTTTGCCGTTTCGTCGAGAACTTTCCACGGGATCGGGGTGAGCATCAAGCCTACCGCCGACCCTCCGATGAGCTTCAATAAATCGCGACGTGTAATTCCCTTGGCCATTTCTGCTTTCTATTTATGGCAGTCGATGCAGCTTTCTTTTACTCCTTGTCTGTGGTGACAGCTCGAACAGTCGGCCATCCTCATTCCGGAAGACGGAGTTGACGGGAAGTCCAGCAGGTCTTTTCCAAAAATGTCTATACTGTACCCGCTTATGCGGCTGAAGTAAGCTGGCCGCAGGCTTCTTGTATATGCCTGTCCGAAGTGGCACGTCTGACAATCTATTCCAGCGAGCTTTACGTGAGTCGCGTGCGAGAAGAAAACATTCTGAGGCTGTTTGGAATAGATGACCCATGGTATCTCGAGACCGGGGTTTATGTAATTTCTTTCCAATTTTTCTTCGTCTCCGGAAATTCCTAGTGGCTTCAGGTGGCAGCTTCTGCATTTTTCTATCTTTGGAATTCCATCAAAGCGTCCGTCCTTGTCGAAGGTGTGGCAGTTTTCGCATTTCAAACCGACATTGTCGCTCGTGTGAGTGAAATGGCTGAATTGTATCGGTTGATTGACGGGCTTATAAATGACATAAGGAAAGACGACCCATCCGAATGCGAGTATTACCGCAGCCCCCAAGAAAAACATTACCTTACCGTGATCCGCCACAAACTATTCTCCTTTTTCGACCCGGTCAAATCACGGATGGGGTGAAAAGAATTCGTTATATAGAATTAAGATTTGTTCTTTGTCCAGATTTTTGATTAGCTCGCCGCCGAAAGTTCCACCATCAGCAACCAAGCGGCTCTCAAATTCAGATCTGCCGGCCAATTTTTCGTGAATGAATTCCGACAGCCTCCTCGTCTCATTCTGCATCCATGTCCGCGCACCTTTGCCGTGGATTAGTCCATGGTTTATGCTGGATTCTCCTGACGTCTTTGTTTCAACTCCTTCAAAAAGCCATCCGAAGGTGTACGGATCGGCGGCCATCCGGTGCGGATCTGCTCGCAGGTGAGAATTCACAATGGTAATGTTCATGCGGTTTGGAAAGACTAATGGAAGATCAACGCCGTTCAAGGTCATGACTGCACCTGGGTGATGCTTACCAGAAGACGCCGTGAACGTAAGCTCATCGATCCTGCCGACTACTTTTGCAAAAAACGGATCGACCCCGATGTGGCAAATTCCTTCCTCGTCAATTTCCAGCCACATATGATTTGCGGAATAGAAATGCCAGCCGGTGGTTTGAATGCCATCGACGATCCATGGCCCGATGTCTCCGGAATTGAGCGTCGGCGCGTCGACTTCGTGAGACGTGACAAGATTCGGATGTGAAATCATGAGGAAAGGTTCGCAGTAACGATGACTTGACGTGCCGCAGCGCGAGAGACCCGGATCGCTGTAGGGAACATATTTCACAACTGAAGCGGCGGAGCAATATTGAGCTAGAGATTCCTGCAGAAATGGACAACGAGTTTGATCTGGAAATTCTTCGTGACGCTGCTTTACCCACGGACAGTCGATGTATTCATGCGAGGAGCACCTCTCATTCGTCTCATTTTCAAATTGAGAAGGAATCCGCACGATCATCTTCTTGAACTCCGATGCGCCACACGATTTTACCTGCACTTCACGCAAGAACGGACATCTCATTGAGACTCACCGAATCTATTTTGTCTTCCAACGCTTTGCATCTTATCTTTTTGTTGAGTCCTTCTTCTTCGAAACCGTTTCAATGCCATCTTCTGTAACGACGAGCATTTCATCGTCATCCGTTTTCTTGCCCCCGTCAGCCATTGTGACTCCGAGACCGCTGACCACGAACGAATGGTCATCGACTTCGATTCTTTCCTTTGCCTTGGCTCGCTGCCGGACTTCTCTAACTGCAGCGAAACCTATTACGAGAACGCAAGCGAGTGTTACAAGCCCGAGAATTATGTTTGTTACGTTCAGCCAAAATACCTGATCATAATTTGCCACGATAAATCTCCTTTCATGTTGAAAGTCAATCCTGCAAAGATTCCAATACACATGAGGTTTGTCTATGCTACGACAATCGATGTGCCGCTTTAGATAGTTTTCGTTCGACTTGTCCATAAGCTATTGTGAGCAGAAGAGATGAAAATTTTCGGCTAGTTGTGACAGAGATTTGAGAGCCCCTTGTGGTGTTGCTTAAGCCGACACGTCGGTCGGCAAATCCGACAAGCTGGCATCAGGACACTACCAACGGCACCACGAAAACAATCTACGTCGTGCCCTTTTCGCAGAGCATGAAGATTGAACAGCAGCAAATTGTTGTCACGTCTATGTTAAGGTTTTCAGACCATCCAATGGGTCATTAGGGTCAAACATAGAGTGTTCCGCGCTTCATTGATTCAAGATTTTCGGCGCAATATATTCGATTGTAGGTAGAGGAGACATGTATGTCTGATAGCAGGCCGGCCGAACTGCACAAGAAATTAGGTGCCACATTGGTTCAAGTTGATGGTACATCGGTACCTGAAAAATACACATCGGTAGATGAGGAATACGCTGCAGCGCGACGCCATGCAGCTTTTTTTGATATTTCGCACTTCGGGAAATTAAGAATCACGGGCAG
>Ga0326728_10019549_pt1 | contig 13120 bp, 14 predicted proteins | sample MB3enrmetagenome_FD_207602 | JGI IMG/M metagenome (GOLD analysis project Ga0326728, IMG submission 207602) | Lab enriched peat soil microbial communities from McLean, Ithaca, NY, United States - MB31MN | ecosystem: Environmental > Terrestrial > Soil > Wetlands > Peat | place: USA: New York...
GCCCGGCACTCGACGCTGAGGTGAAGTGTGGCAATCAAAATGCCGGAAAACAATCCGCGAACCAGCGACAAAGAGATTCCTCCAAAACTTGAAGTGTATCGCAATCGGTGCTGGCGCGTGTCTGGCCATCCGCAGGCGTTTCGCGGAGCCTAGCAAGGCTTGCCACAGGGACGATCGGCTGCCGCATCCCTCCCTGAACCGGTCGATCATAGCAAAGATGAGGTCACGCCGGGGCGCTCAGCCCCAGTCGTCGATCACCCAGGCGCCGGCGCGGTTGTGTCCCTCGGCGTGCGGACGCTGCATGGCCACGCCCTGCGCCACGATTCGTTATCCGCGGGCGCGGATCTGCCGGAAAGCCTCCGCCCGCGCTAGGTTTACGCCGGCTTCCACGCTCGCTCCGCGCAGGTAATGGTCAACCTGCAGATGAAACTTAGTTGACGCGAACGGCTAGCTAGGTGCATAGCCGGCACAACAAGCTGTTTCGCGGTTCAGGCAATTCCCTGGAAGAAAACGTCAACGACACAAAAACCGCGCTAAGTAAGCCGCCATAAACCAGCGGGCCGATTGGTCCGCAATGCCAACTGCTGAACAACCAAGTGGATGCTCCAAAGTAATAGGCGAGAATCAATGACCACACCGTTATCAAGCCCGCTTTCTTCGGCAGGATCGAAACCACGAAAAACAATGCTGAAAAGGAAATCAAGTCGTAGAGGATAAGAATCGGCAGACCGCGCATCAGAAAGAAGCGGGACAAGGCGAAACTCTCATTTGCATTTCCAGGTTGATGCCAGTAAGAGCCAGGCTGTCCGAGAATTGTATCGATCATGTCGAAGAGCATTGCGCCGATCATTACCCAACGAAGCCGCTTGACGGTTTGGCCGGTCGCTAGGTCGGAATTCCGGCTGTTTTCGGGCGTGGAAAATACTTGAAACCCCAGCACAATATTGCACAAGAAAGGGCCGGCCATATTGAGATGCCATATATAGTCCAGCCATGCGGCTGCCCCGAAATAGTGTCCCAGGATAAGCGTGAATGCTCCCACTAACGCCACTTGCCTCGGAAGCAGGGATACGAGCAAGAACGCTCCCGTGAAGTAAAACAGACTGAAGATAACGTAGGCCGGCCAGCCTCGATTTAAGAAAAAGTGAAAGGCGTGAAAGCCGAAATCCGCAGTTTCGGGGTGGCGCCAATAGGTCGCCGGCTGGCTGACAAGGGTGAGAACCAGATCCAAACACATCGCACCCAACATCACCCAGCGAAGGCGCTTCACAATTCGATCCGTGGTAAACGTTAACGTCATCGCTCTTAATCTAGCATCATGGAAGGGCATTTCCAAACTGGCCCGATGCTCTCTATGTTCAAGCCAGGCCCCATAGTAGCAATACAATTGTTTCTTGCGCCCTAAACTCCAACGCGCGCCGGTCACCGTCGTTCTTGCCCGCCCGCGCAATCCCCTGAACATAGGAGATAGGAGCGGCGGCCCGCGCCATGGCCAACTTCGGCTTTTCGCGGCTCGCGGTCGTCGCCCCCTCCTGGCCCAACTGGCGCGAGGCCCGCTCGGCGATAGGGGCCGATGAGCTGCTCCAAAAAGCAAATAGGACCGAGTCCCTGGCCGAGGCCGTCACAGACTGTACCCTGGTTGCGGCGACTGGAACCCTCACCCGCCGCAAGCCCGAACAGAGAGTGGGTTCGCTACCGGACACGGCGCCGCTCATTCGGCAAGAGATCAATCGCGCCGGCGTGTCCACCAGAATGCCGCAAGAAGGAGGAAGAAACCGGTGGAGATCACGCTGTCGCCTGGGCGGCCGACGACAAAATCGAGAATGAGTGCCGCGGATGCCATGGTCACTGTGAGCAACGCCAGTCCTGCTCGCGCCGTCCACGCAATCACCACCAGTACCCCGCCCAGGATTTCCACGACTCCGGTGACGAACCGGAACCATTGTCCGATTCCGATCTCCTGAAAGAGCTTCACCCACGGAGTCCCTGGGGTGGAGGGAAACTTCTCGGAGCCGAAAAGCAGGAAGACCAGGCAGATTCCACCGCGGAGAACCCAATCGGCGATCTTGTTGCGGGACTCGCCCGCTGAGGCATCTTCAAACATATCGACTTGGACACCGAAACGGCGTAACTTGTTCCCGCTGGCTGTGAGAACTGAGCCGCACCGATCGGTTCGCATCGGCGTCAAACTACAATGATCTCTTGCCCGCCGATGCCCAACTCGCCGAGATCGTCCTCGTCCGCCCGCGCAACCCCCTCAACATAGGAGCGGCGGCCCGCGCCATGGCCAACTTCGGCTTTTCGCGGCTCGCGGTCGTCGCCCCCTACGCACCCAACTGGCGCGAGGCCCGCTCGGCGATAGGGGCCGATGAGCTGCTCCAAAAGGCAAAGAGGACCGAGTCCCTGGCCGAGGCCGTCGCAGACTGCACCCTGGTCGTGGCGACTGGAACCCTCACCCGCCGCAAGCCCGAACAGAGAGTGGTATCGCTGCCGGAGTTGGCGCCGCTCGTTCGGCAAGAGATCGAGCGTGGCGGACGTGCCGCTCTCGTCTTCGGCCCGGAAAAGCACGGCCTCACCCGCGACGACCTCTCATACTGCCACCTGCTGGTCGAAATCCCCACCGACCCCCGCCAGCCCTCGATGAACCTGGGCCAGGCGGTCGCCGTCTGCCTCTACGAGTTGGCTGCGCGCAGCTCGAAGGCCTCGCTGTCAACTCCCGCACTATGTACCGCGCCGACCGAAGATAAGACAGCGCAACCGGGTCCCGCCACCCCCTGCGGCGACCTGGAGCGTTTGGCCGGGCTCATCGGGGAGACCATGCTGACCGCCGGTTACTCCCGATCCACCATGCAAGCCGCCAATCGCCGCGACCTGCGCCTGATGCTGCGCCGTGTCGCTCCCGGCCCACGCGACTGCCGCCGCATCCTGGGGCTCTTCCGGCGGATTCTCTGGCGGTTGAAGCGGGTGCCAAAACAGGACTGATCCCGGTCTGATTCCCTCCCCGGAGCCAGCCACCGATTCCTTCCCAACGCGAAAACCGGCCCCTGTTAGAATCCCGGTCAAGGGTCCCCCATGGCTTTCGTGTCGCTTGGTTCCCGCACCTTCTCAGCAAGGATCGCTTCGGCCCGGATCGGCCCCCATGCGGTTGGCGTTTCGCTGCTCCTGGTATTCGCTCTCTCCGCCGTCGCCCAGACCACGCCGGCCGCTCCTGGGGACACCCTCCAGGTCCCGCCGCAGCTCACGCCAGCGCCCCCGGCCGCACCGGCTCCTTTCGCGGCGCCAGATCGCGCGACCGAGCCCCCCCAACCGGGCGCGATGAACGAGGAGGAGCTGAAAAGGCTGCTGGTGGGCAAGCCCCTCTACCTGAGGGGCGGCTACCTGGACAACTCCTTGAGCTTCAACGAGCATGGCGCGCTCATTGGCCACTCGCCGCAGGGTTCCTACACGCTCAACGGAGTGCAGATTGAGCGGGTGCGGCTCACCAAGCACAAGGTGGAGCTCGATGGGAAGCGCTATGGGCTGCACTTTCTCGGCGCCCTGCCCTACGAGGACCCCACCAAGGCCGTGGACCGGGTGAATATCACGCCCAAAAAGAAGCAGTTGCACATCTCCATCGATCGCGAGCTGGTGGCAACCCCCAAGAAAAAACACGAAAAAGAGAACGGCAAAGGCAAGGGCAAACGGGCCGCAGCCGCCGCGGCGTCTAGACCAGTCGTTGCCGCGGCGCCGCCTCCCCAACCGCTTTCCCCAGCCCTCACCTCATCCAGCCCGGAAGCCGAGGAACCGTCCGCTGCCGAACAAGCCAAGGCCGAGATCGCCGCCGCACCTCCGGCCGAGCGGCCCGCCGATCCCGGCAGTATCACCACGACCAACTCGCCGGCGCACGCGGCCAAGGTTCTCAAAGACGCGCTGGACAAGATCTTCGCCTCCGGATTCGACGGCCGGATGATGGCCGCTATGCCCGCGTTCTGGAAGCTCTACTACGAAGCCGCGGCGGCCAAACGCGATTACCGGCCCAGCGACCCCGCGGTGCTTCACCAGAGCATGGTGGACAAGAAGGCCCGGCTCGTCACCACCTTCGAACCGGAATCAAACGAGTATGCTCAGTCCAACGGCGTGGCCGGCATGGCTCTCTACCACGCGGTCATCGGCGCAGACGGCAAGCCCGGAGAGATCGCCGTCGGCCGGCCCATCGGCTTTGGCCTGGATGAGAATGCCGTCGAGGCCATTCGCAAAGCCGCGTTCGAGCCGGCCGTCAAGGACGGCCATCCCGTCCCCGTCGTGCTCGACCTGGTGGTCGAGTTCCGCATCTACTCGAAGCGCACCGCTGCCCAGAGCCAGCCCCAGCCGGCCGGCAATCCCGCCGCTCCGGTGCTCCCCGGCCCTTACTCCGTTCAGCATCCCTGAGCGGTTTCGCGAACCGTTGCGGTCGCGCCCACCCGGCGATACGCGGAAGTCCTCGCATCCGTCCCAATCCGGGTTTCCTGGGAAGGGATTCGGCCTCTGAGCCTCGAAGTCCCAAAATGGCTCGTGCGGACCATGGAAAACCCTGTCTTGCGAGGAATCCGCCTCGCGGGCTAGGAAAAAATGGGCCCGTGCGGTAGTCTCTCGCTCGATCCAGCCGATAAATGCAATCGAATCGAGGGGGCCGCCCGCGAACAACATTGGCTTTCTGCACCCTGGCCCGAAGCCACGCCCTCTCTGCGGCCTGCCGTCTGAATGGACTCAAGGGACTGCGAGCGCCGCTCCCGGCTAGCCAGTCCGATTGGTCTTACGGGCAGTGCGGCGCCAGGCCAGAGCCGGGCAGACGCAAGACCGGCGTCTTGCCGCAGTCTTGCGGCCGTAAGACAAATGTCGGACAAACGCAAGACAGCGTACGACGGGGCCATTTTGGTCCCCAGGCCACTGCCCTACAGTCTCACAGTCGGCAACCCGCCCCTCCCGGCCTTCAAAACGCCCCTCCTGGCTGCCACAGCTCCACCCGGTTGCCCTCCACATCCCAGATCCACGCAAAGCGCCCGTAAGAGTACTCCTCGCGGTGCGGGTCGATGCGCACCCCGGCCTCGGCAAGCCGCGCCAGAAGAGCGTCCAGATCGTCAACCCGGAAGTTCACCATGAATCTCTGGCCGCTGTCGCCGAAGTAGCCCGTCTCCTGGGGAGAATGGGCAAAAACGGTCATCCCCGCCGACTCCGGCCCGTCGAATGTCAGCGAACCGCCCTCGCCGGCGCGATGCCGAGATGGGTTGCGTACCGAACAGACAGTTCCTGGGGATCGCGGGCCTTGAGGAATACACCGACGACGCCTACTGCCTTAGCCATTTTCAATCCTCCTGCCGGATCGTTTCCTCGAGCTTAGGCTTGTGCTTGATCTCGCGGCCGGCGCGCGGCTCGGTATCGATAACCCGCGCTGGTTTGGGTTGCCCGACGCGCTCCCGCGCGTTGGCTTTGACCGCCTTGGCGGCGGAGAATTTCACTGGCTTGCGTTTGCTCATGGCCCCTGCTTGCGTTCCCTGGTCGCAAGGTCGAGTATGGAATAGATTGAGCGAATGGGGAAGTCCCCCGCAAGGCTCTCGCCGCCAGAGTGGAGAAGCGAAAGACCATGGAAGAGCGCGAATTCTTCAACGAGACCACGGAGCAGCGAACACACACGCTGACCTGCCCCAAGTGCGGTCAGGCGGGCGAATACAAGGTCACCTGGGTGGTGCGGCGCAAACGGGCACAACTGCCCCGCGGGGCCGACGAACGCGACCGCGCCCGCTTCGCCAAGGCGCAGTCTTACATGGTAAGACGGGACGACAAATTGTCCTGCGCCAACATCCGCTGCCGCAAGCCATTTGAAATCAACTCATTGCAGTCGCTTTCCTTCTTGGCGGACTAGGGCCAAGTTGTCCCCTTTTTTCCACGCGGACCAAATGCGAACTGAACCCTTCTGACTTGGCGCAGGTTTCTTCAAAAACCCGCCGCCGCAGCCGATGCATCCTGCATCGGAGGGAAACGTGTCGCTCGGAAACCCGCTGGTACGTGCTTCTCTGTTCATTCTGGCCCTGGCAGGCTTCTCCGGCTGCGGAGGTTCCGGTTCGGGCTCCTCTGCCCCTCCACCGCAATCGCCTTCGGCGCCGGCGACATACACAGTCACCTATGACGGCAACGGCGCCACCGGCGGCGCGACCCCGACGGATGCGAACAAGTACGCGGCCGGAGCCACGGTCACCGTGCTGGGTAACTCCGGCAGCCTCGTCGCCGCCGGGAATGCATTCGCCGCATGGAATACCGCCGCCAACGGCTCCGGAACTAACTATGCCCCCGGCGCGACCCTTGCCATGGGCAGCGCAAATCTAACTCTCTATGCGCAGTGGACTCCCGTACAAACTTACACGGTGACTTATCTCGGCAACGGCAACACCGGCGGCGCTCCGCCGGCGGATGCGAATAAGTATTCGACTGGAGCCATAGTTACAGTTCTTGGTAACTCTGGGAATCTAACTGATACCGGATATGCTTTCTCCGGGTGGAACGCAGTTGCCAACGGTTCGGGCGCAAGCTATATAACCGGGGCGACTTTCGTCATGGGCGGAGCCAGCGTGAATCTCTATGCACAGTGGACGCCTGTTCCGACTTACGCAGTGACTTACCTAGGGAACGGCAACAGCGGAGGCGCGGCCCCGTCCGATCCGGGGAAATACGCGGCCGGAACCGCTGTCACGGTACTTAGTAACTCCGGAAGACTTGTCGAAACCGGCCAAACATTTGCTGGGTGGAACACCGCAGCCAATGGTTCTGGAACTAACTATGCTCCCGGATCGACCCTTAACATGGGGGCCGCAAATGTAACTCTTTACGCCCAGTGGACCGCCATGCCGGTTATCTCCGTCTGGGGAGGGGCACAGGAGGCGATTGCACTCAAATCCGATGGGTCCGTCTGGACCTGGGGCGCGAACTTCAACGGAGAGCTGGGGGACGGGCAGACCGATGACCCGGGAGATAATGAGACGTTTGTAACCACCTACAACAGCCCGATCCCCTTGGAAGTGTTGGGACCGAATGGTGCAGGGCATCTGGGGCAGGTCACGGCCATTATGGGTGGGGAGATGCACAATCTCGCCTTGATGCCGGACGGAACGGTTTGGGCCTGGGGTTATAACAAATACAACCAGCTTGGTGATGGAACCACGACGAATCGCTTGACCCCGGTGCAGGTCAGCGGCCTCAGCGACATCGTCAGCCTGGGGAGCAGGGCTTACCACAGCTTGGCCATCAAGTCCGACGGAACGGTTTGGGCCTGGGGCACGAACAGGGACGGGGAATTGGGCAACGGCGTGGCCGATAGCAATTCCGACAATTTCGTGCCGAATCAGGTGCAGGGCGTGACGAATCCCATCATGGTCACGGCGGGATACCTGTTCAGCGTAGCCTTGCTCCAGGACCACACACTGGTTGCCTGGGGCAACAACTCGGCAGGGCAATTGGGCGATGGCACCATCACCCAACGCCTCTTGCCTGTACCTGTAGCCGGCATCCAAGACGTGGCCTGGGTCTCGGCCGGTTGGGGCCAGGTTGTCGCCGTCAAGACCGACGGGACGGTGTGGACCTGGGGTTCCAATTTCTGGGGCGGAACCTACTCCGGCTGCGGGCTGCTTGGAGACGGCAACGACTGCACGGCCGAACCCTACCGCGCCACTCCCGGCCAGGTTCCAGGGCTCTCCGGGGCCTACCGCGCCTGGGGTGGAGACGGGCACACGGCCGTGCTGCTTCAGGACGGAACCGTCTGGGCCTTCGGCTCCAACCAAGCCGGCCAGTTGGGTACCGGAACCTATTCCACGCAAAGCCTGGTCCCGGTCCAGGTGCAGGGTCTCGCCACCGTCCTGGACATGACCGCCCGCGACTTCCACAACCAGGCCATCCTCTCCGATGGCACCGTCTGGTCCTGGGGTTCCGGGCTCAGCGGCGAGTTGGGAAACGCCACATTTTCAAACAGCCCCGTGCCGGTCCAGGTTACGCCATTTTAGGCTGCTTTTGGGCGACCGTCCGGCGGCAGCTTGGCGGCCGGCCTGCATTTCGTCCGCGGTGCGTCTATGCCCCGCACTGCACCGTCTCAACAACAGAGATCGTCGTTCGCTCTTCCCCACTTCCGCACACCGCCGGAGGCAGGCGTGCAAAGCCGCATCTTTCGAGGTAAGTTCATGCGCATTTCAGCCCGCTTCGCCGTCAGGCTCCGGATCGCCCTCCTTGAACTCATTGCGCTCGCGGGGAGCGCACAGCTTGTAGCCTGCCATGCTCAGACCACAACGTCCGTCCTGGCTGCAGAGTTGAAGCCCATCCAGTTGCCCCAGCCCGAGATCTCCGCCGGGATGCCTCTCATGCAGGCGCTGGCCCAGCGCAAAACCACCCGCGCCTTCGCGGATCGGCCGTTGCCCTTGCAAACTCTCTCCAACCTCTTGTGGGCGGCCTTCGGCGTGAATCGTCCGCAAACTGTCAAGCCGGGACTGGGCCGCACCGCGCCCTCGGCCATGAACAGCCAGGACATCGAAATCGACGTGGTCCTGGCCGCGGGTGTCTACGTCTACGAGGCCGAGGCGAACCGCCTGCGCCCGGTTGTCGCGGGCGATATGCGAGCCAAAATGGGTGCGTCCCCCGCCGGGCAGGCAGCCGTCACTCTGGTCTACGTAGCTCCGCTCAAAGACGACTATGCCCAGGTAGACGCGGGCTTCATCGGCCAGAATGTCTACCTGTTTGCAGCCTCCGACGGGCTGAACGCGTGGTTTTACGCCCTGCACGGCCAGCAGGACGCAGCCGAGGTTGCGTCAACCTTGAAACTGCCCGCCGACAAGCGCCCGCTCTACGCCCAATCGGTCGGCTACCCGCCGAAGTAGGGCGGTTTTGGGGGAATGGGCCGGGTTTCGGGTTGGCGGCAAACCGGCCGGAGCCCTTTTTGGGGGCAAAAAACAGGCCCTTTTGCCCCGCCTTTGGCCCATTTCCACACGCGAAAGCCATCGGACCGCCGAATCCAGCCAAACCGGGGTTTCGAACTCTTTTCTCAAACCTACTGGCCGCCGCGCTCATCGCGGATTCTGGCGTTCGTCGATGCCGGTTCGCGGCGAATTGGCGAGGCTGCTCCGAAGCCGTCTTACCGGCAAGCTGCCGCTATGCAGCGGAACTGAAAATGTTCTATTCTCAAGGCAGCGGGGATTCCATGCAGATGCGCGCCAGCCACGGATCGAACTCGGCGCCGGCCAGCAAGCGCTGGTCGCGGGCGCGCGCGCGCATCATCTGCCCGCGCAAGCACCTCCGCGTGCTCCCTACCCGCACTCGACCTAGCCAGTTCGCCAGCGACTAGCAGCGGTCTGCCGCAGATCCTCCCTCGCGTTTCGGACCAACCCCAAGTCCGCCGAACCAGATGATCCCTCTAAACGGGATCCGCGGCTTTGTCCTATTCAGGCCCGCGCCAACGAATCTGCCGAGGAGACAAGAAAATGACCAAGCAAGATCTGCATGCGCAATACGGACCGAAACTTGTTTGTGCGCTGCCCGGACCCAAAGCCCAGGCGGCGGTGGCGGCAGACGAACGCCTGATCTCGCCCAGCTATACCCGCTCCTATCCATTGGTTGCCAAGCGCGGGCGCGGCATTCGCGTGGAAGATGTGGACGGCAACGAGTTCCTCGACTTCGCCTCGGGCATCGGCGTCGTCTCCACCGGCCACTGCCATCCCCAAGTGGTCGCGGCCATCCAGCAGCAGGCCGCCGAGCTGATCCACATCTCCGGAACGGACTTCTACAACGAGCATCTCACCGACCTGGCCGAACGGCTTTCCGCGGTGGCGCCCATGCCTGGCCCGCATAAATTCTTCTACGGCAACTCCGGCGCCGAGGCCATCGAGTGCGCCCTCAAGCTGGCCCGCTACCATACCGGGCGCCAGCAGGCGATCTCCTTCTTCGGCGCATTCCACGGCCGCACCATGGGCGCGCTGTCGCTCACCGGCTCCAAGCCGCAGCAGAAGCGCCGCTTTTCGCCGATGGTGCCGGGCGTGACCCACATCCGCTTCCCCTACACCTATCGCGGCTGCTCCGGCGGGCCGCAGGAAGAGGAAGCCTTCAGCCTGGGATGCGCCCGCTACATCGAGGAGAAGCTTTTCAAGACCATCCTCGCGCCCGAGGAGGTGGCCGCCGTGTTCATCGAGCCCATCCAGGGCGAAGGCGGTTACGTGGTGGCGCCGGACAACTTCCTGCGCGAGTTGCGCGCCATCTGCAACCGGCACGGCATTCTTTTGGTAGTGGACGAGGTCCAGTGCGGCTGCGGGCGAACCGGCAAGTGGTGGGCCATCGAGCACTCCGGCGTCGAGCCCGACATGGTCTGCATCGCCAAGGGCATCGCCTCGGGCATGCCCCTGGGCATCTGCATGACCAGGGCGGAGATCATGGACTGGGTGCCGGGCTCGCACGCTTCCACTTTCGGCGGCAATCCGGTCTCGATCGCCGCGGCTCTCGCCACCATGGACATTATCGAGCGGGAGGCGATGGCCAACGCCGCCCGCGTGGGCGAGCAGATGCTGGATCGCCTGGAGGGGTGGAAGCAGACCCACTCGCTGGTGGGCGATGTGCGCGGGCGCGGCCTGATGATCGGAATCGAGCTGGTGAAGGACAAGACCACCCGCGAACCGGCGCCCGCGCTGCGCAACCGCGTCGAGGTCCTGGCTTTCGAACGGGGACTGATGGTGCTCGGCTGCGGCGAAACCTCGCTGCGGCTCTGTCCGCCGCTCATCGTCAACAAGCAGGAGGCCAGCGTCGCCATGGACATTCTCGAGGAGGCGCTCGCGCAGGTGGAAACGGAGCACCAACATGCAAGCACGCTTCAGGCTGCTACGGCCTGAGCCGCCCCGGTGGCGCAATTCCGCGATGCGTTCAGATCGATGGATGCCAGAGCCGCGCTAGCGCTTTGTCTCCTCGACGCGCATGTTGGCGATCTTCGACGTCCGAAAGGTGGCCCGTTCCAGATTCTGCGCCATCTCTTTGGTAGCCAGATGCTGCTCTTCCGCCGCCGCGGCCATCTGCTGCGAAAGCCCGGAGAGGTCTTCGGTCTGGGTGGCGATGCTGTCGATGGCCGACATCGCCTTCGAGATGTCTCCACCGATCAACCTTACCTTGGCCTGAATCTCGGCAGTCGCCGCGGCCGTCTGCTCGGCCAGCTTTCGCACTTCGCTGGCCACTACCGCGAATCCCTTGCCATGAACCCCCGCTCTGGCTGCCTCAATGTTGGCATTCAACGCCAGAACGCTGGTCTGTGTGGCGATCGAGGCGATCAGCTCCGCTACCTTGGCCACCCCGGTGCTCGATGCGCGAAGGCTTTGGATCGCTGTTTTGCTCTCCGTGCTCGCTCCGCGCGACTTCTCGGCTGCATGCGCCACGTCTGCGGCGTTTCTGGCAATTTCCCCGATGCTCGACTCGATCTCGTGCGTGGCGGTTGCCACCATCTGCAGATTGCCGTCCAGGTGCTCGATGTCGTTCCGCTGCCTCTCCTGCGCTTGCCTCAGCGCTTCCAAGGTCTCCTGGGTGCTGATTCCCCACAGCACCACCGCGCCCATATACTCGCCGCGCTCGTTCGTCATCGGCTCGACCTGCAGATCCAGCTTCATTGGCCCCAACGCGATAGTCGCCTTGTGGGGCAGGTGGTGAACGCCTTGAGGGTGCTTGGCGCCCATGATCCTGTCGATGTTGGCCTGGTTATTGTGAAAGACATGAATCGACTTGCCCACAATCCGATCGACCGGTACCGGCAGATACTGCTGCAACGAGAGCAGAGTCTTGCGCGATGCCCGATTGAGGTAGCGCAAAACCAGCTCCCGGTCGCAGAACATCGCATTGCAGGGCAGCGCATCCAGCGCAAACTCAAATCTGCGGTCCACGCCCGCTTGCGACTCTTGCGCCGCGATCGGCTGATAAGCCTTCGGAACCGGCGCCGCCTCCGCGCCGCGCGATGAAAACAGGCTGCCGAACATACCCTGAGACATTGCCGGTCCTCTTCCCCCATGTACCATCAGTCTCACCCACCTCGCTTCGCGCCGTCTGCGCGGAATACGGGCAGTTTGGCGACACCGGGTAGAGTGTCCCGGTTCGGAACTTGCCCGTCCCAGTTTGGTCGCTCGCTCGGCCGGCAATCACCGCTCCACACCCCAGTGGTCCGCATCGTTTCTCCCCTCAAGCCCACTCGCCCCATTTGCGCCTTTTGCACATTCAGCCGAGAATAAGTTGCCATGGGATGGCTTGAACGGATGCGGATCGCCTGCCTGGAGCGTACCGTCGCCGGATTGAACCGGGTTGCGCGCCGGCGGGACCGGGAGGGCTTGCCCGCCCATCTGACCACCGGAATCGAAGGCGAAATGGCTGCCTTCTTCTACCTGCGCCGCAAAGGCTACACCGTGGTTGCCCGGCGCTGGTCGGCCGGCAACCTTCCCGGCGACCTCGACCTCATCGCCTGGCAGGGGCCGATGCTTTGCTTTGTCGAAGTAAAAACACGCACCGCGCGCGATGTCGCTCCCGCCGAAGTTGCCGTCGACTCCCACAAGCGCAGCACCCTGCGCCGCCTCGCCCGGCAATACGTGCGCCAATTGCCCCAGCAGACCCGCCCCCCGGTCCGCTTCGATATCCTAAGCGTCTATCTCGTGCCCGGTCAGGAGAAGCAGTTCGTCCACTTCGAAAACTCTTTCGGCTGGAGCGAGCAGTGGGACCATGAATGGAAATGAACCGCCAGGACCCGTTTCCCAAACCCCGCACCGGCTTTCGGAGTCATTTGACCCTCAATGACGCAGTTGATAAACTGTAATCGCGGGGTGGAGCAGCCCGGTAGCTCGTTGGGCTCATAACCCAAAGGTCGCTGGTTCAAATCCAGCCCCCGCAACCACTTAGCCGATTGGCCAACCCCAGATAACCCCAAATAACAGCGGTCGCCAAAATCGCCGGGGGTTTCTGGTGCGGTTGCGAGGTTCTTCCCTTCAGCCTCAAGCGCTCCTCAGTGCCATCCTGACCACCTTGCTGTTGGCCTCACGCTTGGCCGCCATCAAGGCGTTTCCGTACACGTTCATTGTGGTTGAAACCTGCGCGTGCCGCATCAGCTTCTGCTGCACGCCGA
>Ga0326728_10019550_pt1 | contig 13120 bp, 10 predicted proteins | sample MB3enrmetagenome_FD_207602 | JGI IMG/M metagenome (GOLD analysis project Ga0326728, IMG submission 207602) | Lab enriched peat soil microbial communities from McLean, Ithaca, NY, United States - MB31MN | ecosystem: Environmental > Terrestrial > Soil > Wetlands > Peat | place: USA: New York...
GTTCACCTTGGCGGAACCCTTGACGGTGGAAGCCTCCACGGTTCCCGTCGCAGAGCCCACGAAGGCGATGTCCAACATCACGGGCTTCTTTGTGCGCAATAGCGTCACCCTCCAGATCGAGGATGAACTAATCAAGTATGCCGGCGCTTCCAAGACGCCGCCCTATGCCTTCACAGACTGCAAGCGAGGGGCCTATGGAACGCGGGCCACGCCCCACGCGCGGGGGGCAAAGGTGCATCACTTGAAAGAATGTTTCGGGCTGTTCGTTCCGGATGGCGATTCCACGCTCTTTTCGGAAGTCGCCGCCCGGACCGCAGAAACTTTCAACGAATGCGGCTTCGACATGATGTACCTCGACGCTCTGGACGGGGAAGACATCCTGGGCGGCGAAGAGAATGCTTGGTACTACGGTTCCAAATTCGTGTTCGAGATATGCAAACGCCTGGAGCGGCCGGCCCTCATGGAAATGAGCACTTTCCATCATCATCTCTGGTGTGTGCGGTCGCGCATGGGCGCCTGGGACACTTCCCGGCGAAACCATAAGAAGTTCATTGACCACCATTGCCAGGCCAACGCTGACCTGCCCCGCATCTTTCTCCCCGGCCAACTGGGCTGGTGGGCTGTTCAGACCTGGGGAGGGCCCCAGACCGAACCCACCTTCCCGGATGATATTGAATACTTGTGCGGGAAGAGCCTTGCTACGGACGCCGGCCTGTCTTTGGAGACGGGTGTTGACCCTGAGAGCATTTCCAAGAAACCCGCTCTTGCCCGGCTGGCGACGATTTTCAAGCGCTACGAGACCCTGCGCCATTCCAACTATTTCCCGGAATCCGTTAAGGCCAGGTTGCGAGCGCCCGGCGAAGAGTTCACTCTCGTCGAAAGCGCAAAGGGCGGATGGCAGTTCCTGCCAGTCCAATACGCGAAACACAAAGTCGAAGGCATCAACGGCTGGAGCAACCGCTGGACGGCCGCAAACAAATTCCAATCGCAGCCCGCGCGGTTGCGCATCGAGGCCTTAATGTCAGCGGGGCCCTATGACGCGCCCGGCACTGCCACGCTGGCGGATTTCACCGACTCCCGGGACTTTCCCGATCGCGGCTGTGCCTCGGGCGTTACCGCGGACCTTCAGCCTTCCTCAGTTCAGGTGAAAGTGGGGTCCCTCAGCGCTTCCTTCAGTGCCTGGAATGCCAACTCAAGGCGCGAAGGCGCATGGACGAAGATGGCGAAGGTCTTTTCCCCTAACATGAATCTGAGCCAGCACCCGGCCCTCGGTGTATGGGTATACGGCGGCGGGAAGGGAGAAATCCTGAATCTCCAGTTGAGAAGTCCCCAGCACATCAGCGGAGGAATCGGCGACCATTACATCCCGCTTGATTTCACCGGCTGGCGCTACTTTGAGCTCATTGAACCCGAGGGGGAGCGTTTTGAGGATTACGCCTGGCCTTACGGTTCCCCCTTCGAAATTTGCCGCGAGTCGGTGGTCTTTGACCATGTGGAATCGCTCGGCCTGTGGCTCAACGACCTCCCTCCCAACCAGAACGCAACCTGCTATCTCAGCCCGATAAGAGCCCTGCCGCTCGTGAAGGCGAAGCTCCAGCATCCTGCCGTGACGGTCGGAGGCCGGACCATCGTTTTCCCAACCGAAATTGAGAGCGGGTCTTACCTCGAGTTCAACTCTCCGGCTGACTGCAAGCTTTACGGTCCCGAGGGGCAACTGATCGCGGAATTGAACCCGCAAGGGGAAGCGCCCGTTCTCGAAGCGGGCCAAAATCAGGTGACCTTCACCTGTGATGTCGCAGAGGGCGTGAGCGCTCGCGCCAAGGTTACCCTGATCACTCAAGGCGACCCGGTTTAGGGGAGCGGGGCACTTTCCGAGAAGGGCGTTGGAACGAAGCCGCTGGTGCGGCGGACGCTTCGCGTGCGTAGCGTTCAGCGGGCGGTCTTGAGTGACGGGTCGGGCTCGCTCATGGTGCAGGGACACTCAGACCCGCCGGGAGAAGTCTGAAATGCCCTTCACGACAAGGCGGCAGGCGAACACAGCGCTTGGGGGAAAACGAACACAGCTCACCGAAGGAAAAAACCGAACCCGACGGATCGAAGGAAGGCAATTATATGTACACTCGCCTCATGCCGGGCGCCAAAAGGCAAATCCCGGTTTAGGTGAAGAGAAAGCTTAAATCGAAAACTCCGGTCGAGGACCACATGAGGTAACGATATGCCTTGGAATAGACGCGAATTGCTGAGAACGGGCCTGAGTAGTACCCTGGCATCCTGCTTGACTGCAGCTGCTACGGGCTTCGGGAAGACAAAGAAAGCTGAACAGGAGCCGGGTGCCGCGAACAGCGGTGCAAGCCATGATTTGCTGAAAACCTCTGACAACTTACCGGCGGCAGCTGGTTTGAACATGGATACGTTTGCTGCAGGAACGAGGGCTGCTCAGATAACCCCGACGCGGAGAGAGTTGGACGAAATGGGAGGCGGCTTTTCGAGTGGGCCCCTGTTTCCAGGCGGGGCAGCAGCTCCTCTCTGGGCTAAAGCTCTTGCCACGCGAAAAGGTGATCAGACGCTCTTGCTGATTACGGCTGACCTCCATTCGACACCCTTATGGATGTCGAACGAAATACGTGCTGAGCTAAGCCAAAGGTGCCACATTCCGCGCGAGGCAATTTCCCTCTGCACCTCACAAACACACTCGGCCCCGTATACTTCCACAAACGACAGGGAACAGCCGTATAACAAGCGGTTGGTCAGGGAACTGATCGAAGTGGGTGTAATGGCCATAGCGGACCTCCGCCCGGCCAAAATAGGCGCCATCAAAGGCTACGACCATGGTCTATGTTACAACCAGCGCTTACCGATTACTGATGAAGTGCCCCTCGAAGCCTGTCCTGATCGGGATCGACATCGAGGCGGGTGTATGTTTGCACGAAATCACGTTCTTGGCCGCGGCGGCGGCCGTCCGGTCGATCATGAACTTGGTGTGCTCCGGATCGACACCCTCGAAGGGAAGCCCCTGGCAATCGTTTTTCATTACAACTGTCATCCAGCTACCGTGATTGAAGGGCCATCGATGCATGGTGATTTTTCTGGCTTCGCTGCCGCCAAGATCGAGGAGAGTTGCCCAGGCACAACGGCTATGTTTCTTCAAGGCAGTCTCGCCGATGGTCATCCGCGGTACTTTTTTACTGATGTCGAGCATGCCCGAAAGAACGGCCTGGACTTGGCGCACGAAGTCCTACGCGTACTCCCGGAAATCACTACCACCGATCAAGTACGCATGGATTTTGCCAGCGAAAACTTTCCGGTGACGTTGGTTCCTTATCCAAAGGAACGCCTGAAGAGACTGCTCACCTATTTCAAGGATTTTGTGCGAGAGCTTGAGAAGAATCCCGAAGCCTGTTGGATCGGTGCGGGGCCGGATACGATTAACTTGCCGCCTCGTTTTCCTGCGGCGGCCCGCCTCAATATGGTCACGCCTTTGATCAGATACTGCGAGACGAAACTGGCGGTTGCCCGGGACGGCGAGGATGAGAAATTAGCCCCGCTGGAGGGCGAAATTCAAACCTTTGTCTGGAACGATATCGCTCTTTGCCTGCACAATTGGGAGATGTTCTGCCAGACTGGTTTGGAGATCAAGCGTCTCAGCCCGTTGCGGTACACGTTCCCCGTGGGCAACAGCAACTCGCTGGTAGGTTATGTCGCCCCTCAGGAGGAATTCGATCTGGGGGGCTATGAGGTTGTTACTAACCCCATGTATGCGAATATGGCGGGCATGCGCGCGCCCGAGAATACGGAACGCATCATAAAGCGCTTCATGGCCTTGCTGAATGCCGGGGCCGGGAGTTGAATGGGTCTTTTCAATCGCGAAGCTGGCATCAGGAGTTTGACCAGCCGGGGTCATGCGCTCCTGCCCATCTGAAGGTAGCTCAACAGGCTGGCAAAGCCGGAGGATAGGGTCATGGCAAAAGGGGGGAATCTCGACAAGGCTGGCTTGATCAGCGCGCTGGCGGGGTTGCAACTGCGTGCACCTTGTCATGTGATGGTACATGCTTCCTTATCTGCATTGGGAGTTGTCGATGGCGGAGCCTCTACCGTAGTTGCGGCTTTGCGGGATATGGCCGGACCCGAAGGGGCAGTAATCATTCCGTCATTTCGCGATGCAATCCGCTCTGACCATTATGCGCTTAGAGAGTGCCAGGAGAAGTGCCCGCAGGTGCTCTGCCCCAGTCGCGAACCCGGGCACACCGGCATCATCGGGGAAACATTGCGGGAACAGCCGGATGCGCTAAGAAGCTGTCATCCCACCCATTCCTGGGTCGGCATCGGCGGCGGCGCCAATTTCCTTTTGGAAGGCCATCGCCATAGTCTTACGCCTTGTGGGAAAGAATCGCCTTTCTTCAGGTTAATGCAAAAGAATGGCGCCATTCTTCTCCTCGGGGTGGGCGTGAATGCAATTACGAACGTCCATGCGGTCGAGGACGCGCGTAACGTCCCTTACCTTTCCGCTGTTGATCCACCACGCCGTCATGCGACTTATACGACTAGCGGGCGACGGATACAGTACGTTTATCCGGATTTGCTGTTCTCGGTGTTCCGCGAGGCAGGGATTCTGCGGTCAGGGAGGATTGGTGCTTCCACGAGCCACCTTATTGATGCCCGTGCACTCGGATCGTTTCTTTGGGTAGTCACAGAGGATGACCCCTGGTGCTTGGTGCTCCGCCCAAAAGGCGACCATTATGAGCCGTTTCAAGATGCCTGCGCCAAAGCCGCCCGCATGGTTCGTGTTTGGCAAAACCAGCCGGATCACGAGGCGTGGCAGCTGCTCGTCGAGCGGTCACACCAACAGGAGAAGCCGGTTTTTTTTGAGCCAACCAAGAATCCTGTAACCCAATGCCCTGCATACCGCGGTCCAATCCGCGGGTACCCCCGATGCGCGGCTAGTGACATCCCACCCTGGGAAAAGTTTGAGGATTACCCGCGGCTCGAACCAGGCGTGGCGACGTGTGATCAGTGCAACTGGCCGGGTGAAAACAAACCGCTCTTGTGAGTTGGTACCACCCGATAGTCAGTTGACGGAGGAAACGAAAATTCAGACGTATTTCGGAGAGCGTATGAAGTCTGATTCGGCGCTCAGGTTCGGCTCTGCAGCGTATTTAACGACACGGCCGAGGAGCAGACGGACAGGGTCAAGATTCCCCCGCGGTATCGGCGCGTAACTGACCTTTACGGCAATCAAGAACTTGCCGTTCAAGAAAACACGGTCCGGATCGACGTGCCGTTCGAGGGTGTGCTGGTCTTACGGCTTGAATAGGCGACAAGCTGGTCGCCTCACACTTCGTGTCCCCCGCATCCGCTCCTTGCCGGCTTCCATGAAATCCTTCAGCCGCTTGTAGTCGATGGTGGGGTGAATCCCCTTCAAAAGCTGCTGCATCAACTCCCGCCATCTCTATCTCAAGCGCCAGCATTAGGTTTTCTCCTGTTCCGCCGTGCTGCCGCGTAGCTAGCCGCGGATGCCAAGCTGCCGCATCAGGCGGTTCGTCTCGCGGTAAGCCTCGGTGACCCAGTCCACGATCTTCGCGGGTTCGGGTGAGTACTCAAGTTCGATGCTTACCGTGCCGTCAAAGCCGGTTCTCCTAAGCTCGGTCAGATAGGGGATGAAGTCCACCACGCCGCGCCCCGGCGGCAAGTCGCCGTGCTTCCTGCCATCGCAATCGGAGAAGTGGCAGTGAGCAATGCGCCCCTTGAGGCGTTGAATCTCCGTGGCAGGCGTATGAGCCAGGTGCAGGTGTGAAATGTCCAAATTGGCGCGCACGGCCGGGTGGCTCACCTCGTCCAGGAATTGCACCATCTTGTCGAGCGTGTTAACGATGGAAAGTTGGAAAGGCTCCAGCTCAACCGCCACTTCCAGGCCGAGGTCCGCCGCATAGTTGCCGAGCATCCGCACGTTATCCACCGCCCAGCCCCATTGGGCCGCGGGGGCAATCACCTCCTGCTGCCAGGTGTACTCGCCGACCACCAAGAGGAGGTTCTTCGCCTCGAGCTCATACACGAAGTCAAGGTACGCCTTCGCGCGATCAACATGGAAACGCTGCACGGGAACATTGAAGTCGGCAATGCCGAGAGCGCAGCAGCAGACCGATATGGCCGGCAGCCCGACCGCGCGACAGGTGTCCTTGATGAGCCGGCGTTCCCTGATGTTGATTTCCAGCGGATCGGCGAAGATGTCAATGGTGTCAAAGCCGATTTCTTTGGTCCGGCGAATGCCCTCGGCCGTACCTACAGAGGTCCCGGCCCAGGCGGAGTTGATGAGTCCAAGCTTCATGGCGATTAGTCCTCCTCAAAAAGGATCTGGTCGCGTGCGGTGTTTCATCGAACACTGACCCGCGCTGGCACCCAAGGCGCTCAAGTGTTCAGGATCTCTTCGATTCTGACCGGCCGATGCTCATCAATCGACCTATAGCAGGCATCGACCAGCGCCATGGTCTTAAGGTTGTCACGGCCATTCACGGCCGGCTCGCAGCCGTCGGCAAGGGCATCCAGGAGTTGTCCCATCGTGCCCTCGAAGGCATCCGGAAACCACACTTGGCTCCATCGGGGGGAAAACCAGCAGCCGGGCTGAAGTTTGGTCGTAAAGTCGATCGTGCTTGGAGTAATGTTGGGGTAAGAAGGCCAGCCGATCGTCCCCTGCGCCATGCCGTCCGTGCCTTCAACTCTCCACTTGATGTAACAGTCGGGAGCGCCGCCTTCACGCGCGGGTCCGGTCCACACATCATCCCAAGACGTGGCCCGGAAGCCGTTCGCGTATTCGAGGATGTAAAGCACAATGCCGTCCCGATGCCTGAACGTCGTGCGCGGGTCCCTGCGCGCGCTGACGTATACGCTCTCTGGCTCGCCGAACAGAAACCGGAAGCTATCCAGGTGGTGGATGCTCATATTCAGCAGCGTCAGTCGGTCCGAATCCTTGAGCCACGATTGCCAGTGCGGAATGGCCCGCATCTCAATCGTGGCCAGAACTGGTTCGCCAAGGTACCCGCGCTTGAGCACCGTCTTCAGGGCCCGAATCGACTGGTCGTAGCGCATATTGTGATTCACGGCCAGCGTGATGCCGGCCTCTTCGCAGAGGCGCACCGTTTCCCTGGCGTCCTGGTAGTTCATCGCCAGGGGCTTTTGCGCCAGGATGCCCTTGACGTGCCGGGAATGCTTCACCGTTTCGCGCACAACGTCCAACTGGGCGTTCGGTGGAACAGCAATGTCCACGACCTCGATGGAAGGGTCGGCTAATAGATCCGGGTAGGTGTCATAGACCTTGGGAATACCGCGCAGCCCGGCTACTTCTCGGGCCTGCGCCGGCCGGTGGGCTGCGATTGCCGCCACCTTGTAGCCCGCGTGGCCATAGGCCACCAGGTGGCAATCACGCATGATGAATCCCGCCCCGATAGCCCCGATGGCGTAGTCCTTCTTTTTCGGGAGTGGGGCTTGGTGCTCAAGATTGAGGTCCACGGTCATGGCTCTCCCTCCCACTCACATCTCGTCGGCGCATGGCAGCCGCTCCGGCGGCAAAACTTCCCTCCCCCATCAGAAGGGCAAGGCAATCATCAGGCCTCTTTGGCGCTGCACAGTATACACTGTGGGTACCGAACGGGGTACGCCCTTCGCCGCTGCCCTATCGAGAGGCCAGCGGGCTTCTCCAATGCTGCGGATTCAACAGGTCGCGCCATACCCTTGACCGCGCTCGCAGCGCGTTGATATATTCCACCCTGTTTCATGGGTACGAGAGAATACCCGGCATCGAGACTTCAGACCGAAAAGCTCAACCACGAGAAGAGAGGAAGGCTGGCTCTTATGTCAATGTTTTCAGCGCCCCGGAATCGACGAGAAATACTGGCGGGGATGGCGATGCTCGCCGGTGGTACGCTGTTACCTTCAGAGTGGCTTTCGGCTTTTGCGACGGCCGCTACGAGCCGTTATGCGCCCAAACTTTCTGTGCAAATCTACGTCTGGATCCAACAGTTTCAATCCCAGAAAAAAACGATTGCAGAAGGAGTTGACGAGGCGCTCACGGCTATCCACCATGCAGGCTATCGGCGAGTTGAACTGATGACGGACTTCTTTCAGCCGGACCTGTACGCCAGGACTCTGGGCCTGCTAAAAAATGATCGATTGGGAATTCCCACGCTTTACGCAGGTTCGACTCTGCACGAGGCCGCTGACGCGGAAAAGTCGATCACCGCGATTACGCAGACGGCCAGGGAACTGAAGGACGAGGGGTTACAGTGGATTGTGACCAACCCCAATGCCAAACCCCATGGCGAACGAAAGACCGGCGCGGAACTCGACCTGCAGGCGCGCAACCTCAACCGGCTGGGCGCTGAGCTGCAAAAACTGGGCGTACGCCTGATGGTCCATCATCACACTCCCGAGCTGGCGGATAATGCCCGCGAATGGCGCTTCCAGTTACAGCATACGGATCCGCAACTCGTCTTCTGCTGTGTGGATGTGAACTGGGCGGTGCGCGGAGGCCAGGAGCCGGTGGCATTTCTGCGGGAAGCCGGCAACCGGCTGGCGAGCCTGCACCTGCGCAACAACCAAGAAGGCGCGTGGACGGAGGACTTCGGCGCCGGCGACATCGACTACAGCAAGATTGCGGATTACTTGAAGGAAATTGGCTTCAGCGGATACCTGGTGGTTGAGCTGGCCTACGAGAAAAGAACGAAGATTACGCGTCCACTCGAAGAGGACTTGCGCTTGAGCCGCCTCTATGCGGAACAAGTCTTCGGCCTGAAGTCAGCTTAAGCCGAGGGGCATGGCAAACGGCTTGACAAGGGAACGCTTCGCCTCTTGGCCTGCGATCGCCGTCCGTCGGGGCGGACCGTGTTCCGAACATCAGAATCTTAGCGGGGGACCAACAAGGCCCCTCCGCACAGAAATAGTTAGACCTTAGGAAGAATCCAAGGTGCGCGGTACTCCTTCGATGTCAGTTTCTGGGCCTGCTCGTCCCCAATGATTCTCTCCTGCTGCGCGTCCCAGTGTATCTGCCGTTTAACTTTGTAAGCGATCACCCCCAGGTGGCATGCGGTAATGGTCTTGAAGCCGATCTCCACATCCGCAACAGGTTTCTCTCGGGATCTGATGCAATCGAAGAAGTTCTGCACATGCGCAATTTGCGAGCTCGGGTCGATGGAAATACCGGTTTCCTCCATAGCTTGGCACAAGGGCCGGCGGGGACCGGCGACCTGCCGCGTGGGGGGCGTGCGTGGCCTTGCATCAGTCGCCGGCAGGGATGCTTCCCACCCGCCCACGAGGCTCTCAATTTGATTGATGGCGGTATGGAATACCTCGGGGCGCATTTCCGGAAAAATCACGTAGCTGCCGCGGTCCACAACCAGGGTGCCTAGCGTGCCGTAAAAGGCGATGCCGTACGGACGCTCAAAAATGGGTTGCGCGTTCGTGTAGCGGTATGTATAACGCGCCGTGAAGCCGGGATACTCGAATTCACCTGTGAAAGTGTCCGGGGTCTCACGATCGTCTTGCATCACGAGCTTTCCCCCGACGGCGATGGCGCTCTTCGGCGCATCCACACCCATAGCCCAATGAATAATGTCCATGTGATGTGCGCCCCAGTCCGCCATCATGCTCCCCGCGTAGTCCCAGAACTGCCGGAACGTATAGGTGAAGCGATTACGGTTATAAGGCCGCTTGGGGGCCGGCCCCAGGAACATGTCCCAGTCCAAACCGGGCGGTGGATCACTATCCGGCGGGTTGCCCTGGCCTTCGGGATATTCATTCATCATATTCCAACATTCAACCATGGCCACCTTCCCGATATATCCGCTCTGGATCAACTCGACAATCTTCCGGTAGTGAGGCGCGGAGCGTTGCTGGCTGCCCGTCTGGAACACCCGGTTGTACTTTCGCGCCGCGTCCACCATGCGGCGGCCTTCCTCGATGGTGTGGGACAGAGGTTTCTCACAGTAAACGTCCTTGCCCGACTGACAGGCCATGATGCTGGCAATGGCGTGCCAATGGTCGGGAGTGGAAACGAACACGGCATCGATGTCCTTACGGTCCAGGATCCGGCGAAAGTCCGTGTAGCCGGCGGCCTTGTTCCCAAGCCGCCGCACCGCCAAATCCACCAGCGGTTGGTAGACGTCCGCCACCGCCACGATCTCGCAGCCGTGGTTCTGCATACAAACTTCATATTCATATTTTCCCCGGCCACCCAGACCGATTTGGCCGACGCGGATCCGGTCGTTTGCCCCCAGGACTTTGCCTGCCAAGGGACCCGCGGAGGCTACCGCCAGGACACCTTTCATGAAATCTCTCCGTTCCATTGGTTCCTCCCTCCCGAAAGTCGGACAGCGCAAGCAGCCAAGCCATGGCTGTTTCAGCGCCCGGTCATAGCCCGGCGCAGCGCCATCCGGCGCTTACACATCACGCCGCCACCTGCCGGTGTTTCTTCAGCCGCGCAACGAATCCATGGATTATTGCACGGGGCGACGAAATTGTCCGACAGTCGATGCTGTGAGTCAACCGGTGAGTGGTAGTCGGTTTTGAAAAATACGCTAAACCTCGCTGCCACAGCCCATCCCTGGTTGTATAATCTAAGGACTGGGGCAATACGTTCGCAGCAATCTCGGAATATAGGGCGGCTGTCATGAACAATAGCGACGTGCTTCATTATAAGAACCTTCTCCTTTCAAAGCGGCAGGCACTCTCTACAGGCACGAGTCTGGTCGATTCGATTCCCACCGCCGGTGAGCGTGGCGGGGACCCAGTGGACATGGCCTCCAATGAAACTGACGCGGTCACGCAAATCAAGTTGCATCAAACAGACGGAAAGCTCCTTCGCGCCATTGAGGATGCCTTGGCGCGAATTCGGCACGAGGAATTTGCCATCTGCGAAGAATGCGGGAAGCCGATTAGCAAGGCGCGATTAGAAGCGGTGCCCTGGACCAGGTGGTGCAGGGACTGCAAGGAACGCCAGGACTCTCAAAGCTAAGACGCTGGCGTTTGAGCCCGCAGATCACTCTCCGAATCTTCACTTCGGTTCGACCACAAATAAAGCCAGTTCCGTGGGTTGGAGCACGGGGGTGACTCCAAGCCAGCGAGTGCCTTGCACCAAGGCGGTCTCCTTCAGCGCCTTCGCCATTTCCGGCTGGCTGCTGCTGCCCCCCTCATGCTCCGCATGAGGGGGATGCAACGTAGCCGAGCTAGCCAACGTGCCGCCGGATAGACCATCTTTGCCTCCGTTTTGGTTCACCTTCAGGCGCAGCCGCATGGGAGCTGTGCGCTGGAACTACAGAAATACTTACCGCACTACTTCCGGGCGCGTCACCATCAGTTCCAAAACGGGTCCGTATCGACGCTAGGGCGCGGGCACGCTGGGAATTTTCCGAACTGCCGATGTGATTCCTACCCGCTGCTACGCGTGGAATCGCTCACCTGACCCCATCGGGTTTACTGGCGCGGCCGGATCCAGTCGATGACGCTGCGGAAGTTCCTGGCGATGCCCCCAAACCGTAATGTCCTGCAGTCCTAATCCCACAGCTATTTCCCTTGATAACGTTGCCCTCAGTTGGTATATTACCAATTATGGAAAGGACGAACATGGACGGCTGCTTAACCATCGACGAAGCGAAGAAGGCTCGAGTGGCTTGCATGAACGCTGGATTTGTGGTGCAAGGCAAACACTTCCGTGAAGAGCTGGCCGATGAAAGTTTAGACGTTGAATCAGTAGAGCACGTCATGCGGTCGGGCCGGATTATCACCGCGCCTGAGTTTGATGTTAAATTCAGGAATTGGAAATACAGGGTGGAAGGAACCGAACCGGCCGGGAAGTGGCTGGCTATCGTTTTTAGTTTTCGGCGGGTTGGCACAGCCTTCTTGATTACAGTCTTTTCCATAGCAAGGTGAGGGGGTGACATGATGAGTGTTTACGGGTTCAAGACAATGCCGTGCAGCAATTGCGGTGCAATCGCGAAGGTCGTTCGCGGCGATTATCCGTTCAAGGAAAGCGCCCTGCGGAATGTGGTGCTGTTGGGTATCGGGCTGGTCAAATGCGACAAATGCGGAAACATTGACCCGATCATCCCGCGCGTGAGTGTGTTGATGCGGACGCTTACCCTGGCGGTCATCTCGCAACCCTACCGCCTGCGTGGGGATCAAGTTTGCTTCTTGCGTAAGTTTCTGGGGAAAAGCGGGAAAGAATTCTGCGAGCTTTTAGGGATCAATAAAGCCACCCTCTCAAAATGGGAAAACGGCGAAGATCCCGTAGGCGCCAGTAGTGACCGGTTGATCCGCCTTGTGGCGCTCGGCCTGGGCGAGGGTTTGCATGAACCGATCAAGCCGCTCTTGGACCGCTTCGCCGAAATCAAAAACATCAGCCGCCGCCCTAAAATCGAGATCGATACGAGCAATATGTCCTACCAGTACGCCTAATCGTTCCACGCCGAGACTTGGGGGGGTCCTTAAAGAGCAAGGGACACTCCTACACTTTCAGGAAGCATGTCGTCCCGCCATCCGCGGATTACTCGTTTTTCGGCCAAATCCTTTACGGCTAATTCGATAACGGCGGCTATTGCTAGTTCCCTTGCGCCGGCTTTGCCCTCCGTAAGAAAAGCAGGGTAGCGCAGAGTCTCTGCCGTTGAGACTCTGCGGCCCTTCCTCAGGGAAGTGGGATTCGAACCTTGGGCGCCAGGCCAACCGAGTGACAAGAATTGGATCTTTATCATGTCAATAACCGCAGGCTTTGAAATACACAAAGCCTGCGCGCGTTCATCAAAATAAGAGCCGCAGAGTTTGAACTACACAAACTCTGAGTGGTGGAACCCCAGCGTTCCATCGTGTGATTCCACGAGGCGAGCCTTGGTCGGGATGAGCCCCAATGAATCCACGAAGGACGAAGCCTGGCCAAACAAACAAAACGCTTCGCCCCACGTACCAGTGTCCCTTGACAAAGCCGACGCCGTTATAGATGCGCTACCCCGCTTTGAATCCCTTCCTTCCTCCCTCCTCGCAGACCTGAAATGCAAGGTCCGCGCCACTCGCTTAGACACCCTCATCATATCGTCCCTGGATCGCATACATCCCGACAAACACCGTCGGGACGTATGCGCCACCC
>Ga0326728_10019552_pt1 | contig 13119 bp, 9 predicted proteins | sample MB3enrmetagenome_FD_207602 | JGI IMG/M metagenome (GOLD analysis project Ga0326728, IMG submission 207602) | Lab enriched peat soil microbial communities from McLean, Ithaca, NY, United States - MB31MN | ecosystem: Environmental > Terrestrial > Soil > Wetlands > Peat | place: USA: New York...
GGAGTCGCCGAGACGATGGGCGGAGAGGAAGCCTCCGTCGGCGGGATCTACATCGAGGTCCAGGGGGACCTGCGCGGGGGTATCCTGCTCGTCCTCCCGTTCGACAATCTCCTGGAGATGGAGGACCTGGTGCACGGACGACCTGTTGGCACCACGACGGACCTTGCCAGCGTCGACCTGTCCGCGATGTGCGAAATGGGGAACATTCTCGCGGCGAGCTTCATAAACACCATGGCGGACAGCACCAACCTCACCGTCGCCCCGGGGGTGCCTGAGATCAGCGTGGACATGTGCCTCCCGGTGATCGACTCGGTCCTTGCTCATTTTAACCAGCCCGGAGACGACATCCTGATTACCGAGGCCGTCGTCTACGGCTCCGGCACGGAGAATGTGGTCTGTCACCTCGTGCTTTTCCTGGAGCCTAACTCACTGGAGAAGCTCATGAATGCGCTAGAGGCAGGGCCGTCGAAGAGCGGGGCGTGACGTGGAGATCGTAAACGTGCGGATGGCGGAAATGAGCATAGTGCGAGACGCGCACAGTCTAAAAACGATCCTCGGCTCCTGCGTTGGCGTGATCCTTCATGACCCTGTCAGGCGTGTGAGCGGCCTTGCCCACGTAATGCTTCCCCGCAGCACGCGTTCCGATTCCGCGGTGGGCAAGTACGCGGATAGAGCAATCCCGGCGCTACTGGCCATGTTGATGGAAAGCGGCAGCCGCGCCTCCTCGCTCAAGGCGTATCTTATAGGCGGGGCGAAGATGTTCCCCATGGCATCCGGAGGGATTGGCTCCATTGGGGACCAGAACGTCACCGCCGCCCGTAAGGTCTTAGAGGAGGCCGCGGTGCCTATCGTTTTCGAGGACACAGGTGGCACGCGCGGGAGGACGGTCATCTTCAACAACGAAATCGGGGAGGTTTCGGTGCACACCCTGAGTCCCGCCATCCCCGTGGGAGCGGGCGCGTGAACACTCAAGCCGCCGCCACCACGGCACTGCCCGTCATTTCGGACGAAACTTTCAATGAGTTTCGGACCCTGATTTTCGAGAAGACCGGCATCCACATGCGCGACGGGAAGCAGATCCTGATCTCCAATAGGTTGCGCAAACGCCTCGCAGCGCTTCATCTTTCCTCCTACGAGGAGTACTACCGGTTGCTCGTCACGGGGGCAGCGGGAGAGGCGGAGTTGCACAACTTCATCGACGCGGTGAGTACGAACGAGACGTACTTCTTTCGGGAAATCAACCACTTCAACGTGCTGCGAAGGACAGTCCTCCCCGAGATTCTCGGGCGCAAGCGTCATGTGCACATTTGGAGCGCGGGATGCTCCACGGGAGAGGAAGTCTATACTCTGCGGATAGTCGTGAATGAGACGCTCGCCGAATGCGAGCACCCAGGCGCCGAGGTCAGCATTACCGGCACGGACATCAGCACCGCGGCTGTCACCCGGGCGAAGAGCGGCTTCTATTTCGAGCGCGCCCTTCGCCTCGTGCCGCAGGCCGCCTTGGACCGCTACCTGTTGCCGGCGAACGAGGGCGCTCGTCAGGTACGCGCGGAGATCCGTGACAGTGTGGACTTCCGGGTCCATAACCTGTTCAAGGACCCGGCCCCCGGCGGCCCTTTCGACATTATCTTCTGCCGCAACGTCATGATCTACTTCAACAAGGCCACCCAGACGAAGCTCGTGGACGAGGTTTTCGCGCACGCCCTCGACGCTGAGGGGTACCTGTTCATCGGGCACTCGGAATCTTTGAGCGGTTTTAGCCAAAAGTTCCGCTACGTGTCAGCTTTCAAGGCTCCCATCTACCGCATGAAAAAGGAGGCGGAGTCGTGATTCGCGTCATGGTTGTGGACGATTCGGCCCTGGTCCGCAAGATTGCAACCGACATCCTCTCCGCCGACCCAGAGATCACCGTTGCGGCAACGGCCGCAAACGCGGAGTTCGCCATCGCGAAACTGGACAGGGAACGTCCGGACGTGATCACGCTGGATCTCGAGATGCCTGGCATGGGCGGTTTGGAAGCTATCCGCCGGATCATGAGCGTTCGACCTACGCCCATCATCGTGATGAGTGCCCACGCGCAGAAAGGGGCCGATTTCACACTTCAGGCTCTCGAGGCAGGCGCGGTGGATTTCGTTCTCAAGCCTTCGAACTCCCTCTCGGGGGGGATACCCGCGATAGCGCGGGAGCTGACCGAGAAGGTCAGGGACGCGGCCCGCATCGTCATGGCCCCGCCAACGAGCCTCAGCATCCCGCATGAGGCTCAGGCGGAGGCCGCCCTGGCGGAGGCTGAGCGGGCCGCGACTCCTTCCGCGCCCGTGGCCGCGCCGCCGTTCGACGGCGAAGGGTGCGATCTGGTGGCCATTGGCACCTCCACCGGCGGGCCCGTGGCCCTGAAAATGGTCCTTACGCAGCTCCCAGGAGACTTTCCGGTGGGGATCGTGGTCGTGCAGCACATGCCGCCGGTTTTTACCAAGGCGTTCGCGGACAGGTTGGATTCGGTCTGCGCCATGCGCGTAAAGGAAGCCGAGAGCGGAGATCCCATTCTGCCCGGACGGGTGCTCATTGCCCCGGGCAACTGGCACATCACGGTCACCCGGTTCGGTGTCGAGCCCAAGGTGGCTCTCAATCAGAGCGACCCTGTCAACGGGCATCGCCCTTCGGTGGATGTGCTCATGCGTTCCGTGGCCCGCGAGTACGGCTCTCGCGCCGTGGGGGTCATCATGACGGGAATGGGCAAGGACGGCGCGGAGGGACTGCGCGAGCTGTACGCCCGCGGCGGCCGGGTCATTGCACAAGACAAGAACACCTCCGTCATCTACGGGATGAACAAGGAGGTAGTCCAGAACGGGAACGCCCACGAAGTAGTCCCCGTGGACCAGATAGCCTTCCGCCTGCGGGCGCATGCGCGGGGCGGGAGCGCTGCAAGGAGCGCAATATGAGACTGGACGAGCGCTACAACATAGAGAACATGAGAAACAGGGCGCAAGAGATGGTCTTCGAGGCCATCGAGAAGGTGATAGAGAAGGGCGGGGACATGTGCGCCTGCGAGGAGTGCGTACTGGACCTCGCGGCGTATACACTGAACCACGTGAAGCCGGGTTATTACACCTCGCTTCTGGCTCCCCTGAGTCCGCGTCCCGAGAACGAGAAGAAGATGCGCGTGGAGATCGAGCTAGCACTGGCTTCGGGCATGAAGAAGCTTAAGAGTCATCCCCATCACGCGTAGGGAGCGACTGACCATGCTGGATCCGGTTGGGCAGGGGATGAGGCCAGTGGCAATTCCTGTTCCGCCTCAGATGAAGGCGCCCCGAATCCTCGTTCTCGAGGACCAGACGGAGATCCGCTCTCTCATCACCGCAATGTTGAAAATCAGGGGGCTCGCGTGCGACACCGCCGGGACGCTCGCGGAGGCGCGCTCCCTGGTGGCCCGGGTCCCTTACGACATGTACTTCCTGGACGTGAACCTTCCGGACGGGAGCGGGCTCTCCTTGGCGGAAGAGAGCACCACTTCGCCGCTTGTCGTCGTGATCACCGGGTGCAACGACATCCAGACCGCGGTCCAGGCTATCCGGGACGGCGCCATCGATTTCATAACGAAGCCGTTCACGGTGGGGGACTTCCTCCAGCGACTGGACAGAGCCATGGAGGAGTTCAGGAGCCGGACAAGCATGCGCTTTTACGCCCGCGCGCTGGAGAACCTCGTGGCGGTTAAGGCGGACGAGCTGTCGAAGACCTCGCGCCAGCTTGACGAGGTCAGGGACTCAACTGTCGCGGCCCTCGGGGCCGCCCTGAACCTCAAAGACCATGAAACCTCGGACCACTGCCGACGAGTCTCCGAGAACAGCGTGCGCCTGGGGGAGACCCTGTCTCTTTCGGCCTTCGAGCTGCAGAATCTGAAATGGGGGGCCTACCTCCATGATGTCGGCAAGATCGGCATTCCCGAGCAGATCCTCCTCAAGCCGGGTGAGCTGACCAACGATGAGCGCACTGTGGTTGAGCGTCATCCCCTCATGGGGTGGTCGATGCTCCAGGGGATCGATTTCCTCAGCTACGCCACCGACGTGGTACTCTCCCACCATGAGAGGTTCGACGGCACGGGCTACCCCAAGAAACTCGCGGGCACGGAGATCCCGCTGCACGCTAGGATTTTCGCGGTGATGGATGCCCTTGACGCCATGACCTCGGAGCGCCCGTATCGGCCCCCGCTCGATTTCGCGAAGGCCCGCCAAGAGCTCGAGCGCCATGGCGGGGCTCAGTTTGATCCTGAAATCCTTGTAACTTTTCTGCGGGCATCCGCGCAGACCTGGTTGACCCAGGGCCGGATGCCGGCATCAGCCTGACGGCCGCACGGGCCGTCGAAAGATCGGAGGTACGAGTCATGGATGCACTGAAGGACAGGGTGGACACGAGGGGCGAGCTTCGCCAGTTCATCAGCTTTTCCGTCGGCGAGGAGGAGTACGGGTTGGAGCTCCTGCGGGTGAAGGAAGTAATTCGCGTCAGGGAGATCACTTGGTTACCGAAGGCGCCCAGCTTCGTGAAGGGGATCATCAACTTGCGCGGGGACGTCATTCCCATAATAGACCTGCGGGACAAGTTCGGCCTGGAAGCCAAGGAAGCAACCGCCATGACGCGCGTCATCGTGGTGGAGGTGGAGGGCAAGCTCATGGGCATGGTGGTGGATTCCGCGAGCCAGGTGGTGCGGATCCCTGCGGACCAGATCGACCCTCCACCGCCGGTGTTCGGCGGGCGCGCGCAGGACTTCATTACCGGAGTCGGCAAGATCGAGGACAAGCTGATCATCCTCCTGAACAGCGAAGCCATCCTCACTGCGGAGGAGAGGACGCAGCTGGGCTCCCTCCACGAGCAGCAGGCAGGAGCGTAAATCCCGGCACGGATGGCAGTGATGAGCGCCAACGCTGCGGAGTCTCCACGGCTTGCGGCCGAACCGCTCGTGACCACTCACCGGCTCTTGTCGGCGTTCGACAGGGAGGGCCGGGGCCTGGAGTGGCTGCACGGAGACCTTTTCGACTCCCGTTCTGCGGTATCCCTTTCCGCCATGGAAGCGGTGGCCAACCTCGCCAATCCCGCGAGCTTCCAGTTCGTCACCAAGGTACTTGCCGTCTCCAGCGGCGAGCTTTCTATGGCAGCGGTAAGGGCACTTGGCAAGATACGCCACCCCGGTTCGGTCCGCGCGCTGGTGGAACTGCTGAAGACGACCCGGGAGGAAAAGCTTCGCAGGGAGATCCTAGACGCACTTGCCAACGCGGTTCCCAAGGACCACGAACTGGCGGGCTTCCTTCGCCAGATAGCACACTCGCCGATGGCTTCCGCCGGCGCCCGTGCGCACGCCGTGGGGCTCCTGCTTCGATTGCGCGGGGAGGCGGCGCTGGACGAGGCGCTTGCCGACTCACGTGAAGAAACCGTGGACCAGATCCTGCGGTCCGCTGCAGAAATCCCTCTGCTCGTTCCGAAAGCGATCCAGCACTATGCGCCCCAGTATAGGCACCTGCCGGCGCGCACGCGGGCGTCGCTCGTCACGGTTGCGCTCACGCAGGAGCTGGAGGCAACGGCGGGACTGCTGCGGGACGCCTTTTCCGACCCCGTTTCGGAAGTGCGCCGGGCGGCGTACGTGGGGACCGCTGTAGAGCCTCACCACATGAGGCTCTACCAGACGGTCATCGAGAACCTCCTGGGCAGGGCGGAAGCCAACGCGGCCCTGGAGGACGAGGTTCATGAGCTGATCGGCCGCATGGCTCATGCTCAGGGGGCCGCACGGGCTGTCACTGCGAGCCTGCGCGGCCGGGTGATCAGCTTCATCGCGGAGCACTTCACCAAGCTGCGCGAGGAAGGACGGCACATCGCCAGCGACTCCCACGAGCTGGGCTGGCTTATCATGAGGTCCAAAGAGTACCTCGAGTACTACTGCGACGAGGAGTTCAAGTCGGCGCTCCTTCGCTACCTCAAAGGTGCTTCCACGGACTCGGAGGCCGACCTCCTAAGGAGGCTCAAGGCAACGGCCGTGCGGGTGGAGGTCCGGCACTTCGACGGATATACGGCGCTCGCCGAGGTCATCAAGAATCCGCGGAGGACGGGGATGGGGCTCGTTGCGCGCGAGCTGGCGCTCGTAAAACCGGGCAAAGGACTCATTTTCTGGCAGCTCATCCGCGCGGTCCGCTTGGCAAGCGTCGTCCTCACTCCCGAGGCCGGCGGAACCGCGGAGTCTACGTTGAAGTCCATTTACACCTGGGCAAAGGGGGAAAAGCTCTTTCGCCTCGCGGAAGCGGCCCTGTGGGCGTTCGCCCGAGTGAACCCGACGGGAGCGGTCGCCGTATGCAAGGAGTGTCTGACCCCACCCCTCGCCAGCAAGGTGCTGGCCATAACTAGTCTCCATTTGCTCCGGGAGCTTTCTCCTACCGAGCTTGAGCCTTCTTGCGCGCGCCTTCTTTCCGCGCAGGATGATCCTTACATCACGCTCAACGCCGTGGAGGCCATCACGACTTTTGACGCTTCCTCCAACGGAGACCTCGCCAAGGCGCTCCTGACCCGACTCGCCTTATCCCCGAGCCGAGAGGTGACGGAGTCCCTCAGCGCCTACCTCGGGGACAAGGTATCCCTCGACATCATGGAAAGCTTGCGCGACATCTACGCTAGCGGGGATGCCGCGCGCAAGTCTGCTGTTCTGGCGATCATGGGCAGACGCATGACATCGGGCTTTATTGGCAATCGGGAGGGTACCGTCGAGTTCCTGTACAAGATCCTGCGCGGGAGCGACACCCCGCGACGCCGTATGGCCGGAGTGCTCCTCTGGAGGCTCGGGGATGACTACGCCCCCGAGGTGATGCGGGACTTCCTTTCCACGGGGACTGTGGAGGAACGGATGGAAACGCTGCGCGCCCTCAAGGGCCATCTTCGCTCGCAGCTGCTGCCTTTTTGTGCCCCTCTCCTGGCCACTGAGTCCGCTATCATCCAGGAACCGCTTCGCGAGCTGCTCCTAGGGGCTTCTGAAGACCTCCGGGCCGGGGTTCTGGACCTGGTGCTTCGCGCACGGGGAACTCCCGCGGAAGAAGACTCAGAGCTTGCGCTGCCCGAGGAGCAGGCAGCCGCGGTAGATTTTCGCACGGAGCGCAACGCATTCCAGTTTGAGCGAGAAAATGTTCAGGACCTGGTGATCCTCTTCACGGACATCCAGGGCTACTCGAAGAAGGCGCAGTTTCTTACACCGCTTCAGCTCTCCAGCCTCATCCAGGATTACGAGAAGATCCTTCTTGCCCAAGCCGAGACGCACCAGGGGGAGCTCGTCAAGCGCATGGGCGACGGCCATCTCTTCGTATTTCATGAGCCGCTGGCCGCTGTGCTGGCCGGCATTCGGCTGCAGAAGTCCCTCAAGAGGTTCAACCATTACCGTGAGGAAAACTCTAGGGTTGTCATCCGCATTGGCATCCACTGCGGCAAGGTGGTCCGCAAGGAGCAGGGAGACGTCCTGGGCAACACGGTGAACATCGCCTCGCGTTTGGAAAGCTCCGCGCGGCCGGGCTACGTGCTGGTCTCCGAGCAGGTCCATGAGAAGGTCAAGGACTACATTCACGCGCGTGAGATCGGACGTATCATTGTCAAGAACATTACGGAGCCCATTCGAGTCTTCGAGCCGTACGAGGAGGTGCTCGATCTGCCCGCGGCTCTGGACCCTCGGAAGAGCGCCAAGCCGGCCTACGCCCGGCAGCCCTCCCCTCCCGAGCAGAAGTTCGTTGCCTCACGGGAGACCACGGAGGCCCCTTACGCATCCTCCACTAACACCCCGGGAGCCACCGTCTCCGATTTCGTGACCGTCGAGCCCGAGGTGCTTCGGCAGATCGCCTCGTGCTTCGAGAGCCTGAAGAGTCTCTGCAAGGAGGCGCAGGACGGGAGCGTGCCGCTCGTCCCCATCAACGAAAGGGTGCTCGCCCAATGGGATCGAATAAGGTCCCGGCTGCCCTCCCCGGGGGCGCCCCAGGGCGCCTAAGGTCTTCCCATGAGCCGTAGAGCACCAGTGCAGGAATTTTCCCTGCGAAACATCGTGGACGCCTTCCCCCTTTCCATTTTCTGGAAAGACAGGGATTTGCACTACCTCGGATGCAACGAGTTTTTCGCGCGAGCGGCCGGGCTGGCAAGCCCCAATGCCGTAGCCGGGCTCTGCGATGACGACATGCCGTGGGCTGACATCGCGGAGCGGTTGCGGGAGCAGGACCGCAGGATCTTGGAGACAGGCGAGCCGTGGCGGGCGACCGACGAGGCGGCCGCTACCCCCGACGGGATCCGCGTGTTCGTGCGGACGGCAAAAGTCCCGCTGCGCGACGCAGTGGGCAAAATCGTCGGGATCGTGGGCGCCACGGAATGGATCAACATGGACAGGCCTAACGCCGAGGAGAGGTTGCCCGCTCTGATGGAAGGCGCCGTGGAGGCCGCTGTGGTGATCCAAGACAGCGAAATCAAGTACATCAACGCCCGGGGGAGGGAGGTTTTCGGGGGAACCGGTAAGGAGCTTGTCGGGATGCCGGTGGACCGCCTTGTGCACCCTCAGGATAGGCGTAGGGTTGTAAACGATTTGCGCAAAGTTCCCGACGGGGAGGAGACCGCGTTCGCCTCCCTGTACGAGCTTCGTATCATCAATCGCGAGGGGCGCGTCAGGTGGCTCCAAGCCAGCACTACGCCGGTGCCCTGGGAGGGCAAGACAGCTACGCTCCATTTCATCATCGACGTGACGCCCTCGCGGCGGCAGAAGGAGATGCAGGAAGCCCTAAGCAGGGCGTCGATCGCCATGGCAGGCACCGTGGCGCCTGACGACATTTTCCCGGTTGTTGCCCGTGAGCTCGACTCTATTGACTCCCGTATTCACGCCTTCACCCTGAATGGGGACGGCACTCTCTCCCTGAGCTTCCTAGGAAAATCCCCCGTGGTCACGGCGGAGCTTGCAAAGATCTTCCGAGCTCCCAGCGCCCCCTTTGCTTTCAACGAGGCAGGAGAGTTCGCCCAGGTCGTCCTTGGTCGACGGACCCTCCTCATCACGGACATAACGACACTGCTGGAGTCCGTGTTCATTCCGGAGCTGCGTCACGTCATTCCCGACGTGGTGAAGGCAATCGGCGTGCCGCGCCTGATCCTGGCGCCGCTCGCCGACGACAGCTCCGTCATCGGGATGATTGCCCTGGAAAACGCGGACTTGCTGGAGGCCGATCTACCGACTGTTACGGCGTTCGCCCTTCAAATGGGGTCCGCCCTTCAACGTACGCGCATGTCGCAGGCAATAATGCGGGAGAACGCCGAGCGGTGTCACGCGCAGGAGGAACGCACGCGGCTTTTTACGGCAATCGAGCAAGCCGCCGAATATGTCCTCATAACGGACGCAAACGGCCTTATCACCTACGCAAACCCGGCTTTCGAGCGGGTGACGGGGTATTCGCGGGAGGAGGCCATCGGGAAGTCCCCAAGAATCCTGAAAAGCGGCCGTCAGAGCGTCGCCTTTTATCTCCACATGTGGGAGGTCATTAGAGCGGGAAACGTATGGCGCGGACAGCTCGTCAACCGGAGAAAAGACGGCAGCACGTACCTGGAAGAGGCGAGTATCAGCCCGGTGAAAGCCGAAGATGGCCGGATCGTGAGTTTCGTTGCCGTCAAGCGCGACGTGACGGAGGCCACCGAGCTGGAGGGCCGGCTCCGCCACGCGCAAAAGATGGAGGCAGTCGGCCGCCTAGCCGGCGGCGTCGCGCATGACTTCAACAACATCCTCACCACTATCACCGGGTACGCCGATATCCTGCTCACAGGACTAGGGGACGATGACCCGCGCACGCAGGAAGTACGGGAGATTCTTGCGGCCTCCCGGCGCGCAACCGGCCTCACGCGCCAGCTCCTCACGTTCAGCCGCAAGCAGGTGATCTCCCCGCGCCTCGTGAGCTTGAATGCGGTGATCGAGAACCTTCACGCCATGCTGCGGCCGTTGATCGGAGAGGACATCGAGCTCGCCTACGAGCTGTCCCGGGAGCTTTGGCCGGTCCTCGCGGACACGGGACAGATCGAGCAGGTAGTAGTGAACCTCACTGTCAACGCTCGTGACGCGATGCCCGGCGGCGGGACACTGACGTTTCGCACCCAAAATCTTCTCCGCGAATCAGGGCCACTGGCGCCCCCGATCGAACAGGTGATGCTCACCGTGCGCGACACCGGCGCGGGCATGACCGAGGAAGTGAGGTCCCACCTTTTTGAGCCTTTTTTCACCACCAAGAAGGCGGGGGCCGGGACCGGGCTCGGCCTGGCTACGGTGTACGGGATCGTGAATCAGAGTCACGGGCAGATCGAAGTGGCGAGCGAGTTGGGCAAAGGGACGGAGTTTCGTCTTTATTTCCCCCGCGACTCTGGAAACCTCTTCCATGAGGACGGAGAACGCGGTGACGTAGGGCTTCCCCGTGGGAGGGAGACGATCCTGCTCGTGGAGGACGAGCAGGCCGTGCGAAGCCTTACACGCATCCTCCTGCACGGGTGGGGCTACTCTGTCCTGGAGGCGGCGCTCCCATCCGAGGCCATCGCCATTGCCGAGCGGGAACGGGATTCCATCAGGCTTCTCCTCACTGACGTCGTCATGCCCGAGATGAGAGGAAGCGAACTCGCCAATCACATTCTCCCCCGGTGTCCTTCTGCGGCGGTACTTTATATGTCAGGGTACCCCGACGACGAAGGCCTGGGGCTCGACAGACACAGTCCGATGGTTCACTTCTTGCCCAAACCCTTTACACCGGAATCCCTCGCTCGAAAGGTACGGGAAACAATCGATGGCACGTGAAAGGTCGCTTTTTCGAAATCTCCGCTCCATCATTCGCGGCCGAACGGCGCGCTCCGACGCCCCCAGCGTGTTGGCCCATCCGAGGGGGTCGACGAGCTCGGCAGTTTCGGTGTCTTCGGCCGCGAACGCGGAAGGCGCTGATCCTTTCGCGGCTGTGGAACGCCTCGCCGGCGGCGTTGCCCATGACTTCAACAACATCATGCTCGTGGTCCGTGGATACGCCGAGCTGGCCCTGGGGGAGGAAGATCTAGGCCCGAAGGCCAGGGCGCATCTCCATGAGGTCATGTCAGCCCTGACGCGGGCCACCGAGCTGATCGGGCAGCTTCTTGCCGTCGGGCGCCGAGTCTCCTCCTCCCTCGCGGAGATCGACCTGAACGAGTCGGTGGGCCGGGCGCTAGAGCAAGCCCGGGCCTCCCGGCCGACCGGGGTTCAAACCAGTTTCGTGGCTGGCGTCGGTCTTCCGCGCTTCTTTGCCTCTGCTGACCAGCTGGAGAGGCTTGTTGGCAGTCTCATCACGTACGCTGCAGAGAGGACCCCGAAGGAGGGCAGACTCCTCGTCGAGACGGGCTTTGCCGCCGATGGATATGCCGCGGCGGACGCTCGGCCTGGAGCTTCCCCGAGCCTACCTTCTTCGCTTGGACAACGCATGACGCTTCGGCTCGACGCCCCTGATGCGGAGGTGCCTGATGACGAAAGGGCGCATATGTTCGAGCCGTTCTACGTCTCCCCGTCCAGCGGACGCCGCATGGGACTGGGCATGGCCGCCGCCCGCGGTGTCGTCTTCCTCCTCGGCGGGGACATTACCGCACTGAAACCATCCGCAGGGGGGATTGAGTTTCTCATCACGCTTCCTGCGCGAGGGGAAAACCCGCTTATCCCAAAGCTCCCGAACGGCGGTACGATCCTCCTAGCGGAGGACGATGTAGGGGTCCGGGACCTCGCCACACGGGTGCTGGGCAAGGAGGGCTATCGGGTGCTCGCGGCGCGGGACGGCGAGGAAGCCGTGCGGTTTTTCGAGCAGAACAGGGAGCGTATCCGGATTGCAATCCTGGATGACGTGATGCCCAAGCTCAGCGGCCGCTCGGTCCTTGAACGCATTCGCGCGACCAGCTCCTCGCTGCCCGTTATCCTCTGCACGGGATATACCTGGGGAGATCAGGACTCTGGGGCCAGGCCTGCCGCGCAGGAGATCCTCGCCAAACCCTATGAACCGCGGGACCTCCTACGGTGCGTCAGGCGGATCCTGGGCAATGGGGGGTGACACCGGGAATGCGCCCTGACGTGCGTCTCCAAATGTCCTTCGACAAACATTCCGACATGCGGCTCCTCTATATCGAGGATGATCCGGGCCTTGCGCGTCTGGTTCAGGCAAAGCTCGGCCCCGAAGGATACCAGGTAGACAGCGCAGCCACGGGTCGGGAAGGCCTTCAGGTGTTCGATGAGGCCATTCACGACTTGGTCATTGTGGACTACCAGCTTCCCGACTGCAACGGGCTGGATATCCTGCAGACGCTGATGGCGCGCGGGGCCGGCGTTCCGGTGATCATGGCAACCGGCGCCGGCAACGAAGAGGTTGCTGTTCGCGCCATGAAGCTGGGCGCCGCTGACTACATCAACAAGGAAAGCTACGAGAAGTTTTTTCGCCTGTTGCCGTCAGTCATCGAAAGAGCCATTCGTCAGGCGGAAATCGCGCGCCAGAAGCTCCGCGTGGAGGCGGACCTGCGCGAGAGCGAGGAAAGGCTTCGGTCCATCCTCATGTCGATGGACGATGCCGTTCTCGTCACGGATAGAAACGGCCTGCTGGTGGCTTCCCGTGCGCCCTTCAGCGGAGCCGCGGCGGCCACGGCGTCCCCCGAGTGGCGGGGGAAGACGTTCGGGGACGTGTTCCCACCGGCGGTGGCCGCGCGTTTCGACGCCGCATTCCTCGCCGTACAGTCCTCTCAGCGCGTGGAGCAATTCGACTACAGTCTCACTGCCGGCGGTTCGCAAACGTGGTACAACGCGAAGGTTTCCCCCCTGAAAGACGACAGCGGGACTTTCGCCGGCGTGACCATCGTGGCCCGCGACATCACCGCGCGCAAGCGCGCCGAGGACAGGCTCACCTTTGCCATCCAGGCCGCGGACGCTGCGAACACGGCCAAGTCCGACCTTCTGGCCGGCATGTCCCATGAGCTACGCACGCCTCTCACCGCCATCATCGGGTACGCGGAGATCCTGGGCTACGAATACTTCGGCACGCTGAACGCCAAGCAGAAGGAGCAGATCGAGGTAATCATGCAGGCGTCCCACCACCTGCTGGACCTCAT
>Ga0326728_10019553_pt1 | contig 13118 bp, 16 predicted proteins | sample MB3enrmetagenome_FD_207602 | JGI IMG/M metagenome (GOLD analysis project Ga0326728, IMG submission 207602) | Lab enriched peat soil microbial communities from McLean, Ithaca, NY, United States - MB31MN | ecosystem: Environmental > Terrestrial > Soil > Wetlands > Peat | place: USA: New York...
CAGCGGATTTTCAGCGCGCGGGATGAGAAAAACGGGATGCTCTCGGTGCTTTGGTTCAACCTGGCGCATTACGCGCTGCGCCCGTGGCCGTGGATTCTCACGGCGCTGGTGGCCGTGGTGTTGTACCCGGGGCTGGCGCAGCCCGAGCGCGGATACATGATGGTGGCGACGCGGCATACCCCGCACGCGCTGCTGGGAATTTTGCTGGCGGGATTCATGGCCGCGTTCATGTCCACCGTGGCGACGCAATTGAATTGGGGAAGTTCGTACCTGGTGGAGGATTTCTACCGGCGCTTCGTGAAGAAAAAGGCCAGCGAAGCGCATTACGTGAACGCATCGCGGCTGGCGACGCTCTTTCTGGTGGCGGCGGCGGCGTGGGTTTCCATGCAACTGCAATCGGTAAGCGAAGGCTGGAAAATCGTCCTCGAGTTAGGAGCAGGGACGGGTGGGGTGTACCTGCTGCGGTGGTATTGGTGGCGGGTAAACGCGTGGAGCGAGATTTCAGCGATGGCCGCGGCGCTGGTGACGGCACTGGTAATTCGGAATCACTCGCTATGGATGGCGATTGCGGGACGCCCGGAACCTTTCCAAGGCTCGGACGCGGTAATCTTTGCGAAGACCACGCTATGTACTACGGCCGTGACGACGCTGGTGTGGGTCGGGGTCACCTTGCTGACTCCGCCGGAGGAAGGAAGCACGCTGGTCAAGTTTTACCGGCGCGTGAAGCCGGATGCCATCGGGTGGGGGCCGGTGGCAAAGATCAGCGGCATGGAAGAGATCACCCAGGATCTGGGGAAAAATCTGTTGAGCTGGGTGATCGGCTGCGTGTTCGTGTATGCGGCGTTATTCAGCATCGGACAACTTTGCTTTGGAAGGCTTGGCTCCGGATTTGTGCTGGGGCTGGTGTCGTTGACGTGCGGTGTGGCATTGTATCGGCTGATGCCGAAACCAACCGAATGGCGCGTCTAGTGTTGTGCACCGCAAGTTCATGGCATTTCTTAGGGGGTCAGGGCTTCAGCCCTGACATAAGGAGCCTGCCAAATGATTTGGGCTTTAGCCCCTGAGCATTCTGGGCACCTACACACTATTTTCGGGACGCAACACTAACACGATGGCCGCAACGCAACGCAGAGCGGGCTCGCATCACGCCGTCCTCGCGGGGTTCCTGGGCTGGACGCTGGACGCGTTCGACTTCTTTGTAATCATCTTCCTGTACGACGCGCTGGCGAAGCAGTTTGGCGTGTCCAAGCAAGCCATCATTTTCACGACGGCGGCCACGCTGGCCTTTCGGCCTGTTGGCGCATTCGTGTTCGGATTGTTCGCCGACCGGTTTGGCCGGCGCATTCCGCTCATGGCCAGCGTAGTCTATTTTTCATTGATCGAGGTAGGCTGCGGCTTTGCTCCGAATTACACCGTGTTCCTGATCCTTCGCGCGCTGTTTGGAATCGGCATGGGCGGGGAATGGGGAGTCGGGGCTTCTCTGGTGATGGAAGCGGCGCCTCCGCGGTGGCGCGGCATTCTGAGCGGAATGTTGCAGAGCGGCTACCCGATCGGCAACCTGCTGGCTGCCGTGGCGGCGCGATTTATTCTGCCGGCGTGGGGCTGGCGGCCGATGTTCTGGATCGGCGCATTGCCCGCGCTGCTCGCGCTCTATATAGTGACCAAGGTGCCGGAGTCCGAGGCCTGGCAACAGCACCGCGCCGGCTCCATGGGAGAAGTGCTGCGCACGGTGGCCTCGCAATGGAAACGCTTCGCCTATCTTGTGGTGCTGATGACCTTCATGATGTTTTTGTCCCATGGGACGCAGGACCTTTATCCGGATTTCCTGAAAGAGGTGCACCGGCTGCGCCCTGCGCTGGTTGCCAATATCGCCATGATTTACACCGCGGGAGCGGTTGGCGGCGCGATCCTTTTTGGGCATCTCTCGCAAGTGCTGGGCCGGCGCAAGGGAATGATGTGCGCGCTGGCATTATCGCTGGCAATCATCCCTTTCTGGGCGTTTGGCTGGAGCGTGCCGCTCTTGATTGCCGCGGCCGTGCTGATGCAGATGGGCGTGCAGGGAGCGTGGGGAGTGATTCCGGTGCACCTGAACGAGCTGGCGGCGGACTCGGCGCGCGGGCTGATCCCGGGACTCGCCTACCAGTTGGGGATCTTGTTCGCTTCGCCCACGAACACTGTGGAGTTCGCGCTGCGGGGAAGGTTCGGCTATCAATGGGCGCTCGCAAGTTTTGAGGTCGTAACGATCCTGGCCCTGGCCGTTCTGCTCTGGCGCGGCGCCGAAGCCCACGGCAAATCCTTCGTGAATCCTGTGTAGGAGCCATCTCGTAAAAGGCCCCCGGGGAGGGCACGGCTTCAGCCGTGCCGAAAAGCTCCGCGGATTCAGGGGTTTTAACCCCTGAGGTAGCAAGCATCGGGTGCGAATCTGACCCTTCTCGCGCTGCCCGCCCGCCTCATTTGGAATTCTCCGTCGCTGTGCTAATCTATTTGCACGAGCCTGTAGCTCAACTGGATAGAGCGTCTGGCTACGAACCAGAAGGTTGGAGGTTCAAGTCCTCTCAGGCTCGCCATTTTCCCCCATAAAATGGCGCTTTTTGAAGGTTCGTGGGCCCCCAATCCTGGAAAGTTTTGCCTCAGTTTTACCTTGCGACGGGAATCTTAGATTGCATTGTTTTTCAGATTTTTTGCCAAACGCTCTCTCTTGGCCTTGTCTGTAAGCCATCACTTAGGCCAGCGTTCGGCATCAAACCGTTTGACGGCTTTTGTAGTGATTGGTATGCTACCGCCATCGTATCCTGTAATAAGGTGAGCCCTTATTCCCGATATACTCGTAAGTAGACTACCTGATCCCCAGCGTCCCAGACATGGCTGAAAACCTAAAATTCGGAGCACCTCCGGTCGTTGAAACGGCACTATCCGTACAGTTCAACACCATCGCCGGATTCACAGCTGCCCACGTAGGGTGGTTCTGGAAGGAATATGTCCAAAAGCTCGGCGACGAATGGAAACAGGTTGCTGAAGCACCAAAAATACCGGAGCTGACTGAAAAATTCGGCACGGAAGACATATGGCCATCCCAGTCCCTTCGCTTCTTGCCGGGAGTGATGTCACCTCGCGTACAGATTATTCGTGGAGACGGGGAGCGGATGCTTCAGGTGCAAGATAACAGATTTATATTGAATTGGCGGAAGCAGGCATATGCATACCCCAGCTACGAGACTTTGTTGCCAGAGTTTCGCAACATGCTGAACGCCTTTGAATCATTTTGTTCAGAGGCAGGATTCGGGATTCCCATTTATAACCTGTGGGAGGTTATCTACGTAGACCAAATAAAGAAAGGGACGATGTGGGATTCCGCCCGCGATTTGAATCGGATCTTTCCAGCAATGAAGACACCACCCGTTAGCGTTCGTCACGCACCTCCGTCCGATGACGAAACAATCAGTGCGGACTGGCGTTTCTCGTTGGCTAATCGACGGGGGCGCCTCTATGTTCAGCTCCGACAAGCAAGGCTCCAGCCTTCTAACGAAGAGGCCATTCAGCTCACCACCACGGCTCGTGGCCCCGTCACTGAAACTCAATCCTGGGAACAAGGATTGAATTTTGGACACGAGGCGCTGAGAGAGACATTTTTGGCGATTACTTCAACCGAAGCGCAAGAATTTTGGAAGAAAGGGAATTAATGAACCTTCCTGACTTGCATCTACCAGCGATCATCTCAACGGTAGACAGCCCAACGATTTCGATTGTATCGGCCTCGGCAATTTCTGCTGATATTCGCGCCGTTCAATGCTGGTACGAACGCGAGCTTGAGCTAGTAACCATCCGGGAGTTTGGGGAAAATTGGGACGGACGCGGTTCGGACGCTCCCACTGTCGCCGCGATGGATGCTGGGTCTTTGTTTCTGCGCATTTGGAAAGAAACTAACTATGGGAATCCTCCGGCGCGCATAGCTCTCTCTCCGAATGGCCTTTTGAGCGTGGATTGGTTGGATGGAGATGAACTTATTCGTGCTGAGATTCAGGACTTAGATTCAAATGAAATTGAGTGGATGAGGGCAATTCCGGGACAGCCCACAGAATTTTTCACTACTGCGCTTACGGATCAAACAGGCTCTAGAACTAAGCAGGTGCGAACGTGGCGACCCGCCCCAGTCACGGAAGGCGAGCCCGCATTAGCCTGCGCGCTGTCGGGCTCTAGAACTAAGCAGGTGCAAACGTGGCGACCCGCCCCAGTCACGGAAGACGAGCCCGCATTAGCCTGCGCGCTATAATCCGCGGCTGGCCCTGGTATTACGAAACTGCCAAGGTCGTCAGAAATGAAGTGCTCCTGCGAACGGTGCCAAACGGCATCTTCTATTACACCAAGACAATGGGGAATTGGGCAATAAACCCCAGCGCGTTTGAGCCTGCAAAGGACGATGTGGACGGCATTTCTCTTTTCAGAGAGGATTTTGTCACCCCAAAGGACTTGGCAAGTGTAAATCCGCATCCCAATGGCGTCCGAGTCGCACGCGTCTTCGCTAGACAATTTGGCAGCCTCAATCTTTCGGTCAAGCCTTCCCCAGATGCGAGCGGACCGCCGGGCCATGCGATCGTTCCGGAATTGCATTTCGTAAGAAAAACTCCTCAGACCAAGGATCTAAAACGAAAGATGCTGGACCTCGCGCAAAAATTGGCGCAATTTGCGAGCAAAAATAAAATATATACACCGCAGGGCATGTCAGACCCAATCGTGAAGAAGAAGTAGAAACGGCGGTGCAGTACTCAAAATACATAAGCGGGTGCCCCACACGCTTGCCCTGAGCGAAATCGAAGGGTCGGAGTCACGTGTGTGGGCGTGTGACCTGAATCCGTTGCTTGGGCTTCTCTTTCTTCCCCCTACCCGAGTTCACACCAGTTTCGGGGGCAGTACCTCACCTTTCCCCTTGACAAATATAAATAATATAGTATAATAATTAAGTGTGTATAGGGGGCGATCGCATTGGTCTCTCGGACTCGCGAGCAAAGGGCTCGCGGCCCGTTCCATTTCGGCAAGTGCTTTGCAATCCGCACTTATCGAAAACCCCTCGCTAACCCTCCGCAGAATCAACACTTTCAAAAGTGTATGAAAACAATCAACTTTATCCGGCGTATATGGATTTGACAAAGTACGACGATGGAGGGGAGAATGAAGTACTGTGACAGGGCAGTTGTGACTTTCTCTTTTTGTTCGCTTGCTGTTGAAAACGTGTGGTATGCTGGGCACCTACGGGCCGTGCCCATATACACGAAGAAGTCCCGAGAAGTTTTACCGCAGTCAAACCCTCAACAAAATGAAGTTGGAGTGATCCCATGACATATGAAGAAGCGACAGAATTAGCTAGTAGAGATGAGGCTTTCATGGCCACTATTTACGCCATGAATACGCTTCTCATTAGCAAGGGAATTTATACGAAACAGGAATACCGCCAGTTATTCACGGAATGGGTCGAAAAAGAGGAACGCAAGAAAGCCAGAGAGAGCGAAGCCGCTACTCCTCGACGGAATCGCGCTCAAGTGGCGATTTAGGATAGATATCGTCCATTGTTGGGTGTTCGCAGTTTGGCCTTAGGCTACAATGATCGCCACGGTCGCATCGTTTGCACTCACAGACGCATCGCGGCGGAAGTTGAACCTTCCTACCAAATAGCTTTTGCCACAGGTTTTTCAGCCTCATCGGAGCTTCCCTCGCCTGTTACCCATCCTACACCCAAACCTGTCGCATTTGAAGCGTTTTGTGTAGCACTACACTTTCCCGGTGCGCGGGCTAAATACCCCCTTGCCAAAACGCTTCAGATGTGTTTCACTTACCAGTATGGATGACGCCAAACTCATTGAGGAATTGCAAGAAATGGTCCGGGAGGCTGCAGAACTGCTTCGTCGCCGAAAGGAAGCTCTTGCGGCATTACTGGGAAAGACTGGCAGTGCCAAGAATGGCAATAGGAAGCGTGGTTTTAGGAAAAACAGTATTCCACTTATGGCTCACACGGCCCTTAGAGATTCCAAAGCGCCAATGTCCTTAGAGGAACTGACAGCGCATATCAAAAAGACAAAGGCGGACGCCACTTCTCGGTCAGTTTCTATTGCCTTGAGCAGATATGTCCGCGATGGAAATGTTTTTGTAATTACGGAGGATGGAAAATACAAAGTGAAATAGAAAAGGCTGCCGCTTGCGGTAGCCTTTTCCTTTGCGCCCGTAGCTCAGAAGGAGAGTCGGGGGACCGCCTCACAAGCATCCACTCGGCTCCTAGAGAGCGCCGGATTAGTAATCCGGGGGTCGCTGGTTCGAGTCCAGCCGGGCGCATTCCAATTCAAGTTTGGGCCCGTGGCAGAGCGGTTGAATGCACCCGATTTATAATCGCGGAGAACGTGTGCAAGCACGTTCCGTAGGTCCGAATCCTACCGGGCCCGCCTATATGATAGCATGGGAAGATATGAAAGTAGAAAAAGAAAAACTCGATGCTGTCTTAGCACAGTTGCTTAAGATGAAGCCCATACCCATGAAGGGCCTCAAGACCCGTGGTCGCAAGGGTTCAAAGGCCCCTCTGATACCTCCGAAGCAATGAGTTGCTTGTAGGGCAGCGGCTTCGCTTTCAGCAAGCCCTTAATGGTCGCGTCGAACATTTCCTTTTGCTGATCTCGCCGATTGAACCTATAAGAAAACTCATTGCAGTACCTTCCCAGGTGCTTTATCGAAACATGGTGGAATGTGCCGTAGACTCCGCGCTTGAGCAGGGAGAACGCGTTCTCAATATGTTGTGTGTGGTTCTGGCCCACCGCATAAGAGATGCTGTGATTGATCTTCTGGTGCCGACCGGGAAAGTGGCGCTCACCGATTATCCAGTACACCGCTGATTCATCCGTTTGCAAGGTAGCTTCGGGACTAATGTGCTTGAGGATTTGCGGCTCGATTATGGCCATCTTCGTATCTTTCACAGGAATCAGCTTGAGATTGCCGCCGCGTTCTCTGAGGCCCAGCACGATATCAGCATTCTCTTTCTTCACATAAGGCTTGCCCTTGCGCGGCTTTTTGGGAGTCAGGTAGGTCTCATCGGCCTCAACTACGCCAGTGAGAACGCCAGCCTCTATCATCGCTTCGCGAATACGATGACAGAGATACCAAACAGGTTTGTAATTCATGTCCGGGTCAATGCCAAGATGACGGCATACCTGCATTGCGCTCATGCCCTTCTTGGCTTCTAGCATGAGAGCTACAGCGGCAAACCACTTATCAAGCGGGAGATGAGTCCAGCCAAATACTGTATCGTTCTTAACGCTGAATTGGCGACCACAGCCTTTGCATTCCCACAGACGGCGAGAAGGAACGGGCACTTCGACAACTGCCTGTTTCGTTTTGCTGAATCGTTTGCGCCTAGTTTCCTGAGTTGTAAACGAGCGGAAGTTTTCTTTGCCCACAAGCCCGCAATTGCGGCAGCACATACTGTCATTATCTGGCCAGCGCATTGACTCCAAATAGTCTGTGCACTTATCTTCGGTATTGAATCGGCGGTTTACGTCTATCGTGTGCATGGCAGCCTCACTGATGGAAGCGTAGCAGACTCACACTACTTTGTCAAGTACATATTCGCCCTTTATCCCCCATTAGAATCAACACTTACAAAAAAACAGGGGGGGAGGGTCAACACAACTTGACTGCGTGGCACCGCTGCCCTTCATCTGCCGTTCGACTTCTTGCAAATCCCGAGCGTCACCCATCCGGACAACTGGCATCTTCTGATTTGTTCTTGCGGCGGCGCGGTGCAGGAGGGGTGTCTGTCTCAAACTGAAATTCGTTAGAACCCACTTAGTTCTGCAGGTCCTGTGGATTTTCCTGATACCTGAAAACTCGTTCCATTTCTTAGGCTTAGACGCCTCCGGGTTTCGCCTATCCTTGGCGGCATCTCCCTTGTCTGCCACGAATTCGCCGCTTCCCGCCTTTGGCATGGCGTTTGCTCCTTGCATACCGGAAAGGCGTTTCAGGGTGAGGTTTCTTCGCCCTTTTCGGGATGGCCGCGGGCCCCACTGGCAGTACAAAACCAAACAAAATCCAGAAAAAACGAACAGCAGCGGCCCTCCTCGTATTAGGACTACTGAGCGTCCTTATTCTTTTGTTCTGGTCCCACTCCCACTCATCGTCTCCGGCTAACTCCCAGTCCAATGTTCCAGCCGATTCCTCCTCTTTGCCTTTGTACTGGAGTTGGAACGATGTCGGCTTCTCTCCACCCGCAGCAGTCAACCCGGAGCGTCCCGTTTATGCCTACTCGGTGATTCCCGGCGGCGTCGCCAGCGCGAAAGAACTCCAGGTCGCTTTGCAGCAGGACCCCGTCGTTGCTAAGCATTACTCGGACTTCCAGACAAAGTCCGCCCGCATCGTCCGCCTGTCACGCGCGCGGCATGCGTATGTTTCCTATCGCCTAGGCAATCGCATTTACTGGACACGCAAGAAAGTGGCCCTTCAGGCCGGCGAAACGCTGTTCACCGACGGCAAGCATCTCGCGCGTGCGCGTTGCGGGAATCGCATCTCCGAAACTCCCGGCGCACCCACTTCGCCATCCGAACCGGGGGAAGAAGTTTTGAACCATCCAGTGGCACCGCTCACGCTGGAAACAGCCGACTCTCCCCTGCCGGGACCAATCTGGTCTGACAAGTCCATGCCTTTGCTGTTTGGGCCCGGCGCTCCCGGTGGGACAGATCCCGGCCTGCTGCCATTTTTTCCTTTTCTCTGCTGCGGTTCTTCACCAGGACGGTCTCCTTCGCCATCGCCTAAACCTCTACCGCAACCTTATCCTCCACCAGTGGTAGCCACGCCCGAGCCAGCCTCTCTCGTGCTGTTGATCACTGGCTCCGCAGTCCTGCTTCTCTTTTGGAAATTCCGGCGGGCGGCCCGGGCATGAAACCACAGGACAATTCTGGGTGCCATTCGCTACGGCTTCTTCTGTGGCGGGTAATCTCTCAATAGTTTCGCCATGGCCTTGTCCATGTGTTTCTGCTTCTTATCTGGCTCGGCGTCTGCGTCAATCGCATTGGACAACACGCACCACCACACTAACTGTTTCCTTGCCGCATCAAACATGTACAAAACCAATGGCCCGGAATGAACGGTAGTTGTCGTCTCCCCGGCCGTTCCCGTAGTTGCTCCCGCTTCCGGCTCGTAGTCCGCACCAATCTCGTAGTGGTTCAACTGCTTCGCGTTGCCGCGAGCGATCTGATAACCGATATAGAGATCCACCTTGTCCGATGGCGACTTGGTCAGGCCCTTTTTGGCAAGTTCCACGTCCAGCGTGCCGATGAGCTGGTCCGCGGTCAGATCATCCAGGTGTTGCGGGCTCTCGATACTCACCCACCGATACGTTTTGTATTTAGAGAAATCAGCATTCCTGTCAAAACTGTAGTTGGGGCTTTGGGCGGCCACGCGGCCCACTCCCAGAGCCAATAGCACACAAGCAAGAAGGAAATACTTGTTCATTGGAGATTCGTCCTCAGTCACGGAAATTCAATACGCTTGCTGACCCTCAGAATATACCCGTGAGTGCGGCGCACTTCCATACCTGCATCAAACGCTCCACAATTTCTCTTCGGATGCTTGGGCTTTCGGGCGCCCGGTGCGGGTTTCGCGCCTGGGGAATTTCACGCCCATGCGCTTGGCACAGACGTAAAGTCATAAGACGAATTGGGGTGTCGCACCGCCGCGCTCTCGCCGCGCACCGCATTCGCCAAAGACGAACCACAAGCGGTGGGGAATGATTTCCCGGCCACCTCCGGCTGGAAGGGGTAGTATCAAGGCAGGTCCCATAGCCTGCTCCCAAAGAGAGACAAGACTTTGCCCCCAGATTTGGTGGGCCAGGCTTCGGGCAGTTTTTCAAGGCACGTATGCACCGGCCATACCAACGCGTGCTGCGGCGAATCGGAGCATTTCTACTGCCGATCCTGCTTGGTGATTTTTTCTGCCCACTTGTGGCTCGATGCCAGACCAATGCTGGTATCGGGATACGGCCTCGCGGCATGCGCGTGGAAATCGACGTGACCATACGCGATAGTTCTAGAGAGATCCTCTCCGTGCCCGCGGACGTGAAGCTTTATTTGAACGGAACCCCGTGCGACGAGGGATCAACTACCAATGGGCGGCTGGTCTTCCTCATCGCCGATCTAGGCGACTTTACCGTCGTTGTGGAAGCGGCTGGATACAAGCCGGGGCAAAAAGACGCGAAGGTGCCCGAGCCGGACAAGGTCCAGGTGGAGGTAAACCTAGAGCGGGACACATCTTCGAGTTTTGCGCGTGGTGCAGGAGGAAATCCGATACTCGCGCCTAAGGCCAAGGAAGCCCTGGACAAGGGCATGCAGGCTTTGAGAGAGGACAAGTTGGATGAGGCGGAGAAAGCCCTGGACGAGGCGATAAAACTCGCTCCCAATAATCCAAACGTGCTTTATGTGCAGGGTGTGTTGGAGCTGAAAAAGCGGGACTGGATGAAGGCGCAAAGTGTGCTGGAAAAAGTCACGCAGATGGAACCCAACAGCGCGCGCGCTTTAGCGGCATTGGGAATGGCGCTGTGCAACCAGAAGAAATACGAGGAGGCTATTCCACCACTGGAGAAGTCCGTGCAAGTGGACCCGGCCAGCGGATGGGAGACGCATTGGTCGCTGGCGCAGTCGTATTATCACAGCAAGCGGTATGAAGAAGCCCTGAAAGTCTCGCAACAGGCGCAGGCGGAGTCCAATGGGCTGGCGCCGCAGGTGGATTTGCTGGTTGCAGAGGCGCTCACGGCCGTGGGGCGGTACGAGGACTCAGCCAATGTTCTGAGAGAGCTACTGAAGAACCACAGTGATGGCCCGGAAGCTGTGACCGCGCGGCGCTATTTGGAGCGCTTGACGGCCGACGGGAAAATCCAGCAGCAGTAGAACCTGCTCTCGACGGCGATGCATCACTCCCGTATAAATAATCTTCGCATGTGAAGTACGGCTCATCGGCTCGCCCGGACCGAGCTTATCGCTGCACTCTTCCCGATCCCCCGCCTTTAAGCAAAGCTTCAACCTCATCCACACTGCAACGGTGAAAGTCCCCGACGATGGAATGCTTCAGGCAACTCGCCGCAACGGCAAATTCAAGTGCATCCTGGTGGGTAGGCAGCTTTTGCAAACCGTAAATGAGCCCGGCGGCGAAGCTATCTCCCGAGCCAACACGGTCCACAATATGAGTGATCTCGTACGCGCGGCTCACCAGGAATTTTTCTCGATCATTCAGGCACGCGGACCAGCCATTGTGGGAAGCGCTTTTGGACTCGCGCAAAGTGACGGCAATGGCCTTGAGATTCGGGAATTCGGAAAGCACTCTGCCCGTCAGCGCTTCGTACTGGGATTGATCGAGCTTGCCGGACGTGACGTCCACATCTATCTTGATGCCCAGCGCCATCTGCACATCTTCTTCGTTGGCTATGGCGATGTGCGCATGCTGGAGCATTTCACGCATCACCGCCGCGGCAGGCTTCCCCCACTTCCAGAGATTCTTGCGAAAGTTGAGGTCGCAAGACACCGTCATCCCGCTCTCCCGCGCCTTCCGCACCGATTCGAGCGCCAAGGCCGCGGCCTGCTCGCTGATCGCAGGAGTAATGCCTGTGATGTGAAACCAATTGGCCCCATGAAACACGATGTCCCAACGAACCTCTCCCGGCTTAGCTATAGCGATGGCGCTGAATTCGCGATCGTAGATGACTTTTGAGGGACGCTGATTTGCGCCCGTTTCCACAAAGTAAATTCCCAGGCGCCCCTTGCCGCGCACGATCCTGGAAGTATCCACGCCGAAACGCCGCAACTCTCCCATCACTGCGTCCGCCAGTGCATTATTTTCAGGAAGAACGGTGGCGAAGGCAGAGGGCAAGCCCCAGCCAGCGAGGGCCACCGCCACATTCGCCTCGCCCCCGCCGAAGGTGGCCACGAAGCGTGGAGTTTGCAGAAAACGCTCGAAGCCGGGCGGTGTCAGGCGCAACATCACTTCGCCAAAGGTTACGGTAGTCATCGCTTTTTCCATGAGTTTCCTCGAGACGCTTCCGCGTGGCGGCTATCTCCCTCCGGTGTTCACGTACCTCGCTTCGCGCCAAAAGGAAATACCCGCGCCCGGTTCACAAGCGCATGCACGCCATAATAGGCGATGTCGAAGGCTTTCTCCAGATGTCTCAACCAGTCTCCGATATCTAAAGCGGCAAACCGTTAAACAGTTGTGAAGCAAAAACCAAACCGCTAATCTAGGCGGGATTAAAGGATTGCAGGCCAAGAGTATCCTTATACAGTACGAATCATGTGCGGGGGAATCGGCCCGGCGCGGGATCGTGATCCAACCCAGTAACGGCAGAAGAAAATAGAGAGGTTAGACAATTGAAAATCATCCGCCTGAAGACGGCGGTCGTCGAAGGGAATTTCGATTGGACATTTGTCCGCATAGAAACCGATGAGGGCGTCGCCGGCCTCGGTGAGTGCTTTTTCGCTCCCGGCCTTACCGCGATTCTGCGCTCGCTCGAACCGCTGCTTCTTGGCGAGGATCCGCGCGACATTCATCGGTTGTTTCGCAAGCTGCAGTTGGCAACTTCAGGCGCCGGCTCGGTTGCCGGCATCATTTACAACGCGATCAGCGGCATCGAGGCAGCGCTCTGGGATGTGCTGGGCCAATGGCTCGATGTGCCCATCTATCGCCTGCTGGGAGGAAAGTTTCGCAATAAAGTCCGCGTCTATGCCGATTGCCACGGTGGCGAAGCCTTGGAATGCTTGGACGAGGTGTTGCGTTCCCGCCCAGCGTCTTGGGACACAAAAGGCCTCGCACATGCCGCAAAAGATTACTACGGCGAAGCCGGCGAAGAGTCTGTTTCATCGCCCGACGAATATCGCCGGCGCGCACTCGAAAAAAGGGCGGAGGGCTTCACCGCCCTGAAGTTCGATCTGGATGTGCCGGGCACCTACGGCGACGATCCGCACGATCGCGCGCTCAACAATCGCGCCATCGATCACATGGTGGGTTTGATCGGCGCGGTTCACGACGCGGTGGGCAAGGATACCGACATCGCGGTAGATTGCCACTGGCGCTACAACGCCAGCGACGCCGTGAAAGTGGCGCGC
>Ga0326728_10019555_pt1 | contig 13118 bp, 11 predicted proteins | sample MB3enrmetagenome_FD_207602 | JGI IMG/M metagenome (GOLD analysis project Ga0326728, IMG submission 207602) | Lab enriched peat soil microbial communities from McLean, Ithaca, NY, United States - MB31MN | ecosystem: Environmental > Terrestrial > Soil > Wetlands > Peat | place: USA: New York...
CTCGTATCGTGGGTCCATAATGGTCCGCTCCACTTACATTCTGGTTACGAGTTAATGTTGCGAAAACCACGGCCGGGCGGCGGTCGGGCCGCGACGGATCGTTTGTCGTAGCCCCCTGCGGCGGCCCGCGCATGCTCATGTTGTCTCCTTCTGTCGGGCTATCGCGGCGGCTTCAGCGAGAATCTCCTCGCTGTGTTCCCCGAGGTTGGGTGGCCGCCGATAAACACCCGACGGCGTGGCGGTGAACTTGATCGGTGATCCCGCCAACGTAATCGGCCGGTTGTTGCCCGGCTGCTCGATTTCGACGAGCATCTCCCTGACCTTCACGTGTGGATCGGCGAAAATATCCGCTGCGTTGTTCACCGGACCGACCGGTACGCGGGGCGCCAGCGCGTTGACCACCTCGCGTGTCGTGCGCTGGCGTGTCCATTCGAGAATCACCTCTTCCACGAAGTCGCGATGCTCGACGCGTTGGAAGACCCAGCTGCAGCGCTCGTCTGTGACGAGATCGGGGCGGCCAATGATTTCGCACAGCGCTACCCACTGTGTGCCTGTCGGCGCGGCAATCGCTACCGCGCCGTCCCGCGTCTCGTACACGTCGAAAGGACAGAGGAAGGGATGTCCCGACCCTTTCGGCTGCTCTATGTTCCCGTCGACCGAGTACTTGTACACGATGTTCTCGCAGAGACTCAGGACCGCGTCGTACATCGCCACGTCGAGGAACTGACCGGTGCCGCCGCGCCGCGCCGCGTGCACGGCAGAAACGACGCCGAGAGCGGCCAGCACACCAGGGAAGAGATCGGCCACGCTGGCGCCGCACGGCATCCCGTGACTCCCTCTAGGACCCGTGGTCCCGACCAAGCCGCCCATAGACTGGCCCACGATGTCGAAGGCGGGCCAATGGGCGTAGGGGCTGGCACCCGTGCGCGGGTCGCCGAACCCGCGAATCGCCGCGTACACCAGGCGCGGGTTGCGCGCGCGGAGAGTCTCGTAGCCGACGCCGAGGCCGTCCATGACGCCGACGCGTGCGTTCTCAACCAGGGCGTCGACCGTGTCGACCAGCTGCAGGAAGGTGTTGCGGCCTGCTTCGGTCTTGAGATCGAGGACGATGCTGCGCTTGTTGCGGTTGATACTGGCGAAATAGCCGCCGTAGTTGCAGGTGTTGCGGTCCTGGGGATGCGGTCCGAGATAGCGTGCCATATCGCCTTGCGGCGGTTCGATCTTGATGACGTCAGCGCCGAGGTCGGCCAGCATCATGGCACAGAATGGGCCCGCGAGCGCTTGGGTGAGATCCAGGATGCGCAGATCCGCGAGCGGGCCGGTGCGGTGCGTCATCGGTTGTCCCAGGGGCTGCGGCGCTTGATCGCCACTTCGCGCTCACCTTCGAAAAGGTCCGGGTCCACCACGGCGCGGACTGTACCATGAACTTATTGGTTGATCAATAAGTAAATTGCTGGCAGACTGGTGTGCTGGTGGGTCGGGCGGGCGCCTTGGGGACAGGGCGCAGGAGCAAGCAATGACAGACATTCCTTGGCAGAAGGTCATCGATCGGGTCTTCTATGGTGACGGAGTTCCTCAGTCATTTCCCGATGCGCGAGGATGAGGATCTGGACTGCTTCGGCAGTTGCGTGCTCCCCGTTCTCGACCAGCTCCGGAGTCGAGGCGACTGATGCACACCGCGACCAGGCCTCGCCGCACCCAAGCCGAGCGCACCGCGCGGGCGAACCGGCACTTGCTCCGCGCGGCGATGCGGCTCATCGCGCGCCAGGGTTATACCCGGACGACGCTGGTGCAGGTGGGCAAGGCAGCGGGCTATACCGGCGGCCTGGTGAGCCATCACTTTGGGTCCAAGGAAGGGCTACTGCGCGAGCTGGTCGAGCAGGCGGCGGACCGGTTTTATGAGGATCAGGTGTGGCCGGCCGTCGAAGGCAAGTCGGCCATCGACGCGCTCTGTGCGACGGTCGACACGTACCTGAACGAGCTCGTGATCCGCGAGGAGCGCATGCGCGCACTCTACGTGTTGATGGGCGAGGCCCTCGGGCCGGTGGCCGAAATCAATCCCGTCTTCGTCGAGCTCAATCGCAGCTTCCGCAGCGCCGCCCGCAGCCGGATCCAAGCGGGCATCGATGCCGGCGAGATCCGGCGCGATGTCGAGCCGGAGGCCGAAGCGGCGGCGTTCATCGGCATGCTGCGCGGCGTCGCCATGCAGTGGGTCGCGGACTGCGGCTGCTTCGACATTGAGGCGGTGCGCGAGAGCATGAAGAAGGCGCTGCGCCGCCAGTTGGCAGCACCGGAGACGAGAGATGGCAGCGGATGAGCCTGGGAGTGTGACGCGCGCGCTCGTGGAAGCGGTGCGCGGCATCCGGTACGACGACATCCCCGATGAGGCGCGCGAAGTCGCATGTCACTGCATCCTCGATTTTCTCGGCGCGGCGCTTGCCGGATCGCACGAGGCGCTCACGGACATCTTGGTGAGCGAGATCGTGTGCAGCGAAGCGGCGCGCGAGGCGCGTCTCATCGGCCGCTCAGAGCGCGCGAGCCGGCTCACCGCTGTGTTGGTGAACGGCGCCGCGGGGCACGCGCTCGACTTCGACGATACGCATACGACGATGAGCGGCCACCCCAGCGTGCCGGTGCTGCCCGCGCTGCTCGCGCTCGGCGACGCCGAGCGGATTCATGGCCGTGCGTTGCTGACTGCGCTGGTTGCGGGTATCGAGCTCGAATGCCGTCTCGGCGCGCTGCTCGGTTTCGGGCACTACGCCGCCGGCTTCCATTCCACCGGCACGGTCGGTACGTTCGGCGCGGCCGCCGCGTGCGCTCACCTGCTCGGACTGGACGAGAACGCGTGGTTGCACGCCCTGGGGCTCGCCGGTACGCAGGCCGCCGGCCTCAAGTGTAGCTTCGGGACGATGGCGAAGCCGCTGCATGCCGGGCGCGCCGCCTCTGCCGGCCTGCTGGCAGCTCTGCTAGCACGCCGCGGTTTCACGGCTCAGCCTCAGATCCTCGAAGTGTCACAAGGCTTCGCCGCCACGCATGCCGGCACCGAGCCGTCGATCGCAATACTCGATCAGTACGCCGGTCGATTCTTGATCCGCGAGACGCTGTTCAAATACCATGCTGCCTGCTACCTGACGCACGCGGCAATCGAGGCGGCGGCGCAGTTGCGGAAGCAGGGCCACACCGACGCTGACGCGATCGGCGCCGTTGAGGTCTACGTGTCACCTGTGCTGCTCGGTGTCTGTAACATCGAGGCGCCGACGACAGGGCTCGAAGGCAAGTTCAGCCTGCGCGCCACTACGGCACTGGCCCTACTCGGCGACGACACTAGCGACCTAGCGACGTACAGTGATGCCAAAATGCGAGAGCCGCGTCTGATCGCACTGCGCAATCGGGTGCGCGTCGTCCCCACGGAGGAGTCGACGCCTACGCAGGCACGCGTGGTCGTCGAGACCCAGGGCCGCCACGCTGAGGCTTCAGCAGATACGGGCATACCAGCCGCGGATCTAGCCCTGCAACGTGATAAGCTGCGGCGCAAGTTCCTCGCGCTCGCGACGCCCGTGCTCGGCGTAGCTGCGGCCAACCGTCTCGCCGATGCGGCGTTGTCGTTACACGAGCTGACCTCGGTCGAGGAACTCCTGCGCCTGGCATCTACTGGTTGAGGGGGCTTTACCCGGGCATCGGCAATCGGAGGCGTCTCTATGCATCGTTGGAAGATCGGCAACGTCAACATTTCGCGCGTCGTCGATGACGTGGCCAGCTGGATCGGCCAGCTGATCCTGCCGCAGGCCACGCCGGAGGCGGTGCGGTCGATCCCGTGGCTAGCGCCGTTTCTGGATCCCGAAGGACGACTCGTCATCAGTATCCACGCCCTCATTGTCGAATCGTGCGGCCGGCGCATCCTGGTGGACACCTGTCTTGGGAACGGCAAAGAGCGGCCGATCGTTCCGGAGTGGCACCTGCGCTCCACGCCGTTTCTCGCCGACCTTGCGAAGGCGGGAGCGCCGCGCGAGTCGATCGACATCGTCCTCTGCACGCATTTGCACATCGATCACGTAGGTTGGAACACGATGCGCGTCAACGACCGGTGGGTGCCTACGTTCTCGAACGCGCGTTACCTGTTCGCGCGCGCCGAGTGGGAGTACTGGAAGGATCAGCCGGAGGACTACGGTCCGGTGATCACCGACTCGGTGCGCCCGATCGTGGATGCCGGGTTGGCGGATCTGGTCGAGACGGACCACGAGATCACGGACGAGATACGGCTGGAGCCAACACCAGGACACACGCCGGGGCACGTCAGCGTTCGCATTCGGTCCGCCGGGGAAGACGCGGCGATTACGGGGGACGTGATGCACCACCCGTGTCAGATCGCGCATCCCGAGTGGTCGACGGTGCTCGACCATGACAGCGACGAGAGCGTGCGGACGCGGCGCGCGTTCCTGGAGCGCTGCGCGCACGCACCGGTGCTCGTCATCGGCACGCATTTCACGACGCCAACTGCTGGACGCATCGTGCGCGAGGGCAACGCCTACCGTTTCGAGCCCTGAGACACGACAGGAGGATCGCATGAACAGCGAACGGAAGATCCGGGTGCTCGTTGCCAAGCCAGGCTTGGACGGGCACGACCGGGGCGCGCGTGTGGTCGCCTATGGCCTGCGCGATGCCGGCTTCGAGGTGATCTACACCGGCCTGCGTCAGACACCAGAGCAGATTGCCACGGCCGCGGTGCAGGAGGACGTCGACGTGATCGGCCTCTCCGTCCTGTCGGGCGCTCATCTGGCGCTCACGCGGAAGGTGATCGAGCAATTGCGCCAGCAGGGCGCGGCGGACATCCCGATCCTGGTGGGTGGTCTCATCCCGGAAAGTGACAAGCCGGCGCTGAAGGAAATGGGCGTCGCCGGGGTGTTCACCGCCGGCACACCCATCTCGTCGATCGCCGCGTTCATCAGGTCGCACGTCGCGTCCATGTGAGCGCGCAAGCGCACGGAGGAGAGCAGCATGAAATCGCAGGATGATCTCGAACGGATCGCATGCGCCGAAGAACAATGGAAGCACGACGTCCTCGAGCCGCGCGTGAAGCGCTTTCAGCTGGAGAAGAGCCCAACGCGCTTCTACACGCCAACCGCGGCGCGCGACTTCGATTTTCTCGAGAAGGTGGGGTTTCCCGGCCAGTACCCCTTCACGGCCGGCAATAATCCCTTCGACTTCTGGCGAGCGTACGCCGAGGCGGGCGCGAAGATGGGCGTGCGGCCGGAATACGGCGGCAGCGGCGCCGCGGGCCGCTACAGCGGTTACGGTACCGCCGAGGACTACCGGGACTATCTGCTCCGCATGCAGTCCCTCGGCAGCCGTGGCGGACCGAACGTGGCCTTCGATCTGGTCACACAATGCGGCTACGATTCGGACAGCCCCTTTGCCGCCGGTGAGGTCGGCCGTGTCGGCGTTGCCGTCGATTCCTTCCGCGACTTCCAGGTGATCTACGAAGCCTTCACCGGCGATCGCGACATCGACCGCGTACCGTCCAATTTCACCATCAACGCACCGGCAGCGGTGATCATCGCGATGTACGCGGCTCTGGCCGAGAAGCGCGGCATAGCGCCGGCACAGCTGCGCGGCACGCCGCAGAACGACATCTTGAAGGAGTTCATCGCTCGCGGCACCTACATCTACCCGCCGCGGCCATCGATGCGCCTGTTCCGCGACACGCTCGTCTTCTGCCGCAAGCACCTGCCGAAGCTCAACGTGACCAGCATCGGCGGCTACCACATCCGGGAGGCGGGCGCGACACGTGTGCAAGACCTGGCCTTCTCCTTCGCCAACGGCGTCGCCTACCTCCAGGCCGGCGTGGATGCGGGTCTGGACATCGACGATTTCGCGCCGATGTTCACCTTCAATGCCTTCGGCGGGAGCATGGAGATCTATCATGAGATCGCGTTCCAGCGCGCGGCGCGGCGGATGTGGGCGCGGATCCTGAGAGAGCGCTTCGGCGCCAAGGATGCGCGCAGTATGATGATCCGACAGCCCATCACGGCACACATCGGCTGCACGAGCACGACGCTGCAGCGCCCGCTCAACAACCTGGCGCGGGCGGTCGTGGGCGGCATCGCCTCCGGCATGTGCGGCGGCCTGCCGGCCGTCTATCCGCCGTTCGACGAGCCGCTCGGCCTCGGACACAGTCTGGAATCGATCCAGCTGCAGATGGATGCGACGCGCATCTTGATCTTCGAGGCGAAAGTTGCCGATGTCGTCGACCCCTGGGCCGGCTCCTACTTCATGGAGTCGTTGACCGACGAAACGGAGGCGGCCGCGCAGGCGGAGCTCGACAAGATTGAAGCCATGGGCGGCGCCGTCGCGGCCATTGAGAACGGGTACATGCCGCGCGCGGTGGCCAAAAGCGCCTACGAGCGCCAGAGGCGGATCGAGAACCAGGAAGATTTCATGGTCGGCGTGAATTGCTTCATGGGAGACAACGAACTGGAGGTTTCGGCGCAGCGGATGGTCGACGAGCTGTACGACGCGGCCCACATGGCAACCGCGGAGGAACGGCAGCTCGCGAAGCTGGCGCAACTGCGGCGCGAGCGCAACGGCAAGGCGGTCGCCGACGGGCTCGCCGCCCTGGAGGCGCATGCCAAGGACGAGGCCGTGAATCTGATGCCCGACCTCATCGAGTGCGTGAAGAGCGGGGCGACGCTGCAAGAGATCTGCGACGTTCTCCGCGGCGTCTTCGGTGAGGCCGAGCCGGTGAAACTGTGAGCTGGCAACCCCGATGACGATGGCAGCACGCACCTGGAACGATCTTGTGGGCGGGGTGCGGCGCGGCGAACCGCGGCCGCTGGCGCGGCTCATCAGCCAAGTCGAGGATCGGGTACCGGGCTGGGAACAGGCGATGAAAGCGCTCTACCCGCACAGCGGCGGTGCGCAGGTGATCGGCATCACCGGGCCGCCTGGTGCCGGCAAGAGCTCGCTCACCAACCGCATCACCGCCAGCCTGGTGGCGCGCGGCCATCGGGTAGGCATAATCGCCGTGGATCCCACCAGCCCGTTCTCGGGGGGCGCCCTGCTCGGCGACCGGTTGCGCATGCGCGACGTGGCCACGACGCCCGGGGTGTTCATCCGCTCGATGGCCACCCGCGGCACGTTGGGCGGCCTCTGCCAAAGCGCCCGCGATGTCGCTCGCATCCTCACCGCGGCGGGCCACGACATCGTGCTCATCGAGACCGTCGGCGTGGGCCATGACGAAATCGAGGTGGTAAAGGCCGCGGGCTGCGTGGCGGTAGTGTGCGTGCCGGGTCAGGGCGACGCTGTGCAGACGCTCAAAGCGGGCATCATGGAAATCGCCGATGTGTTCGTCGTCAACAAGGTGGATCGCGACGGGGCTGATGCGGTCATCACCGACATCCGCGCGATGCTAGCGCTCGCCGCCGACAAGCGGAACGAGACGGTGCCGGTGATTGCGACCTGCGCCCTCACCGGCCAGGGGATCGAGCCACTCGTCGAGGCGCTGATCGCGCCGGCGGCGCGCGCGGCCGAAGTGATGGCGCGCCATGAGGCGCGGGTACGTGAGGAAATCTTGACCTTGGTCGAGCGTGAGATCGCGCGCGTCGTGCGGGAACGCTGGGGCACGAATGCCGAGCTCGACAGCACCGTCGAGCGCGTGTGCAGTGGCGAGCTGGACCCGTACTCAGCTGCGCAGTCGGTCCTCAGGAGCATCAATCTGAAGGACTGAGCAGGGGAGGAGCGGACGCATGGAAGAGCCGAGCGAGTTACTGACCGAACGCCGCGGATACATCGGGGTGCTGCGCTTCAACCGACCGGAACGGCGCAACGCCTTGTCACCGCAGTTGCTCATCCTGGTGTACCAGGCACTCGAAGCATGGGCCCGGGAAGACGAGATCCGCACCGTCGTGATCACCGGCGCCGGGGACAAGGCGTTCTCTTCGGGATACGACATTCTCGCCATCCCGACCGACGTGAGCCCGGAGACGGCACAGCAGTTGCGGGAGCACAACCCGCTCGAGCTGTGCCTCGGCAGCGTTAAGCAGTTTCCATATCCGACGATCGCCATGGTGAACGGACAATGCTTCGGCGCCGGGCTGAACCTCGCGCTCTGCTGCGATATTCGCATCGGGGCGGACGACATTGCGGTCGGCATGCCTGCGGCCCGACTCGGCGTCGTCTATCCCTGCGACGGCATCGCACAGTTCGCGCAGGTGCTCGGCATGGCGCGAGCGCGCGAGGTGTTCTTCACCGGCCGCACCTACCGCGGGGCGGAGGTGCAGGCGATGGGATTGGTCGACCGCCTCGCGCCCCGCGCTGAACTGGAGGCGATGACGTTCGCGCTGGCGGAGGAGATCGCCAGAAACGCGCCGCTCGCGTTGCGTGGGATCAAGCGCACGCTGAACCTCATCGAGGCAACCACGCTGCTCTCATCGGACGCGCGCCGCGAAGCCGATGAGCTGATGGCCGCCACCTTGCAAAGCGAGGATGTGAAAGAGGCACAGCTGGCATTCATCGAGAAGCGCACGCCTCGCTTCATCGGCCGATAAAAGAAGCCGGTGGTTGAGGCCGCAGGCCGACACCACCGGTCCTGAACGCCCGGCGGGGTGCCAGCAGGATCAGTAGGTTCGCCGCTTTCGTGGCGCCGGCTGACACCCGCTCACGGCGAGAATCTTGGCGGGCGCCTCTCCGGCGGTGGTCGTGTGAAGTCGATGTTGCGTGTAGTCTCGATCGGGACTACGTAAGGTCGCGTGGTCCAGCGGCGAGCCGAGGTCTCGGCGTGCGGAGAAAGAGGGCTGGACTTCGCTCGACGACGTCTAGATCCCGGCTCACGGCTTGCGCCAGCGCTTTTCTTTCCGGTATTGGCGAAGAGGCTCCGCAGAGCACTTCACTTTGCGGTGGGCGCAGGAACGATCGGACGATCGGCGACAATGTGCCACTTGCCGGCGCGCTTGACCCAGATGTCGACGTAACGTCCCTGGAGCGCCGCCAGGCTTTGCCCTTGCGCATCGCGCGCGCCGCTCACCTCATACGAGGCGTCGACAACGGCGACATCGGGGGTGATGAGGCGAATGCGGGTGATCGTCTGCTGCGAGCGGGTACCTTTCAGATCGGTGGCGAATCGCTGCCCCAGCTCCTTCTCGATGGCCGTCCGCCCCTTGATGACGCGCCCGTCCGGCTCGACGTGATCCGCGTCGTCGGCCCAGACCGTCGCCAGCCCGGCGAGATCGCCATTGTTCCATGCGGCATCGTACCCGGCATAGAGCTGCCGGATCGCCTCCGCATCGCCGCTCCGCGCCGCCGCCTCCTCGGCCCGCACCGCCGCCGCCACGGAGATCATCACGGCAAGCAACCAGATCGTTCTCATCGCCTGCTCCTTTCTTCAATGGGACCAACCGCAGGACGAACGGGTCAGATTATAGCACTGAGGATCGTGCCCGCATGGCGTCTCGGCACACACGGGCGTACGGCGACTGCTCTCGTGTTTGCTTGCGTTCTCGATTTCGGTGCCGACGACGTGCTCGTCTGCATCGGGATCGAGCACGATTCCCGGGGCCACCTCTTCGGACTCCACGCTCACGGCGTCAGCGCAAGGCAATCGTCTTTGTCGGCCCGCCGTTGTTCTGCAGCCCGGCGGGGTCCTGTACGGGCTGGTGTACACGGACACCGTGTGCCGTAGACGAGCATGATGGGCGCCTTTCTGACGGAGGTAGTGCACGGGCGTGAGCAGCCGAGCGCGAGCGCTGAAACGCCACGGCTGGCACCGGCCGCCCGAGCCGCTGCGCTGGGTCGCGTGTCAACGACGCGATGGTGAAGCGGCAGATTCGCCGCTTTCACGGCTCATCCAGTCCTTGCTCAGCGCAGATTCGCTTAGGAGCAAGCCGTTGAATCGCTCCCCTTCTGCTCGGCGACGCAGGAAGTGCGCGAAGTCATAAACCTGCCGCTGCAAGGGCTCCGTGAGGGCGTCAAGATCTCTCTCAATCAGCTCCCATGTGCTCATGCCGCCTTTATTGAACTGCAGTGGGGGTGTTGCTGGGCGGCTGGCCCGGTTACGTGCACGGGCCGGCCGCGCACTCGGCGCGGCGGTCCTGCAGGAAGCGGCAGACGGCGGGATCGATCGGGGCAGGTTGTTACGGTGTTAGATTGCCAGGGTGTTGGAACATGATACCGCTCTCCCCCAACGGCGATGCTCCCGAAGCGCTCTGCCTCGGCAGTGGCAATTGCGAAGTGTAATTGGCGTGCCGTATCGCTGCACAGGCAGCTATGCCTGAACAGAAGCCCCAACCCAACCACTGAGGGCTGGAACTGCGGGCGTATCGACCCAACTCGAAACGGGGTAGCTACCTGAGGGTGTGCGGCGTAGAGCCGAGTAAGTCCTGAGCGGAAACACCGAGGACCATGGCAATGCGCTGCAGTTCGTCGGCCTGTGGCTCGGCGGTACCATTTTCGATCTCGGCCAGCCGACTGCATGTCATCTCGGCGCGCTTCGCCACCTGCATTTGTAGCAGATGCCGTTCGAATCGATGGAGCTTTACACTGGTCACCTTCATGCGCAACTCGCTGATCTCAACTCACCACAAATCAAGCAGCAGTGGCGATGCCAACCACGGGAGTCCTGACAATCCGCTATGACCGTCTGAGTGGACCCACCGCTGCGTCACGCGAGTGACAGGCACTCTAGCCTTGCGCACTGATAGTGACTGTCTGGGGGACTATTGACTCACTGAGTCTCGATTCAGACCCGCGGCTAAGAAGGCCTCGGGGCCCGGCATGTTCGTCTGTCTTGGACGATCACCATGCCCGCGGAACGGTTCCGGTCAATCGCCCGGAAAGAACATGGCGTCCTGCTCGCTGCGGAAAGTCTCGATCTCACTCTTGTCGGGTGCCAGCTTCCACATGCGGAAGCGGAATTGGACGTAGACGCTGTCACGCATTCGGCGGGCGCGCAGAATGTCGACGCGGGTGAAGAACGTCTCCCCGAGCAGAACCGGGGCCGGGAAGCGCGCATCGCGGATGCGAACACCGTGACCGCGCCAACCGTCCGCGATCAGGCCCTTGCGGCGGACGGCGATGACACCGGCCTGGCCGGTGAGGGCGATGATCAGTTCGCCGGGCAGATGATGCGGCCAGCGCCGCGTTGCACGCTGGTCGGCAACGCCGGGGTCGGCGCGGCTCACCGTCTTGCGGAAGATCAAGGCGTGGTCCTCCTCGCCGACGAGCGCGTCGAACAGAATCGACAACTGGCCCAAGGCTTGCAGCTCGTCCCGCGGCACGTAGACCTCGCGCATCGCTGTCTCCCAGCTATGGCCTCTAGTGCGGCCGCGCAAAGGTTCTTTCGGCACCCCGCCCGATACCGGATCAGCTTCTACCTCTGACTCTGCACGCCGTCGATCAGACCGGCCATGCCGGTCGTGATGCTCGCTGCGTTCGCCTCATCGGTATCGATATGCATCGCGAGCCGGAAACTCGGGTGCACCCGGACCATCACATCGCCGAATATCAATTCGCGCTTGCCTTGCGCGCGTACGCGAACCCGAAAACGGTCTGCCAACCCCCGCTGCAGCGCATCCTCAGGCGACATGTGGATGTGGCGCTGCGCACAGATGACCCCTTTGTTGGTCACGACCGTCCCGCATGATCCCTCGAGCGTGATGCCCGGGGTCTCCTCGATGTCGCCCGATTCGCGTATCGGCGGATGTATGCCCAGTTTGAACTGTTCGGTCATCGCTACTTCCACCTGCGTCTCTTTGCGGACGGGACCGAGCACGCGCACCCTTTCAACACGCCCCTTCGGACCGATCAGATTGACCTTTTCGGCGCATGCATACTGGCCGGGCTGCGACAATTCACTTTCAGGCGTCAGCTGGTGACCGGCCCCGAACAGCGCTTCCACATGCTCCTGCGACAGGTGCACATGGTGCGCCGAAACTTCGATAGGAACCGGTGAAGATTTCTGGGTGGAGATGATCGCGGTGATGTGACGGCGGTTCTGGGCACGAAGAGCTTCACGGGCGATCATCAGTTCTTCATTCGCCGGGACCACCAGCACCTTGACGGGTGAAGATTCGGCCGATATTTCGCTGACATCGGTAAACCCGCTTGCCCCGGTGTTTTTCTTTTCATCGATCACGATCCCCATGGATCCAAGCCCTTGACAGGCCAGACTCCGCACACCGGCGCTTCCCTGGCCGATGCCGCCGGTGAAAATCAGCACGTCCAGACCGCCCATCGCGGCAAAATAAGCGCCGATATATTTGCGCACCTGGTAGCAGTAAGTCTTGAACGCGAGCAGGGCGCGGTTGTGCCCTTTCTGCGCGTTGTCCTGAATGATGCGCATGTCGTTTGACAGACCGGAAAGCCCCTTGAGCCCGCTTTCTTTATTGATCAACAGGTCCAAATCATCTAGCGCCATTCCCTCGGTACGCATGAGATACGCCAGCGCCGCCGGATCGACGCTTCCGCACCGCGTTCCCATGATCAACCCCTCGGCTGGCGTAAACCCCATCGAGGTATCCACCGACCTTCCATGGTCGATCGCGCACACCGACGCGCCGTTGCCGAGGTGACACGAAATGATTTCCATCGCATTGAACGGCCGCTTGAGAAACTGCGCGGCCTTGAGCCCCACATACGAATGCGACATCCCGTGAAACCCGTAACGGCGGATTTTTTTGCGCTCATACAGCTCATAGGGCAATCCGTAAAGATACGCATAGGCGGGCATGGTCTGATGAAAAGCGGTGTCGAACACCGCGACATGCGCCGCTCTTGTAAATATCCGCCGCGCCTCCTTGATCCCAATCACATTCACCGGATTATGCAGCGGAGCTATCGACGACAGTTCCTCGATAGCCTTCTGGACATCGTCGGTGATAATTTCCGCGCTGCTGAATCTGTCACCGCCATGCACGACACGGTGGCCCACGATAGTGATCTCGTCGGCGGATTTCAGGATGCCGGCCGCTGCGCCGGTCAGTTCTGCTACCATCGATTTCAGGGCGTCGCCATGCGTTCCCTTCGGTAAATTGCGTCTTATATCTCCCCGTGCGGTATGGAGCGTGTGGCTGGTTCCTTCCTCGCCGATCTTTTCGATACTGCCGCGGGCGTTGCGGCTCTCATCGGCG
>Ga0326728_10019556_pt1 | contig 13118 bp, 8 predicted proteins | sample MB3enrmetagenome_FD_207602 | JGI IMG/M metagenome (GOLD analysis project Ga0326728, IMG submission 207602) | Lab enriched peat soil microbial communities from McLean, Ithaca, NY, United States - MB31MN | ecosystem: Environmental > Terrestrial > Soil > Wetlands > Peat | place: USA: New York...
CGTTCTCAACCTCGAGCTGGATGGCGATCGTGCCGCCGGCCTGCGTCTGGGTAATGCCGGGACGGAGCAAAAGACGGGTGACCGAATCCGGCTGGGCCGCCGGGGCGGGTTGCAGCGGGGGCTTGACCGCTGGAGCCGCCGGCGCGGGCGCCGGAGCGGGGGTCGACGGCTTGGGCGCTTCCGGTGCGGCGGTCACAACCTCCTGGCGCGGCGCATAACTCAGCTTGGTCACCGTGTCGTTGCCGGCCGATACGGTGCGCAGGTTCAGGTCCGTGATGCCCGGAGTGCGCACGATGTGCGGAATGAGCGCAATCAGCAACTCGGTCTTGTTCCTAGTGACGCTGGAGCTTTGGAACAGATGCTTCACGCCCGGGATGTTCATCAGCCCGGGCACGCCGGCGGTGGACTTGGTGTCCTGATCCTGCATCAATCCGCCCAGCAGGCTGATCTCGCCTTCGCGGATGCGGATCTCGTGCTCCACTTTGCGCTGCCCGATCACCGGTTGCGAGATGCCGCCCACGTTGACGTAGGAGGTCACGCTGGAGATCTCCAGCGCCGCCTTGAGCGTCACTTCCTTGTCGCCGTGCACGGTGGGAGTGATGTCCACGTTCACGCCGACATCGATGTATTGAACCTGGGTGTACAGCCCGCCCGCGTAACCGGTGGTGCCTACGCCGACGCCCATGGGCTGCATGCCGCCCGAGGCGATGGGCACCCGATCGCCGATGCGCAGCGTCGCTTTTTGCCCGCTGGCCGCGCGCACCTGAGGCGATTGCAGAATCCGGGTGGTGTTATCCTGCATGACCGCCTGGAGCAAGGCGCCGGGCAGCGTAACCGCGAAGTCGTTGGTCGAGAGCTTCGCGATATTGCTCAGGGCGATCAACGGCTGGGCGGCGGTTGAACTGCTGCTGGTGCTGGTGGTATTGAGCGAATTGGTGCTCTGATTCTGCAAAATGCTGAGGATGCTGTTGAGCGTGCTCTCGTCGGTAGAACTCAGCGTGGTGGTGCCGGTGCTGCCGGTGGTGCCGGTGGTGGAGGTCGAAGCGACCACCGGGTTGGTGGGAGAGAACTGGATGCCGGTGTTGATGCCGGCCGCCCCGTTGGATGCCAGGGTCGCCGCCAGGTTGCGCGTCTTGTCCCGGCTGGCCTCCATCACGATCACGTCCACCACCACCTCCGATTTCGGCTTGTCCAGGTCGTTGATCAGCTTCTCGGCCAGCATCACCTCGTCCGGAGTCCCCCGGACGATGACCACGTTGAGCGAGTTGTACTGGTAAAGCTTCTTGATGTTGCCCACGGTGCGTAGCGCGGTGGTGACCTCGGCCAGCTCCTGGGGCGTGGTCAGGTTGGAGAGGTAGAACACCTTCACCACGGAATCGTCGAAGTCGCGGTGCTTGGTCGGGCTGTCGTTGGTGACAAAGATGGCGTTGGCGGAAAGCGGCTTCCAGAAGGACTTGGTGGTCAAGGCCAGGTAGTCGAGCGCGTCCTCCAGGGTGGCGTTGTTCAATTCGAGACTGGCGCTTTTCTGGGCGTTGGGGTCCGAACGGTACTCCGGATCGAAGATCACGTTGATGCCCGCCACCTTGCCCACTGTTTCATAGAGAACCTTGGGCGGCTGGTTGGACATGCGGAGATTGATGGTCTGGCGGGTAAGGGGCTTGAGTTCCGGGGGCGGCTCGATGCGCGCGACCTGTTCCAACTCTTCCTTGCGCGCCAGCTCCACCGGCGTCAGACCACGATTGGCGGGGTCCAGCGCGTCACCCAACTTCCGGTTACGCTCCATGATTTCCAAGGTGCGCTTGATCTCCTGTTCGGCGATTCCCGAAGAAGGGTCCATGGCGTAAGCCTTTTGGAACTCGGCCAAGGCTTCGTCGAGTTGCCCCTTTTCGCGGAGCTTTTGCCCCGCGTTGACGTGCCGCTGGGCGGCCTGGAAGCGGGCCCGGCGCGCACCCATCTGGTAGCCCATGTCGCTGGGATCGGTAGCGAGCGCCTTTTCATAGAGATCCAGCGCCTTGTCCCAGTCGCTCGCGGCCTCCGCCTTACGGGCCTCGTTGAAATAACCGTCTCCCTTTCTGGTCTTGGCGTCCAGCAGGAACGTCATCGCCCCCAGGAGCAGCAGTGCCGCAATCCAGCGTGCCGAACGGAGTGAGTGTCGCATCTTATTGGTTTTTCAAGGGTTGTGCTAAGATAGACTCGGCAGCGCAACCCTCGCCATAAACCATTGACGCGCCGGGGTTTCGCTGCGTGTAGAACAAACTTGGCAGACTCCTCGAAGGACATCAAGATCCTGGCGGCCAACCGGCAGGCGGGCCATAACTACTTCCTTATGGAGCGCTTTGAGGCGGGGCTGGTCCTGACGGGCACCGAGGTCAAGGCGGCCCGCGCGGGCAAAGTGCAGCTCGTGGACAGCTACGGCGAGGTCCGCGGGACCGAGGCTTGGCTGGTCAGCGCCCACATCAGCCCGTATTCCCACGGGAATCGCCAGAATCACGATCCGGTTCGCGACCGTAAGTTGTTGCTGCACCGGCAGGAAATCGACAAGTTGCTGGGTAAGACCCGCGAAAAGGGCCTGACCTTGATCCCCACCAAAGTCTATCTGAAAGGTGGGCGGATCAAGTGCGAGCTGGCCCTGGCTCGGGTCAAGAAACTGCACGACAAACGGGCGGCCGAGAGGGCGCGCACATCGGAGGCCGAGGCGCGCGAGGCCATCAAGAGAACGCGGAACAGGTAGAACGCCATGCAGATCAAACTGGAGACCGTACCTATTGAGCAGGTGGAGGCGGATGCGCTGGTGGTCCCGATTTTCGACAAAGAGAGTCCGGGCGGCGGCCTGCCGTCGGAGGCGGCCCAGACCGCCAACGACCTGGCCGGCGGCTGGATCGAGGAGCTTTACCGCAGCGGCGAGTTCTCGGGCAAGGAGTTCGAGACAGCCATGTTGTACCGGCCGCCGGGGATGAAGGCCCGGCGCCTGTTGGTGGTCGGCGCGGGCAAGAGCGACCGCTTCACTCCGGCCGTGCTTCGCAAGGTGGCTGGGGCGGCGGTGCGTTTCCTGAAGCCGAAGTCGTCTCCCGTGATCGCGTTGGCTCTGGATGCCGGGAAACTGGCCGCGGAACAGGCGGTGGCCGCGGTGGAAGGGGCGATTTTGGGCGATTTCGAGCCGGACCAGTACAAGACCGACAAAAAGGACGCCAAGTTCGTCGAGGCGTTCACGGTGGTGGTCCCGAAAGACGGCGAGGCCTTGGCGCAGGGGATCGAGTCCGCGCGGATACTGGCCGAAGCGCAGAACTTCGCCCGCACGCTGGTCTACCAGCCGGCCAACCGGCTGACTCCGGCGACGCTGGCGGAGCGCGCCCGCGAAATGGCCGCCGAGAACGGGTTGGAGTGCCAGGTGCTGGGCCAGGAGCATATGAAGGAACTCGGCATGGGCGCCCTGTTGGGTGTGGCGCAGGGCAGCGCCGAGCCGCCCGCGCTGATCGTGCTGCGTTATCGTCCCTTGGAGGAGGCCGGCGCCGCGCATTTGGGGCTGGTGGGGAAGGGCGTCACCTTCGACAGCGGCGGCATTTCCATCAAGCCCGCCCAGGACATGGACAAGATGAAGTACGACATGGCCGGGGGCGCGGCGGTGATCGGGGCCATGCGGGCCATCGCGCAGTTGCGGCCGAAGATCCCGGTGACGGCGCTGGTTCCGGCGGTCGAGAACATGCCCGGCAGCCGCGCGCAACGGCCGGGCGACATCGTGACCACGCTCTCCGGAAAGACCGTGGAGGTGCTCAATACGGACGCCGAGGGCCGGCTGATCCTGGCGGATGCCCTGGCCTACGCACGCACGCTCGGATGCACCCACCTGGTGGACGCGGCCACGCTCACCGGCGCCATTGTGGTGGCGCTGGGGCACGTGAATGTGGGAGTGTTCGCGAGCGACGATGCCCTGCTCCGGAGAGTGCTCTCGGCGGCCCGGGCGGAGGGCGAGAAGATGTGGCCCATGCCCCTCGACGAGGAGTACAAAGAGCTGCTCAAGAGCCCCTTCGCGGACCTGCCGAACATCGCCACGCGCTGGGGCGGCGCCATCACCGCGGCCGCCTTCCTCAAGGAGTTCGCGGACCCGGCGCCCTGGGCGCACCTGGATATCGCCGGGACCGCCTGGCTGGACGAAACCTCTCCCTTCCTGGCCAAAGGCCCCACCGGCGTGGCGGTGCGGACGCTGTCCCGGCTGGCCTTCGACTGGAATCTCTGAGCGCAGCACCCGCACTCCGTGACAAAATAGTCGCAGGAATGTCGGACCAGGGAGCCAGGTGATGCAACTTCGCGTGCTCGCATTCGTGCTAGCCGGCGGCAAGGGAACCCGCCTCTACCCGCTCACCAAGGAGCGCGCCAAGCCCGCCGTCCCGTTCGCCGGCAAGTACCGGATCGTGGATTTCGTGCTGAGCAATCTCATCAATTCGGGCATCTACTCGGTCTACGTCCTGGTCCAATTCAAGAGCCAGTCCCTGTTGCAGCATTTGCGCGACGGATGGCAGTTCGCGGGCCTGCTCAAGAACCAGTTCATCATTCCGGTCCCGGCGCAGATGCGCTCCGCGGGAGAGACCTGGTACGAGGGAACGGCCGACGCCATCTACCAGAACATCAACCTGATCGAGCAGGCCGATCCGCACGTGGTGGCGATCTTCGGCGCGGACCACGTGTACCGGATGAACATCCGGGAGATGATCGAGTTCCACGAGAAGAAGCGCGCCGCCGCCACCGTCGCCGCCATCCCCGTGCCGCGGGAACAGGCGCTGGATTTCGGCGTGATCGAGACCGAGTCCGACGGGCGGATCGTTGGCTTCCACGAGAAGCGGCCGGACGCGCCCAGCATGCCGGGGGACCCCAGCCGCGCCTATGTCTCCATGGGCAATTACATCTTCTCGACGCGGGCGCTCTTGCAGGAGCTGCACCAGGACGCCAATAACGAGCACAGCACCCACGACTTCGGCCGCGACATCCTGCCCGCGCTGGTGGGGCGCGCGCCGCTTTACGCCTACGATTTTCAGACCAATACCATCCCCGGCGAGCCGGCGGGACGGCAGGCGTATTGGCGCGATGTCGGCACCATCGACGCCTACTACGAAGCCCAGATGGACGTCCGCGCCGTGGAGCCGGAGCTGAATCTGTACAACCGCGAGTGGCCTCTAATCACCGCGGGCTATTCGGATCCGCCCGCCAAGTTCGTCTTCGACGATGAGGGCCGCCGCGGGCAGGCCATCGGTTCGGTGGTCGCCGGCGGGACCATCCTCTCCGGCGGCATCGCACGGAACTGCGTGCTGGGGCGCTACGTACGCATACACTCCGGCGCGCTGGTGGAAGACTCCATCGTTTTCGACAACTGCGACATCGGGCGGCGGGCGCGCATTCGCCGGGCCATCCTGGACAAGAACGTGCGCGTGCCCGAGGACGCCGTGATAGGCTACGACCTCGAAAGCGACCGGCGTTCCCACCACGTCACGGAAAGCGGGATCGTGGTGGTGGAGGGAATTCGCTCCCGGGTTGAGCTGTCGACGGTCATTATCTGAACGGCGCGAATCGCGCGACAGGCCCGGCGGGCGTCTTGGTGTGATATTGTTGGCCTCGACGGGTCATGGCTCATCCGGTTTTCATCTCGTATGCCCGGCGCACAAGCCGGGAGGCCGCCGAAAAGCTGCACGCGGCGCTCGGGGACGAGGCGTTTCTGGACAGCTCGGATATCGAGGACGGCGAGCTGTTCCCGCGCGCCATCATAGAGGCGCTACTGGCTTCGCGCGTGGTGGTTGTGCTAGCCGATGAGGTCTACTTTACCCGCTGGTACTGCCTGCGAGAGCTGCGCACGGCGCTCGCTCCCTACGACGTATTGCTCCGGACTCCAGGGAGCACGTCGGAGCAACTCAGCGAGGCGCTCGCTCACATCGTGATCGCACTGCCGGGAGGAGGACGGCCGGCGGCGCTCGACAATCTCCCTCCGGATCTCCGGCTGGGGAATTGGCCGCGGGCGGACGAGACCGAGCGGTTGGTGGCGATAATCCGGGCACGGCTCGGCGGTGCGAGCCTCGGTGAGCGCCTCGGCACGTCGGAAGGCAGACGCATTCTCGAAACCTTGGTGGAGGAAGCGGCGCTCCCGCCGCCGGGGAATCTCGCGGGCGTACCGGTCTATCACCCGAAAGGGCAGATGGACCAGTCCATTCGGGAGCGGTTCGTCGGCCGGGCCCACGACGTGGCGCGGATCCACTTCACGCTTGCCACCATGCGTGGAGATGCGGCCCGCAGTGCGGCCTTGAGTGGCACGGTTTCGGCGGCGGGCGGTTTCGGCAAGACCCGAATCGCCATCGAATACCTGCACCGCTACGGCCCCAGCTACCACCCCGGCGGTTTGTTCTGGATCAACGCCGACGTGGATCAAGGGGCGCTCGAAGAGCAGTTCTACGGCGTCCTGCGCGCGCTTGGCAGGGCGTCTTTGGAGTTGCCGGTTCTTCGGCAGCAGGGCGCCGATCTCCGCGGCTTGCTCTCGACCGCTCTGCGTGAACTCCCAGCGGAAAAGCCCGCTCTGATCGTGGTGGACAACGTCCCGGAGAGCGCGTCTGGCGCTGCGGCGCGTAGCCTGAGCGACTACTGCCCCGCGCTGGGCATTTCGACCGTGCTTGCTACGTCCCGACAAAGAACGGTCGAATCGGGAGTCACGGCACTGCCGTTGGACGTGTTGCCGCGTTCCGCGTCCGTGGCGCTGCTGACGCACGGTCTGTCCCGTCCCGATTCGTTGCACCGGGAGCAATGGGAGAAGCTGGCGGAGTGGGTTGGCGATCTGCCTCTCGTACTGGACTTGCTGAATCGCGTGCTATCTTTCGATCCGGATTCGGCTTCGAGACTGCTCGGAATGGCGGAGCACTCGACGCCGCTCACCGCCGAACTCGACGGCCTTTCCAAGGCGCTGGGGGGCCAGGTGCCGGTGGGTGCGATTCGCGGTATTACCGAAGCGCTGTCGATTTCCTACGAGAAGCTCGGTCCTGAGGGACAGGAAGCCGCGCGTCTGCTGGCTCAACTGGCTCCGGCGCCGATTCCGGAAGAGTTGTTGGCCGCGCTCGGACCCAGCGTAGATAACCCCAAGGCCCGGCTGGCTTTGAGGGGGCGGCATTTCGTTACCGGCGGGGGCGGGGGCATGTTTGGAAGCATGCACAGGGTGATCTCAGACTTCATTCGCACCACCGCGCGGCAATCCGAGACGGCGGATCTCCTGGCTGCCTGCCGCGCTGTGCGCGCCGTGATGGACGACGACCGCTGCCAGGATCCAAAGCACTGGCCGCTGATGAACGCTTGCCGGCCTCACGCGGAATGGCTTTTCGGGCGAAGCTTGAGCCAGCCCGCGGACAACACGGAGACCGTGTGCCCTGCAGCCCGCATCGGTGCGGTCGCGGCGACCCTTCGCTTCGCGCAAGGGGACTGGGCGGGCGCGCGGGGGCTCGATGAGCAAGTGCTCGAGTCCAGGCGGCGCGTGCTAGGCGAGGAGCACCCGGACACGCTGAGGGCGATGGGCAACCTGGGAAATACGTTGCGACAGGGGCGGGATCTGGCGGGCGCGCGCTCACTCGGAGAGCGGGTGTTGGAGGCCAGCCGACGCCTGCTCGGCCAGGAACACCCGGACACGCTCGTGGCGATGAACAATCTGGCCGCTACGCTCTCGCAGCAGTGGGATCTGGCCGGCGCGCGATCACTCGAAGAGCGGGCGCTGGGGGCCAGCCGACGCGTGCTTGGTCAGGAGCACCCGGACACACTCTTGGCGATGAACAACCTGGCAGGCACTCTTTTGCAGCAACGGGACCTGGCGGGTGCGCGGCAGCTTCAGCAGCAGGTGCTGGAGGCCATGCGGCGCGTGCTGGGCGAGGAGCACCCGGACACGCTCAGGGCGATGCAGAACCTGACAATTACACTGTGGCTGCAAGGGGATCAAGTGGGCGCGCGGCAACTCATGGGGCAGGCACTGGAGGCCATGCGGCGCGTGCTGGGCGAGAACCACCCGGACACGCTCAAGGCGATGGAAGTCTTGCGGAAGATGCGTCCACCGCAGTAAGTCTACACCGTCCCGATCCGCGCCCGTCGCACTGACAGCAGCAGCCCCACCGCGACCACCACGCAGCAGCCCAGCACGTTATACCAAAGGAAGGAAATGCTCGTGTAGAAGCTGGCGTAGAAGATGGCGGCTTCGCCGGCCAGGACTCCGGTGAAGGCCGCCGTCCCGCGCACACGCGGGAAGCCGAAGGCCAGCACGAACACGCCCAGCATCCCGCCGTAGAACAGCGACCCCACCACGTTCACGGCCTCGACCAGCGTGCCCAGATTCTGTCCGTAGCGGGCGGCGAAAATCATCGCGTAACATCCCCAGAAAGCGGTGGCGGCGCGGGACGCCCAGAGATAGTGGCGGTCGGAGGCCTGCCGGCGGATGTGCCGGCGGTAGATATCGATCACCGAGACGGTGGCCAGCGAATTGAACTCGGCCGCGATCGACGACATGGTGGCCGCGAAGATCACCGCCAGGATCAGTCCCACGATCCCGGCCGGCATGTAGCGCGTGACGAACGCGAGAAAGATGTAGTTGGTGTCGCTGAAGTTGCGGTCGCCGCTGGTCTCGCGCGCCAGTTGGATGCCTCGCTCGCGCGCCTGGTCGATCTCCTGCTGCGCGCGCCGGTAGCGCTCCAGGCTCTCCCGCTTCAAGGCCGCATCGCTCGCGCGGCGCGCTGCCAGGAAGCCATCCGCCGCAAGTTTCCGTTCCTCGAAGGCCCGGTTGTAATTCTCGGCCACGGGACGGTATTCGTTGCGTGCCGCTATCCGCTGCAACTCGACCGGCTGGAACAGCAACGGCGGCTGCTGGTAGAGGTAGAACACAAAGACCATCGCCCCGGTGAACAGGATCACGAACTGCATGGGGATCTTGGCCAGGGCGTTGAAGAGCAGGCTCAGCCGACTCTGGGCGATCGATTTCCCCGAGAGATAGCGCTGCACCTGCGACTGGTCGGTCCCGAAATACGCCAGCGCCAGGAACGTCCCGCCGATCAGCCCGCTCCAGATGTTGTAGCGGTTCTGCAGATCGAAGTGCAGATCCACGGCGTTGAGCTTGCCGGCCGCGCCCGCGAGCGAGACGGCATCGAAGAACGAGAGGTGCGAAGGGAGCAGCCAGACCGCCGTGACCAGAGCCGCGAGAAGCCCGCAGAAAATGACCCCCATCTGCTGGACGTCGGTCCAGGTGAGCGCCTTCACGCCGCCGGTGACGGTGTAGAGCATCACCAAGCCGGCGATGAGGACGGTGGTCGCGCGGTAGGGCCAGCCCAGAATCGCCGTCAGCACGATGGCGGGGGCGGCGAGCGACAGGCCCACCGCCAGGCCGCGCTGGATCATGAAGATTGCGCTCACGAGGGCGCGCGTCTTCGAGTCGAACCGCTGCTCCAGGTATTCGTACGCGGTGTAGACGTTGGCGCGGTGGAAGATGGGCACGGCCGTCGAGGCCACAATCACCATGGCGATGGGCAGGCCGAAGTACATTTGCACGAACCGCATCCCGTCGGCGTAGCCCTGGCCGGTGGTTGTAAGAAAGGTGATGGCGCTGGCCTGGGTGGCCATGATGGAGAGCGCCATGGCGTACCAGGGCATGGTTTTCCCGGCCAGCAGGTACTTGTCGACGGTGTTGCTGCCGCGCCCTTTATAGAGCCCGTAGGCAATCATCGAGGCCAGCGCCCCGGCCAACACGATCCAGTCGAGCGGCCTCATGGCGCGAACGCTCGCGTGAAGAGATAGAAGAGCGCCACCACCACGGCCAGGTAAGCCAGGACGCCGATGTAGACCCTCCGCCAGGAATGCAGGAAAGGCGGCGGCTCATCGGGCATTGGCCGGGCCGGCGCCTGCTGGTTCATCGCTCGGCCTTACCGGCGCTCAGCAGGTTGGCGAAGACGCGGAACGCGCCGGGGACGCCGGCGGGAAGCTGCCGGAACCACGAATAGGCGGTGAACACGTAGGCTCCCTTTCCGTAGGGGACGTACAGCGTGCCGCCGGGTTTCGGCGTTTCGCCCGGATCGTGCGATTCAAACAGCGTGCGATAGCGCGGGTCCCATTCCGAGGCGAAATACAGCCCGCGCTCCTGCACCCATCCGTCGAAATCCGCCTCGGAGATCCGGTTGGGCGTTCGGAGGAGCGGGCTCGCGGGATCGGGGAAACTCACCGGCGACTCCTCCACGGTGACCCGGTCGCGGCCGATCTTAATCGGATACGGCCCGATCTTCTCCAGGACCTCGAGTGGAGTGGTGTAGTCGAGCACGTTGTACTGCACCACCAGCGTGCCGCCATTCTCGGCGTACTCGAGCAGCCGGTGCTGGTTGGCGCGCAGGTCCGCTCGCACGTTGTAGGCGCGCACGCCGGTGACGATGGCGTCGAACCGGGCTAGGTCTCCCGTGGCCAGATCGTCGGCGGTCAGAAGCGCTACCTCGCAACCGAGCTGCCGCAGCGCCTGCGGAATATCGTCGCCGGCGCCCATCACGTACCCGACCCGCCGGGCCAGCGTGCGAACGTCGGCGCGCACCGCCTCCGCGGCCGAGGGTGGGAAGACCGCCCGCGGATGAATGTGCGGATAGGCGACCACCTGCATGCCCGAGCCGATCCTCTGCTCCCCGAGCCAGGCGTAGGCCATCATGTGTGCGCGCGCCGAGCCCGCGGGAGGCGTAATCTCGAAGGCCAGCGTCATCTGCTCGCCATCGCTGAATTGGAACTTCCTGGAAGCCGGTTCGATCTTCCAGCCGGCCGGGGCCTCCAGGCGAACCTCGCCCGCCGCGCCCGTCAGGTTCCCCTTGATCGCCACCTCGACCCGTTTGGTCTCGCCGGTGGGGAACACCAGCACGGGTTCCACGAACTCCAGCGCCACCGGCGGCACAATGCTCACCGGCCGCATCAGCTCGCCGCGCAGCCGGTCCACGTAGCGATTGACCACCGGGCGGGTCAGCTCCAGTTCCTCGGATTCCACCCGCAGGTGAAAGCGCGCACAGAGCACGGGCGGGTTCTCGGGCGCGCCCACCATCTGCTGGTCCGGGATGGTGTAGGCTTCGCCGTGCCGGGGCTCGGCCAGCCAATAAGGCTGCGAGTACTTCGCGTCCGCGGGGACTTTCCAAGCGAATTCGTGCGTGCTGGGCTGGTTGAAGGGCAACTCGACGTCCACGGGATTGTCGCGGTCCAGGCTGATGCCCGTGAGGCGAATGGGGACGCGCGAACGATTGATCGCCGTCGCATGCACGGTCATGGTGGACCCCGGCACGAAATCGGCGCGATCGGTGGTAGCGTCCAGCCAGAGGCCCGCGCACAACGCCACCGCCTCATCCAGTTCGGTGCGCTTGCGCCGCGCCCAGGGATCGTCGAGCGCCGCCATCCGTTTCTTCGCCTCCAGCAACTGGGGCAACACCTTCTCCGGTTGCGCGGGATCCAGCGAGCGCGCCGCCTGCGCCAGGATACGGCCCACTTCGGCGCCCCCCGGCACGCGATTCCAGGTGGTGTCGATCCCGTCGAAGAGGTCTGTCAAGGCCGCCTCGCCGGCCACCGGCACCAGGTTCGCCGTGGCCGCACCCCGCCGCCTCGGAGCGCCCATCCCCTGGCTCTCGTGCATGCTCCGGCTCAAAGCGGCGATCTCGATGTAGGAATAGCCCAGCACCGGATTGTAGTCGCCCGTCTCGATGGAGATCTGCCCCGGCGCCCCCGTCGCGGCCCCGTAGACGTTCCAAACCACTCGCCGGGCCTGCCAGGGCACGACCCACCGGAGCTGCTCCGGGAACCGGCTGCGGTCGGCGGCGGCGTAGAACGCCTCCTTGCCCAGCAGCGCGGACGCCTGGTGATGGCCGTGGCCGTCGCGAGGGGTTCCCGAGAAGCACAGCACGATCACGTCCGGGCGGAAGCGGCGGATGATCCACACCAGGTCGCTGAGAACGCCCTCCCGCCCCCACTTGTCCAGAGTCTCCTGGGCGGTTTTGCTGAACCCGAAATCGATGGCGCGCGTGAAGAACTGCTCGGCCCCGTCGATTCTGCGGGCGGCCAGCAGTTCTTCGGTGCGGATCAGGCCCAGCAGGTCGCCCTGCTCGGGGCCCAGCAGGTTCTGGCCGCCTTCGCCGCGGGTCACCGAAACGTAGCCCGCGCGCATCAGGCGGCCGCGTGCGAAATAGGCCAGCGTGGGCGTATGCTCGTCGTCGGGATGCGCGCCGATCATGAGCACGCTCCCCAGCACGTTCAGCCGCTCCAGTGCCATGCGAACCTCGGTTGCGCCGGACAAATTGGGTTGGGCGCTCGCGCTGGCGGCCGCGAGCAAGGGCAGGGCTAACGCCCGGAAGCGCAAATGTCCCATCTAACTAAATGGTAATCGATTCCCCAGCGCGGCCGACTCGCGCCCCCGCGCCAGTGCTCCGAGCCGCCCCCTAATCCTTGCGGATCTGCTGGGAGAGGTAGCGATCCAGGCCGATTTCGCCGATTTGGAAGAGCTGCGTCTCCAGCGTATCGACGTGCTCCTCTTCGTCGGCCAGCAGTTCCTCGAACAGGTCGCAGGTGGCGTTGTCGCCAACTTCGCGGGCCAGCTTGATCCGCGCGTTGTAGCTCGCCACGGCGCCAATCTCCAGCGCCAGGTCGTTCTCGAATTGCGCCTTGACGTTGGCGCCGATGGTCAGCTTGTCCAGTTCCGACAGGAGCGGCGTGCCGTCCAGAAACAGGATGCGCTCGATCAGGCGTTCGGCGTGCTTCATCTCGGTGATGGCCCGCTTTTGGGCTTGTTCGTGGAGCCGGCCGTAGCCCCAGTTCTCGCACATCTCGCCGTGGAGGAAATACTGGCTGATGGCGGTCAGTTCCTCTTTGAGCGAATCGTTCAACGCGGCGATGACTTGGTCGTTACCCTTCATTGACAACCTCCCTCTCCTGCTCAGCATATCAGAGCGCGCGGCCCGAAAGTCGGGGCCTTCTCCGGTTTGACATGCTTCCGCGCCGCCTGTTAGGCTTCTGAGTTGAAGCGGACTCCCCTCAATTCCGTTCATCGCCGCTCCGGGGCGCGGATGGTGGACTTCGGCGGCTGGGACATGCCGGTCCAGTACTCGGGGATCATGGACGAG
>Ga0326728_10019557_pt1 | contig 13118 bp, 12 predicted proteins | sample MB3enrmetagenome_FD_207602 | JGI IMG/M metagenome (GOLD analysis project Ga0326728, IMG submission 207602) | Lab enriched peat soil microbial communities from McLean, Ithaca, NY, United States - MB31MN | ecosystem: Environmental > Terrestrial > Soil > Wetlands > Peat | place: USA: New York...
AATGAGGTGAAAAGGCTCTTTAGCGGCGAAACGCGGTTTTTAGGAGACCCGTAATAGGCAGAGAGATTCTCACTTAGTTATTAGTTTCGATAGTCTGTTGTAGAAACTCTTGTGACGGTTCATACCGAGGATAGCGCCATTGAGGAAGACGTTCTCCCGCCCGGTCAGCTCCAGATGGAAACCCGTTCCCACCTCGAGGAGACTGGCTACTCGGCCATTGAGCCTGATCATTCCCCGCGTGGGTGCAGTTACCCTGGAGAGAATCTTCAGGAGTGTTGATTTTCCCGCCCCGTTACGCCCAATGATGCCGACAGTATCCCCCTGTTTCACTTCCATGCTCACATCATTGAGCGCGAGGAACCGGTCGTTTCCTGTGGGTCCTGCAGGCTGCTGCGAACCAACCATTGCATTGGGGTCTTCTTCCCCCCTCACCCGGGCCCACCAGCTTTGCAGGTCCCTATAAAGCATGCCGTGGCCGATGATACCCAGACGGTATTCCTTTGATACGTCCTCTATCTTGATGGCGAGTTGGCCCATGGCTTGTCAGATTGTGTCCATAAACGTCTTCTCGACGCGCCTGAAAAGGATGAGGCTGAGAACCAGCACAACGACCGTTACTCCGAGGCTCATAACCAGATGGAGCGGTTTGGCTGAGCCGGCGCCCAGGAAGGCATAGCGGAATACCTCTATAATAGCAGCCATGGGGTTCAGAGCGAAGAGCCACTGCCAGCGTTCAGGGATCTGAGACATGGGATACACGATGGGAGTGGCATACATCCAGAGCTGGACCCCAAAGGCGACGCCGAAAGTGAGGTCCCTGTATTTCGTGGTCAGTGAGGAAACCAGTACGCCAAAACCGAGTCCCAGTACCCCCATTTGCAGAATGAGAAGGGGGACAAAAAGAATAAAGGCGTTAGGCTTGATTGCGGCGCCTCTCAGGTAGAAGAAAAGCAAAAAACAGAGAAAAACCCCGAACTGGATAATGAATGTCAGCAGGTTGGTGATGACGACCGACAAGGGAACAGTCAGCCGGGGAAAATAAACCTTTCCGAAAATACCCGCATTTGCGGCGAGGCTATTCGATGTCGAGGTAAGGCAGGCTGCAAAATAATTCCATGCTACAATGGCCGACATGTAGAAGAGCGGCTGCGGCAGGCCGTCGGTGGGAATCTTGGCGATTCTGCCGAAGACGACAGTGAACACGAGCGTTGAGAAAAGAGGTTGCAGCAGGAACCACATAGGCCCTAAGATCGTTTGCTTATACACGGTGACAAAGTCTCTGCGAACAAAGAGCAGAATCAGGTCACGATAACGCCACAATTCTTTTAGGTCTATATCCAGCCATCCCCTGCGACTGCTTATGGCCATAGTCCAATTTTGCCGCTCGTCCGTCACTTAAGTCTCCTGGCCATTGAGGCCCTCTCGGCGATGGTTTGGGCTCCGATCGGGTGCGATCGAAAGCCTCTCCTTTCCCAGACCCTTATTGGGGTGTGCCTTCCTTTCCGTGGTTCTCGTTCTCCCTTCTCAGCTCTTCGATCTCGACCTTTAGTCTTTCGTATTCCTCGAGTTTTTGTTCCAGAAAAATCTGTGTCGCCTTGACGTGGGCATTGATGCCCTGTGGGGTGAGGGCGTAGATGTACCCAGTTTTGTTGTTGGAGTTTTTGAATCTCTGCGCCACTATGTACCCCTTCTTCATGAGCTCCTTGATGATGTAGTTCACCCCCCCGAGGCTCAAGCCTACTTTCCTGGAAAGCTCCCGCTGCGAGACGGAACCCTCCTCGGAGAGTTCTCTCAAGGTCTTGAATTCGGTTTCATTCATGGGGATAGAGGAGACGCCAGGCTACCGCCGTTCACGGCTTTGCCATGCCTGAGAGATCAAGATATCGGCAGCGTTCAGTCACTGAACATGACAGTTTTGCCGCACAGGGACCGAAAGTCAAGGATTATTTTTCCAGGGGTTTCGGGAGTCTTGCTTTACCCGCTTCCCTATTGTTGATGAGAGAACTCCTCGCCAGACCGCCGGGACCGGAAGGGCAAGGAGTCTGATAAATTAAGTTCACGGCAGGCATACGGTGTAAAAAAAAATCGACTAAGGCAGATTTTCAGATCGTACTCTTGCGAAGCTGCCAAGCACTACGGCGAAAACCAGTAATGTCCTTAACGGTTTGAGCGCGGCGGGCGATGCAGACCGGAGTCTGGTTGTGACGCCCTTTCAGGTCCTGCCATATGGGGAGACGGAGGAGTTCCCGATACGCCATCAGGTGTCGTAGATCCAAAGACATTCTGACGAGGCGGCTCGATAGTCGAGATAGCTTTCGCCGTTTCGCGCGCTTCCTGCCTCAATCCTGGCCAGATGCATACCATCCGTACGCTTTCCCGATGCCTTCCCGAAGCCCCGTCGAAGGTTCCCAGCCGAGGCGCTTGAGCGCCGAAATGTCGAGCAGTTTTCGCGGCATGCCGTCGGGCTTCGTGCTGTCGTACACGGTGCCTCCCCGGAAGCCGGTTATCTCTTTCACCATGCGCGCCATATCACCGATTCGCATGTCCTTGCCGCAACCGATATTGACAAGCTCTCCTAAATCTTTGGCGTCGTAGCGCTCGAACAGAAAGAGGGCTCCTTGTGCGAGGTCGTCGACGTAGAGGAACTCGCGGAAGGGCTCGCCTGTGCCCCAGAGGGTCACGGCCTCCCCGGTGATCCCCAGCTTCTCCAGCACCCTGGTCATCGATGCTTTGTCATTGAGATCCAGGCGGCCGTCTAACCCGAAGCCGAGGGGGCGGGCGTGAATGTCTGCGGCGATACCCTCGAAATCCGCGGCACTCAGCAGCTTCGCCAAATGGAACTTCCTGATCAGGGCCGGTAAGACGTGGGCCGTCTCCAGGTTGAAGTTATCGTTCGGACCGTAGAGGTTTGTGGGCATGACCGATATGAAATTGGTGGCGTACTGCTCGTTGAAGCATCGGCAGAGCTTGATGGCAGCGATTTTCGCGATTGCGTAGGGCTCGTTCGTGGGCTCGAGCGGTCCCGTGAGCAGGCATTCTTCCTTCAGGGGCTGGGGCGCGAGTCGGGGATAAATGCAGGAAGAGCCGAGGTTCAGCAGTTTTCTTACGCCGGATTTTTGGGCACCGTTGATGACGTTCATCGCGATCGCAAGGTTGTCGTAAATGAATTCGGCCCTATACCTATCGTTCGCGAGGATGCCGCCGACCTTGGCCGCTGCGAGGAAGACATACTCGGGCCGCTCCTGCCCATAAAATGTTTCCGTGTCGGATTGGCGGGTCAAATCGAGCTGGGTCCAGCGTACCCCTGTTTTTGCGCCCGATGCGGCAAGGCCGGCATCGGTGAGCGGCGCTTTCTCCGGCGCCCGGGAATGGTAGTTCGATACGATATTCGCGTACCCGGCCGCGAGAAGCTTCCGGATGAGGGCCGAGCCTACCATACCCGTGCCGCCCGCGACGAAGATTTTGCTCGACTTTTCCAGAGCTCGCCTGCTTTCTTTAGCTTTCCCTGTTGGTTGCCTGAAAGGCAATGTCGTGGTTCGTGTAATCGAAGCCCTTGGCCCGGCACACGGCCATCCCTTCGCATGGAGGCGCCAGCCCTACCGTCTGCACATCGTAGTCGACCATGATCTTCACGAGTTCGTCGAAGGTGACCCTCGGCGCCCAGCCGAGCCTCGCCCGTGCCTTTGCAATATCCGCCTGAAGGTATGCAACCTCCGTGGGCCTGAAGTAGCGTGGATCGATCTCGATGACCGGGGTCCCGGCTTTGAGGATATCGCTCCACCTGGCGTCCGCGCTTTTCACGAGCCCTTTTTCCTGCATGCCTTCGCCTCGCCACTCGATCTCCACGCTCATGTATTCGAAGGCCCGTTCCACGAGGTCCCTGATACTATAGCTCGTTCCTGTGCCCACGACATAATCGTCGGGTGTCTCCTGCTGGAGCATGAGCCACATCATCTCCACATACTCCGGGGCAAAGCCCCAGTCTCGCTTGGCATCCAGATTGCCGAGGTAGAGCCTCTTCTGTCTTCCGGCGAGCATGTTCGCGACCGCCCTCGTCACCTTTCTCGTAACGAAAGTCTCGCCGCGACGTGGCGACTCGTGGTTGAAAAGGATGCCGTTGCAGGCGAAGAGACCGTAGCCTTCCCGATAGTTGACTGCCATCCAGTAGGCGTAGATCTTCGCTGCGGCATAAGGGCTCCTCGGGTAGAACGCCGTTTTTTCGTTCTGGGGCGGAGGAGCCGCTCCGAACATCTCGGAAGAGGATGCCTGGTAGTACCTGGTCTTGATCCCGCTCCTCCTGATGGCCTCGAGTAGGCGCGTAGTGCCGAGACCGGTGGAGTCGCCGGTGTATTCCGGCATGTCGAAGCTCACCCTTACGTGGCTCTGCGCCGCAAGATGGTAGACCTCGTCAGGGCGGATGTTGAAGATGAGGTTTGCCATCTGGCCGGAATCGGACAAATCACCGTAGTGGAGGAAGAGCAGCGCCTCGGCCGCATGAGGGTCGGTGTAGATATGGTCTATTCTCCCCGTGTTGAAAGTGCTTGCCCTCCGTATGAGTCCGTGGACCTCGTAGCCTTTCGAAAGGAGGAACTCGGCAAGATAGGACCCGTCCTGGCCTGTGATCCCCGTGATCAGCGCTCGCTTATGCATGACTTCCCCGTTTTCCTTGCTTGGTCTATGAAGAAAAAGCCGCTTTGGATGGGCAGGCTACCGCCCATGGATATTCCGTTAGCCATCACGGTATCGTACATTTGTCGATTCATGCGTGCCCGGCCTGACGCAGCCACGAGTCATCTTACAAAAAAACAGGGGACTATGCAAACCGAAATCCAGCAGTTTTTGGGTCCCAATACGACGCCGGCCCCGAAGCCCCGACAATGCCATAGTACATGTAATATAGCCTACTTACGTGACATGTCCCGCCTCAAGTCAGGTGGGATTCCCCGGCGACAAGCTCGTCCGCCGAAAGAGCTGCGTAAAATAATAAGTCGACACGAGAAGCGCGTAGAACGACAGGGTCAGCGAGAGGATGACCCCGAGGATGGGGATGTGATGGAGCCAGTAAGTAACATAGAGGGCGCAGAGACTGACGCCGTATCCGATGGCATACGGGGCGAGCACTTCTTTGATTGCCCCGAATATCTTCTCGAAGTCGAAGGCCTTCCTCAGCTCCAGGCCCTCCACATAGGTGCAGAAAGCGAAGGGGAGGAAAAAAGAGCACAACAGGAAGGCGATGACTGCGAGGGAGACCATAATATGGCCGGCAAGGTCAGTGACTAAGGTCTTCCATTGGTAGAGCAGGAAGCCGAGGGAGCACAGAAAGCTCGGCAGGGCCTCGTAGAGGATGGTGACATAGACGAGGCGGGCGCCTTCCCGCCAAAGCTCACCCTTTTTCTCCCACGTGGGCAGGCCGACTCCACCGACCATCGAGAGACCGGAGGTGCGCCAGAGATACCCAAGTGACAGGAAATCGACAACGGGGACTATGAGGATAATGCCCGCCAAAACCCACCTGAGGATGTAGCGCTTGTTGAACGAAAAGACCATGAATGATATGAGGTCCATTCCCTATCTGCCTTATCTCACGCGGGCGGTCTGTTTTTCGAAATGAAATCGATGAGCGATTCCTGGTCGTACCCTGTCATGCCGCCGTCCATTACGACGGTTTCGCCGTTTATGTATCGCGCCTCGTCGGACGCGAGAAAAAGCACGGTCCCGGTGAGTTCCTCCACATTTCCCATCCTTCCCTCCGGTGTCTTTGCCGAGAGGAAATCGACGAACTTCTGCCGCCTGATCAACCCTTCGTTCATCCCGCCGGCGATGAATCCGGGTGCAATGCAGCACGTGGTGACCCCGAACTTTCCCCACTCGAAGGCGAGGTTTCTCGTCATGATCTGGATCGCGCCCTTGGCAACGGCATATGCGAGCAATCCTTTGTCGCCGAATAGGCCGACCTGGGACGAAATAGAGATGATCCTTCCGGCGCCCTGCGCTATCATATGCCTGCCGAAAATTTGGCTCGCGTAGAAAGTGCCTTTCACATCCACGTCGATCACACTGTCGAAGTCCGCTATTTGCGCCTTTTCGGCCCTAGCCATGGGCCCTGTAATGCCGGCGTTGTTGATGAGTATGTCGATCCTTCCCCACTCCGCGACGACACTCCCCGCCACTGCCTCCAGGCTTGAATAATCGGTGATGTCGCAGGCAAATGCCCTCGCCGGCCGATCTTTGAACTCCTCTCGAAATTGCTCTGCAGCCTCGACACTTCTCCCGTTCACGGCCACGCGGGCGCCTTCCTCCAGAAAGGCCTTTGCCACAGCCTTGCCGAGACCCTTTGTTCCCCCTGTCACGAAAGCGACCTTCTCCTCGAATCTCATTATGAGCCTCCGTAGAATTCCCTAATTCTTAAGTCGAAAAGGCGGACGAGGTCGGCACTCTGCCTCACCTCCGGCCTGCCCGTCACCTGTTGCCATACGTCGGCCCTCTCCATGCAGAGATAGACAAAGAGGCCCGGCTCTTTCTCCAGGAGCTGCGCATAGAGCATCCTGTATACCTTTATCCTCTCGGCCTTGAGGTAGCGATACTTGCCGTCCTCAGCCCTGATGAACTCGCCGTTGAGGAGGGTGCGCCTGCCCTCCCGTATGAAGGCCTTCATGAGGGAGGGGACGAAGCGCAAGAGCCCCAAACTCACCCAGATGACCCGTTTCAGGTCTATGAAGCGCGCGATATCGTCTATCAAGTATCGGTAGTCCCGTTCGAAGCCATCGTAGATGATGACCGGATCAAAGTGGAGACCCACGAAGCATCCCAGATCCTGAGCCGCCTTCAACGCCTTCAGCCGTTTGCTGATTGGGCTCGTTCTCCTCTCCTCAGCGTCCACGAGGCCTTGAGGCGCAAGGGAAAAAGAGATGATCGTGTACGGGTTGAGGCAGGACTTGAGATGGTCGATGGATGCCCACTTCGACTTTAGCTCGAGGAGGGGCCCTCTAGCTTCTCCGAAGAATCGCACGATGGGTCCGTTGAGACGGAGCCTTCTGTCGACGGCCAGGCTATCCGACAGTTCACCCGTTCCGAAGCGCAGGACATGCTCATTCTCGGATGCGACGGCCCGCTCGATCTGCTCTATGATCCCGGCTGTGTCCCGATGCACGGTGATGCCGGGGCTATTGAGATAGCCCTTGAGCATGCAGTAGGAACACGCCAGCGGGCAGCCCTCGACGAGGTCGATGGTCTTATAGCCGCAGCAGACGTGATGGCGCGTCCCCGGGCAGTCTCTGACGATGCTGCCCCTAGTTTCTCTCTGGCGTACCGTGAGTGAGTTCAAACATGCTCCCGAAAACGCCCTGTCTTGAAAGGGCCTCCAGTTTCTTCAAGGCTTCCTCGACTTCGGCGACGCTACTCGCCCGCACCTGGATGTCGATGGCTTCTTTTTCAAAGACCGGGTCCACCTGCACGCGTATATGAGGAGGAAGGGCGGACGCCTCACGGATCTTCTCGAGCCGGTCCTCAAGACGGGAGAGGAGAGGGTGAGTTGCTCTCTTCAGGCTCTGTCTTAAGGCTTCCATGTCTTCGGCGTTCTCCAGCTCATGAAAGTCGATGCAACCCGTCTTTGTCTTCAGAAGCGCGAAGAGGTGCAGTACTTCCCGGACGAAGCTCGTGGTCGATCTGAAGGAGTCGACGAGGCGGACGATGCGCGCGAGTTCTTGGGCATCGAACCAGAGAAGCTGCTCCACCACGGGCAGAGGAAGGTTCTGCCTTGCCACGAGGGCCCTTGTGCTTTGGTCCATCGAGTTCATCGCGCGGGCGGTCTTGAGGGTCTCAACTCTGGCCGGGAGGCCGACAAGCCTCGCTATCTCGTAGACGTCTTCCTTCGGAAATCCGCGGGCCTCCATTCTTTCAACGCAGCACGCCTTCTCGATAGTGTTGAGGGGCCTTTTCAGGTTATCGCTGATGGAGGTGAGGAGGGCCTGTCGATCGTCGATGTCCAGAAAAAAGCAGGGCATTGTGGCAATGCCGAGCCTCCTTGCAGCTTCGATCCGTTTAAAGCCAGTCACTATGACCGGGGGTTCCCGGTCGAGCACACCCAGGGGCACGAGGATGCCGAACCGCGCTATGGACGAAAAGAGGAGATCATCTTCAAGGGGGTATGAGATGCAATATGTCCGGTCGCTGACATCTACCTGGTCGATCCCGATCGTATTCATTATCCTCAATTGTAAAACGATATCAAAACAGGCGTTTTGTGTCAATTACCGGGGCTTGGGCATCACAGGCACCATACGGGGCAACAGGCTCCGCCCCGCCTTCATTCCACTTCCTGCCGGAAGCCGCTCACTGCCGTCGTTACCGGCTGTTAACCCTTATGTGGTATAATAGCGCTCCAGTATCACGGGAATAGTTCTCATGTTTTCTTAAGAAGGAGTCTCAACACGAGGTGGCTTGATGGGATTTCCGGAGTATCGGCCGAGGAGGCTGAGGAGAAATGAGAAGCTGAGGGGCATGATCCGGGAGAACGAGCTTTCCGTCGATCACCTCGTCTATCCCCTCTTCATCAAGGAAGGGCCAGGAGGGCGGGTGGCCATTCCATCCATGCCCGGCATCGACCAACTCTCCATCGACGCCGCGTTGTCAGAAATTGAGGAATTGTGCGGCCTTTCAATACCGGCCGTGCTCCTCTTCGGCATCCCCAAAGAGAAGGACGAGGTGGGCAGTGGGGCTTACGACGAGGATGGGATCATCCAAAAGGCCATGAGAGCCATAAAGGGACGGTTCGGCAGCGAGATGCTCGTCATAGCCGATCTCTGCCTCTGCGAGTATACGAGCCACGGCCATTGCGGAAGCATAAAGGATGGTGACGTGGACAACGACGCGACGCTCGCGATCCTTTGTCGGGCGGCTCTTGCTCAAGGCGCAGCAGGGGCGGACATGATCGCCCCGTCTGACATGATGGACGGACGGATCAAGGCGGTCCGGGCGGCCCTCGACAAGGACGGTTTTTCGCATATTCCCGTCATGAGCTATGCGGCCAAGTACGCGTCCGGCCTCTACGGTCCTTTCAGGGATGCGGCGGAGTCGACGCCCCAGTTCGGCGACCGCCGGAGCTATCAGATGGACCCGCCTAACCAGAGGGAGGCATTGCGGGAAATGGAGCTGGACGTGGAAGAGGGGGCCGATATCATCATGCTCAAGCCGGCGCTCTTCTATCTCGACATACTCGCCCTCGCGAAGGAGAGGATCGCAAGGCCCCTGGCGGCCTATTCCGTGAGCGGGGAGTATTCGATGGTGCAGGCTGCGGCAGCTCAAGGATGGATCGACTACAAAAGGGTCGTCATGGAGATGACGACAGGCATCAAACGGGCCGGGGCCGACATCATCATCACCTATTTCGCTCAGGATATCGCGCAGTGGACAAAAAACCCTACCCCTTGAGGATGGTCGCCTGGGAGCTCACCAGGAACTGCAATCTCGACTGTCTCCATTGCAGGGCAAGGGCGGGCGCCGGACCGTTCGACAACGAGCTTTCTTTCGACGAGTGCACCAGGATCATCGACGATATTGCCGCCTTCTCGAGTCCTACCATCATTTTCACGGGCGGGGAGCCCCTCTTAAGGCCCGATATTTACCCGATCATCGAGTACGCCTCGTCAAAAGGTCTCCGCACCGTCATAGCCCTGAATGGGACCCTCGTGACCCCCGGCGCCGCTCAGAAGCTGAAGGAGGCGGGCATCTTGCGGGTCAGCATGAGCGTAGACGGCAAAGACAGGGAGACCCACGACGCCTTCAGGAGGGTCTCCGGCTCCTTCGACGCGGTGATGCGGTCGGCGACCATTTTCCGCAGCGCCGGTCTCCCGTTTCAGATCAATACTACAGTGACGCGCCTCAATTCAGCGGACCTGGCCGACATATACGCGCTCGTCCGGGGAATAGGTGCAGCGGCCTGGCACATTTTTCTTCTCGTTCCCGTGGGGAGGGGAGAAGGCCTCAAAGGTGAGGAATTGAGCGCCGCAATGTACGAGGACGTGCTCAACTGGCTCTATGAGCGGGAAGAGGAAGGGAAGATCGAGATGAAGGTGACGTGCGCCCCCCACTACTACAGGATAGTGAAGGAAAGGGGCGGCGTGCCGAAGAGCGCAGGATGCCTTGCGGGAAAGAGCTTTCTCTTCATCTCTCACACGGGGGTTGCGCAGCCCTGCGGCTACCTCGAGCTGCCGTGCGGCGACGTCCGCAGGGAAGGGGTTCGCAAGGTGTGGGAAGGATCGCAGGAATTCGCCCGCATCCGCGATATTCGAACGTACAAGGGCAAGTGCGGGAGCTGCAGGTACCTGGCCATCTGCGGCGGCTGCAGGGCAAGGGCCCTCGAGTTGAAGGGGGACCTCCTCGAGGCCGAGCCCTACTGTTCATACAACGCACCGTGAGAGGGGAGGAAAGGGGGTTTTCCTCGTTGTGAATCGGATTCCACCATATCCTCGTCCGTCTGAACCAGAGGTGACATGAAGCGCATCTTCCTAGTCGACGGGAACTCTTTTGTATACAGGGCTTACTTTGCCACCCCCTATCTCTCCAACTCCAAAGGTATGCCCACCAATGCGATCTATGCCTTCATCAACATGCTGAAGAAGCTCCGGGCCGAGAAGAAACCGGACGGCCTGGTTGTCGTCTGGGACTCCAAGGTGCCTTCATTCAGAGTCCAGATCTCCGAGCAATACAAGGCGACCAGACCCCCCATGCCGGGGAATCTGAGCCTCCAGTTTCCTTTTGTTAAGGATATCGTCGAGAAGATGGGTGTGCCCACCCTCGAAATGGAGGGCTTCGAGGCGGACGACATCATCGCCACCTGCGTGCGCCGCCTCGAGAAAGAGGATGTGGAAGTCGTTGTCGTGACGAGCGACAAGGACCTCATGCAGCTTGCCTGTGATTCCGTCACCGTCTTCGACAGCATGAAGAATGCCATGATGAAGACCGCTGAGGTAGCGGAGAAGTTCGGCATCGATCCGTGCCTCATTCCTGATTACCTTGCCCTGGCCGGCGACACCTCTGACAACATCCCCGGTGTGCCCGGCATAGGGGACAAGACAGCCCGGGAGCTCGTCTCGACCTTCGGCCCCATCGACGAGATATATGCCCATGTGGACGACATAAAGAAACCGGCCCTGCGGCAGAAGCTGAAGGAGAACCGCGACCGGGCGGACTTGAGCAAGCGGCTCGCTACCTTGCACGTTGACGTGCCCCTGGACATCGATCTCGAGGGTATGACCGTGCGGGAGCCGGACCTGAGCGAGCTGCGGAAGATATACAGGGATCTCGAGTTTACTTCCTTGTACAAGGAGATCAAGGGAGGTGACGAGGAGGCCGGCGTCGAGGAGGCAGCCTCTCTCGAGGCAATCGCCGCACACGCGATGGCCGTAGTTGCCGGCATAGAGGGACGCTGTCCCTACGACGTCGTCCTCAAGCGGCTGGCTGTCTCTGACGGAAAGGGGGTCTTTTACTCCGAGAAGGAGGAGGACCTCTTCGCAGTGCTCGCATCCCCGCGGGACGTGATCGTCCACAACCTCAAGCCCCTCATTCTTGCCGCCATAAGAGCGGGGATAGATCCACGCCCCCGCTTCTTCGATACCATGCTTGCCCTCTACCTCATCAACCCGTCGAGAAAGGATTATGGCCTTGAAGGCGTTCTCGATGAGTTCTTCGATGTGGAGATCGCAGGGGACGAAGGCAAGCAATCGTTCGGGAAGGGCGCCTTTTACCTTCCGAGGCTGAGGGAGGAGCTCGAAAGAAGGCTTGGCGAGATGGGTTTGAGTGACCTCTTTTTCAACATCGAGATGCCCCTCGTCGAAGTGCTCGCCCATATGGAGTGCCTCGGCGTGCGGGTGGACAGGAGGGCCCTTGCCTCCCTTTCAAGGGATTTCGACTCGAGGCTCAACGCGATCGTCACCAGGATCTACGACCTCGCAGGGGAGACGTTCAATATCAACTCGCCGCAGCAGCTTGTCCGCATCCTCTTCCACAAGCTGGATCTTCCCCCGGTGAGAAAGACAAAGACATCCCTTTCCACGGACAATGAGGTACTGCAGACCTTGTCGGACCTTCACCCCCTGCCCGCAGAGATCCTCGAATACCGCATGCTCACGAAGCTCAAAGGGACATACGTCGACGCCCTGCCTGCCCTCATCCACCAGAGCACGGGAAGAATCCACGCGGCCTTCAACCAGATGGTGGTGGCCACGGGCCGGCTCTCGAGCAGTGATCCGAACCTGCAGAATATCCCCATCAAAGGGGTGGAAGGCAGGAAGATACGGGAGGCTTTTGTGCCGGCGGAGGGTTTCTTGCTCGTCTCGTCCGACTATTCCCAGATCGAGCTGCGCGTGCTTGCCCATGTCTCCAAGGACGAGCTTCTCGCCGATGCCTTTCGGAATGACGAGGACATCCACAACAGGGTTGCGAGCGAGGTATTCAAAGTGGACCCTGCATCCGTCACCCCGGCCATGCGGCGGACGGCAAAGGTGATCAATTTCGGTATCGTGTACGGCATAAGCGGCTTCGGCCTCTCCAGAGAGCTTGGTGTGAGCCCCAGGGAAGCTCAAGTCTACATCGATGCCTACTTCGAGCGCCACAGGGGTATCCGGGAGTACATAGAGCGCGTAGTGGCAGAGGCCCGGGAAAAGGGCTTCGTGAGGACCCTTTTCGGCAGGATTCGGTACATCCCCGAGCTGAAGAACGCAGACGTGAACGTGCGCCAGTTCGGAGAAAGGACGGCCATGAATACGCCCATACAGGGTACTGCCGCAGACATCATCAAGATGGCCATGGTCAACATCCATCGGAAGATCAAAGAGCAGCACCGGAGGTCCAGGCTCATTATACAGATACACGACGAGCTCGTCTTCGAGGTCCCGGAAGACGAAATAGAGGAGATGGAGGCCATGATCAGGCACGAGATGGAGCACGTCTGCCCGATGAGCGTGCCTCTGAAGGTCTCCGTGGGCAAGGGACGAAACTGGGCGGAGGCCCACGACTAACAGTTATTGGGGTTCAGCACCCCCTCACCGGGCATAAGCCCGGTGAGCCTCCCCGCTCAGAGACTCGCTTCGCTCGCCTAGAACCGTCCTCCGGTTCCACGC